>Ga0153926_100235_pt1 | contig 12868 bp, 12 predicted proteins | sample TSNJ010MetaG_FD_104716 | JGI IMG/M metagenome (GOLD analysis project Ga0153926, IMG submission 104716) | Attine ant fungus gardens microbial communities from New Jersey, USA - TSNJ010 MetaG | ecosystem: Host-associated > Fungi > Mycelium > Unclassified | place: USA: New Jersey, Wharton State...
CGTGATTGCGACATTACAAAATAGGTATGACTCTTCGAAGCTCGCTGGGTAAAGATTCCTGACAGACCGTAGCATCGTGGCCTATTCTACGTTGGATCTCACACTTCTTCTCATTGTTGGCATCTAGTAAGCCATCTCTTGTGGGGTGTATAGGCTTCTTCACATGGAGGGTAGTGTGCATTGGCTTGTCCAACAACGGTTCAAGATATCCACCAAGCTTGTATGCATCCTTTCCTCTCCTGGAGCTATTTTCACGTCATAACTTACCCTAGATGCTCTTGTTCAACGCATTTTGGATCATTGTGAGCTCAGCAAAGCCATTGGAGGAGTGCTGGCTAACAATATCAGGTCTTGACGATATGGGGCTTGATAGGAGTCCATACCGACCGTTTTGGTTTCAAACATGTATGGGAAGTCTGGTGAGTTGATTTATTCCCTCGTGAGATGGGCATCCTCATGTTGTTTTAGGGCTTACCAGGTATATTACGGCTTTGCAGTTTGTCCGTGGTATGCATACAGTCAAACCATGATCAGTGAGGTTTCGCCGCTTCCTCAAATGTATGTATTCAGCTTAGTTGAGAATATGTGAGCTTGAGTTTTCTTGATTCAGGTTCCTTTTCTTTGCGCTTTTTTCGGTGGTAAGTTTCTACGATACTTTCGTTGTGCAGCTGAAACGGGACAACAGGTGGGGAAAACATCTGCCTTCATCGGTCCACTAGTATCTAGTGCTATCATAACTGCTTCTGGTGGCAATAACAACATGCCTTTCGCATTTTTATTTAGCGTGTGGGTATCTTGATGACATTCAAAAATTTACTGATGAGATAATCCTTCCCAGTGGAGTGTCGAGCACTATCTTTCTCTGGATGTTGGACGTTGACAAGAGTCGAAAGGAATGTGAAGAGTTCATTGTGGCAGAGAGTTCTCGTAACGCATTTACCCTATCGGCATAAGATGTATAGTGCATAGTTGACTGCACTTGTGGATTGTTCTGAGGCGAAAAGTATGATGTATTCCTGACAACCCTTGCCTTATGCTGGCTTGTGCCTCATGAGTCAAGATTTCCATCCTCTGATTCTTTCTCAAGTTGATCTAACGTGCATTTGTGTTCTAAAGTAGGACCTCACCATTTCTTTTCTACTCTCATTTCTACTTTACTACTATTTTTAGCAGTGGATCACTGTCTTTTGTTGGTTGTCTTATTGGATAGATTAGAAACCGAGGGGGAAAGAGATAGAAACAGAAAATTATATAAATAGAATACACTAATAATGGCATCTGCATGTAGATCCGAGGGAAGCCAGATGTGGTAATAGAGAAATTGTGAAATCCAAAATAAAAATAGAGTTGTTTCGCAGCCATGTGTAGTGTCTTTTGTTTGTAGCTGCCGTGGACTGAGAGCTATACATTGTTGGTTTTTTTAATAAAAAAACTCTCTTCTTACGGTCTGCCTACGCGCCCCGCGTAATAAATTGATGATTTAAAATGAAATTAAAAAAAACACTCTTCTCGTGATATCTTCCCTCCTTCTCATTGTCATAATTGTAGATGATTACGAATAGGGCATCACGACGATGACAAAGGTCCCTTTGTCCGACTTCTTCCTTTTTCACGGCTGATAACAATACCTTTTTTCTTTTTCAAATTAAATTTAAACCAATCCAAAAATATACTAGGAAACCAATAATTTGTTTTGAATACATGCTGGTCAATGAAAACATATACGTATTGAGATAGGTAAGAATAATTTGGAATTGTATGTCTCTGGACGAGATTGTGAATGTTGTAATTCTTCATCATCGTCAGCAACAATACCCTTTCCATATCCCAGGGTTGATCTTACAACTTTCTTCTTTCGTCAGGAGATAGGACTCGTAGTTGTTCTGTAAGCGTTTTCAGTTGAATTGAGTTGATATCCCCCTGATTAAGTTTTTCAAATAATAATTAACGACGAGGTTGATGATGATGACGACGACGACGACGAAGAGGAAGGGAAGGAGGATGCACAGTGGTAATGGAACTTGTTGTCACAGATGGATCATTATCATGAATATGAATGTAAATTCGTCGAGGGTATCTTGGCCTAGGTATCATCGCAGCTGTTGTTAACTTTTATTCTCTCTTCTTCCTCGCCTGTTTCTCGATGTGTCTCGACTATACCTTAGAGTCTAGCTCTCCTTCCATACTTATGAGTACCTCTGTCTTGCGTTCTATGACCTCATCCCATCTCCATCTTGGTGAGTTATATCAAGAGATCGTAACCGAGAACGCAAGCATTCGGGACCTGTTTTATTGAATTATATAGTCAGTTCAATGTGGCTAAGTCGAGAGCATTACATGACAGGAGTCAAGTAGAGAGAAAACTCAAAGGAAAGGGAGATAATCACCGATAGTATATCCTAATGTCTCATCATATGCATTCATGTCATGTTCATGCTCATACTCGTATTCATACTCATGCTCGAAGTCATCTGCACTCGTACTTTCACTTCCGAACGTCTGCAGGCGATTATTTGAGGCACGGTTCAGCCTCGCAGCACTCCACCTGGCACGTTCCTGTGCAATAAAACTCAAGGCTTCATCAAGATAACCGAGTGAGGGTTGATCAGCTTGAGAGATTGGGATTTGGTCAGATTGGCTGGGAACAGATGAAAGGGCCATGTCTTGTAAACAAGGGAGAGGGGACGAGGTATCATCAACAATGAAAGAGGGGGGTGGGCGCAGTGGCTGTGCGTGAATACGTAGGCGACGAGGTCGAAGAAAGTCCAGAACAGGTTGGTCTGTCGAGGGCGAGTAGGCCATGATGATGTCGGATTCTGTTGTATTGTCGTTGACAAGAGTCGAGGCTGCCACTAGCTCAGAGCTTGGGGAGAACACATCAACCTCAGAGTTTATTTCGACGCTGCGAGGGCTGTCTGAGGCGGAAGACGAATCATGAACAGTCGTTGCGTGGATGCGCAGTGGGGGCAACAGATAGCCCCAGGCCCTGAGGACAGCAGTGAAAGCCCCGAGGTCGGGCTCTTCGTCGGAGGTGACGAGGTCTGAGCAGCGCAGGTCGTCGATGGGAGAAAAGAGGGAAGGAGACAGTGGAGAAGTTAAAGTGCTCATGGAAAGAACAACAAACACCCTCTGTCAGGGAGCCGCTTTCGCGTGGACAACACAGCAACTGACAGGCGCATGTACTAATCAGATACTTTTGTGCTTCATTACAACGTCCAGCCGCTCATAATTTCATTTATTAGAAAGACTCCTTCAAGAGAAATGCCCACCGTACCAGGCCGTTCAGCTCATGCATATGTGATCCTAAGTTACACATTCCTTCAGTCTGAGATACTTCTACCTATCTAGTCTCTGAGATTGCTTGCCCAAGAACTACCTACACCTTGAGTAAGTTTCTGGCTGGTTGCCCAGCCTTGCTTTGCTTATAGTGGCACCTCTCCCAACAACATGGACATTCCTTAAGGATCAGAAGTCACCAGAATTTATATCCAGGATGAGTATCGCGATCTTGGACAACACAGTGAATTAATATTATTACACCCTCCTTCGCAAGCTAACGAACTCTATTTACAAGCACCAGTACCAACGGTTTTTAGAAATAGTATCCGCGTCCACGATAGATGTAGATATCAAATGATGTAAAGATAGAAAAAAAGGAGAGAGAACCACAACCTGAGATCCTTTTTGGTTTCAAAACATCCAGGACAAGTAGTCCATATATAGTCTATTCATCGTCATCATCCCGGTTGAAGCCACGCGTGATACTGGACACAGAACCATACTTGTCCACCGAAAGTTGGATCTTGTCACCCTTTTCCAGATCTTTAAACTAAGTACACAGGCTGAATAACTGAACGAGGAAAGGTGTAATCGGAAACTCACAGTCAGTTCACGTGTCCTGTGCAAACTCTCAATTTCATCAATCCTATCTCTCACTCCTTCCAGCAGCTCATCGAACCCTTCTTCAGTGCAAACAGCTCGAGCAGCATGTAGAATCAACATGGAGTCCGGTCGAACGTCATGATTGATCTGAAAACCGGTCATTGGGGCATGCCATGACATTGGGCCAGCTCACATCGATCGCAATGATGTTAAGACGATCGAGTTCTGTTAAGAGATTTCAATGTTATCATATTCCGAGGTGAAAACTATGCAGCGAACCTTCAATAAAGTCAGCTCGAGTCATGATCTGTCTAACCTTTCCCTGTTTTCTGCTGTCATCATTGAACACGATTGAAGAGGGGTGAAGGACACACGTAGGAAACTTTAGGTAAAGGTAAATCAGGAAGGTTCTGAGGATCGAGGATACCGGCCTTGATGGCCTCTTCCCTCTCCTTTTCGTGCTTTTGGTATTGTTTGACGAATTCTTGAAGAAGCAACCATGAACAGGAACTCCATTTTTGCTGAGTGGAATTAGCTAGGATAGCTCTGAAAAAAGCAAATTACAAACCTCATCCATGACATCGTCATCACAATCAGCAATGAGACCTGTTGGATATATTAGCCATTAGTTTGAGGGAAAGTCTAAATGAAACATCCCAATTTGACTTAGTAGCCATTCCTTCTCGACTTTGAGCATGTGTTCCGCCATTTCCCTCATGTCTTTTGCCCTTGCCACCTATCAGAGTCTTGGGATATTCTCGAGATAACCAAAAGATTGACGTACTCTATTCAGATATGAAAGACGCCCTCCAACTGTCTGGATGACATCTTCCAAAAGTTTCGGTTCGGCTGCAGAGCGGCTCACGTTCATACGTAAACGACAGAGAGCATCTACAGCTTCACTATGGCTCAAGTCGTACATGGAAACGGTCTGGTAGGGAATGAGTACTGAAAAATCTAAATGTTTCCAGGAAAAACGCACCTGCATCCTGCTCCCAGTCTTCCCTGGATAGAAGTAAACTCGAGAGCGCGAAGAAATCACTGGGGACGTACGCATGAAGTGATAGGGCCAAAAATCGTCTCTGGGGTAGAGAGATGGGAACCCGAACATCCCTAACTAACTCCTGAGAAGACTCACGAACTGAAGATAACTGTCAATATGCCTTTCAAAGATTGGACTTATCAAGTGGGCGCTGGGGCAGATTTGGAAAGAAAACATACCACTGGCGGCCCATGCCTCTGCTCTCTGCTGAAGCTGGAGTAGCATAGCTTGTCCGTCCTCGTCGTTCTTGAAGTGATGTACGTTATTGAAGATCAGAACAAGGGGTTTGCCTCTTTTTTTGCAGAGACCAAGGGCAACCTTCTCCAGTTTGTTCATTGCTATAAAATAACTTCATCTGTCAGCTGAACTTGTGATACGATAGTAGTTGTGACCTCTCTCGATATCAAGACCCGGTCCCCCTTTATACGAATGCTGTGAGCGAAGAGTCGTTTATATATGTATATACCAACCTTCGCGGGGATCTCTTCGTTGAAACAACCCTGTTTGTGAATCCTCAAAGAACTCGAAATTGAGTGCTTTTCCGAGGCGTAGGCGGAAAACTTCAAGATCTGGATGAGCATCACAAAAAGCAATACCCTCTGCCTGGACGTCCGCCATTGACTGGAAGATCATACTACCTTTACCAGAACCCTATGTTGAACTGAATCATTGTAAACTTGAGCAAAGTTGCCGAATACCTTAGGTCCTAGCAGCATAAAATAATGACCAGGTTCCATCCCTTGAACAATAGCATCAACGAAGTCCTGCTCCTTCCGTCGTAAATTGGACGACCATGATGCTGGATAATTTCCATGTGAGTCACTGTTGGAATCTTCAAATGGTACCCGTTGAGTATGTTCCTTGGCCAATTCGAGAGCTGGGTCATAACCGCCAGAGAATGCCTGTTCAATCTTGGTAGAGGAATTTCATAACTGATAAACAAATCTAGTAGCCGACGACGAGTGCTTACCTTGTCAAGAACATTCTTCTTGTACCACTTTATATATGCAACACCTCCAAAAAAAACTGACACAGTGTCACTCAGTCGAGCCACTTTTCAATAACATATGCAACTCACCCATGCCTATTCCAATGATCGTGGTCAATGCTGCATCAAATAACGGCGACCGTGTGAGCTGAAAGACATTGCTGCCTCCTGGACCCGAACCGCCACCGCCTCCAGGAGGATTGAATCCTGGTACGCTCAAGTTTTCGGAACGCTCCTGAGCTTGATGAGGGAGCTTCAGCTGTTGTGAAGGTAGCGACTTTGCCTTTGCCTTTGCCTTTGGAAGTGTTGATTTACTGTCATCGGTTGGAGTATGGATCAGACGGGTGCGGCACAAAAATTTTGTTGAAAAGACCACGAGGTAACGAGGAGAGATCACACGTGCATTGGGACCCGCGACAGAAAGAATCAGCCTCTGTGGTGGGGCAATGGGGAACATTGGAAGGCTTGAGCAGAGGAAGAGAGGTATTGTCACATAATCGGATGCCCCGACACTTCCACCCCTTAAACTGATCAATACCTGGAATTATCAAGACCTCCGTGAGAAGGCATGGAATCTAAAAAAAGACGCGAGTACTACCGCCGTTTCTTCCCTGACGAGCCCGCGGCCTGCCCATGCGACAATTCCACCTTCGAGACAAGAGATCATATAATCTTTAACTGCTCCCTGTACAGAAAATCATGGAGAATTATTGACTCATCCCTAGCATCCCACATCACCTTCTTACAGTCTAACCCAGTGCACTCTGCCTTCAGGACAACATTTCATAGGTCTCCATTCCCCCCTTGCCCTCTTCACATCCAACTAGCATCACTAGCTTGTTTACTATGTCCACCAACTCTCTGTTTTTCTTTATTTAAGTAGGCACTACCACGGTCTGCCTCCGAGCCCCGTGACGTGAAATAAATAAATTATTTTTTGAATAAAAACATCTAAAAAAAGACTACTTATTTATTTAGTAGTGTAAGTGGTTGACTTCTGTAAGAATTCTAGAATCTAATCCAAAACTTGATCTGGGACTCTTTCTTGAACCATCACCATCCTCCAAAGATAGGCTCTCCCTTTGGGAGGTCTATCCCTTGGAAGTGTCTACTATACCAAGCATCAGCTAACTTATGCTCCTTACCATTCTTCACGCTTTTATTCAGAGAATAATTGTGAACATTGTGAGCATTGTGCCATGTGTCCTCTTGGCACTTGCTTTGTTTGAGGGCTGGAGGACAACACCATGTAACTCACAGGTTCTAGGCTGTTGTTATGAGAGCCCCAAGCAGGAAAAAGTCTCCCACACATTCAAATACTTAGTCCAAAACCTCAAAGCATACAATGGGGTTAAGATATAAATAGCAGGGGAACTTAAGAAGCCAAGTCATGTGATAAGGTCACAAGGTTATAGAACATTCTGGAGGAACATATGATCGTGGACTAGTAGCAGTACAGCCACTGTAAAAGTAGTATAAGTAGTAGTCCAATCTAATAAAGAACTCTATTGAGTTCTTCTTGAACATCCACCTAGGGTGATCACTAAGAGCATTCACTGTCTATTGATAACATAAGAACTCGATACCACATCTGAGCACTGTTCATCTTGAACCCTGCTCGAAATTACTTAAAGGCATAGTTGGCTTCATACTGGCCCTGTGAGTGATTTTTCCCTACTACACTTATTCCACACTCTTTCTCGCTAGGGAGTACAACGCTCTCAAGCCTCTTGGATAGTGGACTCTAGCTGTAAAGGAGACTTCTCAGTCAGTTAGGGACTGAGGGAGGAGACGAGATACCAAGTCCAGATATCCTGCTTGAGTTCTGACCTCACAATTGGATGTTGCTTTTTACTTCTTTCTCTCCATATAAACTCCGTGCTACGTTCTATTGTGAATGGTATACACAGAAGATTGGTGGTTATTCCTTAGGAAGCCACTTAGTATAGGGGTCCTCTTCTTAGAGGCAATCGTATACCAAATTTGATTAGGGCAGTAGTCAGTAAGGCAGTAGGAATCCAGACAGGTGAAGATTGCACACCCTGTTGGATATAGGCCTTAGTTAGCAACCCTGGATCAAGAATTGTCAGAGTACAAGTTGTTACCATCACCATCACCATCACCACCACCACTACCATACAATATGTCCCAACAACAACAGGAGGAAACCCCTTCCAGAGAGGAACAACTCCTCGCTATGATTGCTACTCTGCAGCAGCAGGTTAACACCATGCTCCTCCAGCAACAAGGGAGTAGAGTAGAGGTCACAAGGCCTCAAGTCTTTAGTGGGAAGATGGAGGAAGTAAGCGCGTTTGTAAACACAGCCTGACTATATATCAGAATGAAGATGACAGAGGAGGTGGAAGTGACCCAGGTGGCCTGGGTATTATCATATGTACAAGGAGGAATAGCAGAGGCATGGAAAGATAATCTATTGGACAAGTTAGCAAAAGGAGAATCAGAGATGGAGTCAGCAGAACAGTTGTTTGCAAAGATAAGGAACGACTTTGGAGAAACATCAGAGGAGAAAAGAAAGATAGAGCAGCTAAGAACAATCAAGCAGGAGAGAAGGACCTGTGACAAGTATGTACAGGAGTTTAAAAAGGTTGCCAGGGGAAGTGGCTATGAGGGAAGACCCCTCATTAAAGAATTCAAAAGGGGATTGAATGGGGCCATCAGAAGGAAGTTGGCCAAAGCAGAGGAACTGCCTACTACCATTGGGGAGTGGCAGAAAAGGGCAGTAAGATTGGACAGGAATCAAAGACAAAGCAGGGCAAAAGAAAGAGTGCTGGAAAGAAATATGGTGTGTCTAGGGGGAAATGTGCAGCCAAGAGGAGGAGGATCATATGGAGGAAGAGAGGGACAAATAATGTGGAGAATGGGAGGAGGATACAGAGGAGGTGGTAGTGAAAATACAACTAATAGAGGGGGAGCTCAAACAGGTCCAAGGAGAGACCCAAATGCAATAGATGTAGATAGAGGAAGAGAAGGAGACAGGATGTGCTATGTATGTGGAAAATGGAGCCATATGGCCAAAAATTGCTGGGAAAGATATAAAGGAAGGGTAGTAGAAATGCCACAGGAGTTGGCAAAAGAAAATGGAGGACAGTGAGCTCTCAGCTGGCCTCCAATAATATATACAGTGTATTGCACCTGGAAAAACCAGACAATAAATTGATGTCCACTAATACAACTGAGAGAATAAGAGATATACGGCGTATACTACGGCCGTTAAGGGAAGTCTGGCTGAAAGTAGGGTTAGAAAAGCTAGAGAGTCATGAAGGAGTAGCAGTGAAGGCATTGTTGAATAGTAGTGCGACAGGTCTGTTCATGGACACAACCTTCGCAAAAGAAAAGGGGTTTAAGATGGAGAAGCTAAAAAAACTCCTCTTAGTTAGGAATGTGGATGGAACAGCGAATGCAGGAGGAGCTATAATGCACCAGGTTGAGTGCAATATGTTTTTCAAGGGACATATAGAAAGAGCAAGAATAAACGTGTACAACTTGGGAAAGATAGAGTTGATACTGGGAATACCATGGCTAGCAGCCTACAACCCAGAAATAGATTGGGAAAAGGGAGAGGTGAAGATAATGCATTGCCCACCTATATATGGAAAAAAAAGCAAGAAGGAAAGGAGAAAAAGGTGAGGAAGACAGAAAAGAATGAGGATGAGGAAGTATTAAGAGAACTGGTACCTAGGAGATTCTGGAAGTAGAAGAAAGTATTTGGAAAAAAGGAGTTGGAAAGAATACTGGTGCAAAAGACCTGGGACCATGCCATAGAGCTAAAAGAAGGGTTTATGCCAAGAAAGGGGAAGGTATACTCACTATCGAGAGAAGAAAGAGAGGAAGTACAGAAATTCATAGAAGACCAATTGAGGAAAGGATATATCCAATCCTCCAAATCACCCCAAACATCACCAGTACACTTTGTGGCAAAAAAGGATGGCACACAGAGGATGGTGCAGGATTATCAATACTTAAACCAGTAGATGATAAAGAATGGATACCCTCTATCCTTCATTGCAGATATATTGGATGGAGTAGGAAAGAGGAAGGTGTTTACAAAATTAGACTTGAGATAGGGATACAATAATGTCAGGATCAAGAAGAGAGACAAATGGAAGGCAGCATTCACAATATATATTGGAGCATACAAACCTACTATCATGTATTTTGGGTTGACAAACTCCCCAGCTACCTTCCAAGCAATGATGAATGACCTGTTCAGAGACCTCATAAACTAAGGGGACACAGCAACTTTCATTGATGACATTTTAGTAGCTACAGATACAGAGGAAGGACATAATGAGTTAGTAGAGGAAGTACTGAGAAGACTGGAAGAAAATGATCTGTTTGTAAAGCTGGAGAAATACAAATAAAAAGTAAGGGAAGTAGAATTCCTGGGAGTAGTAATCGGCCCAAAAGGAGTAGAAATGCAAAAGGAAAAGGTGGAAGAAGTCCTGAACTGGCCAGTACCTAGGAACATCAAGGAAGTGCAAAAGTTCCTAGGCCTTGCCAATTACTACAGGAGGTTCATAAAGAACTTTGCTAGGATAGCAGTACCACTACATGTACTAGTCAGGAAGGAGCAAAAGTAGAAGTAGGAAAAGAAACAGGAGGAAGCGTTTGAGAAACTCAAGGCGGTGTTCACCACGGAACCCATTCTGGCCATCCCAGACATTGATAGGGAGATGAGAGTGGAAGCAGATGCCTCAGATTATGTGACAGGGGGGGTGTTGTCAACAAAGTGCAAAGATGGCAAATGGAAGCCAGTGACTTTCATCTCTAAATCGCTAAATGCTACTGAGCGGAATTATGAAATTCATGATAAAGAGATGTTGGCAGTAATAAGATGCCTAGAAGTGTAGAGGCATTATTTGGAAGGAGCAAAACTTGAATTCGAAATCTGGACAGATCACAAAAACCTCCAGTATTTTATGGTGAGTCAGAAATTAAACCAAAAACAAGCAAGATGGGCCCTATACCTATCATGGTTTAGCTTCACATTGAAGCACGTTCCAGGAAAGAGCATGGAGAAGGTAGATGGATTAAGCAGAAGGCCAGACTGGCAGAATGGAGTGGAAAGAGATAACAAGAATTAGAAACTAGTGAAGCTGGAGTGGATTAGAAAAGCAAAAACAATAATAGAGGAGGAAAACCTAAAAGAAAGAATCAGGAAGGCACAGGAAGGGGATAAGAAAGTCATAAAAGCAGTAGAGGAGCTGAAAAAGGCAGGAATCAAGATACTGAGAGATGAAGAATGGGAAGTAGAAGATAGAATAGTAATGAAGAAAGAAAGGATATACGTACCAGAAGAGGACCTCAGAAGGAAAATAATACAATTACACCACGACACCCCGGTAGAAGGGCATGGAGGGAGATGGAAAACAATAGAGTTGATTGGCAGAAATTACTGGTGGCCAGGAATAACAAAAGAGGTAGGAAGATATATGGACAGATGTGATGCTTGTCAAAGGTACAAAAACTGAAACGAGGCACCAGTAGGAAAGCTAATGTCCAACGCAATCCCAGAAAAACCATGGAGTCATATATCAGTAGATTTTATCACCAAACTGCCCCTAGCCCAGGGATATGATGCAATCCTGGTAGTATGTGATTGTTTTAGTAAAATAGTGCATTTTATAGCAACAACAGAGAAAACGTCAGCAGAGGGACTTGCAAAGCTGTTTTGGGACCACATATAGAAGTTGCATGGGCTTCCAGAAAGCATCATATCAGACAGGGGAGTGTAGTTTGCAGCGGGAATGATAAAGGAGCTGAATAACTTACTGGGGATCCAGACAAAGCTCTCAATGGCCTATCACCCCCAAATGGATGGGCAAACAGAGAGGATAAACCAGGAGTTAGAACAGTACCTAAGAGTCTTCATTGATTACAGGCAAGAGCAGTGGCCAGATTGGTTAGGAATGGCAGAGTTTGCATACAATAACAAGGTCTATGCAGCAACAAAAACATTGCTGTTCAAAGCAAATTATGGTCAAGACCCAAAGATGGGATTCAAAGGAAGAAGGAAGGGGAAGTATGAAGTGGCGGAGAAATTTGTAGAAAGAATGAGAAAAATCCAGGAGAAAGCAAAAGCAGCATTAGAAAAAGCACAGGAGGAGATGAAGAAGTTTGCAAACAGAAAGAGAAGGAAGGAGGAAGAATACAGAGTAGAAGACTTAGTACTGCTAAGCATGAAGGATTTGAAGTGGTAAATGAAAGAAAGAAGATTGGAGAAACTGACTGAATGCTTTGTAGGCCCCTACAAAGTAAAAGGAATCATCTCGAGTAATGTGATAGAGTTAGAATTACCTAAATCTATTAAAATACACCCTGTAGTTAACATAAGTAGAGTACAACTCTATAAACCACAGGTGGAGGGACAGAAGAAGATACCACCAAAACCAGTCATCATCGAGGGAGAAGAGGAGTTTGAAGTAGAAAAAATTCTAAACAAAAGAACAATTAGAGGGAAGGAAAAGTTCCTAGTGAGATAGAAAGGCTACATGGCAGAAGAAGATACCTGGGAAAGTAGAGAGAACTTAGAGAATGCAAAGGAATTGGTAGAAGAGTTTGAGAGGGAGTATAGAGAAGAAGTTAAAGAACTAAGGTGACAGGAGCAAGAGGAAGAAAAAAAGGAGTTCAGTTGGGAACTACCTAGGGAATTCACAGCAAAACTACTGTACAGTTGGGAAAGAAAAAGATATGAAAGGGAAAGGGAGAAAAGATGGGACGAAAACTGGGATTGATGGAAAAATTCCTTGGAATGAGGAAACTTGAAGGGAGGGCCATGTTATGAGAGCCCTGAGCAGAAAAAAGTCTCCCACACATTCAAATACTTAGTCCAAAACCTCAAAGCATACAATGGGGTTAAGATATAAATAGCAGGGGAACTTAAGAAGCCAAGTCATGTGATAAGGTCACAAGGTTGTAGAACATTCTGGAGGAAC
>Ga0153926_100237_pt1 | contig 12824 bp, 3 predicted proteins | sample TSNJ010MetaG_FD_104716 | JGI IMG/M metagenome (GOLD analysis project Ga0153926, IMG submission 104716) | Attine ant fungus gardens microbial communities from New Jersey, USA - TSNJ010 MetaG | ecosystem: Host-associated > Fungi > Mycelium > Unclassified | place: USA: New Jersey, Wharton State...
ACCCTAGAGTCCCATGGTCACATGTCCTTTCCAGAATGTTCTATGGTCACCTGACCTTGTCATGTGACTTGGCTTACTAAGTCCCTATCCTGTTTATGTCTTTACTCCGTTGTGTGCTTGGAGTTTTTAGTTTGAGTGTTCAGATGCGTGGGAGACCTTTTCCTGCCCAAGGTTCTCACAACACTCTAGACCACAAGGGTAAATATATACTTTAACCTTGAGCCTATATCAACATTTGATATCTCTTTGCCCCTCTACAAAGGGTCCAGTTAAAGTTTTCAGAAGAGTTATATTGAAAGAATGGATATCAAGACTTTTAGTTGCACTCCACAAGTTAGTTCTAAGACTAAAGAGAATATAGGGTTCTAAGAGAAGTAGGTTTTCAGATAAACTACAGAAAGAGAGAACTTGCCATTCTCTTCTCTTTCTGGATTATGTTAAGGGTATAGACTTAGGACTGAAGCTCTGACCCCAACCAGTGACAATTGAAAGGGAAGAACTCAATGGAGTTCTTTGTTGGATTTTTTCTACTACTTATACAAATATCCCATAGTCTATGTGCCTATTTTCTATAGTCACAAGACTATTACTAATAATTATATAGTTCTTACATAATAATATCCCATGCTATTTATATCTTTCTTGCATTATATTTCTGGAGATTTCCCATCAAGTTGATGAATACTAAAGAGGACAAAAGGGACATTTAGCCTAGTACAAGCTAAATATGCAATATCAGGTCCCAACTGCATACTAAAGAGTTTGTGGAGATGAATCAAGAATAAAGGTATTAAAAAGATGATATAGAAACTTAGCACAGTAAAATAAGGTAAAAGTGTTTGAAAAGAGTATAAGCTCAATCTAGATCTACCTTATATAGTGTTTCTAAGGTGCCAACCTTTATACACCATAACAAGCTCACTATCAAAGTAGTCAGTAAACTACTCCTGGGCCTTACTATACTCAACCAAGCCCTTATCTATACCTCCAACACCAAACCTTACAGGTGTGATACAATCTAAGTCAATGGCTAGCCAGGCTTTTCAAGCCTACTACCTTGGAGAAGGTTGTCCAAGCAACCACTACATCTTGTCTCCAGAAAGAGTAAGAGTATAGAGTAAATTCACCTCAACTACCCAACTGCTTCACTTGGAACTCATACAAGTGCCAGAAGACAACTCTAGAGCCCTTGAGATAGTAGCAGGTGTCAAGATTGCATGCCCTCTCTTACTGGCTCCCTAAGTATTATATTAAAATTACAAATTGATGAGACTCAATAAAAAAAATAAATAGAAAAGGAAAATGCTTCTTCTTCCAGCCTCTCTTACTTCTCTCCTTCATAACTACACTATATGAATATGTCCAATATTGTTTCCCATCCTGCCATATCAGCCTGTCACTACTATATACTCCTGCTCTACCTCTATACTACCACTTTCTATCAACATCTCCTGACCTCCCAACTAGCTACTTTCTATCCAAGTATGGTCTAGAAACTGGCTTTAACCCATGCAAGTATTCTAGCTTACAATGTCATTGTGTACCATGTCTACTTCTTGGTTGAGTCTAGCAGTGATGAGATCACAAGTCATTGATAGACTTTTGATTTGTTGCTTTGGCATCATATTTGTTTAAGTCTGTTCTAGATTGAAATTCTATAGCATTCCAAAGGTATTCTAGAGTTTCTGAGTTCTAGAGTGTTAACATTAACAATCTGTCTCTAAAACCTGATGCTAGCTCATCAGTCTTGCCTTCCAAGGTATGTGCTATTAAGTAAGTGACAGCTTGGTGACAATTTGGTAAGAGTGACCTTTGGTGGTCTTTTATATGTCTAAGGGCTTGTAAAAGGTTTCTAGGATGAACTCAGATACTGAATCCAGGGGTATAAAGTGTATTCTATATTATATTTCTACAGAAAATTCATTGGTGGCATAATAACACATGGGAGATATTTTCCTTCTTTGGAGCCAACTCATAACAGATTGTATTTATCCTAACTAGTGATGTTACAGGAACTACTATCCTAAGTACTAGTAAGTAACAGTGAGTAACTAGTTGAGTCAGAGTCTATAAATGGGTTAGTCTAAGGTTTTTCCATTTATTCTAATATCCATAACTATTGTAAGGTTTGTCTATAATTACCCCAAGGTTTATTTAATGTTTTTTCTGTAGTCCAATATCTATAATTAGTCCAATCAAGTCTAAACTCCTTTCTTCTAATCTAATTCTGATGTGTTAACATATTATTTATTATATCATCTTTATCTCCTTCATCTCTTATTGCCATCATCTCTTTTACTATTTACTTATTATTAGTCCAGGGCTAATAATAATCATAATCCCAATGTAATTTCATAACATTTGCCCTCTGCCTACTCTAGCTCCCTCTCTGCCTATTAAATCCACTCTAGCCCCTCTATCTCAGTCAATGGCCATAGATGTAAATATTACCCAAAGAACTCTCTAGCTCTCTCTAAAAGGCTACTATTAGTACAGAGATATTAACCACTTGGTCAAGGACTACCCCTATCTCCTAGACATAAAGCAGTTGATAATAGAGCAGTAGAAGGAACTTATAGAGGACTTGTTAGCTTTAATGGATTCTATTTCTAAGGAAGAGGAACCTCTGGTAGAAGAAGGTTTTGTGTAGAGTTGCTAATACTAAGTTGTAAAGACTCAAGGTAGATATTCAGAAAGAACTTAATAAAGTTCATTGTTAGATTGCACTAGCTACTTATACAAATGTCTGTTAGTCTATGTGCCTGGCCTCCCACAGTCACATAACCTTTACTAATGACTATATATATCTTACATAATCCTTCCCATACTAATTATAACTTCTCTGTATTAGATTCCTGGATGTTTTCTATTAAATTAATAAATACATAGGAAATAGTTTCTTCTTTAGGAGCCATCTTGTAACAAGAGTAGCCAGCATATCACAAACTTTATTTGAACCATAACTGCAGTAATACTCAACTAATTTCAACAATATAAATGGCCACCAAAAGTCCTTAAGAAAACCTTTCCAATGATACTAAAAACATCTCAAAGTAATTAGTATTTACCAAGTTATCAAATACTAAATTGCTGATATCTCAGGAACTACTGAATATAATTGTTACAACCTCAAAGTCTACTTGTTATGAGCTATCTTGGCCATAATAACTTTTTTATTTCTTTAATCCTTTATCTTTTACTTTTCTTTTCTTTAATCAGATAATAGGGAGTCATATGATCAGGATCACATGATATGTCACATTTGTCACAATCTATCATATCCTGTGACAAATTGGTCACATGATATGTCACATCACACACAGGTTATATGTCAAGGAACATTCTAGTAGATTTTATTAGATTATTAATAGGTTAGGGTTAGTAGCACAGACTATGTGTAAAAGATATAAGTAGTAGTCCAAATCTAAGAGGAACTCTGTTGAGTTCTCTTTGTTTATCCCAAATAAAAGACAACTCAGTTCTAGGATTAGCTCAATCCAATAGTTGTACTACACTCATAGCTGAACTGCTCTAGAGCCAACCATATTGTTATGAGAGCCCAAAACAGGAAAAGGTTTCCCATGCATTTGAACACTGAATCCAAAACCCTACAAGCATACAACGGAGTAAAGAATATAAATAGGGTGGAGACAGTAAGCCAAATCATGTGACAAGGTCAGGTGATCATAGAACATTCTGGAAAGAGCATGTGATTGTGGGGCTTTAGGGTACAGCCACTGTAGTAGTAGTATAAGTAGGGCTGCAATCCAATGAAGAACTCCATCAAGTTCTTCCTAAATATCCACCTAGGGTGATCACTAAGAGCATTCACTGCCTATTGATAACACATATATATAGAGAGCAGGAGTTGAGGAAGACATGACTATAGATATGCTCTCTGAAGAAGTCAGATAAGGGGAACAGCTTAGATTGGGTCTATTGCTTGGGGACAAGAGAAGCCAAAGTGGAGGTTGTAGTTGAAGGGAGAAAAGGTACAGATATTTTACTGGAGATGGAGTGGAGTGTGCTACCAGTTGCACTAGCTGCTGGAGTTGGACAGTGAGAGCAAAAAGGGCACTGTTAATATTATTCTCAGAGCTGTTTTGATATTCAGTCAGCTCTATCAGGTGGTGTTGTAGGTACTCTAGGGTATCCATAATGTTATGCTGGATAGTCTTTTTAGGTAATATATATAATATTTTTCACTATTACTATACAATAAGTTAGCTCAAGAGATAAGCTTAGCTTTCCACAGATAACTACTAGAAGCCCAGTTGTAAACTCAGGTCTAATACTTGAGTAGCAGAATAGTGGCTACAACTACTACTATACCAACTTTATAGGCCCTATCCAGAAACTTTATATCAGAAGTAAACTAGAACTCCCCTCTAGAAGTACTCTCAAAAGTAACTGAAACTCTAGAGAGCCTTACTTCTCTAGTAGAATGACATCATAAGTTAATGGCCATTTCATTTGATAGTTTAAGGTTTAGAGTTACCATTAGATTTTGGCTATCACTTTTTAATAGCCATCTATAATTAGAAATACCAGAGGTGTCCTCTTGAGAAAGGCATTGTTAGAACAGCTAGAGTGGATAGAATATTTAGAAGTATAGAAGATGGTCAAAAGTATTGAGAGACAGGTTAGAGAAATTGAGAGAGAGGGAGCAGAGATAGCAGATGAAGACAATATCCTCAAGAGTAGTCTAACCTGCATTTGCCCCAAGCCTCGCTGGCCTTCTAGCAAGATAAGAGCTTGACTCTTGGAAGTAGGAAAAGGATGGGTAGGAGAATTAAAGAGACAGATAGTACTAGTTATGCAATCAGAAGAAGACCCTGCCTTATTATTCCATCCCTGCCATACTAGAAATCTGAAATATTTCTTGTCTTTCTTATTTGTTGTTTCTGTAATTTATAATCCTAATATAATACTCTGGTAGTGCAAAGGGGCCTAATAACAAGTTACCTATATTATCTCTCTTCTTCTGTTACTCTAGAGCTCTACTGCTATTTTTGAGTAACTGAGTTCTTTTTTGCTTTCTCTCTATAAAAACCTATACAAAAACTTTCCTCAAGAGAATATCTGTTAATGCTAAGTCATAGAGACTCAAGGCTGTCACATACCATGATACCTCTATAACCAGTGAGACCAATTGTAATATAGTTCTATTCAATATTTCCTTTCCTGGCTAGACCACCCTAGAACTACTTAAAAGTAACCCAGACTAGTTACTCCCTTAGTTTCAAATGGTACCAAAAATGTCTCAAAGCTATCAGTATTCACCAAGTTAACAGTAGATCAGTTGGTAATTACCAAGTCACTAGATACTAAATCAACTGATATCTCAAGAACTACTTGACATAATTGTTTGTTTCAATGACCATCGTGAAGCTCTCTTCAATGCACTTCTTTTGGCTATAAATAGATCTCAAGGTGATAAGATCCCATGGAGATACAAGATCCTCAATGTTTGTACATAATACTGATCTTTACCTATAGATTATCATCTGTCCTTGAATAGAACAAAGGACTGCCCTAAGACAGTTAGGTTATCTCTATTTCAAGAACAATAGCACTACTATATGTAGAACAATAGGTAGTGATCATGTAGTAGACTGTCCTGGTACATAGACCACCACAATCATATATTTAAGAACTGTATATCTAAGAATAAACCTCAGACTTAACAACATCTTTTGCTGCTTGTCTAACTTTGCTTTTTTGAGAACTTTTATTATCAAATCAACCAATCACAAATCAATAAGTAGCCATTTGTGACAGAAACTATGACTAAGTGCAGCCTTGGTTACTATTCCTAGTACTTTCTATATACCCTTATCCTCTCTCCTCATTCCCAAAACTTTCTTAGGGTTAGTGGACTCAGGCTCTTCTAATTGTTTCATTGATTCATTAGTTTAAACTTGCTATACAGAAAGTTGATCCCTTACCTTTATTATTGTTAGATAATACAGTAAATCATTTTGTATCCCACATTCTCACCCTGCCAATCCAGTTCTCTTGTGGTTTGTTGTACTATATTAAGTATTTTATAATACCTCTCAAGGGTCCAAGTGCACTAGTTCTGGACCATGACTGGCTTAGAAAGGCCAACCCTACCATTGACTAGACAAAGGGCACCATTCAGACAAACCCAAACCTCTCTCAAAAGAGAGAGTTAGAAAATATCCTGCTAGTGGCAAATACTCAGCCCACAAAACTTTTTATAGATTACTAGAACAATCTACTCTCTATATTCTTGATCAATACTATAGCCTACAATTGAGCATACAAAGCCAAGGGTTTTACTATGTTCCAACTCTCACTTAGTGACATATCGCTACTACTGGAGAAAACAAGTAAACTAGAGAAACCAGATATTAACCTAAATTGAGTACCTACTAAGTACTACTCATTTGCTAAAGTATTCAGCAAACAGGAAGCTAAGTAACTGCCTGTACATTGCTCTCATGACCTGGTCATATAAATTGAAGATAGAAAAAACCCTTCTCTTGGACCTATTTACTTCTTGTCTATATTGGAACTTCAGATATTGAAGGTCTTATATGCCTATTGTACTCTCCCCTGTCCTCTTTGTAAGGAAGAAGAATGGGTCTCTATGTCTTTGTGTAGACTATAGAGAACTAAACAGAATTATCTAAAAGGATTACTACTCCATACTACTGATATTTAACCTTCTTGATACTTCCAAAGGAGCACAAATTTATACAAAAATTGACCTCCAAAGTACCTATTACCTAGTATACATTGCAGAAGGTGACAAATAGAAAACAACCTTCTGTACATGTTATAGGTGTAGTGACTTAGCCTGAGATAACTTAATCACACTCCAAGTCCAAGTTGACAAAGAGAACTTGATAGAGTTCCTATTAGATTCTATATACTACTTATACAACTACTACATAGTCTGTGCACTATTTTTCCATACTTATCATGTAACTTTATCATGTGATATGACACTGTGACATTGTCATGTGATACTTTCCCACACTTTTTCCTTGTGTAGTAAGTCCAAATAAGAAAAGAAAAGAAAAGAAAAGAAAAAGAAAGTAAAATAAAATAATAACTTAGCCGTTTTGCCAAGTCATGACAATGGGTCTTTTGAATAGCTATTAATGCCATTCAGTCTGTCTAATGCTCTATCTGCTTTCTAGCATTTCATAGACAAGGTATTTGCAAACTTGCTGGACATAGAGGCCATGGTCTACTTGGATGATATATTAATATATTCTAGTAACCTCTTAGAACATTGGAAGTTAGTAAAGGAAGTACTGCAATGACTCAAGAACAATAGCCTCTATACCTCTTCAGACAAGTATGTCTTTTATCAAAACTCAGTTGAATTCCTGGGCTATGTTCTAGGACCAGAGGGGGTAAAAATTGACTTAGGAAAAGTGCAAACTATTCAAACTTGGCCAAAACCTCATTGTCTAAAGGATATTCAAGTGTTTTTTGGTTTTGCAAATTTTTATAGAAGGTTCATTGGTAACTACTCTGATCTTACCTTGTCCCTCACCTATATGACTTATAAGAATACCAACTGGAACTGGAATATCAAATGTGATTCAGTATTTAGATCATTGAAGGCCACTTTCACAACAACACTAGTATTGGCCCATTGGAACCCAGAATTGCTATTAGTTCTTGAGACAGATATATCAGACCACACTGTAGCTACAATTTTGTTCACCCATATCAAAGAAGACTTGCATCCTATTGTCTTCTACTCTAGAACCCTTAATGCTACTAAATTGAACTATGATATATACAATAAGAAACTTCTTGCAATCTATGAAGTCTTTCAGAAGTGGAGGCACTACCTAGAAAGCACTCCAACCTCCATTAATATGGTCACTGACTACAAAAACCTTGAGTATTTCCTCAAGACAAAGCTATTAATATGGAGACAGGTCTACTAGTCTAAGTTCCTTTTACAGTTTAACTTCAAGATTCATTTTTGCCCTAGCTGACTGGAAGCAAAGCCAGATGCACTAACTCACAGAAGAGATATGTATCTATAGAAAAGGTCATAGGTCCCCACACTATCAATGAATCCAACTACTACCCAATCTTCTATCAAGATTAATTACTTTCTACTTTGAGGGCAGCCATAGTATTCTTATCACCTAGCAATGGTGAGAAAACTTCAGATCTAGTCCTACTGTAGACAAGAATTAAAAAAGCTCTAACAAGGGACCCCCAATCAAAAATTCTGCTAGAACTGGCACAATCCAGAAAGAATCCATCCTGGACACTTGAGGGAGATAAATTACTACACTACAACAACCTGATCTATGTCCCAAATGATCCAGACATTTAGTCACAGGTACTAAGGACAAAACATAATCACCACCTCATAGGCCATTTTGGCTAGACAAAGACCCTCTAACTAATCAAATGCAAATACTCATAGCCAGATATGAAATCATTTGTAACAGAATATGTCTGAACCTGCAACATCTGCATAAAGAACAAAGTGCAACACTATAAACTATATGAGTTGCTAGAACAGTTGTCCATTCCACCATGCTCCTGGAAATCTATCTCTATGGACTTGATAGAGCAACTACTACCATCCAATAGCTTCACAGACATCCTAGTCATAGTTGATCATTTCTTGAAGCAAGCAATCTTTATTCCAACCTACAAGATTCTCAATACTCTAGAACTAGCCTAGTTATTCATTAACCACATATTCTCAAAACATGGTATGTCTGTATGAGGATGACTGAAATAGAGCTCCAGGAGAAACCTCAGTATATAAATAGACTCTAGGATGCATTTACAACTCATCTCCAGGAAAAACCTCAGAGAATAGGATAAGGCTCCTAAAGGATAATTTATACTATATATACAACTCCCCTAGTTACAGAATGTCTCAGCAGTCAGGGACAGGAATGCAAGGGAGAGCAACTAATTAAATGTGAGGTAGTTATTATTTAATTAGTTGCAGGGTCACTCTGGTGCACTACTACTAGTGCATTAGGAGTGAAGTTTGGTATAGTCCTCTTACAGTCCATATATATAATCTCTAACAGAGACTTAGAGTTTGTTTCTTAATTTTCCAAGTCCCTAGCCAATACACTCAATATAAAACTCCACCATACTTTGGGCTATCACCCAGAAGCTGATGAACAATCAGAGTACACAAACTAGACTTTAGAACAGTACTTACATAGCTACTATTGTTATCAACAATTCAACTGGATACAATTATTGCTATTGGCTGAATTCACATACAACAATGTACCCTCAGCATCAACTAGAGTATCCCCTTTCTTTACCAACAAAGGGTATCACCCTCTTCTAAACTTCAGACCCTTGACTGACCCAATACCTAATACCACTGATGCTTTTATTAACAATCTAGAAGTAGTATACAAGTTTATAGAGTTGTCTATCAAAGAGGCCCAGGAGCACTACCAGAAGCCTGCTAATGCTCAACAAACTCCTTCCCCTGATATCAAGGTTAGTGTAAGGAGAATTACTCAGAGGTAGTTATCCAGTAAGCTAGGTAAGGGTCTTAGAAGCTAGTATAATATTTGAGTAAAGATAGATCTACCCATACAGGCTATTATATATACTACAACAGGTGGTCTGTGCACAATCACATGAACACCAACCAATAATACCACAATGTCCTTATATAGTTAAATAGGTATCACCATAATAATACAAGATAGGAGAAGTTCAGGAGAGAGTGGGAACATGATATAGAAGATATACTTAGCCCATAGATACTGAGCTTACCTAATAACTAAGTGTGTCCCTAGGGTGTTCCTTTACAGTTGGTAATTCAGTGTTTATCCAAGCAAAATTCATCAGGACAACCTAACCTACAAAAAAATTATTGGAATATCACCTTGGTCTGTTTATAGTAACAGACAAACCAGGAACCCACTCCTATCTTGTTAACCTCCCATATCACCTTCATACAATATATCCAGTATTTCATATATCCCAATTAGAACTGACTAGGTCAAGCACTATTCTGAGCCACACCAACTCCTCTACTACCTATTGAAATAGACAGTAAGTTGGAATTTAAGATAGCATACATACTAGACTTAAAACTGGACCATAGACAATGTGAACCCCTACTGCATTATGTACGGTGGGCAGGTTACAAAGGAACTTTAGAGGAGAACTCTTGGTTGAGTGCCTCAGAACTTGACTATATGAGTGAGTTGGTTTAAGAATTCCACTTACAGAACCTAGACAAGCCAGGCCCTCATCCACTATTTACTGATTGAGTCTAGTCAATGTTTTTGATGCTGCTAGTAAGATCACCAGGGTAATGACCTTAGAGAGAGAGTACTGTTATATACTATGACATCCATATAACCAGTGATACCAATTGTAATACAGTTCTATTCAATATTTTCTTTCCTAGCTAGACTATCCCAGAACTACTTAAAAGTAACCCAGACTAGTTACTCTTTTAGTTTCACTTTCTCAGGTCATTTGCTTACTTGTCTATTATCTGTATTCTCTGTTAATTAAAACATATATATATTCTTCTCTTGATCCAGCATAGAGTTCAGCTATTGCCCTTAGCCAGTCCTTGCTCATTAAGAACCCAGTTATGACAGAGGTTCACCCTAGGTAAATGTTCAGGAAGAACTTGATAGAGTTCTCTATTGGATTATACTAGCTATTTATTGTAGTATGACTGTTGGGTTGAGCTAACTCTAGAACTGAGTTGTCTTTTATTTGGAATAAACAAAGAGAACTTAATAGAGTTCCTCTTAGATTTGGACTACTACTTATATCTTTTACATATGGTCTGTGCTACTAACCCTAACCTACTGATGATCTAATAGAATCTACTAGAATATTTCTTGATATATGACCTATATAATATGACTAATCTTGTGACTGATTTGTTACAGAAAATGTGACATATCATGTGATCTTGATGATGTGACTCCTCTATTATATAATTAAAAGTAAAGTAAAGTAAACGATAAAAGAGATAAAAAAATAAAAGTTATTATAGCCAAGATGGCTTATAATAGTGAGAAAGAGAAAGCCCTCTCTGGGCCTTGACATTTTTTAAAACTGGACAAGCTACCAAGTAGTCCAAGAACCTCTTCCACCAGGAATCAGATACTGGAATCTTTCCCATACAAATCTGGTTAGAGTTCAAAGTACAGTTCTAAGTTCAGTTCTTTTCTATCAATACAGAAGCAAATGCAGTTAATATCTTGGAAGAAATGTTCTACTACCAAGGCAATCATATGGCTTGACAGCCCAGAAGGCTCTATTAGCCACCTGTGCTTGATCTATTCTCCTCACCACTCAATACCAAGCTTCTGGGTCCATATCCATAGGTTTTCCAAAAGGCATGGTTATAATCTGGTAGATGGCTATTTGGATAGTTTTCAAGCCCTGGTCTTTGACACTGGATATGCCAACCCCCAGACTTTAGTGGTCAAGTTTTGACAAGGCCTGCAGATAGGGATACAAAACTACACAGAACATATTCAGATAAATCTAAGTCTTTTTCTACTCCAGTTTCTCTTATTTACCACTAGAGACAGTATATAAGAAGGCCTTATATTTGAGAGAATAGAGTGCTAGATTGAGAACAGAGATGGCTTACTAAGCAGCCATGCTAACTAATAAAGGATGGAATATTATGTAATAGATTGTAATCAGATAAGAAGTTAAGTCTATATCATGATATAAGCTACCTACTGTATGGCCCCCTTAGCTCTCTCTAAGCTCTTTCTGCCTCAACTGGCTCCTCTCTCTGTTATACATCTTTCTTCAGTATTTGCCTCTCCCCCTGTTCCAGCCACCAAGCCCTTGCTGCCTCTATAATCTGTCACAAACTTCATTTGGACCATAACTCTGGAAATACTTGACTGATTTCAACAATCTAAATGGCTACCAAAAGTCCTTAAGAAGACCTTTCAAGTGATACCAAAAATGTCTCAAAGTGATCAGTATTCACCAAGTTATTAGTAGATCAGTCAGCAATCACCAAATCACCAGATACTAAATTACTGATATCTCAAGAACCACTTGATATAATTGTTTGTTTCAATGACCATCATGAAGCTCTCTTCAATGCACTTCTTTTGGCTATAAATAGACCTAGAGGCAATAAGATCCCATGGAGATACAGAGTCCTCAATGTTTGCACATGATACTGATCTATTATCTATAGATTATCATCTGTTCTTGAATAGAACAAAGGACTGCCCTAAGATGGTTAGATTATCTCTATTTCAAGAACAATAGCACTCCTATATATAGAACAATAGATAGTGATCATGTAGTAGGCTGTCCTGGTGCACAGACCACCACAATCATGTATTTAAGAATGTATGTCTGAGGATGAACCTCAGACTTAACAACATCTTTTGTTGCTTGTCTAACTTCACTTTTTTGAGTCTTTTGATTACCAAATCAGCAAATCACAAATCAGTAAGTGGCCATTTGTAATACTTCCATATAGGTATAGTATTCTCCAACAGAGAACAGCAGTACTATTATGCCCTCACCATTGGACACCAGCCTGACTTACAGTTTCCCTGCAAGCAAAGTGCCCCATGTGACCATCTGTGACAAAGACAACTGCCAACCTACCCACAAGCCAGAAGGCTCATGACAAGACAAGCCTCCACCAGGTCAAAGGTATCCAACATATGTCATGCATTGAACATGAGTATTAAATGTTGCTGCCTCAAAGAATGGGCAGAGATGAAGAAGGATAGTGAACAACAACAATATTAGTGTGTGGTGTTAGGTATAATACAGATCCCCCCAACAGCCATTGCAGCCAGAAGGGAGGAGAT
>Ga0153926_100246_pt1 | contig 12695 bp, 18 predicted proteins | sample TSNJ010MetaG_FD_104716 | JGI IMG/M metagenome (GOLD analysis project Ga0153926, IMG submission 104716) | Attine ant fungus gardens microbial communities from New Jersey, USA - TSNJ010 MetaG | ecosystem: Host-associated > Fungi > Mycelium > Unclassified | place: USA: New Jersey, Wharton State...
TATTTAAGGACTGTATATCTGAGGATAAACCTCAGACTTAACAACATCTTTTGCTACTGTCTAAACTTTGCTTTTTTGAGCCTTTTGATTATCACATCAACCAATTATAAATCAGTAAGTGGCCATTTGTGATACTCCACTCTGTCAATGCACTTCTGGACTGTGGAGCTACTGGGAGCTTTATTAACTATGACTTTATCTGCTCTCAGAGAATCAACACTTAGACCATCTCTTATCCCATACCAGTCTTCAACATTGACAGTTCTCCCAATGAAGCTGGCTAGATATCAGAAGTGGTAGACATAGCCCTCCACTATTGAACACACTTAGAATGAATGCTCCCAGCTATCTTTAGTCTGGGGAAGCAGAAGTTAATCCTTGGCTATAACCTGGCTCAAGAGCCATAGTCCCAAAGTCAACTAAAAGAAAAAAGAAGTCTGCATGACATGATGCCCACTCCAATGCAAAGGATTTCACGCCCTCCAGAGAGAATAGACCTTAAGGAGGAAACAAGAGGTCCAAGTCATGCAGCATTGTTGGACTAGACCTCTTCCCCTTCTCAACAAAGATGAGGAAGAACTCAAGGCTCTGCACAGAACCAATGGACAAGACTGGGAGCCTGGAGACTGACTGTTCATTACTAGGCTATTCTCTGAGCCCTCAGAAGAGGCAATATGAGCCTCTGCTACTACCTCCCAATAGTTGGTTAAAGGAGCCTAACAGAGCATAGAAACACAGGCAACCTCTGCTCCCCTGCCCCCTTACACTAGAGGTTTCAAATCTGTGTTCACTAAAGATGACTTCAATGTCTTACCAGAGCATTGCCATTAGAATCATGTGATAGAGCTCCTTCTGGGTTCTGAGCCCAAGTCCACAAAGATCTACCCCCTCTCTTCTATTGAGCAAAAGGAGTTGGATGCCTTTCTAGAGGAAAACCTATACACTGGATGGATATGCCCATCCAAGTTGCTCATGGCCACCCCAGTAATCTTTATTAAAAAGAAGAATGGTTCCCTTTGGTTAGTACAGGACTACTGGGCTCTCAACTCTATGACAGTAAAGAACAAGTACCTCCTGCCCCTTATCTCTAAACTCATGTTACAACTCTGCAGAGCCAAATACTTCACCAAGCTGGATATCCATTGGGGTTTCAACAATGTATGCATCAAGTCTGGAGACAAGTAGAAGGCTATGTTCTACACCAACTGCAGACTGTTTGAACCTCTTGTAATGTTCTTTGAAATGACCAACAGCCTAGCCATCTTCTAAACAATAATGGATGACATCTTCTGAGATCTCATTGCTAAAGGGATAGTAGTGGTGTACTTAAACAATATTCTTTACTAGGACTGTTGAACAGCATGCAAGGGCTATCTGGAGAGTGTTAGAGATTCTAGTGGAACATAAGCTGTGCCTCCATCTGGAAAAGCATAAGTTCCAGAAGAAGCATATCAAGTACCTAGGCCTGGTGGTATTGGAGAATGAAGTCTCAATAGATCCTGTTAAGGTTGCCAAAGTCTGAAAATGGCCCACTCCAGAGTTGTGAACCAATGTTCAGGCCTTTTATAGCTTGACCCCTCTTTGACCTAATGTACTCCAATCAAACATAGGAATAGAAAGACAAGGAACAGACTACCTTTGAGACTCTTAAAATAGCCATAACTTCTGCCCTAGTATTGGTCTTGCCTTATGACTCAGAGCCTTTTCAGATTGAAGCAGATAGCTCAGACTATACCATAGATGCAGTCCTATCTCAGCAGTCCATGAAGGATGGTAAATGGTGTCTAGTGGTATTCTATAGCAAGTCCTTGTCTCCAGTGGAGTGGAACTATGAGATCTATGACAAGGAAATGCTTGCTATCATCTATGCACTAGAGGAATAAAGGCACTTCCTAGAAAGAGTAGCTAACCTGGTGGAAATTTGGACAGATCATAAGAACCTGAAATACTTTATAACTACCAAGAAGTTAAACTGCTGGCAAGCATATTGATCTCTCTATCTAGCACAATTTAACTTCACCCTCTATTACTGTCCCAGATGATCTATGGAGAAACCAGATGCTTTGTCACAGAGACTGGGCTATGGTAATAGATTCTCTAACAATGAGAATGTAGTGTTGCTCTGTCTGGAGTTTCTGGCTGTCTATGCCTTAGAAGGAGTAGAGTTGACAGGAGCATGTAAGAACTTAGACTGTAATGCCTTAGAACTACTTCTAGTCTGAGTTGACAAGGAGAACTTGATAGAGTTTCTATTTAATTTCTGTATACTACTTATACATATTCTATATTTATTTCTATTTATAAAGTCCCACACATCTCTTTTGAGTCATTCTCTCTTGCATGTCCACTGATTATTTAATTAAATGAAAAAGAAAAGAAAAGAAAAGAAAAAAAAGAAATATAAATAATGACTTAGCCGTTTTGGCTATATCATGACACCATCCCTCTTTCAAGGTTTCTTGTCCTGAGGATTTTTACAACTCATAGTAGAGATCACAAATGTTCCCTATTTTATTGTAATCTTTCTCTGTCCACTCTCTGAGTCCCAAATTTTCTTGCTCAATTTCTTTTTCCTCTTCTTTTATTGTTTCCATTGTTCTTTGTTCCCTTGTTCTTCCTTCTTTCCATTGTCTCCAATTTCTTTCCAACCTTGCCCAGTATTCCTTATCATATCTTTTGTCTGACCAAGCAAATAGCTTTCTTGCCATAAATCACTCCAGCAGTTCCCCTCTCCTAAATGTTTCTTTTTTTCTTTTTTGTTTTTTGATATCTTCCATATCTCACTGACATTCTTTCTTGAATTATTTGACTACTTCCTTTACATTCTCTAAATTTTCCTTTCCTTCTCAAGTATTGGATTCAGCTATGAACCCTTTACTATACCAAGTATTTATTCTTCTCCCTTATTTGTTACTTGTTCAGAATTTTCTCAACTTCCCATTTCTCTTCTCCCTTAATTACAACTAGAGCTGGTTGCTTCTTTCTCTGCTCCTCTACTTGCCCTACATATTTTTGTACTCTACTGACATTAACTACCAGATGTATTTTTACTGTACTAAATAGTTCTAATTCTACTATGTTTGATGATATGACTTTCTTTATCTTGTAAGGCCCTACAAAATTCTCCATCAACTTTTCCATCCTTCTACTAACCATTTGGTATTTTAAATCCTTGGTGCTAAGCATCACCAAGTCCCCCACTCTGTACTCATCAATCTCTACTCTCTTTCTATCTGCTTTCTTCCTATCTGTATACCTTTTCATCTCCTCTTGTGCCTTTTCTAGTGCTGCTTTTACCTCCTCTTGAATCTCCTTTATTTTCATCATGAATTTCTCTGTCCCTTTGTACTTCCCCTTTCTTCTCATTTTGAACCCTATCCTAGAATCTTGCCTATAGTTTGCTTTAAAGGATGATATCTTTGTGCTTGAGTGTACTTTGTTGTTGTACACAAACTCTCCTGTTCCTAACTAGTCTGGCCAATGTTCTTGCCTATGGTCAATGAATATCCTTAAGTACTGTTCCAACTCCTGGTTAACCCTCTCTGTTTGTCCATCTGTCTGAGGGTGGAATACCATTGGCATCTTGCTTTCAATCCCCAACATTCTATTTAACTCTCTCATTAATCCTACTGCAAACTGTGGTCCTCTATCTGAAATGATACTCTTGGGTAGCCCATGCAATTTCCATACATTGTTTCTGAATAGCCTAACCAGTCCTTTTGCCAATGTTTTCTCTATAGTAGAAATGAAGTAGACTATTTTTGTTAACCTATCTACCACTACTAAGATTGAGTTGTATCCCTGGACTAATGGCAACTTAGTGATAAAGTCTGCTGAAATATACATCCAAGATCTTTCTGGGATTGAATTGGGTATTAATTTGCCTACTGGCTGTTCAGTGTAGTTCTTATTCCTTTGGTAGGAATCATATCCTTCTATATATTACTTCACCTCCTTGGTTACTCCTGGCTACCAAAAGTTTCTGGTAACTAGTTCTACCATCTTCTACTATCCTCTATATTCTCTTACTGGCATGTCATAATGTAACCTAATTATTTCTGCTCTCAACTTATTATCTTTAGGTACATACACCTTTTCTTCTTTATACATGACACTATCTATTTCTTTCCACTCTTCATCTCACAACATCTTTACTCCAGCTTGTTTCATTTCTTCTACTACTCTGACCACTTTATTATCTTTTACTTTTGACTGTCTTACTTTTTCTAGTAAGTCTATTCCTTCCACTATTACTTCTACCTTCTCTATTTTTCTCACTTCTAACCACTCTGGCTTCACCAATGTCTCATCCTTATTGTCCCTTTCTACTCCTATTTTCCAGTCTAGCCTTCTACTCAAGCTATCTGCCTTCCCTATCTTACTCTCTGGAATATACTTCAATATAAAATTAAATCTTAATAGGTACAATGCCTATCTTGCTTGTCTTCTATTCAATTTTTGCACCTTCATGAAATATCCAAGGTTTTTGTAGTCTGTCCAAATCTCAAATTTTACTGTTGTTCCTTCCAGGAAATGCCTCTATCCTTCTAAATATCTGACTACTGCTAACATTTCTTTGTCATGAATTTTGTAATTTCTCTCTGTGTTACTTAGAGATTTAGAAATGAAAGCCACTGGTCTCCATAACTCATCAGAGCACTTTATTGATAGTACTCCTCCAGTAGCATAGTTTGAAGCATCTGCTGCTACCCTAAATTCTTTGTCTAAATCTAGGACTGCCAATACTAGTCTAGTTGTAAAGATTTGTTTAAGCTCATCAAATGCTTTCTGCTGCTCTTTTTCCCACTACCACTTCACATCTTTCCTTGTCAACATATTCATTGGCCTTGCTACTCAAGTGAAGTCTTTGATAAAAGTTGGCAAGGTCTAAAAACTTTCTAATGTCTTTTACATTCTTTGGCTCTGGCCAACTCAATACTCTATTTATCTTTTCCTTTTTTATTTCAATTCCATTGGGTTCTATAATGACCCCTAGAAATCCAATTTTTTGCACCTTTCACACACACTTCTCTGGCTTGATATACAAGTTGTTCTCCTCTAGCCTCCTCAGTACTTCTTCCACAATCTCATTATGTCCTTTTTCTGTTTCTGTCTCTACTAGTATATCATCCATAAAAGCCGCAGCTTTTCCTTCATTAATCATGTCTCTCAGGATCTTATTCATCATCACCTGGAATATAGCTAGTGAATTTATCATTCCAAAGAACATAACTATTGGCTTGAAGAACCCTATATGGGTTGTGAATACTCTCTTCCACTCGTCTCCTTCCTTAATCCTCATATTATTGAACCCCCACCAAAGATCCATTTTAGTGAATACTCATTTGCTTCCCATGTTGTCTATTAAGTCTGTAATTAATGGAAGTAGGTAGTTATTCTTCACCATCTAGTCATTTAGATTATGGTAGTCCATTACCATTCTCTTTCCTCTATCTTTCTTGCTTACAAAGAAAACTGGTAATGTCTGGGGGAACTTTGATGGTCTGATGTACCCTTTTCTTAACTGATCCTCTATGAAATTCTGTTCTTCTCTTTTATTTTTGGACAAAGGGTAGATTTTTTCTTTCCTAGGCTTGAATATCTCCTTGAGATCTATGGCATGATCCCAGATTTTCCTTATTGGCATCCTTTCTGACTTTATCTTCCCAAATACTTTTCTCCACTTTAAAAATTTCTGTGTCACTATTTCCTCAATCTTTCTGTGGTCTGCTTCAACTTCTTCTCTCCCCCAATCTTCTTTATCATCTACTACCCATCTCACAATCTTTTTCTCTTCTAGAGTTGCCATTCTCTTCTCTTTCTTTTTTCTCTTTTCTTCTTTCAACTTTGTATTCCTCCTATACAGTGGTGGACACCTTGTTATTTTTACTTCTTCTGTCTTCCAGTTTATCTCTAGACTGTGTACTTGTAGCTACAGTATCCCTAGTGTAATATCTGTTTTCTCCAAATCACACACATCTATTCTCATTCTCTCTATGTGACTCTTATAGTATATGTTCACCTCTACTTAATGGGTAATAGCTTCTGCACTGTTGTTTGTCCTATCAACATTCCTGACTACTATTGGTCTTTCCAATTTCTGCAGTCTAAATCCATGTCTCGCTGCTATCTTCCAATCCATAAACATCCCTGTTGTACTACTGTCCAAGAGTACTTTTACTGTTATGCCTTTGTGCATATCCACCTTTTCTACTCCAATGTTCAGCTATACTTCTCTCAGCACTTTAAACGTTCTCCTTACTTCTCTCTGCTCACTCTCTTGCTGCACTTTTCAGAGCCTCTGTCTGTGTGCTGCTCTACTGTGCTTTTTCCTGTTCAGGGCATGCTGCTACCCTCCAGTTCCACCATAGTCACTTCCTTTCTGTTCTACACTCTGGACACCAAATATTCCTTCTTTCTTTTTCTGATATCTCCTCCTCTACTATTGTGTTTTTTCTTCTACACTTAGTACATGTAACCCTACTTTCTGCTTCCTTGTTCCTCTATTTCCATGCTTCTAGGCAATTCTCACACTATATATTTCTCAGTTTCTCTCCAGAGATAAAATCCTGTCCCTGGTTTTTCTCTGTCTTGGTGCCTTTATAGTCGTATCCACTATACTCTACAAATGTTACTACCTTCCATCTTGTCTTCCAGCCCTTCTCTTCTAATGCTGCACTTTTCAGGGGCATACTCTGCATGCTGCTATATTCCTGTGCCTTTCCCCATAAGGAGTGTGCCAGTTTCTTCTCTTACTATGCCTTTTGTGAATTAACCACATGCACCACCTCCTCATCTCTTTTTCTCTCTTTCTTTACCTTAATATTTGGACACTCCTGCTTGTAGTGTCCCATTCCCCAACATATAAAGCACTGTACTTCCTTTTTCCCCATTTCTTGTCTCCTCACTTCTTTTCTCCTCATTTCTTCTCTCACTCTGTATTATATCACCCTACTTGCTATCACTTCAAATTTATTCTGGGAAATTGGTTTCTCTTTCATCTTCTCCTTTCTATTTCTGCAGTTATAGGCCAGATGCCTAAACCTTTTATACTCCCAACACACTCTTCTCTTTCTTTCCTCTATCTCTGCCCTTAGTTTGGCAAGGGCACACCATTGGTTGAGCATCCCACTCATGAGAGAGTTATATTGCTCTAGAGACATAATGCTATGTCTCCAGAGAAGTTGAATAAGGAATGATCTTACTACTGTTACATCTACTGGAGTGCAAGATCTTCACCCAGCTAGACATCTACTGCTTTACTTACTACTACCCTAGTAATATGGTTATACTATCACCCCAAGGAGAGGATCCCTAATTTAAATGCCTTCCTAAAGATGCAGTGTTACTCCTCTGCATGTACAGCCCACAATGGGACTTTAGCACAAGGTTTCTACTAAGAATGGTAATGTGGAAAAGAAATAACAAGGATGAACAGAACAGATCAGAGAGGCAAGATCTCCAAGCTGTGTCACAGTTGTGTGCAATCGAGCAGGCACTAGGGAGGTAAATCAAATAATAGAGAGCTTATAAAGGTTGCTATAAAGAGAACCAATGAAAACCTAGAAGATAAAATGTTTTTAATATCTACTCAAGAATAAGCTCCAGTTGATTGTGGATCTCAAAGGTGCATGTTTGTCTCACACTGTGATACTACTCTTCTTGAGCTAGTCTAGCAGCTTGGCTCACTGTCAGTACAGCAGTATTGCCTAGAACTCCTACATCCTTGTGTAGGCTCTACTTCAACTGACCATACAGTTGGAAACCTGCTCTGAAAATGCATAGCAAGTGGTTAAACTTCTAGTTAAGTGAATGCCCAAGTCCTCCTTGAAGTAAGATACATTTCTTAAGGGAAGTTTTATAGAGTTTTATAAAGAAACAAACAGGAAACTCAGTCACTCAGAAATAGCAGTGGAGCTCTAGAGTAACAGAGGGAGGGAGATGATGGGAGTAAGTTGTTGTTAGACCCCTTTGTGCTCCTAGAGTATATATTAGGATTATAAATCATAGAATCAACAGTTAAGAAAACAAAAGAAATATTCCAATGGTCTATTATGGTAGAGAGTGGAATGATGAAGCAGGGTCCCCTTCTGATCACACAGCCAGTGCTCTCCATCCCTTTTAACTCTTCTACCCAGTCTTCTCTTAGGGCTTTCTATCGAATCTGGTCTTCAAACATGGCTTAAGGAGCCTCAAAGCCAGCATGGGTGACCTGCTCTCAAGGTTAATGTTTTCATCGATCTTTTCAATTCCAACTTTCTCTTTGTCATTCTTCTATACTCCTGACCTTCCTCCTCTGCCCTGGATAGCTCTTCCTTCCCAGGTACTCTAACAACATTGCCCTTGAGAGGATAGCTTGTGACACATCTAATTAAATGATCACCAAGGTCTGATAGTAACACTAAAGCCTAAACCATCAAATGCAACAGCTACTAAATTGTGACATTATTCTACCAGAGGAGACTAGTTTCCCCAAGATTCAGACAGTCCTCAAGAGAGCTTCTAGAGGGGATTTCTGGGTTGTGTCTGGTACAAAATGGCTGAACAGGCCCTATAAGGCTGGTATAGTAGTGGTTATAGCTGCTATTCTGCTACTCAGGTAATATATACAAGTCCAAGACTGGGGGTTGAGTAGTATACAATTGATCTCACCTTCACTGCTCAAGCTGAATTATAGTATAGATTTGTGATAATTATCACTTAAATTGCCTAAAAAGGCTGTCCAGCATGACAATAGCACAAGTATGCTACACAACACCACTCAATTGTGAGGTCAGATCTCAGACACAATACCTGAGCTTGGTACTGCACTTCCACCAATAGTCCCTAACTGACTATCAAGTCCCCTTAAGTCTAGGGCCCAGCTATGTCATAGTGGTCCTAAGTTGTGTCACCTAGGTACCAAGGAAGATGAGAGAGTAAGAAGTAGCAGGGCTCTGTAATGAGCAGTGCTGATGAAGAAATTGAGTTCTAGTATAAGAACTTAGACTGTGATACCTTAGAACTACTCCTAGTTCGAGTTGACAAGGAGAACTTGATAGAGTTTCTATTCAACTTCTATACACTACTTATACACATTCTATATTTACTTCTATTTATAAAGTCCCATGCATCTCTTTTGAGTCATTTCCTCTCACATATCCACTGATTATTTAATTAAATGAAAAATAAAAATAAAAAAAATAAAAAAAAAGAAATATAAATAATGACTTAGCCATTTTGGCTATATCATGACAGAGCAGAACAAAGCATCCTGTCTGAAGTCCACAAGGATAACCATTTCAGAGACCTAGAAGAACCAGTCACAAGGGCTGCTCAAGAACTCTAATATTCTGCTACCAAGACAGTACACTCTTTGGAATGGTCAAACATAAATGGCCTGCTCCACTTCCAAGAAAAGGTTTATGTGCCCTGGACTCTAGACTTGTATAGGAAGATAGTCTCTCTATACCATAACACCAAGGTCATAGGACACCCTGGTAGATGGAAGATGCTGGAACTGGTATCCCAGAACTATTGGTGGCCCCAGATGTTGAGGTATATAGAACAGTACATAAATACCTGTGATCTCTGCCTCTGCACAAAGGCTGCAAGAAGACCTCTGGTTAGAGAGCTCCACTCTATCCTGGTACCAGACACTAGATGGGACATCCTAAGCATTGACTTTGTGGTGGAACTCCCCAAATCCTTCAGATACAATGCTATCATAACAGTGGTGGACTCAGTGTCCAAAAGAGCTCACTTCATTCTGATATATACAACAGTAACTCCATGGACTGCCCAAGCATATAATCTCAGACAGTAGATCTCAGTTTGTAGCTCTATTCATAAGAGAACTCTACTGACTACTGGGAATTCAACTAGTATTCTCTATGGCCTGGCATCCACAAACTGATGGACAGATGGAGCATGTCAATCAAGAACTTGACTAGTACCTACACCTCTTTATCAATAAGTGATAGAATGACTAGCACAACTTGCTACCAATAGTGGAATTCCAGCACAACAACCATGTATATGCTTCTACCCAGTAGACTCCATTTCTGCTCAACACTGGATGGACCCTCTACATGGGCTTTGAACCTAGGCAGTACCCTTCTGGATTGGAAATAGTAAATGAGTTCATGTAGTGGATGAAGACAGCAGTCAAAGAGGTCAAGGCTGTGATTTGAAAGGTGCAAGAGAACATGATGCAGTACTATAACCAAAGAAGGTCTCTAGCCCTGGTGTTTCACCCTGGAGATTGAGTATTTCTTGATGTAACTAATATTAAGACTATATGTTTGTCTTTGAAACTGTTGTATTGCCACCTTGAACCCTTTGTAGTAGAGCATCAAGTAGGACCTCTTGCTTACCACCTCAAGCTATCCTACATGATGAAGAAACTCCATCCTGTGTTCAATGTAGTGAAGCTGTCCACTACTCTAGAAGACCCAAGCCCTGGAAAGAAACCCAAGCCCCCACTGCCACCTATTGTCATTGATAGAGAAGAGGAGTGGGAGGTAGAAAAGATCTTGGATAGTCACTGGCATAGGAGGAGATTCCAGTTCCTAGTAAAGTGGAAAGGATTTAGAAGGGAGCACAATTCTTGGGAGGTAGTCTCTGATGTCTTAATACTGGACCTTGTAGTGGAATTCTATTGCAACTACCCTACAGCCCCTAGACACATCTGACAAGTAAACTTTAATACAATTTTTCATTCCAGAACCATTGCTTCAAGACATAGCAATCTTGAGAGAGGTGAGTGTAAGGGAACTCTACCAACACTATCTCTGAAATACTAGACTTACATCTTGGAGTAACCCTGTGTCTAATTAAATATCATTATTTAATATTTAATTCCCCTTACTTGAAGACTTCTGACCCTGACTGACAGGACCATAGGATCAGGGACATCTCAGCTGTAATAGTATATATAGTATAGAAAACACCCTAGAAGCCTTATTCTAATCTCTAAGGATTCTCCTAGAGCTTACTCCACTCCAGTTGCTCTTATATGCATTGTCTTGCTATGCTACAATACAAAGATTGCAGGGTACCCTGGCTGGTAGAAGACTCTGGAACTTATATCTTAGAACTATTGGTGGTCTTAGATGTCCTAGTACATTGGACAGTACATTAGCACTTGTAACCTGGGCTTGTAGACAAAATACATAGGACACTCTCTAGTAAACAAACTCTATTCCCTCCCTGTTCTGGAAATATAGTAGGACACCTTGAGTGTGGACTTCATAGTAGAACTCCACCAGTCCTCTGGATACAACACAGTGATGATAGTAGTAGATTCAGTGTCAAAAAGAGTATACTTCATTCTGATATACAAAATGGTGACTGTAGAAGAAGTAGCTAGGTTGTTCCTCCACCATGTCTAGAAGCTCCATGGACTCCCTAGATAAGTAGTCTTAGACAGAGGTTTGCAGTTTATTGTACTCTGTACCTGAAAACTCTATAGACTTCTTGAAATAAGGCTGGCCTCCTCTACTGCCTAGTATCCTCAGACAGATGGACAAATAGAACACATCAACCAGGAACTAGACCAATACCTTTGCATCTGTCATGACTTGGCAAAATGGCTAAGTTATTATTTTATTTTTCTTTTCTTTTCTGAACTTACTACATAAAAAAGAGTGCAAGAAAGTATTATATGACATGTCACAGGTAATGTATTACAAAGTCAGGTGATGTCACATGATAGAGTCACATGATGAGCATGGGAAAAGTAGTACACAGACCATGTAGTAAATGTATAAGTAGTGTACAGAATTGAACAAGAACTCTATTGAGTTCTCCTTGTCAACTCAGACCAGGAGTATGGTTAAGTCATCTCAGGCTAAGTCGCTACAGTGCCTGCATAAATGAATGACAGGATGACTGGTACAATCTCCTTCTAATGGCAGAATTCTAGCATAACAACCACATCCACTTCTCTACTCAGCAGTCTCTGTTTCTACTGGATACTAGAAGGACCCCTCATATGGGATTCAAACCATGACAGTACCCTTCTGGCCTAGAGACTGTTAATGAGTTTACAGAGAGGATGAGAAACACTGCTGAAGAAGCTAAGTCTGTGATATGAAAGGCTCAAGAGAACATGGTAAGGTACTACAACCAGTGAAGGACTCTGGCTTCTATTTTCAAACCTGGAGACAAGGTGTTCCTAGACATGTTGGACATCTGGACTACTTGCCTCTCTCAGAAGCTCTCTTACTGAAGGCTAGGTCTGTTTACTGTGAAACAACAAGTTAGATCTATGGCTTACAAGCTGAAGTTGCTACACTTGTATCACAAATGGCCACTTACTGATTTGTGATTGGTTGATATGATAATCAAAAGGCTCAAAAAAGCAAAGTTTAGACAGTAGCAAAAGATGTTGTTAAGTCTGAGGTTTATCCTCAGATATACAGTTCTTAAATACATGATTGTGGTGGTCTGTGCACCAGGACAGTCTACCACATGATCACTACCTATTGTCCTACATATAGGAGTGCTATTGTTCTTGAAATAGAGATAACCTAACCATCTTAGGGCAGTCCTTTGTTCTATTCAAGGATAGATGATAATCTATGGATAAAGATCAGTGTCATATACAAACATTGAGGACCTTGTATCTCCATGGGATCTTATTGCCTTGGGGTCTATTCATAGCTGAAAGAAGTACATTGAAGAGAGCTTTATGATGGTCATTGAAGCAAACA
>Ga0153926_100248_pt1 | contig 12614 bp, 9 predicted proteins | sample TSNJ010MetaG_FD_104716 | JGI IMG/M metagenome (GOLD analysis project Ga0153926, IMG submission 104716) | Attine ant fungus gardens microbial communities from New Jersey, USA - TSNJ010 MetaG | ecosystem: Host-associated > Fungi > Mycelium > Unclassified | place: USA: New Jersey, Wharton State...
AATGAAGTGAGTCAAACTTTAGCAAAATGGTGAGTACATTTATATATGGCTACAAAAGCTGTTGCAATGACTAATAGGAAATTTTTGTGATAGGATGAAGACAAAATCAAAACTGACAACAGTCCTGGCTATTGAAGAAATCCTGAACTGGTCTTGGATTGTACCCTTTGATAATCTTGCTTGAGAGCCAAAACCAAAGTGATAGTTGCTTAGTCTCTTTTCAAATGCTTGGTATGTGTGGTTGTTGAAATATGATTCCCATAGATAGTCTGGTTATAAGGTGTAATAAAGAGGTGGCACTTGGTGCAAGTGCAGATAACTTGGTATCAACTGATAACAAAGTGTGACATGTGAAGTTGACAGTTGACATCAAACCTTAGCTGATCACTTGACAGCTGTTTGTCCACCGTGTCAGCTCCACATATGATGGCCGATCAGAGGTTCGTCAATGAGACTCTTCTCAATCGAACCTCGTAACTTTATTTTGAAATGATACTGATGGTTTTCGCGAATCACATCAAACAACATCGGAGACAGGGTTGGGTGGAAGGAAGTCTTGGTCTCTGATTCAAAAGCATAAATCCCTGCGTATGGTGGCGCCCGTGCTGTTATATGCCTGTCCGTGGTTTGTAAGAGCCATGATCTCAAGGTATTTGTAACTGCCCACGGGCAGAAGCATTCTTTGAAATATCAGAATTCCTTCACTTGGAATCAGGCTCACGCAGACGCCGGAGGTGCGCGCAAGAGTTCCATTTCGAACTTTCCAAAGCATCAATAAACTCTCAATAAACTCTATGGCCCTGCAGGGTCTTTTTCAGATTTTTGACTCTCCTATTCTAGCGCAGCGTAATTACGCTATATATCCTAAACTCTGGAATGAATGTTGTCTGAGAGACAAAATATAGTAGCACAACGGGTACATAATAGCACTGTTCCGCTATGCCCAAACACTGAATTTATTGAATACAATGACCACATCCTTTGGTTTACACCATTGCACGATACACTCCCGGGTGCTGGGCCTCGTAGACAAGGCCCTCAGCGAGAATTCTGAATCCAAGAAGACAGTGACCACGTGCATATAAGGTGTCGTAATCCATGAATACTCCACTTCACAAGATGCATGATTGTTTTTTGTCGGCTTGGACATACAGGCGAAGCCCAGACTGAACACATTTTTTAAAAAAAACAGACCGACAAGGTTATTGTCAGTCACCTTCAGTGGTTACGGTACCTTGGATTTTTGTAGAGAGTCTCAGGTTATTAATGTTGGATCTGCTCGTCCTGCAAGTGCATCAACCTCGAGCATCATCCGTCTTATGCTGATCATGAGGGTTACTGAGATGGTACGATCGACGCTATATCAGTCATGCTCATCTTTCAATGCGCATCAGTGTCTGGTTGAGGATCGTGAGTTTTATGTGCATAACAGCCATGCAATAAATCCTGATTTCAATCTGCGACTGTTCACGATGTCCGCATTCATCAACCATTCAGCCTCGACGTACGTCACATCAGTGTCAACTCCTGTCTTTGGTTGTAACTGCAACCCTGACATTGATTTGTATCTCATGTCAAATGGTTAACAACCCGTCATTTGGGCTAAGCCGTCGTCAACAACGAACAGGTGACAAATCATTTTTGACAGCGCAAAGAAAACTTAGCCACGAAATTCCTATACAAATGCGAGAAAAAGTGTATTAATGACGATATATAAACTTCAGAGTTGCAGAGACAAAAGGAAAGAAGAGCCGCTTGGTATGCTAATCAACAAAGGGAGCTATGTACAATAACGAGACTGAATTTGGCAGGGAAGAGGGAAAAAGAGAAGCCTGGTATATAGCCAAGAAGCCTGACAGCCCTGAAAAGAGCCATGGAGCATCATCCAGAGATACTGAAACCTACAGTATAGGAGAGAACGAGTGAGCGAGTTGGTTAAATGAATCAGACTAGCGAGATTCAGGTGGCAGAGGGATGGAATATATATAAATTTATATATATGCGTCCATAGGTGGAGGGGCTGAATAAGTCAAAGCATACTTGCAAGATCGGCGGTGGCGAGGGGAGATAATTTACAGTTTGAATTAGGGCGCGAATCGAGTGGTGTCAACCATGAAGACTGCAAAAAGCGGTGGCCAAGAGACGAGGTATAGAGAAAGCGAGATGAGGATAGGAACACAGTGGTCAAGATTGATAGTACAAGGTGGTGGGTATAGCACGCCGACCCAACACAGATTTTTATAGTAGACCACATTCCCGGAGGTGGAGTTGCAGAAGAATATCTTGAATAGCACTCAATACAACTAAAAGTATTCAGGGCCGGATCAATGCTCTGCTTACTCATGAAGGAAACGCAAAACTCACATTTGATCTGCTGGGTATCAGTGGCACAAGTATAATGTGCATATATCTGTTTCGTCGTTGCACTCTGGTTGAGCGAGACGAAACGGTGCAACAGGTAATCGCAAGCAGCATCGTAATTATCACCACCCGTATAATCTGGGAAATAATCACCCAAAGGGGAGCGAGGGAGTTTTTCGGCAAAAAGATCAATCTTGTTTAGGAAAAGGATCTATCGAGGGCATGTTAGGGCGAGGCGAGGCAGGCTAGAAAAGGCTTACAATAGAGGTTTTGACAAACCACCGGGAATTGCATATTGAGTCAAAGAGTGTAAGAGCTTCCTGCATACGGTTCTTAGAAGCAGAAAATGAGTGTGGGGCGAGTGAAGAAAAGGTTGAGCAAAAAAACTTACCACACTCTCATCCTCATACAACATCTGATCATACTCACTCAGGCTGACCAAAAATACCAGTGCCGTCACGTTTTCAAAACAATGAATCCACTTCTTTCGCTCACTCCGCTGACCACCAACATCGAACAATTTGTATATCAACTCGCCCACCGAAAAGGTTGTCTCCGTGATACCAGTGGTCTTGACACGGCTACGTAATATGTCTTGGTCTGTGGGAAGGTAGCCAGGCTGAGCCATACGATCGATGGCGTTAAAGTAGTAGACAGCGGAGTCATTGAGCTGAAACTCTCGTGAACGACGAACTGCCTCCTTGATGGCCGGATCACGCCAGAGGTTCCGCAACGCGTCGGCAATCCCAGAAGGAAGAGCTTCTCCTTCAACGGGACCAGGAAGAGTAAGAATTGTTGCTTTTCGAGCATCGTTTTGGGGTGCAAGTTGAAGGCCAAGTTGGGACAATACATCAAGAATGGCCCTGGGTAGAAGTTTGAGCACCAAGTCATAAGTTTGATTTCTAAGTGCTCACCGCATGGACTGAACAGTATTTGAGTAGACAATTTCTCTGTAAGAGTCCCGTTCCTGGTCATTATAACCACCACTGTGTATGAGCTTCATCTGCTTGAGAACTGTCGACTTTAGCGACACATGAGTTTTCCGATATAAGCGATCGACGACGAAGAAGAAACCTTTCCCGACTCTCCGGCGCCCAGCAAGAGCATTTTGATTTCGTTCTTGGCCATCATACGGTCGCGCTTGAGTTGGTTCTCGATCTCGTCGTTGCCTATTAGATGAATAATAGATATGAAATGAATCTGGTTGACGAAATGGTACTTACGAGCCTTGGCCTCCTCGTCAATTACAGTAGACTGGACACAACCCATGGTGAAAAGGAAGCTGGAAGAGGTGATGATGTGAAGAAGGAAAGAAGAACAGCCACTACCCACACCGGAATATATTTTCACACGGCTGCCACACCTGACTAATCCCGGTCTCTCCGCCGTGTCGCCGTTGTATTCGGCTTGTAAAATCGACAACCAGGACTCATGCTGTCGGCTATCGTATCTGACAACTGACGCCTGTTTGCTATCCAACACCGAGAGGTGCCACTCTTAATCACCCATTTATACGACTGCAAAAAATTGGCGTGTATCACACATGCCCACACACTGTGTCCCTTTTTCCGCCAAACTTTGTTACCATTCTAACAGGGAGACGCCCAAGCATCTTGTATTTTAAGCCATTCCGCAGTCCTGTCTTCTTGCCTATTACTCTATTTCAGCACCTACACTCGTTGTAGACAAACCTCTCCAAATTGGGCAGGATCTGCGCTCGCAGCTTGTTGACACGAGGACAACTTCAATTCTCAATGAGAACGCCTGCAAGCTATAGTCGACTCCCGAGTGCATCGGTCCAAAATTATATTGCTTTCCAGTACCTAGTTGATGGGCCTCTCAGTCATCAGAAACCTACTTGTTTATCCGACACATGTTTTAATCGCCAGACTCTACCAACTCGAGAGGGTGACATCTTGCTATTCAGCCTGCGGCATGAAAAGCTCCAGCTGGGCATTGAATATCAAAATACCGAGGTTCATCTAGCCGAGAGTAATAAAAATTAGAATTTCTCCGACCAACACCTCGAGCGGCTCTTCCCAGTACAAAGTACCTGTTTTATTGAAAAGTTGATATACGATGCAGTCCAGTTGACACACGTGCAAACATAAATAGACGACGCTCTCCAGCCATCCTTCCTCCTAGATACATGGGGCCCACAGGGTATTGATATTGAGACTGTTATAATCGAGTCTTATGAGGCTCTCAGCCTCTGGCAAGAGCACATAGTACCTTTCAGTATGATCCCATATCATTCCGGCTAGGACCATCACTTGTGTTTTGGCAGATGCCTAGGAACTTGGACCATTCTTATTTCGGATCACGGATGCAAAAATATTTTCCTATCTTTTTCGTTCCATTGTCTTGCAATCAAGTTTCATTTAGAAATGGACCCATCACTGCTTGTTTTACATGCTGATCTGGAGACTTGCGCAGAACTGTGCTCCGTGAAGTCTTGTCCTAAGGTGAATCAATGAAACAGGACTTTCGTTGTCGATCGAGCGAAGGGGAAAATCAGCTTGCACAATTTTTGTACTCTAAAAATGCTTCAACTTATTAGAGAGGTTCTTCAAGCACATTATATTAGGGCATTCTTTCCAGTACAGCTAATGATATAATTACATTCAGGAAGGTTTTAAGCATTTCAAGTTTTGTCATTGAATGAAAGTTGGTGAATATTGAAATGGACTCCCCCAGTCACATCATCGGATCAGCGCGGTGCATTCTGTCCTCTCCATCCTACTGAAAATGTAGACTTGACAAGTCGCCTTGGTGCATTTTTTTTATAATTTCTCAACAGGTTAACTGACCATTCGTAGTGTAAATATAAGCCTCCCTCAGTCGTCTACCCCAGTCAGTGACTCCTGAGACGTTTATTTTTGATTGAAGCAAGCGAAAAATGCGGCTATCACATTATTCGAGACAGTCATTTGGATCATTAAATTAAAACTGCTCGCATAAAAATTCGAATTAGGTAAATGGGTTAATGGAGTAGTAGTATGTTTTTTTATGAATGTGAGATTTATTCATTTGTATATTAACTGCGAGATATAGGACAATGGAGTTCATCAGAATGATATTTCATATATTGAGTTTAGATAGAAAAAGGGTGGACGAGAGAAAACTCCTTGCAAACACGCAATGAGTCTCATCTCGACGACTTGTATTTACTCTCTATCTACCATCATAAAATGAAACATTAGATCATAACGAGATGAAACCTAACTTACTTTGGGTGTGGTTCTTGATATCTCAACATCGTGTTAGTTTTTAGTGGTGGCAAATGCGGAGCGAAGACCAATCTATTTCACTCCAAACCCAAAGGAAGCACGCTTCGCATAAAGTTTGAGTCACATGCTTCATGCATGTTCGCACATCATGGTGATCGATCGAGTGAAAGAATCAGTACCATCAATGTCTACAGAACAATATTTCAATTTTTTTACCATCAGCAAAGAGCCAGAAAGTCACAATGACAATGAACGACCAGCTTGCGCTTGGTAACAATGTTTTTGTAAGAGGAAAGCCAAATCATGAATTACATCACTACTGCACATGCTCGTGATCATCGATTATCCTCAGCCGCTACAAATGCTGACCATTGGATGACTACGGACGGCACTGAACGTAATACTCGTTGGTTCCACGATGCAAACAACAGTCCTGAATCGCACTGTGGAGGATTGTTCGTCACCATTTCGGAGAGAATCAGGAGATAGTTTCATGTCAAAATCTGGTTAGTAGGCTTGCTGACAGAGTGTATTGGGGGAAGTGATAACTTCCAGTAGATTCTCAAAACCCACCCGGGTTAAATGGATGGCTTCGAGGAAATGATGGAGACTCGAATCTCACGCTCTACCACCGAGCTAGGGGTCCCAAGCTTCTGCTATTCGTGAATGACACCAGTGATTGTCCAATACATCCACGAGGCTCGATCACCGCTCCTGGACATCGGCGGTTTACGCTTATAATGTTCCTTGAATATTAGCCGTGATAGGAACCATTCATGATCTCTCTTTTCTAGAAGCTGGATCGGATCTCAAGTGACATGGTAGGTCATTACGTCAAGTGCAAAAGCAGAAGTGATCATACACAACGGCGCATGAATGTATTGTCCTACTAAGTAACGAACTCCTTCAGGCAACTCTCCTGCTACGGTAAAGTCCAATTGCAGTTATTGAGGCATTATCGTCAAGCCAGATGTTCTATACTATAAGGGCCTCTCAACAAAAGTACTCTACGATCTAAATAAGATAAGAGATTTCACTGGGCACCAAGAACTAGATGTTTGTTGCATTCCTCTCTATATGCCACTGGTTCAAGTTGACCTCGTTTATTGTTGCACCTTCGGTGTGAATCCTGAGAAATCAGCAGGATGACACATTCGAATGGAAAATGAAGTGGCATCCCTTGGAGCATCTATGCAACGCTCTCCTCAGGTGATTAATTCCTTCTGTCTTATTGCATTATAGACTCTTAATGTGGCGGAGAACTTAAATATCTATTTTCAAAATGGGACCTATCACGAGGATCTCCATTTATATTTACGACATATCCAAGAAGCATGGTTCAAGAGCCATGGCAGAGATTTCATAGTCACCCGTCGAACTTTATTGTGGCGTTTACGGAATGATGATATCTTTGTGATATGAGGGCCACTATATAAGAAACGCAGTCCGTCCTTTGACTTGACTCTTACCATATTTTGAGATGGGATCGAAAATGGCCTACAGTGGAGTCAAATCAATTCATAAATGTTTTTGTGAAGAGAACGGGCTCAAGTAGTGGACTACTCATTTCGCATTTGCTTCGTGAAATAATGACTCAGTCTCATTAATAGATTAGAGAGACAGGTGCATGTCACTGGATCGCGCAAATTGGGTGGACATATGGTGAGCTATATTATCCGCGCTCAATTTCTCCTGAGCATACACCTCATCAAAAGTAATTCATATGACCAAAGCACCTTAATAAACCGCAGAGATGACTTTTGTGAGAAATGAGGTCTTCAGGCTAAGAATACTTCTCCAAAATTCAAGATTCTTCCAAGACACCAGCTTGCATAATTCTATGAGAAGTTAGAAGCCGATAGATCATCCTGGCTTTGCATTTTATGGTGATGGCTGTTGTCCACAGAATATATCGATACTATTTCTGTGAAGCCTTTGGTTTATTCTGACCTGGCGCGTGTGCATCCATCCCTTCTCCGATGTCATCAAATTACACACTGTGGAGGTGGGTTCTTACCATAATGCGCGGTTAGTCAGCCCTATGAAGACCATTATTATTCAAATGACTTGACTCGCCAGATGACAGTCACACATTAGAGAGGTAGACAGAGACAAGCTTTTCGTAAATCAACTCAAGATGAGTAGCTAAGGATTTTGTTCTTCGCTTGGCAGGAAACAAATTCTGGAAATAAGAACAGGAGGAATGGCATGAATAATGACTGACAAATGTTACAACGCCATTAAAGAAGGACTATTAGCTGCGACCTGCGGACACGAGCGTTGAGTAACGCCTTGAAGGATGTTGATCTAGTAGTGAAAGAGCAACTGGGCGATATTGAGAAGCGGCGATATTAGGATTCGGCCCGGAAGGAGCAAGACCTCATGAGTTCCTTCATCTTTATGACATAAAGAAAACAACAGTAAAAGTCTTATCAGAACTTTTGAAGATACTCCTTGATGACCATTCAATTTAAGTGCTGACTACAAGATAGAACAGAGCTGGGGTCTGAAGTTGCTGATACGATTGACGGTAAATCGTCTACAATCCTTATATAAGTAGCTATTGTGGTCCTCCCACAAAATAATTTGCCAAAAATATGTTGACATGCCAGATGTACCGGAATGAGGAAGTCACTGAACTATGAAGCCAAGGACACGATGTTGTATGTAGTTGGAAGAATGTATCCCCTTTCGCAAGAGAGTATGATTATTGATGGAGTGTCCTTCACATTTGAATTCGATATATGTAGGAGAGGAGCTTCCATGTGGATGTGGGAGGCGCTCGAGTGCAGTTTGTTACTTAAATGGAGACAGGGATTTGTCATTTGGGCAAGTTGTCTACAAGCAGTTTACCCCAGTTTCGGGGTCTTGAGAGGATGTTGTCTACTGTGCCTGACGATCCAGAAGGGATATTTGACACTAGGCAGAAGGGGGACACTCAACGTGGCGACAAGCATTGTTCGGGTTGGTTTTAATATGAATTCAGAAGGTGCAGAAATTGGAGTTTAATGGTAGGTGGACGGGGAGGCCAGTTATATTATAGCATGTGCAGAAGAGGCAAAGTATTTGATGGTGTGGGAGAAACAGGCCCGCTCAAGTGAACACCACGTGGAGAGGACCTGATACTTCTCAAATTAGAATATGCTTATGTTTCTTCTACATTTTCCTGGATTTCTGTTGTCCACATGGGTTAACTTCAGAGAAGATAGGACTCCCCAGTAGAGCAGACAAACGTATGTTCTGAGGCACAAAGGCCAGCCGTACCTGCTCAGCAACCGATTTTGGTCGTACCTTGCTGAGTGCCTCAGTTTAAATCGCTTACCGGCCCGAGGCAATCAGAGATCTGGGCGAGAAACAATCGATCATCCAAAGTTCAATATTCTGGCGAAGGATTCTCGGGATTCTTTTCACTGATGACTCGCAATTCACCGAAATAACGTTCTAATACTACATAGCTTTTTCTACCCAGCCCTTCTCGTTCACAGAGTTTGCCTTTGTGCTTCGTGCCCTGCACTCACTGTCTAACATTCTCTTTATCCTCAACGTCTACTATCATGGTCCCAAACAATGAAACTAACGACATCTACTCTCCCTTCCGCCTTCAGGTGATGATCCACGATGAAGTTACCTCATCCAGCGAAGAGGGATCTGGTGTATATTCTCCGACTAGCAATGTCTTCCCTCAGATGTTGCAGATGCCTTCAATACATGGTGGCCATGAGTCTTGTATGTTATTTTTTTTTCGTCGTATATGTGTCCGTGTTCTTTAAACCCAAAGTCTTGAAAGTCCGGTATCAACATGTTCCTCCAGATAACTTATCTCCTACCCCGGAACTCCTAGTGCCGAAATTTGACTCTGCTCAAGGTCTCAATAAGAACCAACGACAACAGATACCGACTACTGATTCTGCCCTAGAGCCTCCGAGTTCAAATGCCCGTCAAGTCACGTTGTCTCATTGTAATCAGCTTTACTCATCTCGTTATCACCTGGGACATTTCCCTACTCAATATCCACATGTTTCTTCCCTTGTTCATGCCACCAGCCGTGATGCACCTGTCAGATTTATCCCATCATTGTACGAGCGACCGTTCCCTTGTGGATCTGCTCTTGACCTCATATCTTCAAACAGCTCGAACATGGATGGTGATCACAGGCTCAATCCAATGGGCACTACAGGCCCAGAAGAGCCTTCTATCACGAACGTAACTAATCCTTCACGAGAGAATCGAAAGAGAACAGTGCCCGTTGTCATAGCCTGCCGCCTCTGGCAAGTCTCTCATTAATGGTTTTATCCATAAAATAATCAGTATCGGCACACTGTCATTTCTTCTCAGTCGTGCTCGCAAGATACGATGTGATTCAAAAAGGCCCGACTGTAATAACTGTCTCCGAAGAAACAACGAGTGTGAATATGATGCAATGCCTAAACGAAGAGGTCCAGATAAGCGTCCTGGTACACGTCAAAGAAGATGTAAAAAGCGGGCTCCGGATGACCCAACTCCCCCTAATTCGAAGCGCCGTCGAACCATTTCTAATACAACACCAGGCGCCCAAGAAATACAATATCATCGAATCAAGGAGAAGATGGATGGCGTAAAGCATACACCTTCTTCCTCACGTCTTCCAGATTTTCGCATCCAGACCACCTCTCATACATCTTCGATCTTGCATCGTGGTCTGGACCATTTTGTAAAGGTATAGATGTCGAACCGTCCTCTTCCAAAAAGATAAGGCTCACTCTAATGGGAGCAATAGGAAGAATCTCCGACTAATCACCGTCTTTCTGTGTATGAGTGCGTGCGTGGGTCTTTAATGAGTGCATCTCCCCACCCAGATATATCACCAAATAACACACATCGCGTCCTGTCAACATCGATACTACCGAACTTGGAAGCGAGGCAAAGAGATTGGTGGGACCGAATTGCCGGGATTTATGGGTAAGGAAACCGTTCTCGCTTCTTGTCTACCTTCTCCGACATTATTGGAATAAGTCCCCCAGAAATTGTGCAGCATATGAATTTCTTGTGAGCACCAAAGTTTACGCCTCTTCCACTTTATTTCACATTTTTGTAGGCGACGCAACACAATTAATCAACTTTCCTTCGTAAATATGGATATTCTTGCTCTACAACTTTTCAACGATAGGGAGCGGGTTAAGATACAACCAGCTTTCATTCTTGCTATGCTGGCGCTTGCACAGCTCCTTCAGTCTAGTTCCATAAATCAAGGATCAGATGGCATGACTCAAGCTATGGAGTTACGACTTCAAGCCCAGACTGCACTAGATGAGGCGCGCCACTCAGGTCTTCTAAACATTGACCTAGCTAAAGCCCAATTTGTGAGCAAGTTGACGTGGAAGTTGTAGCCATCTGACATTCTGTCCATAGCTCCTTGCAATATTTGAATCCTCGGCCTACAGAGAATATAGTTATTCTCGCGAGACCGCTGCTCTTCGTGCGCTCGATGAGATGATCCAGATCCTCCTCTTGCCAACTTTGGATACCGGAAATCCTTCAGTCTCTTCGTTCAGTCATGGAGCAGTTCCAGCTGTCTTCCTTGACGATGGTCCATCTCTTACCGGGAAAACTTGCGAATGCCTATCTCAAGACTGGAATGAAGTATCCAGAGACTTTGAAATCCGAGTGCATCACGTTTCGTGGTCCCGTTCTCAGACGGACAAGGCAGAAGGTAATGAAGAGATACGGCGCCTTTGCTGGAGTGCTTTGAGTCTGATATCAGAGCACAACTCTCAATGCATGGCTCTCGGCAGAGATATCCATGATTTCAGTCTGAATCACCCAGATAATGTGAGTTGGATCTGACAACATGTTACACCTCATATAATTTGAGCCAACACAGTTTGCGCTACTTTTCCCTGGTGAAGCGTTTGATCTCAGCCATAAAGATCCGAACAATCCGTTATTTCCCAAAGAGTCCATCTGGGGACTATACTGTCGTAGCATGCTCCTTTGGAATTTTTGCGTTTCTGTGAAGCAGGGTCATACGAAGGTGGACGACAGAATAGAGGCTTTTACGCAGTCCGTAGGCGAAGCTCAGATCATTGAAGATGCTCTCGATGTGCACCGATGCGACCTCGACGCTATGATCATGTACCTTACCCGTGAACATTTGTTCAAGTAGTTCATAAATTTTGATGGTTTTGCTTAGACACTGACATATTCATCAGTATTCGCTTGCTCGTTGCACACGAGGTGAGAGTGCAGTGAGTCGTCTCCCGAATCGAACCGAAAATCCTGCTAATGAAATTTCAGTGTGACTGGAATACCCTCGTCGGGTCGTCCGGGCATCTTGTTCAATACAAAGCATGTTGAAGAATGGGGTATGATACTAAATCACTTGCATTAGTTGAACTAAAATGGTTTTCAGTGAAAGCTCAACAAGGTGTGATCCAAAGGGTTAAAAACATCATCCATCACGAAAACAACGAGCTGACTCGTCAGCCTTTCTTCGTTTCGTGGTTCATAAATCAGTTGCACATGTATGTCTACAAGCTCTCCTTGATCTCTGGTTTCCACTCACAAATTCTCAGGGCTGTATTGATATGGCCACACGAACAATCTATGGTCTGTCTCCTAGAACTCGCTAAAGACTTACTCTTCGTTGTGGAAACCTTGAACTTTTACTGGGAGTGCCCCGGTACGTTATACGTCTTGATGATATTCTTTCGTTTGGCATTCACATCGAGGAAGAGAACTTTACTCAAACTGAAGTGTTGCGAAGGTATATTATTGAAGCCTGTCTCGCGCAGGGTGTTGCTACACCTCTGCACGACGTGCGCTCGACCATTCATTAATTTTTCTGTGACAGCTGCTGGTGACTGTATCATTGCCACGAACCGATTCCGTAGCTCAGAGTAATTAATCCTGTAACTGGTACATTGTATTTGTTGTCCAAAGAACTTGATCATCCGACAATTCTATTGTATCTGTATCTGACATACTGGTGTCAGCTTGGGATGACAGCTTCTGGCTTTTTTCTTAAACATCATCAATTTGTAACGC
>Ga0153926_100249_pt1 | contig 12601 bp, 6 predicted proteins | sample TSNJ010MetaG_FD_104716 | JGI IMG/M metagenome (GOLD analysis project Ga0153926, IMG submission 104716) | Attine ant fungus gardens microbial communities from New Jersey, USA - TSNJ010 MetaG | ecosystem: Host-associated > Fungi > Mycelium > Unclassified | place: USA: New Jersey, Wharton State...
CGTTGGAGACAATGCGCCCAAATGAGGACGATTTGAGTGAGCCTTCAGGCCAAAATTGACCTGCATATTTAGTGAGGGATGTGACGAATGTAGAGAGAACAGATGTGGGGCAGAGGACATAATGGGGGGGATATATCCCCATCCAATATCTGTAACCTCAATTCTTTTTTGTATCACCTATAGATGATAAAAATAATAATAATTATATTTGTAGGTTTTATAAGTTTTGTATTAGATTTTATAAAATTGATGGAGGAGAATTACTTATTTTTTAGAGTCTATAGAGTCTTTTATTGGTTTAAGATTAGGTATTTTATTTGACAAATTGAATATCAGTTTTATTTATTTTTTAATATGGATATTGATTCTAAATGCAACCTAAATAATCATTCTAATACATTGATTGAGGAATTGAAAATGAATATGAAAGTGAATCTGAAAATGAATGTGAAAATTAATTCTGATAAGGGGTTTATTTCTATTGAAAATAATATAGATAATGATAAGGATATATATAAGGTACAGGATGTTGATAAGGATAATTCTTTATCTAATAATATCAATATCAATAATCATATTATGAATCATACTCAAAATAAGAATGATAATAAGAATCATAGTCAGAGTCATGATGTGAATAGAAGTAAGAGTGATAATAAGAATAATAATAAGTTCTTTGATATTAAAGAGAGTAAATTTATTCTTAATGGTAATAAATTAAATAAAGAAGTTAATAAGATAATTAATGATATTAAGTTATCTAAGAAAAATAAATTAGATGCTGTTGAGGGGGGGTATTTAAGTTATAAACAAAATAAAAGTTATCTAGGGTATTTAATTGAATTAACTAATATTAATTTATTATATGACAGAATTAGTGAAAGATTACTTGTTAAATTAGATAAAAATAAAATTTATGCTATAATAATGAATGTTAGTTATGTGCAAAATGGGGTCTTATCTGGTATATCTCCTATTAAATCTCTTATAGTTAGTGGAAATTCTAATGTTAAATTAATTGGATTAAATATTTTAAATGGTGTTAACAAAGTATTAAATGAGTATAATATTGATGATGATAAATGTGTTGTAACCTTATATTGGAGACCATGGATCAGTGATAATGAATATCATAAACTAGTTACACCTGTTAAGAGAACAGAGATTATTGATGAAGTTTTACATGATCAAGCTCAATTAAAGTTAGACACTAAAGCTAAATTAGATAAGATAATGAAGATTTTGAATATTAAAAATAATGTTAATTTTATTAAAGAGTTCCCTAACTATGACAGTGTGTTTAAGTTAAATAAATACTATAATTATGAATTATATGCATATCTTGATGAATTAGTTAATAATCATACAGAAGATAAATTTAAATATTACGTATTTATTGAACCTAATAAGGATGAGTGTTCTGAAGATAAAGGATCTGATAATTTTATCATTTATATTGTTTTCGAATCTGATGAAGGTAATAAAAGATTTATCTGTATGTGTGATGTTGAGTCATGGGAATCTGTTTTAAATTATTGGAATAAACCTAAATATCCTTATCCTAGATGGACTGATTATAAAACAAGTGAAAACGAGTTTGTAAGACAAACAGGTGAATATAAATATTATATCCATAACGGTAATATTAAATATTGGGAAAAATTATATGACTTCCAAGATATGCTATTTACCTCTACAGATCAGATAGTTGATACTAAAATAGGTACATTAGATTTAGAAACTTATGGTGATCATTTAATGGGTAGCGGACTAGGAAGATTAACTGTTTATGCTGGAGGAATTGCATTAAATACTGGATATAAAGATATAAAGTATATAGACACTAAGAATGGTATTACAAATGGGGATGAAGTAATTATTAAACTGTTTGAGAATTTATTTAATCATATTGCTGAAGATAAAAAATTAAGAAATCAATATACGTTATATGCTCATAATTTAGGTAGATTTGATTCAGTATTTCTATTAAAAACTTTAAGTAATGCAGGGTATGATCTAAAGGGACAATGGAAAGATAATGATATACTAGTTCTTAAAATAACTGATAAACAAAGAAAATTAACTGTAAAATTAAAAGATAGTCTTAAATTGTTGCCTAGTTCTTTAGATAAATTATTAATTAGTTATGGTTGTGATATTAATAAAGGATTGTTTCCACATAAATTTGTTAGTGCAAATAACTTAAATTATATAGGATCTAAACCTGATATTAAATACTATATAGATGAGAATTTAACAAGTGATGACAAAGGAAAAATTAAAAAATATAATAATTTACCTGAAATATTTAATCTTAAAGAAGAATGTTTAAATTACTTAGAAAAAGATATCTTAGGATTATTAGAAATTATGAATAAAGTTAGCAACCATTATTTTAATGAATATAAACTTAATATTACTAAATTTTCTACTTTACCTAGCATCTCATTAGCAATATATGGTTTCTGGTTTAAAGATAATAAACATAAAATAAAAATGATAAAAGGTCCTCTTGAAGGATTTATTAGACAAGCCTATTTTGGTGGTAATAGTCAAATTTTTGTTAAAGGTAAAGATAGATTGGTTAAAGAAGGATATCATTATGATATGAATTCACAGTATCCTTACGCTATGAAAAATATGATGCCTACAGGTAATCCAATATTTACTAATAATAAAGATATAAATTATTATAAATTAGGTTTTGTTTTAGCTAAAATTACTCCACCTACTAAAGAGGTATTAACTAATTTATTTATTCAAAAAAGAAATGAAGATGGTTCAATTTCTTGCCCTAGAGAAACATTCTATGAATACATAAGTACAGTAGATTTAAAACAAGGATTGCAATATGGATATAAAGCAGACATTTTCTGTGGTATTAACTTCCCTAATGCATGTGAAGAAGGTGAAATATTCGGTAAATTTGTAGATACCTTATATAAAATTAAATCAACATCTACTGATCCTGTAGAAAAACAAATAGCTAAATTATCACTAAATTCTACTTATGGTAAATTTGCTCAAAAAGAACAAGAATATAATATTAAATTAGCAAGTAAAGATGCAGTTAAAGAAATTTTAAGTAAATATCATTATACTTATCTGAGTGATATTTCAGATGAATTAACATTGATTAAATCAGGACCAAGAATAAATAGTAAATTGAAAAGATTGTATAAAACTTATAGTGAATTTAATAATAACAATGAAGATTTAAATAATCTTGATACATTTGTAAAACAAAGAGGTATACCAACTGCTGTGCAAATTTCAGCTATAATAGCTGCTTATGCTAGAACTTCTATTAATATTTATAAAAATATACCAGATAATATAGCTATCGCAAGTAATACGGATAGTTTAATCTTAAGTAAACCTTTACCAAATGAATTAATTGGTACAGAATTAGGACAATGGAAATTAGAGCATCACTTCACAGAAGGGGTATTCGTTAGACCTAAATTATATTGCTACGTGGATGTAAATAACAATGAATTGATTAGAAAAGCAAGTGGAGTTGTAGCAGGTTATTTAAATTATCAGGACTATCTTAATTTAGCTAAAGGACAAAATGTAACTACTAAAAAAGAGATATTCAAAGTTAATTGGAAAGAGTTAAAAATTGATATTGTTAATGTTGAAACTAAATTAACTGGAATTAAACAGGGTAGCTAACTAAATAGTTATAATTAATTTTAATTAATATTTAAGATTTAAGATTAAGGTTTAACTGCATAAAGTAATTTATTAATATCGGTAACAATCCAAATCCATGGTAAATTAAACTATATTTAACATATAAACCGTCATATAATTTACGTACTCATTATAAATAAAATTAGCAAGAGCAACAAAAGTGACAGTAGAATAAGCTTAACTAAGAATAAAATTGCATTCAACACGATTGAATTAAGATTGCTAATAAAATATTTAATGAAGTATCAGCCATCACTACCAATTAATAATAATAATAATCTAATGTTTTACTTTCAAATTTAATAAAGCTTAGCATTTTATAATCTATTTAGATAATAGTAGAATCAGCCGTATACAAATTAAATTTATAATTATTATTTTAACTGCTCTTCGAAGCTAGTGTTATTTTCCCTTCATACAGGTCACATTAGAAATAAAATAGATATCGAGTACAAATACCCACTATTAGTCAGGGAATATATAAAATATAATTTATATTCGAAATTAAATATAATAATATAATAATGTCAATAATATAACAGTGTAAATTTGATCGTTGATAGAGGTTTACTATCTATATTTTCTTATAATTGAGATAGCACTTGGTGTTAATTTATTTGTATGATATAAGGTCTGATGATACTTACAGAAAGGTATTTGTTTACTTAAAATACCACCTCTTCATTGTTAAAATATTAAAGTTTTAGAAATTCATTTACCTCTAACATCTTTAACTGATCTGACATGATGCATTTCAATGCAGGAGTTGAACCACAAATTGTACTAGCTTTACCGAAAATGGTTTAAGTTAATTGATTACCTTAACTACGGGTAATAATATTATTGACTTGATTATCGTCGAGTTTAATAATTTTTATAAATTTATGTTTAACACTCATATCCTTAGGTATCTTCAGATAATTATCATTTTCATAATCAGTTAAATAGCGTCCTCATTTTAAATGCTTTAGCCATGGAATGAAATTTATGTTTTCTACTTAGAGTTAGAGCACAAGATGCTTGGAAATATCACAATAGTGATCCTAATATACTATAATTTGAAGCAAAACTATAATAATTTAGTATAGATTTAATTTAGAGTTGTAAAATCTTATAATTTCGTACTGAGATTTAACAATTAAATTAGATAAAGCTAACGCTAGATAAGACGATTCACTTTTTCTAGAACTATACCTGCTATTTTAAATAATCTAATACTTTAGGTATAGGAGCTATAACCATAATATAATTATTAGTTAGTTTACTTGTTTTAGTCCTTGGTAATAAAAATATTAGTCTAAGTTTTCTAATATTAGCACCTAAGAAAGTAAATTCTTTAGTAAGTAAAGTTATTAAAGTTTTAACTTCATTAAGGGTTAAACCACAATTATAAAGAAAAAAGTTTTTAATAAGTTTCTTAAACAATACTCATATCTTCCGATTACGAATAAAATAAAATCATCAGCTATCTAATATATTTTATTATTATATAAATTCCATCTGTAGGATCTCCTTTGTATACATTTTTAATTTAATTAATAAATTTCTTGCTTCTTCGTAATTACCTAATTTTTTCATCTTATATCTTTCATATGTTAAATTAGTATACTCCGGATTAAATTTTTAAATTTTACCAATGTTATACATATCTTTAATAAGTATATTTACATATTCATCAAATTCATGTCATAAAATATTACATAAAATTGGACTAAGAACACTACCTTGTGATTTACCTATTATTTTACTAAAATAGTATAATTACTTTTTAAAAAACCTACTCTAATTAATTTATAGATATTCCTAATTTAAATAGGATCCCCGATTTTAGTTTTAATAATATTCATAAATTTATCGTGAGGTATAGAATCGAAGCAAATAAAAATATCACCTTGAATTACTCATTTATACCGAGAACCTGATAATCATACATCTCTTAAAGCTGAATGTGTAGATCTATTAGGTCTAAACCCAGAAAAAACAATTACGGAATAAAGGTTCTCATACAGCTTCAAGTATTTATACTATACCTGCTTTAACTATTTTATATCTAGGACTAATAATACCTAAGGTTTTACCATTTGCTTTAGGTATTTATGTAATTATTACAGGTCTATATTTACCTGAGGGTTTAGCTAATTTAACAAAGAATTTAAAATTAATACCATCTAAAGTCTCTTTATCAGTTCCAGGTGTCCTATTACCAGGATTACTTTTCAAGCATTATAACATTATATTCATAAATATGGATCTCTAAATATATCATTTATATTATGTATTTTATTATCATCAGATTTATAAGATTTTAATTCATTTGTTAGAATGGCAGTTAATTGAGATCTATTTGTAAAATTAATATAATCACACAGATTGTCTGAGTTATCATAAAAATTTCTTTTAGATTTTGTACCCTTAAGAAATTAAGTTTTAATATAAAATACTTGGGGTTAAATCCAGTAAATATATATTTATTCATAATCTTTCTATTATTACTTTCTTTTTTATTTCTCCTAATATTTCAAATCTTTTTTTACACAATTTAAAGTTAGTATATTACTTACTTGTAGCTTTTATATTATTTATTTTATAAAGTTTTAGTTTTAATTAAATACTATTATAGTCTTAATTTTTTTTTGTTTTAATTAGATTTAAATTTCAAAAAATACTTTTTTATAATAATTATTGGATTAGGTAACTAGCAAAATAAAGTTATACAAGCGGTAAGGAATTTTTCTACTCTACTATCTACCAAATAATAGTAAAACTAACTATCTAGAAGTGGATAGTCGGAAATTAGATTAAATGAGATATATATATATTATTCATTAGTTCTATATATAGAAATCTAATATAGTTATAATTCCTGTGACTAGGACAGATATTTTCCTAATAATCATATTTATCCTACATATATATTATTCATTAGATATAAAATTAGTTCTATATATAAATTATCACTAAATCTTAGTTGTCATATTGCCTTTTGCTTATTCTTCTAATAGACTAATATTCAATCTTTAAGAGATAATAACTGATCTGATCTACATTTCTTTTTACTTAGTAAATAGTTAATTAAATATATATATTTCTTATCATTTCTTAGTCTAATATAAAAGCATTTATTCTAAAAACTATTTAATATATATACCTAGTGGGTTAGACAAAGTCAGAACTATTTATTCTCATAAAGAAATTATAACTTTATTAAAAACCTTATATAAATTATCGATTTCTTCTTCTTAAATAAACATAATTATTAGCTATAACTTATTATTAAATTAACATCCTAGTAAATATATTAAAACTCCCTTTTCTAGCAATTACAGACTAGCATTTATGCATTTATTTATGGCGGATAAACTTAATTTATTATTTTACAAAATCTAATATCTAACTTAGCGAATAAATCATCATAAATCTTATTTAGCATTATTTAAATATATTGTCTTATATATGAATTCTTTTTAAACCTATAATGCAGCTAAGGGTTTTAAATTAATCTCTAACTAAACCTTAAAGATAAATATTTATCCTCAAAAACATATTTCTTTATTCTATTATTTCTGAATAATTATATGTAGAAGTCTTATTTAACTAGAAATATAATTATTATTATTTATAATAGAACTCTTAATCTTACTATTATTTCTAATATTATATAAATTATTTTCTCTTAGTCTTACTCTTAACTATATATATATATCTGATATTTTTATCTGATCTTTTAAAAAATATATCCTACATTGTAAGTCCTCTTAATCGAATAGAAATCTTTTTTTAGATATAAATCTAAATCGAAATATAAATCATTTTAAAAATCTTATTATGATACTTCCTGTAAATCGAAATATTATTCTTATTTTTCATATTTCAGATATATACAGATATATAATAATTCTATGAATAAATCTTAAAGATAAATAAATTTTTTCCTAATATTTAAAATATTTCATTTAGTTTGTATTCCGAGTTTGTACATATTGTTCTTTTAAAGTGTTGATAACCTTAGTTGTTTGCTTATCCGGTTCTATTTTTAAGTACTCTAATTTAAGTAAAGGCATCTTAATTTGAGAACCAAAATATTGGGCAACATGTGTTATAGCTTTAAGATATTCAAGTCGGTAATTCCAATTTTAAGGGGTCGACTAATCCCCTTGATACGTATCAAATTCTGTATCAAACTTCACTTTTTAAGCAATAGCTTTCAATATTAATGAAAATCTAAATTTATCACATTGACAATCTGCTATACCATATAAAGTCTAATTAGCTTTAATTGTAAGGATAGGGGATATTTTTCAACAAATTAATGTATATCAAAGATATATAAAATTACCCACTAAGTAAATTAAACAATAAGCAGCCTAAAGGCGCAGTTAAAAACAAAAATTACGTGCTTTAAATTTATCCATTTTTATATAGGACAAACTTTACTAAAGCGTTTTTAAATTTATTAAAAATAATTGAATATTCGTTAGATTTACTCATTTTTGAGTTGACAATGTTGAATATGAATAGTTGGAATTTTAATTTTTTAAAAAGCTACTACAGTAGTCCCGATAATGAATAATGTGTCGCTAATATTTTCACCATTTACTAAAAAAAACAAAATACCATAATAAACCTATATAAACTATAAAACACAAATTGTAATTCTTACTTTTCTTTATTATTAACTTCTATTTTTTACCTTTCCTAGATTCTAGTTTTAAATCTTGTCTTATTTTGCTATTTGTTATATTCCTAAAATTTGGGTTTATATTTTTATAAAATAATCAATTATTAAATTTGTAAATATACAGATTAAAGGTATCGATTTTATTCTCGAAATACCATATTTTAATAAAAAACAAAAATTACATAGGATAAATATAAAATTTATAATTAGATAAATACAAGCAAAGTTACAAAAACCTAAATTTATAGGTAAAATAGTATAGCAGATTAATTAATTTATTTGTTATATATTTTGATAAAATTATCCGATGAAATATTTAGAGTTTAATAATCCTTTAATAAAACTATTTAATAATTTATTTTTATCTTTATATCCTGAAGGCATATCTGGTATATTTATTATATCATTAGTTTCTGTATCCATTACAGTAATTTGAGTGTTAGCTGAATTTTTAGTTATCTGGTTAAAATCAAAGTTTTCTGACTTAGCATTTAAGGGTACAACTATATTTTCTTTATCATTTTGGTATTTTATTTGAATAGGATCAGTAGCACTTACTATAGATTTTACTAAGTGTTTATGTAATTTTAATAAATAACCCTCATCTTTGAAATATATTTCTATAAATGCATTCTTGACTAATTTTTCCAAATTAAACATAGTGTTAGGTGTACTAGCAAAACAATCATGAATTGTATATATAGGTAACTTATAATTAGATATATTATTTAATAATAGATGAACATTTGACGCATCTAATGAATGAATAAAATTAGGCATAAAAGATCTTTTCATAGTTAATCTATCTAAATTCTCTGTAGGTAACTTAATAGTAGTTCATTTACCGGTAGCTAATAAATTAGCCTTAACCTTAGTTGTTGTAAATTTTACATTAGTATATCTAATTTTTAATCCAGCTGGTGTAATCCATGTGATAGGTAGATTTAATCTTACAAAAATATCAATCATACTATTAAAATATTCGGATAAAATTTTCAAAGAAGGTAATTCTTTCGTTAATACAAAATAAATTAATTTAGTTAAATTTCCAAATTCACTTGTATTTAAGTATAAATCTTTACCACTATAGCTTGCGCTTCCAGGTATTTTTACAAATCTTTCTTTAAAAACCCAAATCACTTCGAAATGTTCCAATAAATGTTCACCAATACCTGTCAAAGAAATATTATAAGGTATTGTCATAACAGATCTTTTAATGATTTTTCTATTTAACTTAATATCTCTCAATGTTTCTATTTCAGATACAGATAAACTATCTCTAATTTTACCTAAAGCATAGATATAAAAATCTTGAGGGTAGTCAAAACTTGGATCGCTACTTTCTGTATAAACATTAACATTTTTTGCTAATTCTTGTTCTAAAGTTAAAGAAGCTATGTGTTGAATTCCACTACAACTCGCATCGAATAAAATTGGATTAGAAATTTTAGTAGTAGGATTATGAATTAATAATAACTTAGCTTGCATTATACTAATAAATTGGAAAGGTTCATTAATCTTTTCTAAATTATCTTCTACATATTTAAGATTAGAAATTTTACTTGCTTCTACGTAATCTTTAACTATTTGATCTACTTTAATTAATCTTTTTTTTCAAGGTAATTTATCATATCCGGCTAAATTAGCAATGTAAATATTGATACATTCATTACCGTAACTATTTAAAATTTCAGCATAATTTTCTGCAAATAATAATAAAGATCTAGCTAAATCACCACCTTGATAACTAATATAATTACTTAAAGGATAAATTCTCCCTCTAAAATCAACAAAAACAGGTAAATAGAACTCTTGATTTTTATAAAGGGTAGCCATAGTAATAATATTACTATATAAAATATATGTAGAATTAGATGATTCTTTGTGAGCTCTAATTTCTTTAGAATCTGTATCTAAAATTGGTTGAAATACATTATGACCTTTAAATAATTTAGACTCTTTATTTTCCCACTCAGTTAGTATAAATTTTAACATTTTTTTATTAATTCTAAATTTCATACTATTTAAATAGTCAACACTATTATATAATAATTTACTTCCTTCAGTTTTATATTTTTGATTATATTTAGATCTGATTAATTCTCCTTCAAATAGATGTAAGTTAGTTGTATCTGTATTAATGTAAGGAAAGTATATTTCTTGTCCATTTAATTTTCTAGGTTCAGTTAACATAGGTAAATCAACTAAACTGATAGTACCTACAATTAACTCTTTAATAAATTTATCTTTTATCTTTAATATAAAATAGGAATCCTTATCACTGTCTTTTTTTAATTCTTCTTGAATAATATCACAATTATCTGTAATTATTCTTAATAGTGTATCCCCTACCCAGAAATAACCAATATCATTTAAATAATTAATTATCAATATAAGATCCTCTTTAGGTAATATATGAGTTAATTCTTTCATATTTAATTCAATCTTTCTATATTTGATTAATTTAATCACTTTTTCACCTAAATTTATCACTATATTAGTTCGTTTATGTTCACCATGAGAAGTATTCAACAAGTTCAGTATTTGAGCAAAGCTATATGAAATACATTTATCGATACCAAGATACATTATTATTAAAATTACTATAGTTTTATAAAACTCTTTATCAATATTAGAAATAATACTATCACCAGGATTACTGTGATTACCTGATTCAGATCCTTGTCCTTTTTTGATTACCTCTATAGTACTCTTAATCCCAGCTACAGATTTTTTAAGTTTTATATAATTATTTATACTATATTTAAGTATTAAAGCTTGATATTGCTGACTTAATTTAGGATAAATTTTATGTAAAATCCTATTTCTCGCATCAATTGAGTCCATATTCTGATTAAAGAAATTTAATTCATATTCAGTTAAAGCTTTTTCAATAGCAATTTGTTTTTCAAAATTAGATAAATTAGAATTTAAAATATGACTAATCATTAAAGGTAAAGGTGCATTTAACGAAGCTATTTTATTAAAACTATTATCTAATGTTTCCATATTCTCTATTTTAGATACTATATTCTTAATACTAGTAATATTTAAATTATTTTTATAAATAAGATTATTTTCTGTTAATTGACTTAAATTTTTAACTTTACTTTTCACACTAATTTTATTCATGGTATCAGACTCAAACAAATATTTCGAATTAGACAATAAAATACAAGCCAAATCTTTTTTATACTCCAAAATAGTATTCATAATAATTTTAGCAATATCATCAACATTGTTAATTATAATATTTTTTTCATTATATAACCATTTTAGTAATATCTTATTAATCTCCTTAAAACCGTGACTTAATGTATTATTAAAAGCATTTTCAGATTCTTTTTTCGTCCACTCCATAACTCTAGACATTTTCCTTTTCTTACTGTCTTCACCTTTATCAAATATATCATTAGCAATATTAAAACAATTAATCTCAATATCCTTTAAACATTCCATTAAAGAACTATTTAACACCTTATTATTAATTAATAACACATTCTGAATTAATTTCATCAGATTATTTCACGTATCCTCATTAATAATAATATTCTTTATATCAGCGTAATCATTAATTTTATTAATAAACTCATCAACAATATCACTATCTAAAGACTTACTATCTATACCAATATTATATTTTAATTTGTTATTATCATTCATAGCTAATTCAAATATTTTAACTATACTATCCTTATGATCCATAGTAAATTCTACTGTATCTAATAAATCATAAATATTACTAATAATTATATCTTTCAATTTTGTAGGAATAAAAAATTTAGTAGTATTTAAATAAATAAATAAATTAAAAAAATAAACATCAAACTTATTAAGATCCTCAACTTTAATATATCTTCTATTTAATAAATACTTAGATAAATGATTAATATCAATCTTATATTTACCTAAAGAAATTAAATAATCTTTATTATAACTCATCATTCCTTATTAAAATAATCTATAAATCTCCAACAATTTAATCTTATCTATTGAATAAAAACATATTAAAAAAAATAAAATTCTTATTAATAACTCATCAAAACTTAACCATAATAAATAACATAAAATACCTAAATAACCTATAATATTAATAATTCATATAATCTTTATAAAAAAATACTTTATTCTAGAAATCTCTAATAAATAAAACTGATATTCAATTTGTCAAATAAAATACCTAATCTTAAACCAATAAAAGACTCTATAGACTCTAAAAAATAA
>Ga0153926_100253_pt1 | contig 12479 bp, 7 predicted proteins | sample TSNJ010MetaG_FD_104716 | JGI IMG/M metagenome (GOLD analysis project Ga0153926, IMG submission 104716) | Attine ant fungus gardens microbial communities from New Jersey, USA - TSNJ010 MetaG | ecosystem: Host-associated > Fungi > Mycelium > Unclassified | place: USA: New Jersey, Wharton State...
CTCTGCACCTGATACCTACCTCCTTTTTCATCTCTTTGTAGATCTGTACAATAGCCAATCACTCCTATTGAAGTTGGGCTTATGCTTCTTGATGAAATCATTGGAGTGAACTGCCAACATTTGCATTCCTTATGACGTTGTTCCATTCTACTGATATGCAGCTCTATCTTCTATTGTCCTATTATGCAGTGATGTTAGTGTAATGTCCCTTCATCATTTTATCTTGTAGCAACTGGGCAACTGGAGTAGTCTCTTATTCTATATAACACTGGACACTATGTAGTAGCTCCCTCAGTCATCTACCTTTATAGGTGACCTGTCAGAAAGGTGGGGAGCAGCGTGGGAAATACTAGGAATATATTATGAATTACTATGAATATACTGTGAATGTGCACTCCAGTAAAAGGGTACAAAAGATAATTGCTCACTGGGACAGACAATAAGATATGGTACCAGCTCCCAATTGTGTGCTAAAGATTTGAGGGGATGAAGTGGAAATGGGGGATTGAAAGGGGTATCAGAAACTATATGCAGCTTTATGTAAAATTCATTATTTGTTTGATATTAAACAAGCATAAGGTCACTCTAGATCTACATTGCATAACCTCCCTAAGATGTTAACCTTTACACACCATGGCAAAAGCTCCTCTGGAAAATACAGTTAGTTGATCCCCCTAGACCCTCCACACTCAGTTGCCCCCTTGTCTACACCCCCAACACCAAACCTTACAGGTATGATGCAATCCAAGTATGTATCTAGCTGAGCTTTTCCAGCCTACTGTTCTCTCCAAAGTCTGTCTAAATTAAGTCTGCAATTTAGTTCTAGATGTCATATACCAGAAATTCAGTATTATTTATTATTTATATTCATTTCTTTTTCTTTTTCTTTCTAATTCATACTCCTGAACTCCTAATTTGTCTACTTCTATAGGATCACAATGTAGACCAAACACTTGTACACTAACTCCTATTCTGGGATTTGTATAAGTACTCTGGTGGTATATTATAATTCTTTAGTTTGTAAATTAAAGTTACATTCTTCAATCCTTGTAGTGCTCTTTCTTTCTGCTATATACCTTTTAAACTTCTTACTCCTGAATTTACCACTCTTTTAGATAACATTCCACTACTCTGAAATATACAACCACACATATAATAGAAGATCAGGGCATAGTACATGAGCTGTATAAGAGGACCCTACCAATGCTATCCCTAGAACACTGGACCAACCTTCTGGAACAACCCTGTACCTAATTAAATATTTTTATGTAATATTTAATTATCTTAGCTCAACTTGGCAACTCCTGGTCCTGCTAGACAGAACTGTAGGATCAGAGATAAACAGACTATAGTAGTATATATATTGTAGAGTACACTCCTAAGAGCCTTATCCTAAACTCTAAGGATTTTCCTGGAGGTAAGTTATAACACACTTAGAAGCTGTAATATGACTAAGGATTCTCCTAGAGTCTACTCTGCTTCAGTTGCCCTTACAAGCTGAGACCAAGGTCATTCTACTTCTGTATCATTATTGCATTCTCTCTAGACCAGCTGTAAAACTATGGGACCAGAAAGTAACATCTTTTATTTTATCTAGTAGCATGTTCCACTCTCTGACTCCACTCTTTACATCACTTTCCAGAATCTAGAGCATATATTCATAGTATATTCACAGTAATTCCTAGTATATTCTTAGCCTTCCCATGCTGCTCCTTACCTTCCTGACATCAAGTTTTAGTATATTCTGTATTCTGATCCTGATACTATACTGGTTCCAAAAGTTGTCACTCAAGATATACTACTTTTAAACAATTCCAGAAGCAGTAGAGATAAAGACATGTACCAAGATAATCTGTTGTTGCTATCCTATCTACTCCTGGAACTATATATTAAGTTATACAAATTACAAAGACTCAATGAAAATAAAATAAGAAAAGAAAACCATCACTACTTTTGGTTTTATTCTGATTTTTCTCTTGTACTAAGTTCCCAACTCCTAAGATAATATATCCTTTTTCTAGATCTTTCCTATCAATGATGATGTATATTCAAAACATAGTTCTTTTAGAACTTTTTTCCTTTTTCCTAGATTTTCCCTTTTATCTTTGCCTAAGCTTAGTCAGTAGTCTGATCATCTGTCAAATTTCTGTTAAGTCTGTTTAAGAAATTGTACCTTTTTGGATAGAGTAGCATTGATAAGATCAATACTTATTTGTAAGTGATTACAAATGACCACTTACTAATTTGTGATTGGTTGATTTGATAATCAAAGTACTCAAAAAAGCAAAGTTAGATAAGCAGCAAAAGATGTTATTAAGTCTGAGGTTTATTCTTAGACATACAGTCCTTAAATACATGATTGTAGTGGTCTATGCACTAGAACAGTCTATTACATGATTATTCTCTATTGTTCTATATATAAGATGTAAGAACTTAAACTAAGATATCTTAGAATTACTCCTAGTCTAAGTTGACAAAAAGAACTCAATAGAATTTTCATTCAATTGCTATATACTACTTATACACATTCTGTATTTACTTCTATTTACAAAGTCCTGTGTATCCCTTTTGAGTCACTCCCTCTTGCATATCCATTAGCTATTTGGCTATATCATAACACTACCCCTTTCCTAAGATTCCTTATTCTGAGGATTTTTACAATTTGTAGTAGAGGTCACAAATGTTCCCTATCTCATTGTTATCTTCTTCTGCCTACTCTCTGAGTCCCAAGTTTTTCTATTCAATTTCCTTCTTCTTCTCTTTTATTATTTCTATTGTTCTTTGTTCCCTTGCTTTTTCTCCTTTCTATCATCTCCAATTTCTTTCTAATCTTGTCCAGTATTTCTCATTATACCTTTTATCTAACTATCCAAATAATTTTCTTGCTGTAAACCTTCCTGGTAATTCTCTTTTCTTGATTGTTCCTTCTTTTTCTTCTTGTCTTTGAATATTCTTCATGTCTCACTGATACTCTTTCTCAAACTCTTTAACTGCTTCCTTTGTATTTTCCAGGTTTTCTATCCCTTTCTAAGTATCCAATTCTACTATGAATCCTTTTTACTGTACTAAATACTTGTCTTTTTCTCTAATCTGTTGTTTATTTAGTATTCTCTTGATTTTCTATTCTTTTTCTCCTTCAATTATTACTAGAGTTGGTTCTATCTTCTTCTGTCCCTCTACTTGCCCTATGTATCTACATATCCTACTGACATTTATTACTAGATGTATCTTGATTGTACTAGATAACTCCAATTCAACTGCATTTGCTGATATGATTTTCTTTACTTTATAAGAGCCTATAAACCTCTCTGTCAACTTTTCTGTCCTTCTACCAACTATTTGATATTTCAAATCCTTGGTGCTGAGCATCACCAAGTCTTCTACTCTGTACTCATTGACTTCTGCTCTCTTTCTATTTATGTATTTCTTCATTTTCTCCTGTGCTTTTTCTAGTACTGTCTTTGTTTTCTCCTAAATCTCTTTTATTTTTATCACAAATTTCTTTGCTTCTTCATACTTCCCTTTCTTTCTTACTTTAAATCTATCCTAGGATCTTGCCCATAAATTGCTTTGAAGAACAATGTTTTTGTACTTGAGTATGCTTTATTGTTGTATGCAAACTCTACTATTCCTAACCAGTCTAGCCACTGCTTCTACCTATGGTCAATAAACATCCTTAAGTACTGTTCTAACTCCTGATTAACCCTTTCTGTTTGTTCATCTATCTGAGGGTAGAATGCCATTAACATCTTGCTTTTAGTCCCCAATATCCTATTCAACTCTCTTATTAATCCTGCTGCAAACTATGGTCCTCTGTCTAATATAATGCTTTTGAATAGACTATGTAGTTTCTATATATTGTCTCTAAATAACCTTGCTAACCTTTCTGCTATCATTCTTTCTGTAGTCAGTATAAAGTGTACTATTTTTGTTAATTGGTCTACTATTACTAAGATAGAGTCGTATCCCTGAGCTAAAGGCAGTTTGGTAATAAAATCTATTGATATATGTGTCCAAGGTTTTTCTGGGATGGAATTAGGCATTAATTTGCTAACCAGCTGCTCTGTGCAGTTTTTGTTCCTTTGGTAGAAATTACACTCTTCTACATATCTTTTCATTTCTTTTGTTACTTCTGGCTACCAGAAATTCCTAGTAACTAGTTCCACTGTCTTCTATCATCCTCCATATCCTCCAACTGGCATATTGTAATATAACTAAATAATTTCCTATTCTCAGGTATTCATCTTTTGGTATATATACCTTTTTTTCTTTGTACATTATACTATCTACTTTTCTTCATTCCTCATCTCTTAACATTTTCACACCTGCTCATTTCATCTTCTCTACTGCTTTAACCACTTCATTGTCTTTTACTTTTGACTGTCTTACTTTCTCCAGTAGATCTACTCCTTCTACTATTACTTCTACTTTTTTTGTTTTCCTTACTTTTAACTATTCTGGTTTTACTAGCATTTCATCTTTGTTATCCCTTTCTATTCCTACTTTCTAGTCTGGCCTCCTACTCAAGCTATCTGCCTTTTCCATTTTACTTTCCAGAATATGTTTTAGTATAAAGTCAAACCTAGATAGATATAAAGCCCATCTAGCTTGTTTCCTATTTAACTTTTATACTTTTATGAAATATTTGAGATTCTTATGGTCTGTTCAAATCTCAAATTTTATTGTTGTCCCTTCCAGGAAATGTCTCTATACTTCTAGGCATCTGACTACTGTTAGCATTTCTTTGTTGTAAATTCTATAGTTTCTTTCTGTATTACTTAGAGATTTGAAAATGAAAGCAATTGGCCTCCACAATTTGTTAGAGTACTTTATTGATAGTACTCCTCCAGTGACATAGTTTGAAGCATCTGCTTCTATCCTAAATTTTTTATCTAAGTCTAAAGCTACCAATACTGGTCTGGTTGTAAAGATTTCTTTGAGCTTATTAAAAGTCTTTTGTTGTTTCTTTTCCCACTACTACTTTACATCTTTTCTTGTCAACATATTCATTTATCTTACTACTTGAGCAAAGTCTTTGATAAACCTCCTATAATAGTTGGCAAGGTCTAAGAACTTTCTAACATCTTTCACATTCTTTGGCTCTGGCTAACTTAATACTCTATCTACCTTTTCCTTTTCTATTTTAATTCCATTGGGTCCTATGACAACCCCTAAGAATCCAATTTTCCATACTTTCCACATATACTTCTTTGGTTTAACATACAAGTTGTTCTCTTCTAGCTTCCACAACTTTTTCTTCATTAATCATGTCTCTCAGAATTTCATTTATCATCATCTGGAATGTAGCTAGAGAATTTGTCATTCCAAAGAACATAACTGTTGGCTCAAAGAACCCTACATAGGTTGTAAATGCCTTCTTCTACTTATCTCCTTCCTTAATCCTTATATTGTTAAACCTCTACCAAAGATCCATCTTAGTAAATACTCATTTGCTCCCTATGTTGTCTATTAAGTCTATAATTAATGGAAGTGAATAGTTATTCTTCATTGTCTGGTTATTTAAATTATAGTAGTCTATTACCATTCTCTTTCCTCTATCCTTTTTGCTCACAAAGAAAACTAGTGATGTCTGAGAGAACTTTGATGGTCTGATATACCCCTTTCTTAACTGATCTACTATGAAATTCTAAACTTCTTTCCTTTTATTTCTAGATAAAGGATAAATCCTTCCTTTTCTAGGTTTGAACATCTTCTTGAGATCTATGGTATGATCCTAGATTTTCCTTGTCGGTATCCTCTCTGACTCTACTTTCCCAAATACCTTTTTCCACTTTAAAAATTTCTATAGCACCATTTCTTCAATCTTTCTATGGTCTACTTCTACTTTTTTTTCTCTTCTCCAATCCTCTTTATCATCTACTGTTTATCTTACAATCTTTTTCTCTTCTAGGATTGTTATTCTTTTTTCTTTCTTTGCTCTCTTTTCTTTCTTCAGCTTTGTATTTTTTCTACACAATAGTACATATCTTATTATTTTTACTTCTCTTGTCTCCTAGTTTATCTCTGGATTATGTACTTGTAACCATAGTATCCTAAGTATTATATTTGTTTTTTTTAGATTGCATACATCTATTCTCATTCTTTCTACATGACCTTTATAGTATACATTCACCTCCACTTGATAGGTAATAGCCCTTGTACTGTTATTTGTCCTATTAATATTCTTGACTACTATTAGTCTTTCTAATTTTTACAGCCTAAATCCATATCTTGCTGCCATTTTCTGATCCATAAATATCTTTGTTGTGCTACTGTCCAAGAGCACTTTTACCATCATACCTTTGTGTATATCTACCTTTTCTACTCTAATATTCAACCACACTTCTCTCAGTATTTTAAATGTCCTCTTTATTTTTCTCTACTCACCCTCTTCTCTTACTATGCCTTTTGGAGCCTCTGTTCATGTACCACTCTGCTGTGCCTTTCTCTGTTCAGAATGTACTGCTACTTTTCAGTTTCACTATGGTTGTTTTCTCTCTATTCTATATTTTGAGCACCAAATATTCCTTCTTTCCTCTTCTAATATTTTCTCCTCTACTATTGTGTCTTTTCTTCTACACTGAGTATATTTAACTTTACTTCCTGCCTTCTTGTTCTTCTATTTCTATACTTCTAGACAACTTTTGTACTATATATTCCTCAGTTTCTCTCCAGAGACAAAATCCTGTTCCTGGTTTTTCTCTGTCTTGGTACCTTTATAGTCACATCTACTATACTCTACAAATGTTACCATTTTCCATCTTGTCTTCCATCCCCTCTCTTCTAATGTTGTACTTTTCAGGGACATACACTGTATGTTGCTATATTTCTATACTTTCCTCTATGTATAGTATACTAGTTTCTTCTCTAGCTATGCCTTTTGTGGGTTAACCACATATGCCACCTCCTTGCTCTTTCTTCTTTCCTTTTCTACTTTAATATTTGGACACTTCCACTTGTAGTATCCTATTCTCCAATACCTGAAGTACTGTACTTTCTTCTCTTCTATCTCCTGTCTTCTTACTTCTTCTCTTACTCTGTATTATATTATCCTACTTGCTATCACCTCAAATTTATTCTAGGAAATCAGTTTTCCCTTTATCTTCTTTTTCTTATTCCTGTAGTTACAGGCCAGGTACCCAAACCTTTTACACTCCCAATATATTTTTCCTTTTCTTTTCTCTATCTTTGCCCTTAGTTTGGCAAGGGTATGCTGTTGGTTGAGCATCCTACTCATGAGAGAGTTATATTGCTCTAGAGATATAATGTTACATCTCCAGAGAAGTTGAATAAGAAATGATTTTACTACTGTTATATCTACTGGAGCACAAGATCTTGATCTAGCTAAACATCTACTACCTTACTACTGCTCTAATACTATGGTTATACTATTACCCTAAGATAAGGATCTCTAACCTAAATGCCTTTCTAAAGATATAGTGTTAATCCTCTACATGTATAGCCCACAATGGGACTTTAGCACAATGTTTATAAAGTAAAGGGATACAAGTAACTAAAGGCAATACCACTCAACTGTGAGGTCAGGTCTCAAATACAATACCTGAGCTTGGTACTGTACTTCTACTAATAGTCTCTAACTGACTATCAAGTCCCCTTAAGCCTAGGGCCCAGCTATATTGTAGTGGTCCTGAGTTGTATTACCCAGGTACTAAGAAAGATAAGAGAATAAGTTGGCAAGGCTCTGCAATAAGTGGTGCTAGTTAAGGAATCAAGTTCTAGTATAAGAACTTAAACTGAAATATCTTAGAATTACTCCTAGTTTGAGTTGACAAGGAGAACTTGATAGAGTTCCCATTCAATTGCTATATACTACTTATATACATTCTATATTTACTTCTATTTATAAAGTCCTATATATCTCTTTTAAGTTACTCTCTTTCATACATCTATTAGCTATTTGGCCATATTATGACATAGAAGTGCTATTGTTCTTGAAATAGAGATAACCTAACCATCTTAGGGTAGTCCTTTGTTCTATTCAAGGACAGATGATAATCTATGGATAAAGATCAGTATCATATGCAAATATTAAAGACTTTGTATCTCTATGGGATCTTATTGCCTTGGAGTCTATTTATAGCCAAAAGAAGCACATTGAAGAGAGCTTCATGATGGTCATTGAAGCAAATGATTATGTTAAGTAGTTCCTGAGATATCAGTGATTTAGTGTCTAGTGACTTGGTGATTGCCAACTGATCTACTGATAACTTAATAAATACTGATTGCCTTGAGATGTTTTTGGTATCATTTGAAAGGCCTTTTTGAGGGCTTTTGGTAGCTATTTAGATAATTCTATTACAATATTAAACTATAGTTATCTATAAGTGGTTCTAGATCACTATCTTAGCTAAAAGATCTTTATAACCTAATACCAGCTTATTGCTCTTGCCTTTCAAGTCCTAGTAGTAAGCTTGGTTTATCTTTGGTGTTGCTCTAGATTAGCCATAGACTATAAGAGAACATCCTGGAAGCACACTTAGCAAATGTTGATGGATCTATTCTTATCTAGAGTCTGGATGTCTTAGTACATGTTTATTCTTTTCTGTCTCTCTTTGGTCTTGTTTGTACTTGGACAATAGCCTGTAACTATATTAGGAATGTTTGGTATTATTGTATTAGTGCTCATGTAATTGTGTATAGACTGTCTTTAGTAGTATATATAGAAGCCTATATTGGTAGATTTACCCTTACTTGAATATCACCCTAGTTTCTAGAATTCTTACTAGCTTTTTGATGTGACCTCTAGCCTTGAGTCTGATGTTGCCCTTATATAGACCCTACTACTGCCTGAGAATATATATATGATATGTTCTAGAGTAAATTCTTATTTAGAATCCATTGTTATAAAGTATATCAAATACTACTTTTTAGTGCAAAATTCACTTGTAGTCTAACAGTGCTATTACTCTCTAATCCCACTATGGCTGCTTCTTCCTAGTCCTACATTCTAGATACAAAACCCTCTTTCTATCTTTCTCTAATACTTCTTTTACTATATTTTTCTTTCCACACTAACCACACTTTACATTGACTATTTCTCTTTCTCTTGTCATATTCTTTCTTCATCTCCATGTTTCAAGACAACTACTATACTATACATTTCTTAAATGCTTACCCAAGACAACTTCTTGTCTTCAGTTCTTATGTGTTTTGGTGTCTTTGTAATTGTACCCTCTATACTCCATAAATATCACAATCTCCCACTTAGTTATTTACCCTCTCTTCTCTAAAGCTGCATTTCTTGAGAACATACCCTGTATGCCACTGTATTCCTGTGCCTTTTTCTATAAGAAGTACACTAGTTTCTTCTCTTGCTGTGCCTTTTGTGGACTAGCTACATGTACTGCTTCCTCATCCTTCTTCTTCTTCCTTTTAACTTCAATATTTGGACACTCCTATTTGAAATGCACAACATTCTAATATCTAAAACATTTAACTTCCTCTACTGTTTTGTTTCTTCTTATCTTTACTTCTTCTTTTATCCCATACCTCATTACTCTGCTCAACAATATACTTCAAATTTATTTTTGGGAATTGGTTTTCCCTTCTCTTCCTCATTCTTGTTTTTGCATTTATGGACCAGATACCCAAACTTTTCACAGCTCCAACACTTCCTCCCATCTCTTTCTTCTAATTCTGCTCTTAGTTTGGTGAGGGCATATCTATAAGAACTTAGACTGAGACATCTTAGAACTACTCCTAGTACAAGTTAACAAGGAGAACTCAATAGAGTTCCTATTTGATTGTTGTATACTACTTATATACATTCTTTATTTACTTTTATTTATAAATTCCCATGTATCTCTTTTGAGTCATTCCCTCTCATGCATCTGCTGATTTTCTAATTAAATGAAAAAGAAAAGAAAAGAAATATAAATAATGACTTAGCTGTTTTAGCCATGTCATGACATTTAGTGTGTTAATAGACAATCAGCTTGTACTGTAGTGCTCTTCACATCCTCATCTACTTTGGTATGAGGATACTATCTTGCAGTTTTAGGGCAATCCTAGTATTTGATAATGTTTGCAGAGTTCTTATTAGGAGACCTGGCAACTGTTAATGATTTGTATTGGCCTGAGTGTGGATGAGTTAATAGATTTTTTTTGTTGTTGACAATCAGTGATGACAATGATACAATTACCAAAGATGCTATTCCCAGTCTGATTCCTGCATCTGGAGCAGTGATTTTTCCAGCTGGAGATCACTTGGTATCTTGATCTCCATCTATAGGCAACCAGTACTGCTTGTATTTTGTAACAATTTTTTTGGTTTGACACTTGCATCTGTTACAGTGTCTTTTGCCCTCCCGGTTGTGGAGCAGAATAGTAATTAGTCACATGGTGTGTTTGATTGATGCATCCAGCCTTTCATTCCTATTTTCGCGACTGACGTTGCTGGTATGAAACAGCAGCCATTGAGCTTTTTTGCCACCACTGCTATTGTATGTTCCTGCCGAGTTACTGTCAATTGGCTCCCTCTGCAATAATCATAGGATCATGCAGTTGCTGGCATCGGTGCAGGAATTGTGACTACGCTTTGTCTGAACCCGCTGGATCTGCTCAAAATCAAATTTCAAGTTGACACAGGAGTGCGGGCCGGTGGTATAGGCAGTCAAATATTCCATGCTCTCAGGGATGTTCAACGACAGCAGGGTTGGAGAGGACTTTACCGTGGAATTTCGCCTAACATTGCTGGAAATGCTTCAAGCTGGGGATTGTACTTTTTCTTGTTCGTGTTCATTTCTTTGTACAGTCAAGCATTTTGATGTGATTGTGACATCAGTTATAATTTGCTTAAGAAGCAAGCGGCGGGTGGGGACATAACTAAACCTTTATCAGCAGCTCAATATCTAATGTGCTCCGCCGAAGCAAGTGCGGGTTTTTCTCTGCTTTGTATCTCTCAATACTAAATATGCTAATACCTGAAAGGTGCAGTGACAGCCATAATCACAAATCCACTTTGGCTCGTAAGAGTGCGCATGTTCGCTACAACTAAGGAATCTCCTGGTGCTTACAAGGGGCTCTGGGGTGTGTTGACTATTGACTCACTACACCAGGCATCTTACTAGTTACCAGATGGACTTTCGACAATTGCTCAAACGGATGGAGTTTCGGGTCTTTTTCGTGGAACTGTGTTGGCTCTTGTGGGTGTGTCTAATGGAGCCATTCAATTTGTGGCGTATGAAAAAATGAAAAAATGGGGATTTGACCAGAAGCAAAGACAAGCTGAGCGAGCCGGAAAGGCCTACAACCAAGACCTGGATAAACTAGTGCGGACTACATTTGGACTGTGTAAAATTGTACTAAATTTTTCTAGTCCAATCTAACGTATTCATCTATGTCCATATCAAGCAAATTCATGGCTTCAGCAGCTACATACCCCTATCAAGTAGTGCGGTCTCGCACTCAGGTGAGTCGCCTATTCTGGTACATGCCTTTGTATAGAGTTAACGCCAACGTCATCACAGAATGATGTTCAATCAAAGTTGTTCCCCGATATCCCCACCACTATCAGACGCACCTGGAAACAAGAAGGTTTTAGAGGTTTCTACCGTGGTCTTGGGACCAGCCTTGTTCGTGTCCTCCCCGGGAATTGTATCACATTCGTTGTGTATGAGAACTTGGCTTGGCTCCTTCGGAGTTCTGCAGCCAGACGGGCACACTCGTCAATTCTTGATTCATAGATCATTGGTTCAATGTCCCGAGCTTCTAACCGGAGAGATGGGCTTCGAAGTCTTCAACCCCTGTCGCTCCACCCTGTATTGAGCATTCATGGAGCCCCAGCGGAGTTACTATTGGCTTCTGCGCATGGTCCATGATATGGGACCCGTTGAAATCTCTCATCTTCCATCGATCCTCAATTCGCAGTCTGAATATGACCTTTTGTCAAGGGATGAGCAGATTGCAACACCTCATCAATTGATCCTACCCTAGTATATCATTCCTTCTCACACAGAAGATATAATTTGAATAGCCACCGTGATGCCTTGGTCTCGAAAGTCATCAACTGTATGGCCTTGATAACGCATGACTTCACCATGTCGATGTCCGGGAACCGGGATGTTGTAAACTCACGTTCTAATCCTTCCTTACTCCATTCTTTAAGGAAAACCATAACCTGGCCATCGACGAGATTCCGTTTGTGTTTTTGTCAAGCCACCGAGTAAAGCAATGCCTATGGCACGAAGATGTTTCGATGCTTCAATAGCTAAGAGATGATTTTACATTGCAGTTCGACAAGGACCGTGCTGCCAAGGTTCTAGATGACTCGAGTGGAGTCCTGGCAACCAGCTTGTTCCATCCCCGCTAAATTATTTTGTTGTGAGTATATGTTTTGGACATTTGATTCCATCTCACACATTACACAATTCACACTCTTATTGTCACTTGGCTGTTTGTGCATCTCAGTTTCATTCCACAATTCTGAAGTGAGAATATTTTACATTATGGACTAGATA
>Ga0153926_100260_pt1 | contig 12370 bp, 19 predicted proteins | sample TSNJ010MetaG_FD_104716 | JGI IMG/M metagenome (GOLD analysis project Ga0153926, IMG submission 104716) | Attine ant fungus gardens microbial communities from New Jersey, USA - TSNJ010 MetaG | ecosystem: Host-associated > Fungi > Mycelium > Unclassified | place: USA: New Jersey, Wharton State...
CTTAGGGCAGTCCTTTGTTCTATTCAAGGACAGATGATAATCTATGGGTAAAGATCAGTGTCATGTGCAAACATTGAGGACCTTGTATCTCCATGGGATCTTATCGCCTCAGGATCTATTTATGGCCAAAAGAAGCGCATTGAAGAGAGCTTCACGATGGTCATTGAAGCAAACGATTACGTTAAGCAGTTCCTGAGATATCAGTGATTTAGTGTCTGATGACTGACTGATCTGCTGATAACTCAGTGAATACTGATCGCTTTGAGACGTTTTTGGTACCGTTTGAAAGGTCTTCTTAAGGGCTCTCGGTGGCCATTTAGATCGTTGAAATCGGTCAAGTATTTCTGGAGTTATGGTCCGAATGAAGTTTGTGACAAGGAGTATAACTTAGTATAGTTCCCTTACAACAAATGGCCATTTACTGATTTGTGATTGGGTGATTTGATAATCAAAAGGCTTAAGAAAGCAAAGTTAGACAAGCAGCAAAAGATATTGTTAAGTCTGAGGTTTATCCTCAGACATATAGTCCTTAAATACATGATTGTGGTAGTTTGTGCACAAGAACAGCCTACCATATGATCACTACCTATTGTTCTATATATAAGAGTGCTATTATTCTTGAAATAAAGATAACCTAACCATCTTAGGGCAGTCCTTTGTTCTATTCAAGGACAGATGATAATCTATAGATAAAGATCAGTATCATATGCAAACATTGAGAACCTTGTATCTCCATGGGATCTTATTGTCTTGGGGTCTATTTATGGCTGAAAGAAACATATTGAAGAAAGCTTCATGATAGTCATTGAAGTAAATAATTACATCAAGTAGTTCCTGAGATATTGGTGATTTAGTGTCTGGTATCTTGGTGATTATTGACTAATCTGCTGATAACTCAATGAATACTGATTGCGTTGAGATGTTTTTGGTACTTTTTGAAAGGTCTTCTTGAGAGCTTTTAGTAATTATTTAGATTGTTGAAATCAGTCAAGTATTCCCAAAGTTATAGTCCAAATGAAGTTTGTGACACTTTTGAGCTTGTCAAATGCTTGTTGTTGTTTGTTTCCCCACTGCCACTTAACATCTTTCCTTGTTAAAGAGTACAAAAGGGAATTGTTTACTGGGATGGACAATAAGGTACAGTACTAGCTTCCAATTGTATACCAAGGGTCTAACAAGATAAAATAGAAGTGAGGGATTAAAGAAGAGTATTAGAAGTTATATGTAGCTTACAAATTACAAAGACTCAATGAAATAAAATGATAAAGGAAATTATTACTACTTTTGGTAGTGTTCCAATTTTCCTCTCATGCCAAGTCCTCTAATTCCTAAGATAATACATACTCAAGATGCCTTCCTTCCTAGTTTATTCATTCTGTCTCCTCCTAGACTTAGTCAGCTGCCTACTACTCTATTGGGTGTCTAATAACATCCACTTGATACATAGTACTGTTATGAGATGACTCCCAAGAAGAAAACTATTTCTCATACATTCATTAACTTGATAGGAAACATCCAAGAATACAATGTGGGGAAGATATAAATAGAATGGGAAGGATTATGTAAGATATGTATAGTTATTAGTAAGGGGTCATGTGATCATAGGAGATAGGTGCATAGACCATCCAATATTTGTATAAGTACCTAGTAAAATCCAATGAGGAACTCTATTGAGTTCTTTCTAAACAACCATCTTGGTTGAGCCTAAGTCTTTATGATCTTGCACTAACATAAGAACTCAGTATCTATTGTCAACTCTGCACCTCGCAGTCTTAACATCTTACTCTTCACTTACTTTCTCATTATTCTTGCTAATGAGCACAGTGCTTAGAAGTTTTTTGGAAAGTAGGTCCTAGCTATAAAGGAGACTTTACTATCAGTTAGGGACAATGGATAGATAGCCTGGACAAAACTCATGTTCCTACCTGAGATCTAATCTCTATATTGAGTAGACTTGTATTAGTCTTTTGCTATCAGCTCCATGCTACTGGCCCATTATAATTAGTCTATACAGGAGAACAATGGTAATCTTTTAAAGGCCTGTCTAGCTTAGAGATTCCCTTCTTAGGAATAATATTGTTTTATCCTTCTAGTTGGTAGCTAGTCATAAGTTCAGATGAAAAAGACTATTTATTCTCATATAAGGAATTTCCATCACCATTACTATTACCATCACTACCACTGCTATACATATCTTGGTAACAGCAACAACAATAACAGTAACCTATGGAGCAATCTACTGCTTCTGCACCACAACCCACTCCCCTTACTTAGATATCATAAGTTGCCTTGACTATGACAATAAGCTATAAATAGAATGAATATAGACTGGAGTTGAACTGGTAGCTAATGGATAGCTTGTAGTTTAAACAAGAACAAATACTATACTTGTATATATAGTAGACTGTAATTAAGTAAGAACCCCATTGAGTTCTTTTCTAACTCTAAAGCATTACTGTCATGACTTGGCAAAATAGCTAAGTTATTATTTTATTTTACTTTCTTTTTCTTTTCTTTTCTTTTCTTATCTGGACATACTATACAAGGAAAAAGTGCAGAAAAGTGTTATATGATAATGTCACATATCAAAATATCACAAAATAAGTATGGAAAAGTAGTGCATAGACTATATAGTAGTTGTATAAGTAGTGTACAGAATCAAATGGAAACTTTATTGAGTTCTCTTTGTCAACTTAGACTTGAAAGATGATTAAGTTATTTTAGTCACTATACTAGAACTCAATTTCACATCTAGAGTACTATTTGTCTTGGACCTTGCTTATCTTAACTCTCATAATCTTTTTGACCCTTGACCAATGGTTATCATGATCACTAGTCACCTCTATATATAGCCAGGCCCTTGGCTTAAGGGGACTTGATAGTCAGTTAGGGACTATTAGTGGAAGTGTAGTACCAAGCTCAGGTATTGTGTCTGAGACCTGTTTTTATAATTGAGTGGTGCTCAGCAGTTTACTTGTACTCTTTTCACTTTATAAACCTTGTGCTGAAGTTCCATTGTGGGCTGTATACACAGAGAAGTAACACTGCATCCTTAGAAAGGTATTTAGGTTAGAGATCCTCTTCTTGGGGTGATAGTATAACCATAGTATTAGAGCAGTAGCAAGTAGGGTAATAGGACTCTAGCTGAATGAAAATCTTGCATCCTAGTAGACATAGTGTAATTAGTAAGATCAGACTTTCATTCAACTTTTCTAGGAATACATTATAATGTCTCTGGAACAATACAACTCTCTTATGAGCAGCATACTCAATCAACAGTATGCTCTCACTAAACTAAGGGCAGAAATAGAAGAAAGAGAAGGAAGAATATATTGGGAATGTAGAAAGTTCAGGCATCTAGTCTGTAACTACAGAAATAAGAAGAAGAAGGCAAAGGGGAAACCAATTCCCCAGAATAGATTTGAGGCAATAGCAAGTAGGGTGATGCAGTGTGGAGTGAAAGAAGAAGTAAAAGTAAGAAAACAGAAGATAGTAGAGGAAGGGATATGATGTTTTAGATATTAGAGAGTGGGACACTACAAGTGGGAGTGTCTGAATATCAAAGTTGAGAAGAAAAGGAGAAGAAGTGAGAAAGTAGCATGTACAGTTAATCTACAAAAGGCATAGCAAGAGGAGAGGCCAGCATGCTCCTTATAGAGAAAGGTGTAAGAGTATTGTAGCAAGAGAGGTATACCCCCAAGGGGTACAGCTCTAGAAGAGCAAGGATGAAAGACAAGGTAGAAGATAGTAATATTTGTGGAGTATAGGGGATATGAGTACAAAAGCACCAAAATACAAAAGAATCAGAAACAAGGTTTTGTCTCTGGAAAACAGCTGAAGAATATTTGGTGTAGTCAATATCTTGAAGCATAGAAGTGAAGAGAAAATTTAGCAAAAGAAAGAGGAGCAGTTAAAGTAAAGTGCACTTGATGTAGACAAAGAGATATGGTAGCAGAGGTGTCAAAAGAGAATAGAAAGAGAATTCTGTATCCAAAATGTGGGACAGGAAAGAAGCAGCTATAGTGGGATTGGAGGATAGTGGTATGTGGACAGGAGTTCCAAAAGGTACAGTAAAAGGGGAGGACAAGCAAAGAGATATCAGGAAAACATTCAAAATGCTAAGAAAAGTATGGTTAAATATAGGAGTAGAAAAGATAAATATGCATGAAGGTGTAACAGTGAAAGCACTCTTGGATAGTGGTGCTACAGGAATGTTTATGGACAGGAAGATAGCAGCAAAATATAAATTTAGGCTGCAGAAACTAGAAAGACTAGTAATGGTCAGAAATATAGATGGGATAAATAACAGTGGAGAGGCTATCACATACCAAGTAGAAGTGAATGTATATTACAAAAGCCATATAAAAAGGATGAGAATGGATGTATATAATTTGGAAAGAACAAATGTTATATTAGGGATACCATGGTTGCAAGTACACAATCCAGAAATTAATTGGAATACAGGAGAAGTAAGATAACCAGATGCCTATTATTATGTGGAAAAAATACAAAATTGGAGGAGGGACAGAAAGTGAAGAAAGGAAAAAGAGTAGTAACACTAGAAGAGAAGAAGATAGTGAGATGGACAATAGATAATAAGGAAGATTGGAGAAGAGAAAAAAAAGTTGAAGCAGACTATAGAAAGATCCAAGAGATGGTCCCAAGAAAATTCCTAAAGTAGAGAAAAGTATTTAGGAAGGTAGAATTAGAAAGAATGCCAATGAGAAAAATTTGAGATCATGCTATAGATCTCAAGGAGACGTTTAAACCACAAAAGGAAAGAATTTATCCTTTATTCAAAGATGAAAGGAAAGAAATTCAGAACTTTATAAATAACCAACTAAGAAAGGGGTATATTAGACCATCAAAATTCCCTCAGATGTTGCTAGTATTCTTTGTAGGCAAAAAGGATAGGAGTAAGAGAATGGTAATAGACTACTATAGTCTAAATAATCAAACAGTAAAGAACAGCTACTTACTGTTATTGATTACGGATTTAATAGATAACATAGAGAGTAAAAGAGTATTCACTAAAATAGACTTGTGGTAGGGGTTCAACAATATGAGAATAAAAGAGGGAGATAAGTGAAAGGGAGCATTTATAATGCATATGGGATCCTTTGAACTAACAGTTATGTTCTTTGAGATGACAAATTTACCAGCTACATTCCAGGAAATGATAAATAAAATCCTGAGAGATATAATTAATGAAAGGAAAGTGGTAGCCTTTATGGATGATATGTTAGTAGAAACAGAGACAGAAGAAGAACACAATAAAATAGTAAAAGAGTATTAGCATAAGGTTGTAAAGACTTAGGGCTCAACCAAGGTAGTTGTTCAAAAAGAACTCAATAGAATTTCTTGTTGGATTCCCCTAGTGTAGTGACTTAGCCTGAGGCAACTTAATCACCCTCCTAGTCTGAGTTGACAAGGAGAACTCGATAGAGTTCCCATTCAATTGTAGTACACTACTTATACACCTCCCATGTTTACTTCTATTTATAAACTCCCGCGCGTCTCCTTTTAGTTGTTTCACATGTCCGCAGATTTAAAAAGAAAAGAAAAAGAAAAAGAAAAAGAAAATAAATAATGACTTAGCTGTTTTGGCCATGTCATGATACCACCCCCCTCTTAAGTTTCCTCGTTCCAAGGATTTCCCTATAACTCATAGTATGGGTCAACCATGTTGCCCATTTCCTTGTCATCTTCTTTTGTCCACTCTCTTACCCCTGATTTGTCTTCTTCTTCCTTAATTATCTCCATGGTTCTTCGCCCTCTTGTCCTTTCTCCTTTCTATCATCTCTAGTTTCTTTCTAACCTTGTCCAGTATTCTTTATTGTACCTTTTATCCGACCATCCAGATAACTTTCTTGCCATGAACTGTTCTGGTAATTCTCCTCTTTTAAATGTCCCTTTCTCTTTTTCTTGCTTCCTTATATCTTCCATATCTCATTGATATTCCTTCTCATATTCTTCAATTGCCTCTCTTGCATTTCCTAAGTTTTCCTTCCCTTCCTAGGTATCTGATTCTGCTGTGAATCCCTTCCATCATACTAGGTACTTGTTTTTTCCTCATATTCTCTGCTTATTCAGGATTCTTTCCACCTCTCATTCCTCTTCTCCCTTGATTATTACTGGAGCTGGTTGCTCCTTTCTCTGCCCCTCTACTTGCCCTATATATCTTTGTATTCTGCTAACATTAACTACCAAGTGTATTTTTACTGTACTAGGTAGTTCTAATTCTACTATATTTGATGATATAATTTTCTTTATCCTGTAAGGGCCTACAAACCTCTCCATTAACTTCTCTGTCCTCCTTCCAACCATCTGGTATTTCAGATCCTTTGTGCTCAATATTACTAAGTCTTCTACTTTATAATTGTTGACCTCTCCTCTCTTTTTATCTGCATATTTCTTTATCTCCTCTTGTACTTTTCCCAGTGCTGCTTTTGCTTCCTCCTGGATCTCTTTCATTTTTGTTACAAATTTCTCTACTCCTTCGTATTTCTCCTTCCTTCTCATCTCAAACCCCATTCTAGGATCTTGTCTGTAATTTGCCTTGAAGGATGACACTTTAGTACTTGAGTGTGTTTTGTTATTGTAGGCAAACTCTGCCATTCCTAACCAGTCAGGCCACTATTCCTGCCTATGGTCGATAAACATCCTTAAGTACTGTTCTAGTTCCTGATTAACCCTTTCTGTCTGTCTGTCGGTTTGAGGGTGGAATGCTATTGACAACTTACTCTCAATCCCCAACATCCTATTCAACTCCCGCATTATTCCTGCTGCGAACTGTGATCCTCTATCTGAGACAATGCTCTCAGGTAACCCATGCAGCTTCCACATATTATCTCTAAACAACCTGGCTAGCCCTTCTGCTAACATTTTCTCTGTAGTAGGGATGAGATAGACCATTTTTGTTAATCTGTCTACTACTACTAAGATTGAGTTGTATCCCTGTGCTATTGGCAGTTTGGTGTTAAAGTCTGCTGATATATGTGTCCAAGGTTTTTCAGGTATCAAATTGGGCATTAATTTGCCTGCTGGCTGTTCTGTATAGTTTTTGTTTCTCTGACAAGAATCGCATCCTTCCACATATCATTTCACCTCCTTAGTTACTCCTGGCTACCAGAAGTTTCAGGTGACCAACTCCACCATCTTCTATTGTCCTCCATGTCCTCCCACTGGTATATTATGGTGCAGTCTAATTATTTCTGCTCTCAGTATGTCATCTTTGGGTACATATACCTTTCCTTCCTTATATATTATACTGTCCTCTTCCCTCTACTCTTCATCTCTCAGCATCTTTACTCCTGCTTGTTTCATTTCTTCTACTGCTTTGACTACTTCATCATCTTTTACTTTTGACTTCCTTACTTTCTCCAATAGATCTACTCCTTTCACAATTATTTCTACCCTTTCTGTTCTCCTAACTTCTAGCCACTTGGGTTTTACCAGCGTTTCATCCTCACTGTCCCTTTCTACTCCTACCTCCCAATCTGGCCTTCTGCTCAAGCTATCTGCCTTTCCTATCTTACTCCCTGGAATGTGCTTTAGCATAAAATTGAACCTTAATAGGTATAATGCCCATCTTGCTTGTCTTCTATTCAATTTTTGCGCCTTCATGAAGTATTTGAGGTTTTTATGATCTGTCCATATCTCAAACCTTGTCGTTGTTCCTTCCAGGAAATGCCTCCATGCTTCCAGGCATCTGACTACTGCCAACATTTCTTTGTTATGAATCTCATAGTTTCTTTCTGTGTCACTTAGAGATTTAGAAATAAAGGCAACTGGTCTCCATAGCTCGTCAGGACCCTTCATTGATAATACCCTCCCAGTAGCATAGTTTGATGTCATGACTTGGCCAAATGACTAAGTCATTATTTATTTTTCTTTTTCTTTTCTTTTATTTTATTAGGAAATCAATGGATGTAAGAGAGAATGACTCAAAAGAGATATGTGGGACTTTGTAAATAAGAGTAGATACAGAATGTGTACAAGTAGTGTACAGAAAGCAAACGGGAACTCTATCAAGTTCTCCTTGTCAACTCAGACTAGGAGGGTGGTTAAGTCATCTTGGACTAAGTCACTACACTAGAACTTGATAACACATCCAGAGCACTGTCCGTCTTGGACCTTGCTTACTCTTATTCTCACAATTGCCTTGACCCTCAACTGGTGATCATCACGATCACTAGTTATCTCCATACATAGCCAGGTCCTTGGCTTAAGGGGACTTATCAGTCAGTTAGGGACTGAAGGTGGAGACATGGTACCAAGCTCAGGCACTGCGATCAAGGCTAGAACTTGCAACTGAGTGTTGATAGATAGAAGTAGTAGTATTTGCTTCATAAACCTTGTGCTGGTAATCTATTGTGATCAGTATACGCAGAGGAGTAATGTTGTATCCCTAGGAAGGCATTTAGATTAGGGATCCTATCCATTGGATGATAGTCTAACCCTAGTATTAAGGCAGTAGTTAGTAGGGCAGTAGGACTCTGGCTGGGTGAAGATTTTGTGCCCTAGCAGAGGTAGTATAATTAGTAAGATCAACCATTCACTCCGTACCCCTGAGATGTCAACACAATGTCCCAAACACAATACAATACTCTCATGAGCAACCTGCTCAACCAAAAGCATGCCCTTGCTAAGCTAAGGGCAGAATTAGAAGGAAGAAGGAGGAGAGTATGTCTACACTGCAAAGGGTTTGGGCATCTGGCCCAAAATTGCAGGAATAGAGACGGAGAGGAGAAGAGGGGAACTGTGTCCCAAAATAAATTTGAGGTGTTGTTAAGTAGAGTGATGCAGTGTAATGTGAGGGAGACAATGATAAGGAGGCAGGAGACAGTAGAAGTAGAATGCTTTAAGTATAGAGAGAAGGGGCACAAGTGTAGAGAGTGTCCTATTTGGAAAGGAGAAAAGAAGTTATGAGTGGTAGAAAAGACAGTGTGTGTGGCCATGCCACAAAAAGCGCAGCAAAAAGAGTGGAGGAGAAGTCTGGTGCATGTCCTATGACGAAAAGCGCAGGAACACTGTAGAGAGGGCATTCCAGACGAGGCATGCCTGTTAGAGTTGGGGTGGTATACAAAGGAGGTGATAGTGTCATATGTGGAGTGTGAAAGGTGTGGACAGAAAGGATACCAGATGGAGGAGAATAGGGGACAGAGGGTGATTTCAGATAGACAGAAGTGGTGTAGATGGCAGAAAAGGAAGGAGACAGAGGTGGCGCATCCTAAAAGGGGAAAGGTACAGCAGAGCGGCACAGGAGCAGGAGTCCCGGGAGGCACAGCAAGGGAAGAGGGTAGGCAAAGAGAGGTCAGACGAACCTTCAAAATGCTAAGAGAAGTGTGGTTGAATATCGAAATAGAAAAGATAGACACTCATGAGGGTGTTGCAGTAAAAGTGCTCTTGGATAGTGGCGCAACAGGGATGTTCATGGACAAGAGGACAGTAGCAAAACATAGGTTCATGCTAAAGGAATTAGAAAAACCCATAATGGTCAGAAATGTGGATGGGACGGACAACAGTGGGGGAGCCATCATACACCAGGTAGAAGCAAATGTGTATTACAAGGGTCATGTAGAAAGGGTGAGGATGGATGTATATAACTTAGGAAAAACAGAGGTAATACTGGGAATGCCATAGTTACAGGTGCATAACCCAGAAATCAATTAGGAAACTGGAGAAGTAAAAATGACGAGATGCCCACTGTTATGTGGTAGGAGGCCAAGGGAGGTTGAAAGGGTAAAAAGGGTAGCAACCCTAGAGGAAGAGAAAATTGTCAGATGGGCAATTGATAATAAGGAAGAATGGAGAAGAGAAGAGGAAATGGAAGAGAACCACAGGAAGATTGAAGAGTTGGTCCCAAGGAAATTCCTAAAGTGAAGGAAAGTGTTCGGAAAAGTAAAGTCAGAAAGAATGCTGACTAGAAAAGTTTGGGATCATGCTACCGATCTCAAGGAGACATTCAAACCATGGAAGAGAAGAATCTACTCTCTATCCAAAAATGAGAGAGAGGAGGTCCAGAACTTTGTGGAAGATCAACTGAGAAAGGGATATATCAGACCATCAAAATCCCCTCAAACGTCACTAGTCTTCTTTGTGGGCAAAAAGGATAGGAGTAAGTGGATGGTAGTGGACTACTGCAACCTAAACAACCAGACAGTGAAAAACAACTACCCACTGCCACTAATTACAGAGCTAATTGACAATATGGGTAGCAAGAAGGTGTTCACTAAAATGGATCTGAGGTGGGAGTTCAATAACGTGAGGATAAAAGAAGGAGATGAGTGAAAGGGAGCATTTACAATACATATAGGATCCTTTGAGCCAACAGTTATGTTCTTCAGAATAATGAATTCGCCAGCCACATTTCAGGCAATAATGAATGAAATCCTAAGGGACTTAATCAATGAAGGAAAAGTTGCTGCATTTGTAGATAATGTGCTAGTAGAGACAGAAACAGAGAAAGGACATGACGAGATTATAGAAGAAATATTGAGGAGGTTAGAAGAAAATGACCTGTATGTCAAACCGGAGAAATATGTATGGAAAGTGTAGAAAATTGGGTTCCTAGGAGTAGTAATAGGGCCTAATGGGATAGAAATGGAGGAAGAAAAGGTAGATGGAGTACTCAGCTAGCCAAAACCAAAAAATATGAAAGATGTCAGGAAATTCTTGGGCCTCGCAAACTACTATAGGAGGTTTATCAAAGATTTTGCTTGAGTAGCAAGGCCTATAAACATGCTGATGAGAAAAGACGTAAAGTAGCAGTGGGGAGTGGAACAGCAGAAAGCATTTGATGAACTCAAAAGGGTGTTCACAATGAAACCAGTATTAGCGGCACCAGACTTAGATAAGGAATTCAGAGTAGAAGCCGATGTGTCAAATTACGCTACTGGAGGAGTACTATCAATGAAGTGCTCAGATGAAATGTAGAGGCCAATTGCTTTCATCTCCAAGTCTCTCAGTGATATGGAAAGAAATTACGAGATACATAACAAGGAGATGTTAGCAGTTGTTAGATGTCTAGAAGCATGGAGGCATTTCCTGGAAGGAGCAACAACTAAATTCAAGATTTGGACTGACCATAAGAATCTTGAGTACTTTATGAAAGTGCAGAAGTTAAATAGGAGACAAGCAAGATGGGCTCTATACCTATCAAGATTTAATTTTATGCTAAAGCATGTTCTGGGAAGTAAGATGGGGAAAGCAGATAGTCTAAGTAGAAGACTGGACTGGGAAGTGGAAGTAGAAAAAGACAATGAGGATCAAAAGTTGGTAAAACCAGAGTGGATGGAAGTGAGGAAAATGGAGATGGTAGAAATAATAGTAGATGGAGTAGATCTATTAGAGGAAGTTAGAAAGTCAAAAGTAAGAGATGATGAAGTAGTAAAAGCAGTGGAAGAAATGAAGAAAGCAGAGGTGAAAATGTTAAGGGATGAAGAATGGAGAGAGGCAGATGGCGTCATGTATAAGGAAGGGAAAGTGTATGTGCCAAAAGACAATAAATTAAGGGCAGAAATTATCAGGCTACATTATGACATGCCAGTAGGAGGACATGGGGGACAGTAGAAGATAGTAGAGTTGGTCACTCGAAACTTTTGGTGGCCAGGGATTACCAAAGAAGTGAAGTGATATATAGAGGGGTACAATGCTTACCAGTGCAACAAAAACTGCACAGAACAACCAGCAGGAAAGCTAATGCCAAACTCAATCCCAGAAAAACCGTGGATGCATATATCGGCAGACTTTATCACTAAGTTGCCTTTAGCACAAGGATACAATAGTATTTTAGTAGTAGTGGATTGGCTAACTAAGATGGTCCACTTTATACCGACTACAGAGAAGACATTGGCAGAAGGGTTAGCAAGGTTGTTTAGAGATAATGTGTGGAAATTGCATAGATTACCGGAAAGCATTATTTCAGATAGAGGACCCCAATTTGCAGCAGGATTAATGAGAGAATTGAATGGAATGTTGGGGATTGTGAGTAAACTGTTGACGGCATTTCACCCACAGACTGATGGGCAAATGGAAAGGGTAAACCAGGAGTTAGAGCAATACTTAAGAATGTTTATTGATCATAGGCAAGAACAATAGCCTGAATGATTGGGAATAGCAGAATTTGCATATAACAATAAAGTGCACTCAAGTACTCAAACAATGCCTTTTAAGGCAAATTACGGACAAGACCCTAGGATGGGGTTTGAAGGAAGGATGAAGGGGAAATATGAAGGGGCAGAGAAATTTTATCACAAATGGCCACTTACTGATTTGTGAGTTGATGATTTAATAATCAAAAGGCTCAAAAAAGCAAAGTTTAGACAGTAGCAAAAGATGTTGTTAAGTCTGAGGTTTATCCTCAGAC
>Ga0153926_100274_pt1 | contig 12134 bp, 16 predicted proteins | sample TSNJ010MetaG_FD_104716 | JGI IMG/M metagenome (GOLD analysis project Ga0153926, IMG submission 104716) | Attine ant fungus gardens microbial communities from New Jersey, USA - TSNJ010 MetaG | ecosystem: Host-associated > Fungi > Mycelium > Unclassified | place: USA: New Jersey, Wharton State...
CTAAATTACTAATATCTCAGAAACCACTTGACATAATTGTTTGCTTCAATGACCATTGTGAAGCCCTCTTCAATATGCTTCTTTCAGCTATAAATAGACCCCAAGGCAATAAGATCCCATAGAAATACAAGGTCCTCAATGTTTGTATATGATATTGATCTTTACCTATAGATTATCATCTGTTCTTGAATAGAACAAAGGACTGCCCTAAGACAGTTAGGTTATCTCTATTTTAAGAACAATAACACTCTTATATGTAGAACAATAGGTAGTGATTATGTGGTAGGCTGTTCTAGTACACAGACCACCACAATCATGTATTTAAGGACTGTATATCTGAGGATAAACCTCAAACTTAATAACATCTTTTGCTACTTGTCTAACTTTACTATTTTGAGTTCTTTTATTATCAAATCAACCAATCACAAACCAGTAAGTGGCCATTTGTGATAAAAGGAAAGGAGGAAGCAGTATATATAGCCAGGCCATAAAAGGGATTGTAAAGGATATAAGGGCAGAAGGGTATAGACCTATGAAAATTGTGGACAGGGTTTTCTTCTTGAGAGACAAGTGAAAAATTTATGGTATGACCTTTGCCAGGAAGCATAGAATTGGAGAAATGGGAAAGCAAGGAGGTATAGTGACTTAGTCTAAGATGACTTAATTATACTCCAAGTCCAAGTTGACAAGGAGAACTTAATAGAGTTCCCATTTGATTCTGTATACTACTCTCCTACACTCATCATATAACTTTATCATGTGATGTGATATTGTGATATCCTAACATATGACTATGATATATAACATTTGTCATGTGACACTTTCCTATACTCCTTTCTTGTGTAGTAAGTCTAAATAAGAAAAGAAAAAGAAAAGAAATATAAATAATAACTTAGCCATTTTGCCAAGTCATGACAGAAGGGGAGAAATAACAAGGGTGCAGTGTGTAGAATATGAAAGAAAAAATACTATAGAAAGAAGAGTGTTAGAACAAGAAAGAAGAAAGATCTTGTGTCCAGAATATAGAATATGAAAAAAGAAGCCATAGTGGAACTGGAGAGTGGCAGTACACCCCATAGAGAGAAAAGTACAGTAGAGTGGTATATGAACAGAGACTCTGAAAAGTATAGCAAAGAAGGAGAATAAGCAAAGGAATATCAGAAGGATGTTCAAAATGTTAAGAGAAGTATAGCTGAACATTGGAGTAGAAAAAGTAGACATATATGAGGGTATAACAGTAAAGGTGCTTTTGGATACTAGCACAACAGAGATGTTCAAAGACAAGAAAATGGCAGTAAAACATGGATTTAAGCTACAGAAGCTAGATAGACCAGTAATGGTTAGGAATATAGATGGAAAAAACAACAGTAGAGGGGCTATTATATACCAAGTAGAAGTAAATATATATTACAAAAGCTATATAAAGAGGATAAGAATGGATATATATAATTTGGGGAGGATAGATATCATACTGGATATGCCATAGTTGCAAGTGTATAACTCTAAGATAAACTAGGAAATAGGAGAAGTTAAAATAACAAGATGTCTACCAATCTGTGGAAGAAAGATAGTAGTAAAAGAAGATATAGAAAGAAAGAAGAAAGTAGGGAGGAGGATTAGAGCAATAGAGAAATCAGATAGAGATGAATAGAAAATGTCAATGGAAGAGAAATTTGATAATGAAGTTGAACTAGATAGAGAAAAAGTGAGGAAAATGGTACTACCAAGATTTCACAAGTGGCTTAAAGTATTTGAGAAGGCAGAGTCAGAAAGGATACCAGTAAGGAAACCTTGGGACTATATAATAAATCTAAGAGAAGACTTTATACCAAGGAAAAGAAGGACATATTTAATGTTGAGAAAAGTGAAAGTGAAAGTGAGAGAATTTGTGAAGGAGCAGTTGAGAAAAGGGTACATTAGACCCTCAAAGTTACTACAGACTTTGCCAGTATTCTTTGTAGGAAAAAAGTATAGAAAGAAAAGAATGGTATAGAATTATCAATACTTAAGTAAAAAGACAGTCAAGGATAATTATTCATTGCCATTAATTTCAGACTTAATTGATACTATGGGTACAAAGAAAGTGTTTACAAAGATAGATCTGAGATAGGGATATAACAATGTATAGATAAAGAAAGGGAATAAATGGAAGGCTGCATTCATTACATATCTAGGGATATATGAACCCACAGTTATGTTTTTTAGTCTCACAAACTCACCAGCAACTTTCCAGACAATGATAAATGATATTCTTAGAGACTTAATTGACACTGGAGATATAGCAGCATTCATAGATGATGTGTTAGTAAAGACAGAGGATGAGAAAAAGCATAATGAGATAGTAAAAGAAGTGTTGAAGAGAATAGAGAAGAATGATCTCTATATAAAGCCAGAAAAATGTGTTTGGAAAGTCAAGGAGATCAACTTCCTTGGACTGGTAATAGGAGCAAAAGGAATTAAAATACAGGAGGAGAAAGTAGTAGGAGTTCTTGAATGGTCTAGACCTAAGATAGTCAAAGAGGTATAGAAGTTTCTGGGGTTGGTAAACTACTACAGGCAATTTATAAAAGATTTTGCTAAGCTAGCCAAACCATTGTACAAATTGGTTAGGAAAGATAAAAAGTAAAACTGGAGAAAGGAACAGGAAGCAGCATTCAAGAAGTTGAAAAGGGTGTTTATGGCAAGACCAGTGCTAGTAGTGCCTGACTTGGACAAGAAGGTGAGAATAGAAGCAGATGCATTGGAATATACAACAAAAGAAGTGTTATTGATGAAGTGCAAGGATAAAAAGTAAATGCTAGTAGCCTTTATCTCAAAATCATTGAATGAAGCAGAAAGAAATTACAAAATCCATAATAGAGAGATATTGGCAATTATTAGATGTCTAGAGGAGTGGAGACATTTACTAGAAGGTACACAAAACAGATTTGAGATCTGAAGCAATCATAAAAATCTTGAATATTTCATGAGCAGCCAAAAGCTAAATAAAAGACAAGTATGATAGACTCTGTATCTATCAAGATTTGACTTTTATCTGAAACATGTGCCAGGAAGCAGTATAGGACAAGCTGATAGCCTAAGTAAATAACTAGACTAGCAGATTGGTGTAGAGAGAGATAATGAGGACAGGGTATTGGTAAAAAAAGAATGGTTAGAGGTTAGAGCAATACAAGTGGCAGAAATAGTAGTCAAAGGAATAGACTTGTTAGAGAAAATTAGAAAGTCAGAAGCAAAAGATAATAAGGTGATTAAAGCAGTAGAAGAGATAAAGTAAGTAGGAGTTAAGATGCTAAAAGATAAAGAGTAGCAAGAAAAGAATGGTTTGATGCTGAGAGATAGAAAAGTGTATGTTCCAAGAGATAAAAGGTTGAGAGTAGAAGTAATTTGGCTATATCATGATACACTGGTAAGAGGACATGGAGGACAGTAGAAGACAACAAAATTGGTTACTAGGAACTTTTGGTGGCCAGAAGTAATGAAGGAAGTCAAGAAGTATATAGAGTTTTATAATGCATGCCAAAGAAACAAGAATCACACAGAGGTACTAGTAGAAAAATTAATGCCTAATGCAGTACCATATTAAGAACAGAGAATTGGAATAGTAATTAGCTAATATAGTAACTCTGGGATGGTATATATTACAGAGAAAAAGTACTAGCTAGTATAAAAAAAATATACTTATACTCCTTGATATATATCAAGGAGTAAGAGTTTAGAGATGATGAAGAGAGACAATTTTGGTTTCAATGTATATGTTGTACCCTAATCTTCTATCATAAGTAATTGTTAATTTTGGAGATAAGGAGATATTGTCAGGTATTGAACAAGAGTCCAAAGTTCAAGTTTAAGAAATATATATAAGAAGGAGAGGAATATAGACAAAGAATGAAGAGACATTAATCTACAGACTAGATGGCTATCATATATCTACTCTGTATATATACTCTAGCTGGGATAGAAGAGAGCCAGTCTGAAACACAATACTTCTCCTAGTCTAAGACACAATACTCCTACTCTGAATTAAGTAGGAGATAATTAATAATAAGGAAAAGAAAGTAAATAAATAATACTAATTATAACTAAAAATCTAGTATATGGCATACCAGAAAAACCTTGGAGTCATATAATAGCAGACTTTATTACAAGGCTACCACTAGCACAAGAATATGATGTGATCCTAGTAGTATGTGATAGAATGACAAAAATGGTATACTTTATACCCACTATAGAAAAGACTTCAACAGAGAGAGTAGTAAGGCTGTTCTAGGATAACATCTGAAAATTACATGGATTACCAGAAAGTATTATAATAGATAGAGGAGCACAGTTTGCAGTAGAAATGATAAGAGAGTTAAATCAAATATTGGAGATCAACACCAAATTGTCAACAGCTTACTATTCACAAACAGATAGCCAGACAGAAAGAATAAATCAGGAACTAGAACAGTATTTGAGAATGTTTATTGATCATTGCCAGGAGCAGTGGCCTAATTGATTAGCAACAGCAGAGTTTGTATATAACAATAAGATACAAACAAGTACAAGAGTATTACTATTCAAGATAAATAGTAAATGGGATCTGTGTATGGAATTTGAGATAAGAAAAAAGAGAAAGTTTGAGAAAGCAGAAGAGTTCACAAAAAGGATGAAAAAGATATATGAGAAAGCAGAGGCAGTACTAAGAAAAAGTTAGGAAGAGATGAGGAAATATACTAATAGGAAAAGAAGTGAGCTAGAGAAGTACAGAGTAGATGACTGGGTACTGTAAGGGGACAGCAGTCACCTTAGGATAAGGCTTAGCTAAGTGTCTGATCCATAATCTATCTAGTGGATCTTATCTTATAATACATATTCATCTACTTCTTTATTTCTCTGTCTATATGCTGTTGTGATCATTCTAGTTACCCTAATTAGAAAGTACTATTATTAGACTGTAGCTCATATGACTATGCATAGACTGTTTCTTGTAGTATATATAGAAGCCTATATCAGTAGATCTACCTTTACTCAAATATCACTCTAGTTTCTGGAACTCTTATCTAGCTTTTCTATTACAAATGGCCACTTACTGATTTGTGAGTTAATGATTTAATAATAAAAAGGCTCAAAAAAGAAAAGTTTAGACAATAGCAAAAGATGTTGTTAAGTCTGAGGTTTATCCTTAGACATACAGTCCTTAAATACATGATTGTAGTAGTCTATGTACTAGGACAGCCTACTACATGATCACTACCTATTGTTCTATATATAGGAGTGTTATTGTTCTTGAAATAGAGATAACATAACCATCTTAGAACAGTCCTTTGTTCTATTTAAGGACAGATAATAATCTATGGATAAAGATCAATATCATATGCAAACATTGAGGACCTTGTATCTCCATAGGATCTTATTGCCTTGGGGTCTATTTATGACTGAAAGAAGTGCATTGAAGAGGGCTTCACAATTGTCATTGAAGCAAACAATTATTTAGATTGTTGAAATTGGTCAAGTATTCCCAGAGTTATGGTCCAAATAAAGTTTGTGATACAAATTATAGGCAAGATCCTAGAATGGAGTTTGAAGTGAGAAAAAAGGGGAATACAAAGGTGCAGAGAAATTTATAACAAAGATAAAAGAAATTCAGAAAAAAGCAAAAGCAGTGCTAGAGAAGACACAAGAAGAAATGAAGAAATATGTTATGATATAGCCAAATGGCTAAGTTATTATTTATATTTCTTTTCTTTTCTTTTTCATTTAATTAAATAATCAGCAGATGCATGAGAGAGAATGACTCAAAAGAGATGCATAGAACTTTATAAATAGAAGTAAATACAGAATGTATATAAGTAGTGTACAGCAATCAAATAAGAACTCTATTAAGTTTTTCTTGTCAATTTGAACTAGGAATGGGACTAAGTCATCTCAGCTACATCCTTATAGTAGGCATAGGATATATATATATATATATCTAAAACTATATAGAAGGAACTGTCCATTTAGATACTTCTATCTTCAATCTTTCAAAGATATCTTTTCTGAAAAAAGATGTATAACAGTATCTATCTCTACTCTCCCATTTATTGACACTATGAAGTAAGAGATTTCTACAGAACTGTATAACAGTACCTGGGTTATACTGAAGTGTTGCCCTAAGTTTAGGCAAGTTGAAAGTGGCTAAATAATATAATCCAAATATTGCTACTTGATTATACCAGAAAGTAGTCCCAAAATGGTCTCTGTGCTCTTTGGAGGTTCTATTAGTAATTGGAGACAACCCTGGGTGTAAGGGGATGGTACAGTCCCTAACTACTCTAGTATTAGTAAAGAAAACAGACTTAGAGTTAGAACAGTGAATAGCCTAGGAGTTTCAATCAATGTTAGAGTAAGATATTCTACTGTACATCCACTAATATATTGTTATTGATAGACAGTGAATGCCTTTAGTGATCACCCTAGGTGGATATTCAAGAAAAACTCAATGGAGTCCTTTATTGGATTGGTCTCCTACTTATACTACTTTTACAGTAGCTGTACTACTAATCCATGATCACATGTCCTTCCAGAATGTTCCATGGTCACTTGACCTTTGTCATGTAACTTTAGTTCCCACACTATCTATATCTTGACCCCATTGTATGTCTTGAGATTTTGGATCAAGTGTTTGAATGCTTGGAAACTATTCCCTTTTTAGGGCTCTTATAACATGGCCCCCTCTTCAAGTTTTCTTGTCCCAAGGAATTTTTCCATTAATTCCAGTTCTTGTCCCATCTCTTTTCCCTTTCTCTTTTATATCTCTTTTTTCCCTAGCTATATAACAGTTTTGCCATAAACTCCCTTGGTAATTCTCAACTAAATTCCTTCTCTTCTTCTCCCAGCTCCTGTTACCTTAGTTCTCTGTATTTCCTCTCAAACTCTTCTACCAACTTTTTTGTATTTTCCAAGTTTACCCTATTCTCCCAAGTATTCTCTTCCGCTATGTATCCCTTCCACCTTACCAGAAACTTTTCCTTCTCTTTAATTATTCTTTTGTTTAAGATTTTCTCTACTTTGAATTCCTCTTGTCCTTTGATGATGAGTAGTTTTGGTGGTATCTTCTTCTGTCCCTCTACCTGTGGTTTATAGAGCCATATTCTACTTATGTTAACTACAGGGTATATTTTAATAGACTTAGGTAGTTCTAATTCTATTGCATTACTAGAGATGATTTCCTTGACTTTGTAGGGGCCCACAAAACACTCTGTTAACTTCTCTGATCTTCTCCCTTTTATCTGCCATTTTAAGTCCTTTGTACTTAGCAGTACCAAGTCCCCTACCCTGTACTTCTCTCCCTCCTCTCGCTTTCTGTTTGTGAACTTTTTCATTTCTTCTTGCACTTTTCCCAGTGCTACTTTTGCTTTCTCCTGGATTTTCTTCATCCTTTCTACAAATTTTCCTGCTGCTTCATACTTCCCTTTTCTTCTCCCCTCAAATCCTATTCTTGGATCTTGACTATAGTTTGCTTTGAATGGCGATATTTTTGTTGCCATGTATATTTTGTTATTGTATGCAAACTCTGCTGTTCCTAACCAATCTGGCCATTGTTCTTGTCTATGGTCAATGAAAACCCTCAGGTATTGTTCTAACTCCTGGTTTATCCTTTCCATCTGCCCATCTGTTTGAGGGTGATAGGCTGTTGAAAGTTTCATCTGGATTCCCAGCGAGTTATTCAGCTCCCTCATCATTCCTGCTACAAACTGTACTCCTCTATCTAATATGATGCTTTTTGGAAGCCCATGCAACTTCCATACATGATCTTGAAACAACTTTGCAAGTCCTTCTGCTGATGTTTTCTCTGTTGTTGCTATGAAATGCACCATTTTACTGAAACAGTTGCATACTACTAAGATAGCATTGTATCCCTGGGCTAATAGCAGTTTGGTGATAAAATCTGCCAAGATATGGCTCTATAGTTTTTCTGGGATCACATTGGGCATCAGCTTTCCTACTGGTACTTCACTTTGATTCTTGTATCTTTGACAAGCATCACATCTATCTACATATCTTTCCACCTCCCTTGTTACTCCTGGCCACCAGTAATTTCTGATGACCAATTCTGTTGTCTTCCATCTCCCTCCATGCCCTTCTACTGGAGTGTCATGGTGTAATCATATTACTTCCTCCCTGAGTTCTCCCTCTGGCACATATATCTTTTTCTCCTTCATTACTATTCTGTCTTCTATTTCCCATTCTTCATCTTTCAATGTCTTTATCTCTGCCTTCTTTATCTCTTCTACTGCTTTTACTACCTTTTCATCCCCGTCCTGTGCTCTTTTAATCTTTTCCCTTAAGTTTCCTTTCTCTATTATCATTTCTGCTCTCCTAACCCATTTTGGTTTTATTAACTTCTAGTCCTTGTTATCCTTTTCTACTCCCTCCTGCCAGTCTGGTCTCCTACTTAATCTATCTGCTTTTCCCATGCTCTTTCCTGGAATGTGTTTTAATATAAAATTAAATTGTGATAGGTATAGGGCCCATCTTGCTTGTCTCTAGTTTAATTTTTGGCTCGTCATGAAATACTGGAGATTCTTATGGTCTGTCTAGATTTCGAATTCGAGTTTTGCTCCTTCCAAATAGTGCCTCCATGCTTCTAAATACCTAATAACTGCCAGCATCTCTTTATCATGAATTTTGTAGTTTCGCTCTGTGGCATTCAGTGATTTAGAGATGAAGGCCACTGGCCTTCACTTCCTATCTTCACACTTTGTCAACAATACTCCCCCTGTTGCATAGTCTGAGGCATCCACTTCCACTCTCATCTCCCTATCAATTTCTGGGATAGCCAGGATAGGTTTTGTGGTGAATACCATTTTAAGCCTCTCAAATGCTTTCTCCTGTTCCTTCTCCCACTTCCATTTCTGCTCCTTCCTAACCAGCACATGTAGTGGTGCTGCTATTCTAGCGAAGTCTTTTATGAACCTCCAGTAGTAGTTGGCGAGGTCCAGGAACTTTTGTACTTCTTTGATATTTCTAGGTGCTGGCCAGTTCAGGACTCCCTCTACTTTCTCTCTCTGCATCTCTACTCCCTTTGACCTGATTACTACTCCCAGGAACTCTACTTCTCTTACTTTCCACTTGCACTTTTCTGGCTTTATAAACAGGTTGTTCTCTTCTAGTCTTTTTAGTATCTCCTCTACCAGCTCATTATGCCTCTCCTCTGTATCTGTGACTACTAAGATGACATTGATGAATGTTGCTATATCTCCTTGGTTTATAAGATCACAGAACAGGTCATTCATTATTGTTTGGAAGGTAGCAGGGGAGTTCATTAACCCAAAATACATGACTGTGGATTCATAGGCTCCAATATATATTGTAAATGCTGCCTTCCATTTGTCTCTCTCTTTGATCCTGACGTTATTGTATCCCTACCTCAGGTCCAGCTTTGTGAACACCTTCCTCTTTCCTACTCTATCCAGTATGTCTACAATGAGGGGTAGAGGATACCCATTCTTTATTGTCCACTGATTTATGTGTCGGTAGTCCTGCACCATTCTCCATGCACCATCCTTTTTTGCTACAAAGTGTACTGGTGATGTTTGGGGCAACTTGGAAGATTGGATATATCCTTTCCTCAATTGATCTTCTACAAATGCCTGTACTTCCTCCCTTTCCTCCCTCGACAATAAGTACATCTTTCCCTTTTTTGGTATGAACCCCTCTTTTAATTCTATGGCATAGTCCCAGGTCTTTCGCACTGGCATTCTTTCCAACTTCTTTTTTCCGAACATCCTCTTCCACTTCCAAAACTTTTTGGGTACTAATTTTTTCAATGTTTCTTCATCCTTGTCCCTTTCCACCTTCTTTACTTTCTTCTCCTTCTCCTCTTGCTTTTTCCTTCCACATATAGGCAGGCAACATGTCATTTTTACTTCCCCTTTTTCCCAATCTATCTCTAGGTTATAGGCTGCCAGCCACGGCATTTCCAGTATCACCTCTGTTTTCTCTAAATTACATACATCCATCCTTGCCCTCTCCACATGTCCTTTGTATCACAAATGACCACTTACTGATTTGTGAGTTGATGATTTAATAATCAAAAGGCTTAAAAAAAGCAAAGTTTAGACAGTAGCAAAAGATATTGTTAAGTCTGAGGTTTATCCTCAGACATACAGTTCTTAAATATATGATTGTGGTGGTCTGTGCACCAGAACAGCCTACCACATGATCATTACCTATTGTTCTATATATAGGAGTGTTACTGTTCTTAAAATAGAGATAACCTAACCATCTTAGGGCAGTCCTTTGTTCTATTCAAGAACAGATAATAATCTATGAGTAAATATTAGTGTTATATGCAAACATTGAGGACCTTGTATCTCCATGGTATCTTACTGCCTTGGGATCTATTTATAGCCGAAAGAAGTGCATTGAAGAGAGCTTCACAATGGTCATTGAAGCAAATGATTATGTTAAGCGGTTCCTGAGATATCGGCGATTTAGTATCTGGTGACTTGGTGATTACTGACTGATCTGCTGATAACTCGGTGAATACTGATTGCTTTGAGACATTTTTAATACTATTTGAAAGGTCTTCTTAAGGGCTTTTAGTGGCCATTTAGATTGTCGAAATTGGTCAAGTACTTCTGGAGTTATGGTCCGAATGAAGTTTGTGACACTTTGAAGAACATGTTGCACTTTACCTGGTGCGTTATAGCTCCCCCTACATTTACAGTCCCATCCACATTTCTAACTAACAGGGGTTCCTTTAGCTTCTCTATTTTAAACCCCTTTTCTCAGACAAAGAGGTTGTATCTATGAATAGGCCTGTTGCCCCACTATCTAGCAATGCCTTTACTGCTACTCCTTTATGGTTTTCCAGCTTCTCTAGCCCTACCTTCATCCAGACCTCTCTTAGCGGCCATAGAGTATGCCGCACATCTCTTACTCTCTCAGTTGTATTAGTGCAATTGGATTTATTTTCCAGCTTTTCTGGGTGCAATATACTGTATATGTTATTGGAGGCCAGCTGAGAGCTCACTGTCCTCCATTTTCTTTTACCAACTCCTATAGCATTTCCACTACCCTTTCTTTATGCCTTTCCCAGCAATTTTTGGCCATATGGCCTCACTTTCCACACACATGGTATGTCCTGTCTCCTTCTCCTTCTCTGTCTATATCCATTGCATTTGGGTCTCTTCTTGGACCCATTTGAGTTCCCCCTCTATTGAACATATTTCCTTCTCCTCCTCCTCTGTACCTTCCTCCTGTTCTCTATGTTATTTGTCCCCCTCTTCCCCCATATGATCCTCTCTCTCTAGGCTGTGCATTTCCCTCTGGATATGCTGTATTCCTCCCCAATATCCTCTCTTCCATTCTACTTTGCCTCTGATTTCTATCCAGCCTCACCATTCTTTCTTGCTGCTCTCCAATGGTGGTCAGCAGTTCTTCTGCTTCTGCCAGCTTCCTCCTAATACTCCCATTCAACCCTCTTTTAAATTCTTTGATAAGAGGTCTTCTATTATGAAAGCCCCAAACAGGAAAAGGTTTCCCATGCATTTAAACACTTAATCCAGAACCTCAAAGTATACAACAGGATCATGATATAAATAGCATGGGAACTTAGCAAGCCAAATCATGTGACAAGGTCAGATGGCCATGGAACATTCTGGAAAGGACATGTAATCACAGGACTTTAGAGTACAGCCACTGTAGTAGCAGTATAAGTAAGGCTGCAATCCAACAAAGAACTTCATTGAGTTCTTCTTGAACATCTACCTAGGGTGATCACTAAGAGCATTCACTGCCTATTGATAACATCTTCCCTCATAGCTACTCCCCCTGGTGACTTTTTTGAATTCCTGTATATACTTATCACAGGTCCTCCTCTCTTGCTCAATTGCTCTTAGCTGTTTTATTTTTCTCTTTTTCTCCAATGTTTCCCCAAAGTCATTCCTTATTTTTGTGAACAGCTGCTCTACTGATTCCACTTCTGACTTTCCCTTGGCCAGCTCATCCAGCAAGTTATCCTTCTATGCCTCTGCTATTCCTCCCTGTACATATGACAATACCCAGGCCACCTGGGTCACTGCTACCTCTTCCATCATCTTTATTCTAATATATAGGTGAGCCGCATTAACAAACGTGCTTACTTCTTCCATCTTTCCACTAAAAAC
>Ga0153926_100283_pt1 | contig 12032 bp, 15 predicted proteins | sample TSNJ010MetaG_FD_104716 | JGI IMG/M metagenome (GOLD analysis project Ga0153926, IMG submission 104716) | Attine ant fungus gardens microbial communities from New Jersey, USA - TSNJ010 MetaG | ecosystem: Host-associated > Fungi > Mycelium > Unclassified | place: USA: New Jersey, Wharton State...
GATTACTACTCCTAGGAACTCTACTTCTCTTACTTTCCATTTGCATTTCTCTGGTTTCACAAACAGATTGTTCTCTTCCAATCTTCTTAGTACTTCCTCCACCAACTCATCATGTCCCTCTTCCATATCTATGGCTACTAAAATGTCGTCAATGAAGGTTGCTGTGTTCCTTTGGTTTATGAGGTCCCTGAACAGGTTGTTCATCATTGCTTGGAAGGTGGTAGGGGAGTTTGTCAACCCAAAATACATGACTGTAGGTTCATATGCTCCAATATGTGTTGTGAACACTGTTTTCCATTCGTTTCCTTCCTTGATTCTGACATTATTGTATTCCCATCTTAAATCCAACTTCGTAAACACCTTTCTCTTTCCTACTCCATCCAATATATCTGCAATGAGGGGTAAAGGGTACCCATTTTTTATTGTCCACTGATTTATATGTTGATAGTCTTGTACCATTCTCTGTATGCCATCCTTTTTCGCCACAAAGTGTACTAGTGATGTCTGGGGTGACTTGGAGGGTTGGATATATTCCTTTCTCAACTGGTCTTCTACAAATGTCTGTACTTCCTCTTTTTCCTCTCTTGATAGTGAGTATACTTTCCCCTTTCTTGGTGTAAATCCCTTCTTTAATTCTATGGTATGGTCCCAGATCTTTCGTACCGGCATCCTTTCTAACTCCCTTTTTCCAAATACTTTCTTCTACTTCCAAAATCTCCTGGGTACCAGCTTTTTTAACACTTCCTTGTCCTTATCCTTTTTTGTCTTTCTTACTTTCTTCTCCTTCACTTCTTGCTTTCTTCTTCCACATATAGATGGGCAACGCGTCATCTTCACTTCTCCTTTCTCCCAATCTATTTCTGGATTGTGGGCTGCTAGCCATGGCATTCCCAGTATTAACTCTGTCTTCCCTAAGTTGTACATATCTATTCTGGCTCTTTCCATATGTCCCTTAAAGAACATATTGCACTCGACCTGGTGTGTTATAGCCCCTCCCACATTTGCTGTTCTATCCACATTCCTAACTAAAAGGGGTTTTTTCAATTTTTCCATTTTAAACCCCTTTTCCTTTGCAAAGGTCGTATCCATGAACAGATCTGTCACCCTGCTATCCAATAGCACCTTCACTGCTACTCCTTTATGACTTTCCAGCTTCTCTAACCCTACTTTTAACCAGACTTCTCTTAATGATCATAGTGTGCATCATATGTCTCTTACTCTCTTAGTTGTATTGATGGAGTTCAATTTATTGCCCAGTTTTTCTGGGTGCAATACACTGTATACATTATTGGAGGCCAGCCGAGAGCTCACTGTCCTCCATTTTCTTTTGCCGACTCCTGTGGTGTTTCCACTACTCTTCCCCTATGTCTTTCCCAGCAGTTTTTGGTTATATGGCCCCATTTTCCACACACATAGCATGTTCTGTCTCCTCCCCTTCCTCTATCTACATCCATTGTATTGGGGTCTCTCCTTGGACCTGTTTGAGCTCCTCCTCTATTAGACATATTTCCTCCTCCTCCTTCTCTATACCCTCCTTCTGTTCTCCATGTTATTTGCCCCCCTCTTCCCCCATATGATCCTCCCTCTCTAGGCTGCACATTTCCCCCTGGGCACGCCATGTTCCTCCCCAATACTCTCTTTTCTGCCCTGCTCTGTCTCTGGTTTCTATCCAGTCTCACTGCCCTTTCTTGCTACTCTCCAATGGTGGTTGGTGGTTCCTCTGCTTCTGCTAGCTTCCTCCTAATGGCCCCATTTAGTCCTCTTTTAAATTCTTTGATGAGAGGCCTTCCCTCATAGCCGTTTCCTCTAGCAACCTTTTTAAATTCCTGTACGTATTCGTCACAGGTTCTCCTTCCTTGCTCAATTGTCCTTAGTTGCTCTATCTTTCTCTCCTCCTCCAATGTCTCCCCAAAGTCGTCTCTTATTTTTGCAAATAGTTGCTCTACTAATTCCACCTCTGACTCTCCCTTGGCCAACTCATCCAACAGGTTATCCTTCCATGTCTCTGCTATTCCCCCCTGCACATATGACAATACCCAGGCCACCTGGGTTGCTGCTGCTTCCTCCGTCATCTTCATCCTAATGTATAGGCAAGCTGCATTAACGAATGTGCTCACCTCTTCCATTCTTCCACTGAAAACTTGAGGTCTTGCAACCTCCACTCTGCTCCCTTGCTGTTGGAGGAGCATGGTATTGACCTGCTGCTACAGAGTTGTGATCATGGCAAGGAGTTGCTCCTCTCTGGTTTGGGGGGAGGGGCGGGTACTGAAGGGTGTTCTCCCTGTTGCTGCTGTTGTTGGCAAGACATTGGTGATGGTGATGGTGATAGTGATGTTGATGTTGATGTTTCCTCATAGGAGGACGAGCAGTCTTCTTTGTCTGTACTTATAGCTAACTACCGACTAAGAAGGGTGAAATAATACTATCCCTAAGAAGAGAATCTCTAAGCTAGGCAGGCCTTTAAGAGGTTTTCCATCGTTCTCCTGCATAGACCAATCACAATGGATTGGTAGCACAGAGCTGATAGCAAAGAACTAATTATGAGCCCACTCGATATAGAGGTTAGGTCTCAGGTAGGAACACGAGCTTTGTCTAGGCCATCTACCCACTGTCTCTAACTGACAGTAAAGTCCCCTTTACAGCTAGGGCCCACTATCCAAGAGGCTTGAGAGCACTGTGCTCCCTAGTGAGGAAGGATGTAGAGTAAGTGTAGTGGGGAAAATCACTCGTGGGGCCGGTATGAAGCCAACTATGCCTTTAAGTGATTTTGAGCAGGGTTTGAGGTGAACAGTGCTCAGATGTGGTATCAAGTTCTTATATTATCAATGGACAGTGAATGCCCTTAGTGATCACCCTAGGTGGATATTCAAGAAGAACTCAATGGAGTTCTTCATTGGATTGCAGCCTTACTTATACTACTACTACAGTGGCTGTACCCTAGAGTCCCACAATCACATGTTCTTTCCAGAATGTTCTTATAATCACCTGACCTTGTTATGTGATTTGACTTACTAAGTCCCCACCCTATTTATACCCTTACTCCATTGTATGCTTTGAGATTTTGAATTAAGTGTTCAAATGCATGGGAAACCTTTTCCTGTTTGGGGCTCTTATATTAAGTAGACAGATTAATGAAAATAGTCCACTTCATCCCTACTATAGAGAAAACATTGGCAGAAGGGCTAGCTAGGTTGTTTAGAGACAATGTGTAGAAGCTGCATGGGTTACCTGAGAGCATTGTCTCAGACAGAGGACTACAGTTCACAGCAGGAATAATGCAGGAGTTGAATAGGATATTGGGGATTGAGAGTAAGTTGTCAATAGCGTTCTACCTTTAAACTGACGGACAGATGGAGAGGGTTAATCAGGAACTAGAACAGTACTTAAGGATATTTATTGACCACAGGCAGGAGCAGTGGCCTGACTGGTTAGGAACAGCAGAGTTTACCTACAATAACAAAATACACTCAAGTACTAAAGTGTCGTTCTTCAAGGCAAATTACAGACAAGATCCTAGAATGGGGTTTGAGATGAAAAGGAAGAGGAAATATGAAGGAGCAGAGAAATTTGTAACAAAAATAAAAGAGATCTAGGAGGAAGCAAAAGCAGCACTAGGAAAAGCACAAGAGGAGATGAAGAAATATGCAGATAAAAAGAGAGAAGAGATCAATGATTATAAAGTAGGAGACTTAGTGATGTTGAGCACAAAGGATCTGAAATACCAGATGGTCGGAAGGAGGACAGAGAAGTTAATGGAGAGGTTTGTAAGCCCTTACAGGATAAAGAAAATTATATCATTGAATGCAGTAGAATTAGAACTACCTAGTACAGTAAAAATACACTTGGTAGTTAACATTAGTAGAATACAAAGATATATAGGGCAAGTAGAGGGGCAGAGAAAGGAGAAACCAGCTCCAGTAATAATTGAGGGAGAAGAGGAATGGGAGGTGGAAAGAATCCTAAATAAGTGGAGAATATAAGAAAAAGACAAGTATCTGGTATGATGGAAGGGATTCATAGCAGAATCAGATACCTAGGAAGGGAAGGAAAACTTAGGAAATGCAAGAGAGGCAATTGAAGAATATGAGAAGGAATATCAATGAGATATGGAGGATATAAGAAAGCAAGAAAAAGAGGAAGGGACATTTAAAAGAGGAGAATTGCCAGGATGGTTCATGGCAAGAAAGTTATTTGGATAGTTGGATAAAAGGTACAATGAAGAATACTGTACAAGGTTAGAAAGAAACTGGAGACGATAAAAAGAAGGAAGGACAAGAGGGTGAAGAACCATGGAGACAATTAAGGAAGAAGAAGACAAATCAGGGGTAAGAGAGTAGATAGAAGAAGACGACGAGGAAATAGGCAACATGGTTGATCCATACTATGAGTTATAGGGAAATCCTCGGGACGAGGAAACTTAAGAGGGGGGTAGTGTCATGACATGACCAAAACAGCTAAGTTATTATTTATTTTCTTTTTCTTTTTCTTTTCTTTTTAAATCTGCAGATATGTGAAACAACTAAAAGGAAATGCATGGGAGTTTATAAATAGAAGTAAATACAGGAGGTATATAAGTAGTGTACTACAATTGAATGGGAACTCTATTGAGTTCTCCTTGTCAACTCGGACTAGGAGAGTGATTAAGTTACCTCAGGCTAAGTCACTATACTCTAGTGCATTAATAGCAAAGAACTCAGATTTTAGCAATACCTGGTTCATATTGTTGAGGTCTATCCCTATCTCATAGTCTGCTTGTTTGGACAAGGGGTCTTCCACCTGCATTGTCTTTTCTGGTTTATGATAGAGTATAAAGTCAAAACGAGTTATAAAAAGTACCCATCTTATTTGTCTTCTGGTTAGTTTTTGAGCTGTTCTAAAAAATATAAGGTTCTGATGATCTGACCAGATCTCAACTTTATATGGATGTTTCTCCAAATGGTGTCTATATTTCTCTAGTTCCCAAATTACTGCAAGTAGTTGTTATAGATTTTGTAGTTTTTTTCATGGATATTTAATAACTTGGAGAAGAAAGCTACTGGATGCCACAGATTAGTTTGCATATCCTTTTATGATAAGATAGCTCCTGTTGCAAAGTCACTGGCATCAGTAAATAACTTAAAGGGATCTTTGTTATTTGGTATTCTTAGGACTGGAGCCATAGTAAAGGCCTTTTTTAGTGTCTCAAAAGCATTCTGTTACTCTTTGCCCTAAGTCCAGATACTATCCTTCTTGGTCAAGTTGGAGAGTGGCTTTGACATCTTGGCAAAGTTCTCAGTAAACCTACAATAGAAATTCACAAAGCCTAAGAATGCTTGTACTTGCTTGACTTTTGTTGGTACTGGCTACTTTAGAACTTCTAAAAGTTTCTCCTCATCTATCTGTACTTTATTTTCTGAAATAATTATATTCAAATACTTGATACTACTTTGCTCAAAGAAACACTTTTCTGCTTTAGCGTAGAGGTCATTAAATTGGAGCCTTTTCAGTACTTCCTTGACCAATTGCCTGTGTTCCTTCAAACATGTCCCAAATATTAGAATATCATCTAAATATACCATTACTAGTCATATGCAAATCAAGTCTCCCAATATATCATTTATCATGCTTTAGAAGGTTGCTGGTGCATTGGAAAAACCAAAATACATGACAGTTGCCTCAAAAAGGCCTTGTCTTGTAATAAATACTGTCTTCCATTCATTTTCTTCTTTGATGCAAACATTGTTGTATCCCTACCTCAAGTCAATTTTGGTAAAGATTAAGGCTTTGCTGAGTGATTCAATCAAGTCAGCTATTCTAGAAATTGGATAGTGATTTTTGATAGTAATTCCATTGAGGGTTCTATAGTCTATGACAGGTCATAAGCTTCCATTGTACTTCTTTACAAAGAAGAATGGAGCTGCTATTAGGCTAGTAGATGGTCGGATATATCCCTTTCTGAGTTTTTCATTGATCCACATGTCAAAAGAGTTTCTTTCTACTAGGGAGAGCAGATAGACCTTGGCTGGTTTGAAAAGTGTTATGCCTTCCACAAAGTCAATTACATGGTCATATGGTTTCTGTATTGGTATTCTCTCTAACTTATTCTTTGAAAACACATTTCCATATTCATATAGCTACTCTGGCATATGAATCTTCTAGGTATTTGTATCTTCACAATCTGAGTCTCTGTATTGGTCTCAATTATTGAGTATAGCTATAGTTATCATCATCTGTTGATGACTGTCTGGGTCAGTTATATTTGTCCAGCTAAGAATATGGTTGTTGGGGTCCTCATCTCCTATATCATCCAATAAGAAAGATCTGCTGACATCCAGTTTGAGATGAAGTTTATTAGTTTTTGCTTCTATATTTCGTATTTTATGGGCTTTACTAGTATATGTATCTGGATACCTGGTAAACTTCCATTGACCTTTTTGCCAATCAATATTTGGATTATGCTTATACAAGTACAAATACCCAATCATCATCTCTTTATTCCCTAAGTTGGTGACAAAGAGATACTGGATCGTCCTGTGTGATCCAATTTCTATATAAGCTCAGACATACTCAGTTATATATTCTACCTTGTTGGGAGTGCCATCTGCATTGATTACACAATATGGATTTGCCAGTTTATAAGTTACCAGGTTATTATTTTCTATGACAACTCTGTCAACGAAGTTTGTGGTAGCTTCCAAATCAACTAAAGCCTTGGTTTGTACTTTCTTTTCATATACCCAAAGTGTAACTGGAATTTTAAAGGAAGTAGTCTTGTTGCGTGCTATATTATTACAAGATTCCAGTACTACTTTTGACTTTTGCGAGCTAATAGAGAGTATACTTTCCTTTGACTGTAGATCACAAACACTATACTTTACGGTCCCAAGGGAAAATCCAATTTGGGTGTCCCCTTTCCCTTCCCACTTGGAGGAACAGGATCAGGGATTTTCTCAATTGATGTACTATTAATTTTGACATCCTCAGGAGAGGAATCTGGGTTGTCATTATCTTCCTCCAATATCTTTATCAGCCATGTTCTAAATGACTGATTTTTATTCTTGCTTGGACCCAGTGGAGATGGTTTCTGGGAAGAGATCTTATGAGGACATTTGTCCTCATTACTGGGCTTGTCATAACAGTCTACTGTATTGTGTATTTTTGACTTATTCTTAAAGCCTTTTCCAGCACATATCTAACAGTATTACAAGCTCTTCCCTTTCTTTCTCTGACTCTCATCTATTTCTATTGTATTTGGGTCTTTCTTTTCTCCACTCTTCTCTCTAATTGCCTCTGGACCAAATATTGTACCCTGGGCCTTGTCTGGATGTAAGATCTTATATGCTTGTATCAACAATTTGAGGTAGTTATCCTATGTTTTTGGAGACTGATTTGTAATTTCATAGATGACAAGCATATTTCACAGCTCATCAGGAATGACCTTCTTCATTTTGTCAGTGTGAACTTCATCACTATAGTTGACAATTCTTGCCAATGTCCTGTATCATTCTATATACTTAACAAAGTTCTTTCTTGCTAGGTCCTTGTTGACCCAGAGTGCTGTTAATTCTCTCTTCACTCCTTTCTTGTCATCTCATTGTCCATAAATATTTTTGAGTTCTTGGGTAAAGTCGCCCCAAGAACCAATACTTAATCCTGTCTAAACCTTGTCATAATATGATTTCATATATGTGCTGGCAGGAGCATATAAACAGGTGAGGGCATATATGATTTTCTGATCATCTGATATAATACTAGATGCTAAACAATAGAAAGCAATCTGGCTCAACCAATTATACAGATGCATCTTATTTTCAGAGCCTGCAAATATTGGTAGCTCTAGTATTTTAGTTTTGGAGATGATATTTCCTTCAGAGAGCCTTGTCAGCTCTTCCCAAAGATGGGTGACTTCTGTCTCCAAAGTTGTAATCCTAGTATATGCAGTGGTTAAGACACCATTATAATGGTTGATTTTTCCATTGAGCACCTGGTCAATGTAGTTCTTGAGAAGGAAAGAAGTTTCTTGATGCATATTTTGTAGCGTCTATATCTCAGTCTTATCCCAGGGTATATGCTCAGTACTTATGTTATCTTTGACAAGCACATCCTAATTCTTAGCACTGAAATCAGAAAAGGAAACAGTAGTGGTAAAGTTGTTGAAAGTTGACATATCTATTTAAGTAATTAATTATGGTTCTTGAATATATTTTCAAAGGGGTAAAAGGAAAAAATGCCCAAATTTAGTCTTTTAATGCCATTATATTACACCAAATACCATTCCAATAATATTATGTCTATAGAATAGTAATATTGAGCTCTAGAAGAGCTTTACAAATCTCTGGTACTCTAGTAGCTGGTTTAGAAAGATCTATATTCTTTAGACACTTATAAGTGCCTTTTAGTATTCTCCACTCCTTAGCTGTAAGCTTGTGATCAATTTTGTCCAGCTCTATGATTATATCCTACAGTAAATTGAACCATTTCCACAGTGAGTCATACTGTGGATCCTCAGCTCAGGTCTTGTTTTTACTTATTTTAGTAAAAAAATAGTGATATATAATCTAAAATGGGTTCCAGGAGTTCTTTGTACTCCTTTATGTATAATAATTTCTTGGTTTTGCAAAAATGTAATTCTGGAGGGCAGGATGCAAAGTAGAAATCATCTACTTTGTACCAGCAAAGGTTTGCTTTGACAAGTCTATCATAGAGTTTGGTAAATGGAGTGGATTCTATTTCTATCCTTTTCAGCAATGACTTCTCAGTCACATACTCCTTTTTCAGCAAAAGGCATTCAGCAAGAGTTTTGGTGTTTTTGATAGTAGGCATGGCTTGGGGGAAAAAGTGAGCATATTATCTCTAGTTCAGCAGATGAAGTATAGTAGACAGAAACTATACTACAACTATACTAAAAGTGTCCTTCCAACGACATAGGTCCTGTCTTGAGGGGAGAGTTTAACGTTATGTCCAGTTTCTCACACTAGCTCATGAAGGAGAAAATAGAGGTCTTAGAGTGGTTCCAGCTACTTGCAAGGGTTTTTTGGAAATGTTTACACAAATCCAAAGTCTTTCAGAACTAGCTGTGATACACAAGTTAGCCTGCTCTCAATAGTTTGAGAGACAGATCTTCCTCTTTATGCCTGGGGTCCAGCCTACTATAGAGATAGATCCTTAATAGAAACCTACTCTAAGCTCTCAGTCAGTTATTTGTTCTGTAATAGAAACAGAGATACTCTCAGGAAAGTCATCTTGTTCTGTAACAAAGACAAAGAGACCTCTTTATAGCCCCCTAGACCCACATCTGGAATGAACACAACCCCATGTCCTTTGTAGAGACAATAGGGACAGAAAACAGTAGACTTAACAAACTATCACAAATGGCCACTTACTGATTTGTAAGTTGATGATTTGATAATCAAAAGGCTCAAAAAAGCAAAGTTTAGACAGTAGCAAAAGATATTGTTAAGTCTGAGGTTTATTCTCAGATATACAGTCCTTAAATACATGATTGTGGTGGTCTATATACCAGAACAGCCTACCATATAATCATTACCTATTGTTTTACATATAGGAGTGCTATTGTTTTTGAAATAGAGATAACCTAACCATCTTAGAACAGTCCTTTGTTCTATTCAAGAATAGATGATAATCTATGAGTAAAGATCAGTGTCATGTACAAATATTGAGGACCTTGTATCTCTATGGGATCTTATTGCCTCTGGATCTATTTATAGCCAAAAGAAGCGCATTGAAGAGAGCTTCACAATGGTTGTTGAAGCAAATGATTATGTTAAGCAGTTCCCAAGATATTGGCAATTTAGTGTCTGGTGACTTGGTGATCACTGACTGATCTGCTAATAACTCAGTGAATACTGATCACTTTGAGACATTTTTGGTACTATTTGAAAGTTCTTCTTAAGGGCTTTCTATAGCCATTTAGATTGTTGAAATTGATCAAGTATTCCCAGAGTTATGGTCCAAATGAAGTTTGTGACAGAGTACTATCAGTAAAGTATGGGAATGAAAAATGAAGACCAGTAGTCTTTATCCCAAAGTTACTAAATGCAACTGAGCAAGATTACAAAATCCATGACAAAGAAATGCTAGCAGTAATTCAATGTTTAGAAGTATAGAGGTACTACCTAAAGGAAGCAAAAGTAAAGTTTGAAATCTGGACAGATTACAAAAACCTCTAGTATTTTATAACTAGTCAGAAGTTAAGCCAAAGACAAGCCAGATGGGCATTATATTTATTACAATTTGACTTTATCTTGAAATACAATACCTGAGGGTCTTTATTGATCACAGATAGAAGTAGTAGCTAGACTGGTTAGGAACTACCAAATTTGTATATAATAATAAAATTTATTTGGCTACAAAAGTATCTTCCTTTAAGGTAAACTACAGTCAGGATTTACAAATGGGATTTAAAGAAAGAAGAAAAGAAAAGTTTAAGGTAGCAGAGAAGTTTGTGGAAAAAATGAAAAAAATCCAGGAAAAGGCAAAAGCAGCATTAGAGAAAGCACAGGAGGAGATGAAGAAGTATACAGACAGAAAGTGAGAAGAAGGGAAGGAGTATAAAGTTGAAGACTTAGTACTATTAAGTACAAAGAATCTCAAGTGACAGATGGTAGGAAGGAGGTTGAAAAAGTTGACAGAGTAGTTTGTAGGGCCTTACAAGGTCAAGGGGAATTGTCCCAACCAATGCTATAGAGTTAGAACTATCTAGTTTTATTAAAATACATCCTGTAGTTAATGTAAGTCAAGTGCAGTTGTATAGGCCCCAGGTGGAAGAACAAAGAAAAACTCCACCAAAACCAGTTATTATTGAGGAAGAAAAGGAATTTGAGATAGAAAAAATACTAAACAAAAGGATAGTTAGGGAGAAGGAAAAGTTCTTAGTATAATAGAAGGAATATATGGCAGAAGGAGATATTTGGAAAAGTAGAGAAAACTGAAGAAACTGGTTGAAGAGTTCAAAAGGGAATACAGAGAAAAAGCTAAAGAAGTAAGGCAATAGGAAGAAGAAGATGATGGAAAGAAGTTCTCAAAAGAACTCCCAGAGAGGTTTATAGCAAAGATACTATGGAGGTAGTTAAATAAGGAATACAAAAGATAAAGGAAAAGATAATGGGAGGAAAACTAGAGACAATAGAAAAATTCCTTAGAACAAGGAAACTTAAAAGAGAGACCATGTTATAAGATAACTCCTAGGAAGAAAACTATTTCTCATATATTCATTAACTTGATGGGAAACATCCAAGAATATAATATAGGAAAGATATAAATAGTATAGAAAGGATTCTATAAGATATATATAGTTATTAGTAAGGGTCATGTGATTGTAGGAGATAAGCACATAGACTATTCAATATTTGTATAAGTACCTAGTGGAACCAAACAAGGAATTTTATTGAATTCTTCCTAAACAACCACCTTGGTTGAGCCTAAGTCTTTATGACCTTGCCACACTAATACCATCCTCAAAAAGAATTCTATGAACACTCTATCACTAAATGATACCCATACAGAAGAACTCCCTATAGCTTATTACAAATATATATGTTCTTCTCCAAAATCTGGGTATCACCTTTAGGAAGTATATTAGAGCATAGTAGATACAAAGATAAATCTATTTGAGCTCTCTCTCAGGATGGAATGTTTTTGAAAGAGTCACTGGTACTCTTGAAAAGGGGTTTGACTAGAGTATTTATCTTGGTATCTGTTATCTGATCCCAAATGGGATTGTTCTATGACAATTGAGTTCTATAGCAGGGGCTAAAGGCTAGGGTAGGGCAATGGATATTGCAAATGGAAGGGGTGGGGAGGTCTTTAGATGGATAAATGTTTTCAGAAGACAGATATTTGGAGGTAAAGAGTTTGTTATTTAGTATAGTTTTCTTATTTTTTACTACCTAGGCTACTACATAGTTGGTACTTAGAAAGCATGCTTACAATACATGCTGCAGGGTCTGCCACTGTGCCCCCAATTGCCTCTTGCTCATTTGTATTTAGAGTAGTTGGCTTTATAATTGATGACTCAAAAAAAAAAAAAAAAA
>Ga0153926_100284_pt1 | contig 12020 bp, 9 predicted proteins | sample TSNJ010MetaG_FD_104716 | JGI IMG/M metagenome (GOLD analysis project Ga0153926, IMG submission 104716) | Attine ant fungus gardens microbial communities from New Jersey, USA - TSNJ010 MetaG | ecosystem: Host-associated > Fungi > Mycelium > Unclassified | place: USA: New Jersey, Wharton State...
CAGCCTACCATATGATCACTACCTATTGTTCTATATATAGGAGTGTTATTGTTCTTGAAATAGAGATAACCTAACCATCTTAGGGCAGTCCTTTGTTCTATTCAAGGACAGATGATAATCTATAGATAAAGATCAGTGTTATGTACAAGCATTGAGGACCTTGTATCTCCATGGGATCTTATCACCTTGGGTTCTATTTATAGCTGAAAGAAGTGCATTGAAGAGAGCTTCACGATGGTCATTGAAGCAAATAATTACATTAAGCAGTTCCCGAGATATTGGCAATTTAGTATCTGGTAACTTGGTGATCACTGACTGATCTGCTGATAACTCAGTGAATACTGACTTCTTTGAGACATTTTTGGTACCATTTGAAAGGTCTTCTTAAGGGCTTTTGATAGCCATATAGATCGTTGAAATCGGTCAAGTATTCCTGGAGTTATGGTCCAAATGAAGTTTGTGATACTGCTATCTCTAACCAATCTAGCTACTGTTTCTGCCTATGGTCGATAAATATTCTCAAGTACTGTTCTAGTTTCTAATTAACCCTCTCTGTTTGTTTGTCTGTCTGAGAGTGGATGTTATGAGTTGGTTCCAAAGAAGAAAAATATCTCCTATGTATTTATTAACTTGATAGAAAACTTCCAGAAATATAATGCAGGGAAGATATAAATAGCATGGGACAGTATTATGTAAGAACTATATAGTTATTAGTTAGTCTTGTGACCATGGGAAATAGGTGCACAGACTATAGGATATTTGTATAAGTACTAGTAGAAATCCAATAGAGGACTCTATTGAGTTCTTTTTTTTTAATTATCACTGGTTAGGGTCAGAGCTGCAGTCCTAAGTCTATACCTTAACAGTAGAACACTGTTGAAAATTTACTTTCAATCCTTAACATCCTGTTCAACTCCTGCATTACTTCTACCACAAATTGGGGTTCTCTATCTGAAATTATACTTTCAGGTAATCCATGCAACTTCCATATATTGTCTCTAAACAACCTAGCTAATCCTTCTGCTGATGTCTTTTCCATAGTAGAAATAAAATATACCATTTTTGTTAACCTGTTGACTACTACTAGAATTGAATCATATTCTTGTGCTAGCAGTAACTTAGTGATAAAATCTGCTAAGATATGTACCCAAGGTTTTTCCAGAATTGAGTTTGGTATTAACTTTCCTACTGGCTATTCTGTATGGTTTTTATTATACTGGCAAGTGTTGTACCCTTCTATATATTGCTTTACTTCTTTTGTAACTCCTAGCTACCAAAAGTTCCTAGTGACCAGTTCTACTATCTTCTATTGTCCCCCATGTTCTCCTACTAGCGTATTATAATATAACCAAATGATCTCCACTCTTAATTTCTCATCTCTTGGTATATATACCTTCTCTTTTTTATATATGATACTGTCAACTTCTTTTCACTTCTTGTCTCTTAACATTTTTACCCCTACTTGTTTTATTTCTTCCACTACCTTGATTACTTCATCATCTTTTACTTTTGACTGCTTTACTTTCTCTAGTAAATCCACTTTTTTTACTATTACTTTCACCTTTTCTATCTTTCTGACTTCTAACTATTTTGGCTTTACCAACATTTTGTCTTCATTGTTCTTTTTTACTCCTACTTTCTAGTCCAGTCTTCTGCTCAAGCTGTCTGCCTTTCCCATCTTACTCCCTGGAATATGTTTTAGCATAAAGTTGAACCTTGATAGATATAAGGCCCATCTGGCTTGTCTTCTATTTAATTTTTGTGCTTTCATGAAATATTCAAGGTTCTTGTGATCCATCCAAACTTCAAACTTTGTTATAGTTCTTTCTAGAAAGTGCCTCTATGCTTTTAAACATCTGACTATGGCTAACATCTCTTTGTTATGTATTTATGTATTTCATAATTCCTTTCAGTATTGCTTAGAGATTTTGAGATAAAAGCCACTGGTCTCCACAAGTTGTCTGAGTACTTCATTGAGAGTACTCCTCTAGTTACATAATTTGAGATATCTGCTTCTACCCTAAATTCCTTGTCTAAATCTGGGACTACCAATACTGGTTTTGTTATGAAGATCCTTTTGAGCTCATCAAATGCTCATTGCTGCTTGTCTCCCCACTGCCATTTTACATCTTTCCTTGTTAGTATATTCATTGGCCTTGCTACTTGAGCAAAGTCCTTGATAAACCTCCTATAGTAATTTATGAGGCCTAAGAACTTTCTGATGTCTTTTACATTTTTTGGTTCTGGTTAACTCAGTACTCTATCTACTTTTTCCTTTTCTATTTCTATCCCATTGGGTTCTATAATAACTCCAAGGAACCCAATCTTTTTCACTTTCCACATGTACTTTTCTGGCTTTATATAGAGATCATTCTCCTCTAGTCTTCTCAGTACTTCTTCCATGATTTTATTATATCCTTTATTTGTCTTGGTTCTTACTAACATATCATTTATGAATGCAGTAACTTTGCTTTTATTTACTAGGTCTCTTAGGATCTCATTTATCATTGCCTGAAATGTGACTGGCAAGTTTGTCATCCCAAAGAATATTACAGTTGGTTTAAACAATCCTATATACATTGTAAATGCTTCTTTCCACTTATCCCCTTCTTTTATTCTTATGTTGTTGAAGCCCTACTGCAAGTCCATCTTTGTAAATATTCTTTTACTCCCCATGTTATCAATTAAGTCTATTATTAATGATAACAAGTAATTGTTCTTTATGGTTTGTTTATTTAGACTGCAGTAGTCTATAACCATTCTCTTGCTTCTATTCTTCTTGCTCACAAAGAATACTGGTGATGTCTGAGAGGATTTAGATGGTCTAATATACCCCTTTTTCAATTGATTGTCTACAAAGCTCTAGACCTCTTCTCTCTCATTTTTGGATAAAGAGTAGATCCTTTCTTTTTGTGGTTTGAACATCTTTTTGAGATCTATAGCATGATCCCAAATCTTCCTGGTTGGCATTCTTTCTAATTCTACCTTTCCAAATACCTTCTTCTACTTTAAAAATCTTTTAGAAACCATCTCCTCAATTTTCCTATGGTCTGCTTTAACCTCTTCCTCTCTTTTCTAGTCTTTCTTATTGTCTATTGCCCATTTTACTACCTTTTCTTCCTCTAGTGTCACTACTCTTTTTCTTTTCTTCATTTTATTCCCTTTTTCTGATTTCATATTTCTTCCACATAGTAATAGGCACCTCGTTATCTTGACTTCTTCTGTTTCCCAATTAATTTCTAGGTTATATGTCTGCAACCATAGCATTCCCAATATAATGTCTGTTTTCTCCAGATTGTATACATCTATCCTTATTCTTTCTATGTGACTCTTATAGTATACATTCACCTCTATTTGATAGGTAATAGCTCCTATACTATTGTTTGTCCTATTGACATACCTCCTTCCATATTTTACACACTCTACTCTTGTCATCTCTCTTCTCTTTGCTTCTCTTTCTTTCCAGTTCCATGCTTCTTGGCATAGACCATATTACATGTTTCTTACTTGTCTCTCAAGGAGAAATCCTTGTCCCTGATTTTTGTAGGTCTATACCCTCTTGCCTTCACATCTTCCACAGTTCATATACATTGCCACTATCTCTTTCATTATCTATTCTCTCTTTAGCAGAAGTATGCTTTTGGGGGGCATACTCTCCTCTCTACAATATTCCTGCACCTTTGCCTATATAAGATATGCCAGCCTTCTTTCTTGCTGTGCCTTTTGTGGTCTGGTCATACATGCTGTCTCTTCCTCTCTTCTTCTCTTCTCTTCTTCTTTTCAACCTCAATATTTGGGCATTTCCATTTAAGATGGCTGATTTTCCAATATCTAAAACATTTCACTTTTTCCATCATCTCTTGCCTTCTCACTTTTACCTCTTCCCTTACTCTACATTACATCACTTTACTTGCTATTACTTCAAATTTATTCTGGGGAATTGACCTCCCTTTCTTTTCTCTTTTTTTTTATTTCTACAGTTACAGGCTAGGTGCCCAAATCTTTTACATCCCTAACACATCCTTTTTTCTCTACCTTCTATTTCTACTCTTAGTTTGGCAAGGGTATGCCATTGGTTGAGTATTCTACCCATGAAAGAGTTATATTGCTCTAGAGACATAATGCTACATCTCTAGAGAAGTTGAATAAGAAATGATCTTACTACTGTTACATCTACTGGGGTGCAAGATCTTCACCCAGCTAGATATCTACTGCTTTACTTACTACTGCCCTAGTAAGATAGTTATACTATCACCCCAAGGAGAGGATCCCTAACCTAAATGCCTTCTTAAGAATGCAGTGTTACTCCTCTGCATGTACAGCCCACAATAGGACTTCAGTACAAGGTTTCTACTAAGAGTAGTACAAGTATACTACACAACACCACTCAATTGTGAGATCAGGTCTCAGACACAATACCTAAGCTTGGTACTGCACTTCTACTAATAGTCTCTAACTGACTATCAAGTCCTTTTAAGCTTAGGGCCTGGATATGTCATAGTGGTCCTGAGTTGTGTTGCTCAGGTACTGAGGAAGATAAGAGAATAAGAAGTGGTAGAGCTCTGTGATAAGCAGTGCTAATGAAGGAATCAAGTTCTAGTATAGGAACTTAGACTATAACACCTTAGAACTACTTCTAGTCCAAGTTGACAAGGTATCACAAATGGCCACTTACTAATTTGTGATTGGTTGATTTGATAATCAAAGTGCTCAAAAAAGCAAAGTTAGACAAGCAGCAAAAGATGTTGTTAAGTCTAAGGTTTATTCTCAGATATATAGTCCTTAAATACATAATTGTGGTAGTCTGTGCACCAGTATAGCCTACCACATGATCACTATCTATTGTTCTACATATAGGAGTGTTATTGTTCTTGAAATAGAGATAACCTAACCATCTTAGGGCAGTCCTTTTTTCTATTCAAGGACAGATGATAATCTATGGATAAAGATTAGTATTATATACAAACATTGAGGACCTTGTATCTCCATGGGATCTTATCACCTTGGGTTCTATTTATAGCTGAAAGAAGTGCATTGAAGAGAGCTTCACAATGGTTGTTGAAGCAAACAATTATGTTAAGTGGTTCCTAAGATATCAGCAATTTAGTGTCTGGTGACTTGGTAATCACTAACTGATCTGCTGATAACTCAGTGAATACTGATTGCTTTGAGATGTTTTTGGTACTGTTTGAAAGGTCTTTTTTAGGGCTTTAGGTAGCCATTTAGATTGTTGAAATCAGTCAAGTATTCCCAGAGTTATGGTCTAAATGAAGTTTGTGATACAAGAAAAACTCAATAGAGTTCTTATTTGATTGCTATACACTACTTGTATACATTTTGTATTTACTTCTATTTATAAAGTCCTATGCATCTCTTTTGAGTTATTCCTTCTTATGTGTCTATTGATTTTCTAATTAAATGAAACAAAAAGAAAAAAAATATAAATAATAACTTAGCCATTTGGCTATATCATAACAATATAGTGGTCACTGGAATAACCTTCTACAAGGGAGCAGGCTTGAAAAACCTGGCTAGTCATCAACTCAGATTATATCATACCCATAAGGTTTGGTGTTGGAAATATAGATAAGGGCTTGACTAAATGTGGTAAGATCCAGGAGTGGTTTATTGACTACTTTGATAGTGAGCTTGTTATAGTACATAAAGGTTAGCACCTTAGAAATACTATGTGAGGCAGATCTAGATTGATCTTACAATCATTTTAACTATTTTTACATTACAGATAGGCTGTGCTTTCTCTCTTTAATTTCTTTCTAATACCTCTACTATCTATTCATCTCCATAAACCCTTTAGCATACAATTGAGGACTATCACTGTCTTTTTTCTACTTGTCATAGTAAAAATCTCTTTTGCCCCTTTTACTGTAATACCAGGTAATAGAGTATTTCTACTTACTATTGCTGGCTTCAGCACACTAGCATCAGCTTACTAAGAACTGTACTATTATGACTCATCACCCTAGTCTACCCAGCCTAGAGTACTAGTAGTAATCTAGTTTTGTTATCAACTAAGCCTCTTCCTTAATTCATCTTTCACTACTTGTGGGTAAGTATAGGGAAAGATTCAACTTGATTGGTTAAGGTCAAGTCCATCAACTTGAGAACCAAGGCTTGACACTATAATACTCAACATCCAATATTGCACTAGTGACAACAAAACTGGAGAAAAGCATATGGAGCTGACAAGAATACCTTTTATTGTTACCAATATATTTGCTTCTTCTGATAATCATTTATATTTCAATAGCAATTTTGAAGACTGGTTCAAATCATGGATTGGAATAAAAACTGAAATAAAGCTTTTCAATACAACTTGTTGGAGACAACACAAAAATTCTCTTCTATACTCTGAAATTCTGAGTAGTATTAATTCTTTAGTATTAAATCTACTACTTATTTTTGTTGTTGAGCTATTAGTTGGTGATGATAGAACTCCTTTGGACTGGAATATCCCTCAACATTTAGAGCCTTTAGGATCAGACCAGGTCAAGAAATCAAAACTCATCTATGATCTTATAGGTTTTGGACTTATGAATGAAGCCCAAAATCACTTTATAGCATACTATCAAGATGAAAGTATTACTGGAGTAACAACATATAATAGAATGCAAAACCATGGAAAAACTGTCCAAGTTTCTAATCTCCATTCTTCAATATATCTTTCTGGTATCTTTCCCTTGTTATCTTCTGGTTATTTTTGACACAATGTTATCTATAGACTTTGTAGAGGAAGAAAAGCTCAAAGCTGTTTTTATAGACAATGTATCAAGAAGTGTTAAGAGAAACTGGAAATCTTATTCTCAACCAGATATCTTTTACTTATGCCCAAAATTTCATATCAGAGAGATTTGAAGAAAATGCAACTAGAGTACCAAACATAGAAAATTAACTCAGTATTTACCAAGACTGATGAATATATTTATTTCTCTTATACCTATATCTCTCTAGTCCTCTCTTTTCCCAAGAAAAAAAAAGAAAACATTGTAGATCTTATAACTTCTTCTCCATTATCACTATCTATTAACTCTTCTTTATATTCTCTTACTTTTAACAAGCATCCAACTCCTACAATACCAGTCAACTATTCTATGAAAGGTCAGAGAAGTCCTTTCACAGATATATAGGATCTATAGAAGCATAAAATTCAACCAGAAGTTGAGTTAGAGATAAGTATATCAATTCTAAAATATTTGTATTTTGTACTTATTTTTAATTAGAAAGAACAAATAGAGGTTATTATACCTACTCAACCTTTACTTTCTAAGCCAAAACCTATAAAGAAAAGATCTCAAAAAATAGCCTTTAAAAAGAGTCTTGAAAAGAGTCTTGAAAAGTGAAAACATAATAAGATAATAGAAGTTGTTTCAAAAGATAAACAAGTGCCTTATTATACCAAACTACCTAAAGTAGTAGTTAAAATTCAAGTTCCATCACCACTTTTTACTAGATAGAACTTAAGAAAGAAAAAGAGTCTAGTTAAATAGATATTGTATTTAATCTGATATATATATAAGAGAATCAAAGTTGAAATAATTGATAATTTAAAGGCAAGCTATTTTTATCAACATAGTGTCCAATCTATAGTCCTATTCTCTTTTCTAGTCCTTTATCTTGTCTTGGATAATCATTTGTGACAATAAATAAATAAGGTAGAGAATAAATTTTTTTTCTCTCTACAAGTGGGATTACTATAAATTTGAGTAATTGGTAACAATTCTTCAGAATAGTTAGTTAATATAACAATAAATATAGGTCTAATAACACACCTGGATAACAGTCTTTTTCTTTTTTCTCTTCTACCAATTTCTATTTATCTAAAATATGGCAAAATTCACATGAATAAGTATAAAAATTACCAAGTAGTTTATGTAGACAATTAGACCATTTTAAGAAGAAAATACCCTTTTTTCTATATTGAATAACCATAAGAGACTCTATTTCAGCTCTAAGATCAGGATTAGCTAAAAGAAGACTTGGAAAAATAGTAGGATTTTGAAGAACAAAAATATTTTGGATAAAGTTTATCAAAAATAAATAACATGTTGTTGAATGGAATTCTTTGTTAACAAAAGCCATTGTTAACCAGAAATAGCTAATTGATAGTAATTAGCTTTGACTTCTCTATGTTGAAAAAAACTTACAAGTTGGTAAATTGATATATTTGTTGGAGTAAGTTGATTTTCTAAAAAGAACCACTACAACAAACAAAAAAGAGAGATAATTGGTTATTTCTCTTCAAGTGCTCTATAACAAAAAATAGAAAGATATAGAGAAAAAACTAAAGGAGATAATTAAGTTAAAAAATTGTTTTAAATAAAATCTATATACTTATATTCTGAGGTTGGAGTAAGCATACATTTGGTTCTAGTTAAACCCAGAACTCTCCTTCTGGGGTTGTATGGATATATATAAAAGTAATAAATTGGTTGAATCTAAAAAAGACTTAGTAATTATTATGAAGTATTTAAAAAAAACATATTGTGAAAGTTGTTGGGAAAGTTTTTTTATTTTGGCTTTAAAAACCTCACTACTAACATTTAGTTCTACTTCAATCAAGCTAATGTTATTTGCTAAAGATCCTCCAGGAAAATAAGGCTTAATACAACTATAGATAAGACAAGATATACATGATGTTGGATCAAAGCCAGAAAGTTAGAAAACCAAAATACAAAGATTATTCATTAATATAAGAGAAAGTTGTACTCTTGTAGGACTGGCATTTGAGACTATGAAAGACTGCTAAAGAAAAGAAAAAGACTATTTTATATTATTAAAAGGAAAAAATTGAAGGATTTCAAGCATATATGATATAGTTGATGTTGAGTTACTAGATTTGTTGACCAGCAATAAGGACAGATAAAATCACCAAGTTCAATATTGGTAGGAACATGGTTAAGACATTTTGTACAAAGATTTCAGCCACAAGAGCAAATATACAGTTGGTCTCCTTCAGCACACCAACTGCAAAACTAATATTTTAGAGTTAGGGTATAGATGAATAGTATTATAAAGTTTGAACCTATAGTATTACTTTTTTTTTCAATTAATATAGGATCATATACCAATTTTTAGAAAGAGAAAGTTAGAACATCTTTTTGAGTACTGTCTAGTGATATAATTTGAGATCTTATTGGCTATAAGATATTAGAATGTATAGAGTTTGTCTTTTTTGTAATTTGAGGCATAGGTAGAAGAGTAGGTTTTCTAAGTAAACTTGGGAAAAGTGAGATAGATATTCTTATTATGAAGTATTCAGTTAGTTGTAACAACAGGTCACATGATCTCAAATCAAACTGACAGGGATTTCTCTTATTTTTGGATCAAGAATTTTTATAAAACAAGTTGTTTGTAACAAAATAAATACAAAGACTATTATATTACAAAGTTTCCTTTGATAGCTGTTAGAGAGGCCTCTTCTAACAGATACCAAAGAGGAAAAAATAGAAAATAAGAACAAGAAATCTATTGAAATAAGTATTAGTGAATCTACATATAGATATTAGTGAACCAAAAAAAAACAAAGGTAACTTACAAAAGACAGAATGCTAAAGGTACCCCAATGCTTATAGCAGGGGAAATATGGAGAGAATACAGTCAGTAAGCAATATTGTCAGGAAAGAGAAAACAAAATAGAAAAACACATACAGATGGTCACAAGTAGAGATATGTTTATGAAGGGTCAACAACCCATCATACAAGAGAGGACAAATAGGGGGGCCAAGACAAACATCCTATAAGCATAAATGGGTTAGTAAATAAATAAAAATAAAAATAAAATAAAAAAACAATGTATTAGGAATTACACTTGAGGCAGGGGCAAGGACATATCCAAGGAGTGCAGACAAGGTATTATACAAGAGAGGACATGTGGTGGGGGCTGTGTTAGTGTGAAGTTGTGAGAACTTAAAGCTCAACTGAGGTGGTTGTTCAGGAAGAACTCAATAAAGTTCTGTGGTAGATTCTTCTAGCTACTTATATAAATGTCTATTGGTCTGTGCACTTGTCTTCCACAATCACATGACCTATACTAGTAACTATGTATATATTACATAATTCTTTCCCATGCTATTTATATCTTTTCTGCATTATGTTCTTTGATATTTCCTATTAGATTGATAAATATATGGGAAATAGTTTCTTTTTTAGGAACTATCTCATAACAGACTGAAACAAATATTCTATAAGCATAAATAGATTAGTAAATAGATAAATATAAAAAGAAAATAAGTTAATGATATACTGGGGACTCCACTTAGTGTAGAGGCAAGGATATGTCCAGAGAGCACAGACAAAGTATTGTACAGGAGAAATATATAGTAGTAGCAAAATAAATGTTCTAAGAAAAAAAAAGGTTAGTAAATAAATAAAAATGAAAAGAAAATATATAAATGACCTACTGGAGACTCCACTTGAGATGGAGGCAGGAATATATCCAGGGAGCATAGATAAGGTATTGTATAAGATAAAATGTATAAGAGAACAAGATAAACATTCTAAGAAAAAAAAGATCAGTAAATCAGATAAAATAAAAATAAAATATATGAACAATGTAGCTAAGACTAGATATGAGCTAGGTACAGGAGTATATCCAGGGGGTGCAAACAAGCTATTGTATGAAGGAAAAATATATAGTAGAGCAGAGATGAACACCCTATGAAGAGATATAGGTTAGTAAATACTACAAACTCTCTCTGTGAGAGGAGATGATCTACTGTGTGCTCTGGCAAGTGGAAAGGTGGAAAACAAGCTCCCAGATCCTACCAGGATAAGCAGTATAGTACCTGAAACTCTGAATCTCCTCTAGTTTATAGCTATTGAAGACCAAACTACTGGACAAAGGGAAGATAGAGATATCCTCTTGCCCAGAGCCAAGGAAGAGCTCTTACTATACCCACATCATAACAGTCCCAGGCACTAGGCAATGATCAACAGGGTAGTAGATACAAGTTCTTAGCAAGAAGGTCTTAAAAGACTAGCACAACAGCATACTAGTTTTGTTTTCTGATATATAGGATGATATGACTAATCATTATGTCATGCCCAATTTCTTATTTTATTTTTATTTATTTACTGACCTATTTTTTTTCTTAGAATGTTCATTTTACTCTCCTATATATCCTCTCCTATACAATGTATCACAAATGGCCACTTTGTTATGAGAGCCCCAAACAGGAAAAGGTTTCCCACGCATTTGAACACTTAATCCAAAACCTCAAAGCATACAATGGAGTAAGGATATAAATAGGGTGGGGACTTAGTAAGTCAAATCACATGACAAGGTCAGGTGATTATAGAACATTCTGGAAAGAACATGTGATTGCAGGACTCTAGGGTACAGCCACTGTAGTAGTAGTATAAGTAGGGCTGCAATCCAACAAAGAACTCCATTGAGTTCTTCTTAAACATCTACCTAGGGTGATCACTAAGGACATTCATTGTCTATTGTCTATTGATAACACACTTACTGATTTGTGATTGCTTGATTTGATAATCAAAGTGTTCAAAAAAGCAAAGTTAGACAAGCAACAAAAGATGTTGTTAAGTCTGAGGTTTATCCTCAGACATACAGTTCTTAAATACATGATTGTTGTCACAAACTTCATTCAGACCATAACTCCAGAAATACTTGACTGATTTCAACAATCTAATTGGCCACCAAAAGCCCTTAAGAAGACCTTTCAAATTGTACCAAAAACGTCTCAAAGCAATCAGTATTCACCAAGCTATCAGCAGATCAGTCAGTGATCACCAAGTCACCAGACACTAAATTGCTGATATCTCAGGAACTGCTTAACATAATCGTTTGCTTCAATGACCATCGTGAAGCTCTACTCAATGCGCTTCTTTCGGCTATAAATAGATCCCAAGGCGATAAGATCCCATGGAGATACAAGGTTCTCAATGTTTGCACATAACACTGATCTTTATCCATAGATTATCATCTGTCCTTGAATAGAACAAAGGACTGCCCTAAGATGGTTAGGTTATCTCTATTTCAA
>Ga0153926_100290_pt1 | contig 11906 bp, 12 predicted proteins | sample TSNJ010MetaG_FD_104716 | JGI IMG/M metagenome (GOLD analysis project Ga0153926, IMG submission 104716) | Attine ant fungus gardens microbial communities from New Jersey, USA - TSNJ010 MetaG | ecosystem: Host-associated > Fungi > Mycelium > Unclassified | place: USA: New Jersey, Wharton State...
TACATTAGTCACCTGAAGTGTTCATCGCTGGTTATGGCCGTACACGTACATCATTTGGATCTAGATTTACCAATACAGGTGACCATCCTTGGCCCATACGAACACAGTAGTTAACCAATATTTTACACAACGCTGTTTTTCCAGAATTTACTGGACCAATCACCAGTACTCGAGGTGGATCTGAAGGTTTGGCATTAGTCTGTGGTTCACCAGGTGCCAGTGATGATCCCTCGAGGGTAAATAGGGATCGGACACGCATTTTCTCGAGTACGACATGAAGATTTCCATAAGCTTGCATGGGCGTATCTTCTGATATATACTCTGTGGAAGGTTGGCCTGTAACGTGTTGACAGTGAATACGTTAATCTAGCATTCTAGGGTATGAGGCTCTAGAGAACCTCGTGACTCATCTCGATGGTACAACCTCGCCATGTGAAGACCGCCGCCTTACATTCCACTCCAAAAAGGTAGTTTTTTCCTGCAACAAGCTCAGCACCAAAGATCTCGGCTTTACCTCTCACCAGCTACATGAACTTGTCGTCAATGCCGAGGGTTGGCGAGGATGGTTGAACCGCGCACCTTGATTGCCAACGTTGTATCTGGATCGAGCTCAAACCGATACTCTGACTCAGGCTTGAGAATCCACTCTTGTGTGTGTGTGGTCATTCCTCGGAATTGGACTGGTCGTTAGGGTCGCAGGCGGATGACGTAAAGTACTCAGAAATATGTTTTGATGATTTACTCGGTGTGAGAACTGGGAGGAAAGATACCGCGGAAGTTACTCAATCACTCAATCACTCAATCAACACACTAACACACTGCCGCTTTTTCGACGCTCCTTTTCCCCTTGCGGTAAATACACCGTCCTTACGCTCATTTTGACTCGGACCCATCTTTCTTTCACGCTCCTTCCTCCCTGCCCTTCATGAGCCTACGCAGTATACCCTCTGAAAAATCTCCAATTACGGATACACATGTTGCTTTCGTGGACGACGTTGATGTCGCTGCGAGGCTTACTGCCAATGCGAACAGTGACATACCGTTAAGCCCTGAGGCTACTGCAAGGTTGAAGTAAGCATCTATCATACTTCTCGACGCACTCGAATCATGACTTTCACAGACGGAAACTTGACAGACACTTAATGCCCTTCATGTGCAGTATGTCCATGTTCCCGTGATCTGGGGATTCACATTTGACTAACCTCATGTCCCCCAGTCATGTATTTGTGGGTATATTTCGTGCCATCTACGAGCCATTCTGAATGTGGCACAGGATGACTTTCGCCGATAAGACGACACTGGCTCAGTCATCAGTTCTGGGGATCATGTCTGTATGCCACTCCATAATCCTTCACACACTGCTCATCGTCTATCAGGCAAGGGGCACACCTGGACCAAAACCAATTCAACTGGCTTGGAACAATTTTCTACCTGAGCTATATTGCATTTGAAGTAGATTCAATCCTCCCTCGTTATTGAATCATCATTCATCACCCATGAGAATAGTATCCCCAGAGTCTCGCTCTTCAAAAACTACCGGTTGGCAGATGGATGAGGTATGAAACGTTATCGTTCGGTGGTTTTAACTTAGCCCTGTTCCCAGCATTAATATCTTTGTATGGGCGGTTGCTCTATTGGCACATGCAGCATGCAAATCTTTTGGTGCTCTATTTGCTGTTCGATTCATCCTCGGGATCTGTGAAGGTATGAAAAGATCAACGGTCTCTTCATTTTACCCACATATATCACAGGTGCCATTACACCCGGATTTATGATAGTAACTTCCATGTTCTATACTCGAGAAGAGCAAACAAAGAGGGTTGGGTATTGGTGTGAGTGGTCCACTTATCTTTGCGAACATCTCTTGCCCAACCGTAGCTCCAGTCCTCATGAACGGTGTTGCGATTATCTTCCTTGGTTTTGTAGGTTTCGGGGTGCTTCATGCTGAGGTTCGTTAATATCACTTGTTCTTCTTTCTCAACCATTCATTTCGATTGCCAATAGACTCATAAATTCATGCCCTGGCAATGGTGCATTCAAACGTCGACCGCACTTCATAGATCTTCATTTTGATCATGTATCACAGGCTCATGGTTATCACTGGTCTCATTACCCTAGTAACAGCAGTATCCTTTTGGTAAGTGCTTTACATTCTTTATGATTTGATAGGGCAACTAATGACAGTTTACGCACGCGTGTTTCTCACTTCTCAGGTTCTTCTTCCCAGATAATCCTGCCAATGCGCGGTTTCTAACTCCAGAGGAGCGTGTGCAAGTTGTTCAACGTATTATAGTCAATCAAACTGGTGTGGAGAATAAAAAATGGAAGCGTGAACAGTGAGTTTCTGAACTGAATCACTGCCCATATGGATATATCATCATGGGCATCATAAAAGAAATGGTACTGATATCATTTGATCATTAGGTTCATTGAAGCGTTCACGGACCCCAAGACCTGGTTAATTGCTGTTCTCGGAGCTCTTCTGTACGTTTTGGGTTCACCTTCAGGCTGTAGAATTCCTCCAGAGATTCTAATTTCATTTACCCCCGTCTTTTTAGCAATGTCTTCAACTCTGTATGTCAAACATTTTGATCACCCTGCACGAACAACTTTGTTGACGCCACTAAATTTAAATTAGCTTACCAATCAGCGTTTGATCCTTATTTCTCAGTTTGGGTTTACGCCGATTCAAACAACGTTAATTGGCTGTGTTGACGGTGTCGTTGAGAGTATGTCTTGTCAAACGTTTGGCAAGTGGTTACTGACCATCTGTCCCCATCTGTCGATCAATGACATGACAGTCTTTTTCATCTTGATCGCAGTTTATCTTGGTTCATATCGAAAAATTGGCAGGGGATATGCCGGGGCAATGATGTTTATCCCGGCTATCCTGGGAGCAATTCTCCTGAATGCACTCCCTCAACATAAGAAGATCGGTCTACTGTTCTCATATTGGCTTACGAGTGCGTTGCGCTGCCTTGATGAGCGTCTAAGCATTAAAATGCCCTTGTTTAGTCGCCGCTATTTCTCCCTTTGTGGTTGTCTTGGGATGGACTGGATCACTTGTTGCAGGTCACACAAAGAGTGGGTCGTGTAACAGATGTCTTGACTTGATTTGACGTCGTGTTCACAAGAAACAACCGTCAATGCAATTCTACTCGTTGCTTATGGTATAGGTAACGCTGCTGGTCCATTCATGTGGAAAAAGAACTACCAACCCAGGTGATTTTTGAGGCTTGTTTTGAATCTACTTTTTCCCAGGGATTCATGTTCTTGCATTTTACAGAAATCGTGTCCCTTGGATTACTATCACAGTGATATTTGGCGTCTGTGTTGTCATGTTCATTGCATTACGGTCATATCTCTCTTGGCAGAACGAGATGAGGGAAAAGGAAAGCCGTGATGACAGCTACGACCATACTTATCTTACCTTCACTGATGAGAGAGGAAACTCGGTCCGGAAAAGGGTTGATAAGGTGGGTTACTCAGGTTTTGTGATTATACTGAATGACTCACTTGGTGATCGTAAGGCATTCCTCGATATCACCGACATCCAGAACCGCGAATTCCGTTATATATTGTAAACTTAATTATATACCCTTGATACCTACCCCGCTTGTTTGGCTACAATCTTTTTCTGGATTCGCATCATCATGGTCTGTTTGTTTAGCCGGTTGTTCACAAATAGATAAATAAAAATTGTACTTGTTCCGAGCCCAGTGCTGGAGTCTAGCAGTAACTATATATATATTCAGATACTTGGTAGACCGCTTCAGTCTGGATTTTGAAAACTGAGGTCATCACTATCCATGCCAGGGTAATGGTGGTGGCACGATGCGACATACATCATTCCTTACATGGTCACTGGTTGTGACAGGAACCTGAGTGTTAAACAACGAGAGCGTGCGACATATATTGAACAGTCCAAGTTCAGAACAAACGAGAGCAGGTGCAAGAAAACGCAATCAACAGGAGACCTCTGCAACAAATCTACAAAGCGATCCTGAAGATATAAAGCGCATATATATGCCCAAAGACACATCCTTTAAAGATTGACATTAACGGGAGCGCAGTTGAGGAGGTTTAAGAAGCCGGACTAAAGTGGATATTTCAGAATTCAAAACTGGAGAATGAAGAGGAGGATACGTACGAAAGCTGTCTCTTGGCAGCAGGCGGGCTGAGCAGCACAGTTATCGCCCGAAACACCGAGGACGGAGATGGGGCTGCAGTCCAGACCAATTTGTGGGAGAAGGTTAATGGGAATGCCAAGGAGACCACCAGCACTGGCTCCAGTGTTGCCAATGTTGGAAGTATGTTGACCTGAGGAAACAAAATGAGTTGATCCAAAGCACCCAGAGAAATGGCGATCTCCTACAGCAGTGGAGCTCGCCGACGTTGCAGTTGCCACCATCAGGGTGATGAGGGGTGGGGGTGGCCTATGAAGGAGGGACATATGAGCAGAGGTGCGTCGGGATGTGCATAGAGCCACTCACCGAGGCGATCATGGGAAGAGTGACGAGGGCAGCGACAAAGACACGGGAGAACATGATAAATCGATTCTAAAGGTGTAAATGCAAAGAGCAGTTGGAGGCCAAGAGAGAGAAGAAAGCGAGCTGAGGAAACTCAGCCCATCTGTGCAGTCTTATATACCAGTCCAGTCGTCCAAATTTAGACCCGTCTTGAAAACCTTTGCCCAAAGTCCATGGATTTCACCTGTTCCAGCCGAGCGGGCCGCAGAACAAGTTGAAGCGTTAATAAGAAATAAACGAGATATGGAGTCCGAAGTGTTATGCTCCGTAGATGGACGCGGTAAGTAAAGAGAATTAAGCTTCTTACAACTTCTTCACGTCTAATAGCATTTAGAACTTTGAGTACCTTTTGTGGCTCTCGCGCGACCGAGGCCTCAGAACGGGATCGAGATGTTTCGAGTGTCATTGAAAAACCATCCGATAGAAATGGGACCAGAACCCTTGAAAGCTTCGAGTCGCTACAGGGTCCTCGAAAGACACGGAAACTAGAGAGATTGAACACAAGGGTGTAATCGATCCAACTTCCCGGTGCGCGGATGGTCTATAACAGCGGGTCATCTTCCTTCGTTGGGTGGCACGCGGTGCGTTATTTGGTCTGGTCTCCTGTGAACACTTGGGAAATTTTATGCTAGCAGACGTGCAGCTTCCCGATGGATCGTCGTCAGGTGTGGGTTTCAAGTTATGGCCTGATTCTGGATTCAACACCATCAGGGTCATCTTCTTTACTATTTTGGACATGAACCTAGGAAACGTCGGCTCCTTTTTTCCGGAAATCGGGTGACTGAGGTGTCCAAGAAATTTAACAATTCGCGCTGAGCATAATTCAAAGAATACAATTGAATATCAAGAAATAGCTGTAACGATACTTTCCGTTGTCACAAAAAATTATTGAGTTTCACAGGTCTACGAACGGCTGCTGAATTCCCCTCATTGAACTTGTATGATACACGATAGGCTTCCTTCATGGGTTTCTTGGCAGCCAATTTTGAGTTGGTTGTCGATGTCGGTTTAACCGCAATAGGACGACCAAAGAAATCCGTCGGCGTCTGGTAGACAAATCTCAATTTCACACGGCAGCTCGAAGCCTAACCCCTTACCTTCCCACTAGTATCAGATGGATTCGTTTTTTGCCGCTTTGGTGCAGGTTCGGAAATATCCACCTCAGTCGACTTGTGAGTCCCGTTACTTCAGGTCACATCAGAAACTCCGAAAACGTGAATATTGACCACGAAACGCATACCGTTGCATGTGTCCAGACACATGGCGGTTGCCGCTTTTTCCTTTTTCAATGGCCTCAACATCGCGAGCCGCTAATTTGGCGTTGACCTAGAAAATTATATTTCGACGATTGGACGGCCCAGGCTCGCGACACTCACTTCTGCAGCGATAAGATGACGAACAGCATATCGTGATGCTGCGATATCGCTTGCTCTCTTGCCATCATAAGTGATGAATACATCAATGGGACTACGTAAAAAATTAGTCAGATAGTCCTGCTTACGCCCAGTCCATCGAGCACGGACTTACGGGTCAAGGCCATAGGACAGTTGACCATCCTCTCCTCTATCTGGTATGAACCGTAGTTCTAAAGCCGCCATGATCTCCACCAGTCGAGCCAATAATCGACGCTCTTCAGCCCGAATTACCTGGCTATTTGCCTATTTTGACACATCAGTGGCGGAAAACTTGGCAGAACGAAAGCTGTCACTGACAGGTCTAAGCGGCGGTGATATAATACGATTGATAAATGGCGTGAACTCGAGTTGTAGTATTGGGGCACTGGCGAGGTGTCTGTAGGCCCCTCCTTCTTGACGATTTATGGCATTTCGGAGACAACGGGCAAAAGAGTCGTAAATTTCTTCGTTTGACTTAGTGAGTTGATGATACTTTGGGCGATAATTTAGAAATATGACACGTTGAGCTTGAAATTACTGACCTCCCAATCTGAGTAATTGCGCTCTATCCGCTCGGAATTTCGAGCTTGGAATAGTGGATAGAACGGAACAAGCATGAAAGGCAAATATGGAAGAAGGGCGAAGTCACTATCAGCAAACATTGATGAAGATAGTGCGTCGTAGGTAGTTAACCACTCGGTTGCTTTCTCGTGGCGGGAAAAATTGGCATCATGTTGTCGAAGCGTGGCGTAATGCTCAAAACACCCTATTTTCCGTTAGAAAGAGTCGTCAAAACGTGGGATCGCTGAGGTCGCTCACCATTTGCAATGGCCGCATCTTTACCGCTACTTTCAATCTCGTGGCTTAGCCGGTTCACGTATCTAGATTCTTGTTCCTCCGTCATACCTAACTCCTTGACCCGCTTTTTCGACAATGGACTGAAGATGCCATTTAAAACAGCTACAGTTGTGGTATCATCCTCTTTCATCCCAATAGTGGCTTTGCGAATGACAATCTCTGTAACGTCTTCTCGACGTGACTTGACAAACTATGGATGGCAGCATTCAGGACGCATGTCAAGTAAAAGATGCCCAATATTTACCTGTAATGTATTAATGCAGCCGCGGAGGTCGCCCTTCGCAATCGCCACAAGTGTACCCAGGGCTCTCGTCTCAGCTTTAAGACCTTCGTTGTCACATATCTCTTGCAGGCGCCTGACGGTATGAAAGTCTGCTGGACGTGTAAATCGAACTTGATAGGCATGTGGCCTCAACTTAGACAATGATGAAGCATTAATGTCATTGCAGATGCAGATGATTGGACGGAGAAGGGGCCTTGAAGCATTTGGTTGCTGTTTATGACTACCTCGTTCTGAGGCATTGGTCAATCAACGAAGACATGGGGAATTCATGGCTACACACTCTTCTTTCGTGATTTGCTCAAGGTCAGTTGGACAAGACTGTTAACGAAAGAGCTTGTCTAAGAGCTAGTTATGGGCAGTGTAATCAATTTTGCGTGACAATTACTTACATTCTCGCCAGCCCCCGTTGCACCATCAATCTCGTCGATTACTACAAGGACAGGCTTTGTACTATTCACCAGGGAACCTGATTCGAGGGTAGGACGTATTCGATCGTTCACTACATTACCTGCTCGAGCATCGCTAAACAGGATTGAATTGTTGGCATACCAACAGGATTGTAGGGAGTATGTACCTAGCATTGATTTCCATGATATCGTAACCAGCATGGCGTGCCACGACGTGAGCAAGGGTAGTCTTGCCCAAGCCTGGGGGTCCCGACAGAAGCAGAATCTGTACAACTGTTAGCATACTTAGACATACACCACCTGTACCTCACCTTCTCGCGCGGTCGTTGATACTCGTCGTCGACATTCTCATCAACATTTCGTTGCCGCTTTTTGCCTTTCGTTTTTCCAAACACACAATAATCCCATTGTTTTACCCAAATCATGGTCTCACGTGCAACACGATCGTTTCCTATAAGATCTGTAAAACAGGTTGGGCGATACCGGTCTACCCAGAGTGTATCCTCGATGGAATTTGTGGCAAAGCTATCAGACGGTCGCAACTGGAGACTGGAATCGAATTTTAGATGCCAAGTTTTCAACTGACGGCCGCGCCACGTACTTCTGTAATTTTCTTATATCATCAAGAAGTCGGTGTACTGGTATATCGAGGAGGCTGGAAAAAGGAGAAGTCGTGGTTTCCACTGTGCTTATGAATGGAGTCTATAAAACGCTCATCAATAAGGACATTCCAGCATCTTCGAACCAACGCACAACCAGCTTCGCAGAGCGTTTCCTCTTTTTCAGAGATATCACGCTCCCGTTGAACGTAGTCGCTTGAACATAGTTAGAGGACTTTGTAGTCCAGGACGACCTTTCATCATCGTCAAGAACAGGAGAATGTAAGGATGTCGAACTTGACGGTGAAAATGCTGTTGCTGCTTCAGATGATATTCAAAGTGGTTGGATTTTTATAATTACCTTGACGGGTGCCAGAAGTTCCCTGCTCTCCATGAACGGAGGTTAGATTAGGACTTAACATTGAGTCTCTAGAGCTGACGTTCTGTGGGTTTGTGTCTTCAGAGTTAACTATTCGCGAGTTTGAATCTTCCTTAGGTCTCTTCGTCTTTGAGAGTAGGCTTGTCAAAGTGAAGGACGCAGCATCTATCCAATGAACTCCAGGTCCCGCTAACCTTCCAGAAACTGGCGCTTACGAATTTTGCTATTATCAATTTGAAATATTCCTCCATTTGTTTCGTTGGTACAGCTGATCGTAGTTGTTGATCCGGATTCTGTCTGGAGAGAGGAACTAGATCCAAGCAACCCATTTGGCGGGAAGCTCGAGACCATAGTGATGATCCAACACTTCAAATATATCTATTTTCAGGATTTCGCAAAACCAATGCTTCAGGCAAAGTCTCTCGACGATCACAATAAGGTATAGAATGAGCAAGGAAACTGAGCATTTACAAAGTATTTACAGAGTGTATCACATCCCGTGATGGCGTTGCTTGGTATGGTTCTTGGAACCAAACATGACTGATGATCCTTGTAAGCCCTTCTTCAGTTAAACTTTTTCGATGTCCACAGTGCAAGAGTCGACTCAGAGTTTGAGCCCAGGCAATCAAGAGAGTAAGTCAAGAATTCATTTTACCAAAAAACTTAGTGTTAATTGAAATTTATCAGCTTTTCGCGCTCTAATAAATACAATTGCTCCCGAAACCGCAGAAGATGGACATTTTACCCATGAAACGATCAAAAAATTATCATCGAAGTTGAGTGAACTGATCGGTGACGAGGCAATGAAAGACTACGAACAACTTAGGGATAAGAGGGGTGAGGTACGCTTTTCTCGAAGTCCGCACACACTTCACTCCAGACCTATACTCAGCTTATGAATGAAGATGGACTTCCCATCATCGACATTTCTGAGTCACTTCCTCAAACTGAAGGAAGCAATCGGCAACAAGAGCCTATGATTCTTCAAGATATTCCTTTAATTCGCCTCTCATCCCTCCCCACCGTCGCAAGAGAAAAACTACGCCAACATCGTGATCGAATTCTGAACGAGTTAGAAGAGGAAGAACGTCAAGAGGAAGTGCGTCAAAAGAAAGCTGAGAGAGAAGAGAGAGAAGAACTTCTGCGAAAGCGTAAGGTAGAAGCCGTAAACGAACAGGCCAGACGGCAACAGGCGACAGAGCTCCAGAAGAAAATGGGGAGGGCGCTCATGCGCAATATGGGGTTCTCTATGCAAGAACCCGATTCTTTCATAAAAGAAGGAGATACAGAAAAGCAAGAAAATCCACAAACAAGAACGGACACTAGGGAGCGCAAAAAAACCGTCACCTTTGTAGAATCCCAGGATTCCGGTTCCAAAATCAATAAGCCTGAGTGGAACGATGTCACAGCAGCGAGGTTACGTGCCGGGAAACGCCCTACACTCCTACAATCATTTCTTCCCGATGCTAACCCCGTTAAATTCAACGTTATTGAACGCATGCCCGCGGTTGACGTCTCAACTACCTCCAGTCGACCCACTCCTTTTAGTCCATTCACGAAAGACTCTGATGACGAATCAGAACCAGAGGATAACAATCCAATACCTTACTCTGACAATAGCGACGGCGACGAGGCATCTGGAGAAGGACTTCTAGACAGTGAAGAAGACAATGGAGAGGCTGAGCTTGAGAATCAGTATGACTTAGACTTTGCACAACACCAGCAAGAGATAGCCATGGAATACTATAATAAACGCAACATCATCGGTCAAGACGTGGCGAGAGCCATCATAAATCATTCACACGAAGAGAGTGTAAGTATCCGGCTCATACCGGTAGTCTCGACTCACTTAATTCTGATCAGGAATCGGCCCTCGAGGCACCAACGCCAAACAGCCAATCTAAATTCTTAGTATCGCGCTTCAAAGCCAACCGCATAACATCAGCCTATGGCACTCCAATCGGTCCTAAGACGTCAACGTCCGTTGCAGATTCAGTACTTCCCGAGACCAGCACCAGAACAGTACAACGTGCTATCCGCTCAGGCAGAATTGACGATGATGATCACCTTGTAGGGGGTGATCGTGATAGCGACAGTGAAATCGAAGCAGAAGGACTACAAGAGACCCTAGAGCTACTCAAGAAAGGGGAAGTTTACAATCTCGGACAAAATAGGCAGTATTTCCATGCTCCGTCTCAAATGCAACCTGGTAGCACTCAAGAAACTTTGGCACCAGCTTTGAAAGTAGCTGAGTCCCGGAGGGCACCTTCTGACACAGTTACTCAGCAACAGGGACTACAGCATCGCTCACCCCTCAGTCGACCCAAAACCTCTAAATTCAAAGCTGATCTTTCCAAATCGGGTAGATTCTCGACCCTTACCCCTTCGGAGATCTCTATTTCACCTGCCCCTTTGCATTCTTCATCAAAGCTCCCACAGACATTGGCTGGTGGAGATGACAAGAAGCAAGGTGAACATCAGGTCATAAACGCATCGAGAGAGACATTGCACTCCCCTTCATCCACAACTACTGATGCCCCATCCTTCACAGTACCAGGAGCTGAGCCTACCCAATTCAGCCTGCATAGAGGATATATTCCGGTGATGACTCAATCGTCGGACTCTACAGTGTCTGGCTCTTTAACATCATTTCCCTCAATGATTGTTGACTCACCTTCGTTTCCTCCACGTGGACAACGACCTCATCGACCTGAGCATCCTCCAACGATAGTGTCATCGCGAACCGCCACTGCTGATATACCAACAGAATTGGATGCGGCGAAAAGACCTGTGGCTTCTATACCTTCGTCAGGCATAACTCGGGCAGAATCGAGTTCTATTGTAGCACCAACTGTTTTAGAACGGGTTCCTGGACCAAGAGACAGCGCCTCAGCAGTGGGCTCTGGTTTAGCATTAGGGAAGGTGTCGAGGTTCAAAAAGTCTAGGGATGGTCACTCATAGCTTATGCAGAGTGTCTTTGGACCCTTTGTTTTGGACCATAATGCTCACATGTTTATAATCAAGACGTAGACTCATCCAGCGAACCAAAAAAAGAGAAACCCATGGAAGAAGGCCGGGAAGCGCATGTCTTTGATGTTTAACTCATCCAGTGGCTTCGAATACGACTGACATCATGAAGTTGGGTAGTATTGGGCAATTACTATTGAACGGGGTGTTTGTGGCTATGGTGTCAGCTCAGAATCAGTTTTCACAGAGTTTCTCGAAGTGTGTTGTTCTTGGCGTTCCCAGCGATCATGGTTTCAGGATCCTCGGGGACGTCTGATGTCAAGGGCCTAGGGGTCATTTGATGAGCAATTAGAAAGTCTAGATGTGCGCCAACGCAAAATACCAGGAGATGAAACGACGACGTAGACTGACGTAGACTGAGGCTTGGTATTGATATGATGCATATCACTGACCAAACATGTCCTAAATCACTCGTCATAGATGAATATGA
>Ga0153926_100293_pt1 | contig 11860 bp, 6 predicted proteins | sample TSNJ010MetaG_FD_104716 | JGI IMG/M metagenome (GOLD analysis project Ga0153926, IMG submission 104716) | Attine ant fungus gardens microbial communities from New Jersey, USA - TSNJ010 MetaG | ecosystem: Host-associated > Fungi > Mycelium > Unclassified | place: USA: New Jersey, Wharton State...
TGACTTGGCTTACTAAGTCCCTATTCTGCTTCTGTCTTTACTCCATTGTATGCTTGGGGATTTTAGACTGAGTGTTCAGAATGTGTGGGATGTCTTTTCCTACTCGAGGCTTCTCATAACAATTTGGTTAGTTAGATAAAAGGTATAATGAGGAATATTGGGCAAGGTTAGAAAGGAACTGGAGACAATGGAAAGGAGGAAGAGCAAGAGGATGAAGAACAATAGAAATAATAAAAGAAAAGAAAAAAGAAATTGACCAAGAAAATTTGGAACTCAGGGAGTAGACAAAAGATGATGATAATGAAATAGAGAACATTTGTGATCCCTACTATGAGTTGTAGAAATCCTTGGGACAAGGAATCTTGAGAGGGGGGTAGTATTATAACATGACCAAATGACCAAGTCATTATTTATATTTCTTTTCTTTTCTTTTTCATTTGATTAGGAAATCAACAGATACATGAGAGAGAATGACTCAAAAGAGATGCATGAGACTTTATAAATAGAAGTAAATACAGAATGTATATAAGTAGTATACAAAAATCAAATAAGAACTCTATTGAGTTCTTTTTGTCAACTCGGACTAGGAGTGGTTCTAAGACATCTCAGTCTGAGTCCTTATATCTCCCTATTCTTCTCTCTACCTCCACTTTTCCTCCTTTCTGACTAGTAGATGCAAAGGAGCTGCAATTCTAGTAAAGTCCTTAATGAATTGCCTGTAGTAGTTTATGAGTTCTAAAAACTTTTGCACTTTCTTTATGTTTTTTGGCACTGGCCAGCTTAGAACTCCATCTACTTTCTTCTTCTGCATTTCGACACCCCAAGGCCCAATCACCACACCTAGGAACTCTACCTCTTTTATCTTTGACTAATACTTTTCTGGTTTGACAAACAGGCTGTTTTCTTTTAGTCTCTTCAATACCTCTTCTATCAGCTTATTATGCCCTTCTTTGGTGTCCATGGCTACTATTATATCATTAATGAATGTTGTTGTATTTCCTTGATTGATTATATCTTGGAATAGATTATTTATTATAGTTTGAAAGGTGGCCAGGGAATTTGTCAGTCCAAAATACATGACTATCAGTTTATATACCCCAATATGTATTGTAAACGCTGCCTTCCATTCATTGTCTTCCTTGATCCTCATATTATTGTATCCCCATCTAAGATTAAGTTTTATGGACATCTTCTTCTTTCCTACTCCATCCAGGATGTCTACAATTAGGGATAGAGAGTACCCATTCTTTACCATCTACTGATTTACATGGCGATAGTCTTGTACCATTCTCCTTTTTCCATTCTTCTTGGCTACAAAGTGGACTGGTGAGATCTGGTAATTTTGACAGCCAAATATATCCCATCCCTTTTGTAGTTGATCCTCCACAAATGCTTGTACCTTCTCTCTTTCTCTTGATAGTGAATACACTTTCCCCTTCCTTGGCACAAATCTCTCTTTCAACTCTATTGCATGGTCCTATGGCTTTCTAGTAGGCATTCTTTCTAATTCTTCCTTCCCAAATACCTTTTTCCACTTCCAGAATCTCCTAGTACTAATTCTTCTACTGTCTTCCCTTCCTCTACTTTTCTTACCTGCCTTTTCTCCTATGTTTCTTGCTTCCTCTTTCCACATATTGGTGGACATTGTGTTATTTTCACCTCTCCTTTCTCCTAGTTGATCTCTGGATTATGGGTAGCTAACCACAGTATATCCAATATCACCTCTGTCTTTCCCAAATTGCATATGTCCATTCTTACTCTCTCAATATGTTCCTTGAAGAACATATTGCACTCTACCTGATGGATGATTGCTTCTCCTGCATTTACAGTCCCATCTACATTTTGTACTAACAGAGGATTTTTCTAACTTAAATCCCTTCTCTTTTGCAAACTTTGTGTCCATGAATAGGCCTGTTATCCCACTATCCAACAGTGCTTTTACTGTTACCTCTTCATGACTCTCCAGCTTTTCCAACCCTACTTTTATTTATACTTCTCTTAGTGGCCGCAGTATACACCACACATCTCTTACTTCCTTAGTGTTGCTTTGACAAGAAACTTTATTTCCTAGCTTTTCTGGGTGCAATATACTGTACATATTTGAGGAGGCCAGCTAGGAGCTCATTGTCCTCCATTGTCTTTTGCTGACTCTTGCAGCATTTCTACTACCTTCCCTTCTCTTCTCTTCCTCTACCAACAGTTTTTGGCCATATAGCCCCATTTTCCACACATATAGCATGTTCTATCTTCCTCTCTTCCTCTATCAACATCTATTGCATTGGGGTCTCTTTCCAGCCCCTGTCCCCCCTGATTGCTCTGTACTCCTCCTCTAAATTTTTGATCTCCTGCTCTCTACACAATCTGTCCCTCTCTTCCTCTATATGACCCCCCCTCCAAAGCCTCCCCTAGACTGTACATTTCCCTGTAGATGTGCCACATTTCTCCCTAACATCCTCTCTTCTGCTCTACTCTGCCTCTGGTTTCTATCCAACCTCACCAACCTTTCATGCCACTCTTTTATCATACTAGGAGGGCTTTCTGCCTCTGCCAACTTCCTTCTGAGTGCTCCACTTAGCCCTCTTTTAAACTCTTCAATAAAAGGTTGTTTCTCATAGCCACTTTCTTGTACTGCCTTTTTGAACTCCTGAGCATACGTGTTACAGGTTTTCCTCCCCTGCTCAATCATCCTCAACTGCTCTATCTTTTGTTTCTCTTCTGCTGTTTCTCCAAATTCATTTCTCATTTTACTGAACAGTTCTTCTGCTATCTCTACTTCTGATTCTCCCTTTGGTAACTCATCCAACAGATTATCCTTCCATGCCTCTGCCATCCCTTCTTGTATATAAGACAGCACCTAGGCCATTTTTGTTGCCTCTGATTCCCCTATCATCTTCATACTAAGATATAAATGAGCTGCATTAATAAACATGCTCACTTCCTCTATCTTTCCACTAAACAAGGGTGGTTTTGCCACTTCTACCCTAGCTCCTCCACTTTGTTGCAGTAGAGTGGCCACCTACTACTGCAGGCTAGTGATTAAGGTAAGAAGTTGCTTCTCCCAAGTAGAAGGAGAAGGTTGTAGTGTAGGAGCTGCAGGCTGCTCTGCTGGTTGTTGGTGTTGGTATTGAGACATGTTTGGTGGTAATGGTAGTGATGGTGATGATGATGGTGATTCCTTGTATAAGGATGAGTAGTCTTCTTTGTCTGAACTTATAGCTAGCTAGTTACTGACTAAAAAGGATAAAACAATATTATCTCTAAGAAGGGAATCTCTAATCTAGACAGGCCTTTAAGAGGTTACTGTCATTCCTCTGCATAGACTGATTACAATGGACCAGTAGCACAGAGCTGATAGTGAGGAACTATATATAAGCCTACTCAATGTAGAGGTCAGGTTTTAGGCAAGGACATGAGCTTTGTCCAGGCCTTCTACCCACTGTCCCTAACTAACAGTAAAGTCCCCTTTATAGCTAGGGCCTACTTTCCAAAAGGCTTCCAAGTGCTGTGCTCATTAGTGAGGATGATAAGAGAGTAAAAGAAGAGTGAGATGTCAAGACTGCAAGGTACAGGGCTGACAATGAGTATTGAGTTCTTGTGTTAGTACAAGGTCATGAAGACTTAGACTTAACCAAGATGGTTGTTCAAAAAGAACTTGATAGAGTTCCCTATTGGATTGCCCTAGCTACTTATACAAATGTCTGTTAGTCTGTGTGCCTGTCTCCTGTACTCACATGACCCTTACTAATAATTATATATGTCTTACATAATCCTTCCCACACTATTTATATCTTTCCTGCATTATATTCCTGGATATTTTCTATCAGATTAATGAATGTATGGAAAATAGTTTTTTAGAAGTAGAAGGTAGAGGAAATACTTGATAGTTATTGGCACTAGAGAAGGTTCCAGTTTCTGGTCCAATAAAAGGGGTACAGTAGAAAACATAACTCTTGGGAGTCTATCTCCAATGTCTTAGCACCTGACCTAGTGGTAGAGTTCTACTACAGATATCTAGCAGTCCCAAGACATATCCACCAAATGGACTTTGATACTATTTTTCAACTTAGACTTATTTCTTCAAGATACAGCAATCTTAGAGGGGGGGTTGGTGTGAGGGAATTATATGTTATGAGACAACTCCCAAGAAGAAAACTATTTCTCATACATTTATCAACTTGATAGGAAATATCCAAGAATACAATGCAGGGAAGATATAATTAGTATGGGAAAGATTATGTAAGATATGTATAGCTATTAGTAAGGGTCATGTGATTGCAGGAGATGGGCATATAGACCAGTAGACATTTATATAAGTAGTTAGTACAATCTAACAGGGAACTCTATTAAGTTTTTCCTAAACATCTACCTAGAATGAATCTTAAGTCTTTACAACTTAGCATTAACATTATACTAAACTCCTGATATGCTAGTAGTAATCTACTAGAGTGACCCTGCACTAATTAAATACTATTACCTAATATTTATTTAGTTTAGTCAGCTCCCTCATCCCTTACCCTGATTATTAGGATGTTCTGAGATAAGAAAACTTGTATATATAGTATAAAATACCTCTCTAGGAGCCTTATTCTATTCTCTGAGGATTCTTCTGGAGGTGAGTTGTAACATACTCTAGAGTGTATTTATAGACTGAGGTTTTTCCTGGAGTCACCATACTCTGGTCACCCTTACAAATATTGGGCAAGATTGGAGAGAAATTGAAAACAATAGAAGGGAGAACAAGAAAGAAAATGAGGAAAAAGAAGAAAAACCAAGGATATGAGAATAGACTAAGGAAGAAGATAATAAAATGGGCAATATTCATGACCTATATAATGAGTTGTGAAGAATTCTCAGGACAAGGAACCTTGAGAGGGGTGTAGTGTTATAACTTGGCAAAACAGCTAAGTCAATATTTCTTTTTCTTTTTCTTTTCTTTTCTTTTAGTTTCCAAAAATTGGATACACAGGAGAGTTGAATGAAAAGGAACACATGGGACTTTATAAATAGCAACAAATACTAGAATGTGTATAAGTAGTGTACAGTAATTCAATAGGAACTCTATTGAGTTAACAAGAAAAGCTCAGACTAGAAGTAGGACTAAGTCATTATGGCTACATGTTATGAGTCATTCTACTCATAATATTTTACCAGCCTTTCAACACTTAATTCAAAATATCTGATCAACAAACAGACTTGATCTATAAATAGCATAGGAAAGATAACCAGTATCATGCAATTAGGTTATATGATTGTAGAATATTCTAGAAAGTCATGTGACTGTGAGAAATCAGTGCACAGACCATGTAATAATTGTATAAATAGAGTAGGAATTCAATGGGAAACTCCATTGAGTTCTTCCCTTTCAATCTTTATCAACTGGGTAGAGACTCATCCAAATTCATATCTTAATACTACATCCTTACAAGTATATGATCCTAGGGCTGCAGAAAATCACAAAAAACAAAATATTATTGATTAAATATGTATAACACTGCTGAAACAATTGGGGCTGATTCGAGTATTAGGTTTCTTGCTTCTTTTTTCTGGAATATCGTCAGAGCTTTGTTCTTCGCTTTGCCTGCAACATACATGTATCTCAGTGACTTCGGTGAAGGGGGATACGGGAAAGCAGAAAACGGGGAAGCTGGCTCGAGTGGTTGTGTTTCAGAGACGAAAAGCGATGAATCTACAAAAACGCACTAGCTTTTTATAGCAAACTCTTCTCAATGATGTTATAAATATATAGTGATCAGCAGATGTGACTAGATACAATGTTCATTTTTAGCGTTATTCATCAGCATCAATCCATGCTGAAATGGCAAGAAAGGTATTCTTCGCTTCCGGCTGGTGCCAGGGAAATACAAGGAAATCATGAACGGCATCGGGTACTTCGAAATAGCGAACTTTCCCTTCACCATCGGACAAACCATTCCCTTCACCCAGGTCCTTGAACATCCTGTCCCTCAGGGTGCGAATCTGGTCAAGAAGAATTTCTGCATCCCCTGAAACAATGAACGTTCTTGGAAAGTTCTTGAAGTCTATGACAAGACCGGGGTTGAGAGAAGCAGGGGAGATATATGGGTTGGTTTCAGCAGCCTCGGGATCATGTGGACCGATGAAAGCGACCACATGGTATGAGGAACGTGATGCATTGGGAAGGTAATCAGACGATCTGCAGGTCACGGCGGATCCATTGGGTAATTTAGAGTGACTTGCTGCAAGATCGACCCAAGGAGAGAGGAGGAGAAGAGCACCGGGAGCATCGGGCAACCGAGGTGTGTCATGGTATTCGGTGAGGTAGCGGGTAAGAGCAAGGGCGAGGTTGCCGCCAGCTGAATCGCCCTCGATAATGATATCAGACGGGGCAAAGCCGACTTCATGAACTAGGTATATGTAACCAGCCAATGCGTCTAGTAAGGCGGCAGGGAAGGGATGTACCACATGAAGCAGTTTGTGGGAGGAAAGACGGTACTCAACTGAAAGCACACGTCGAACGCTGTCCACATTTTTGACCAGGCCGCGCGCAATTTCGGCAGTTGGGTCACTTGGGTGGGCCGAAAGACGGACATAACCACCGCCATGAAGAGCAAGAATTACTTTCTCTCCGGGTTGAGAAGCGGTACCAATTGCCAGATCCATCCCTTTCTTGTTCATCCAGTACCCCGGAATGCGAACAGGGGAAACACCGGCATGTTCTGCCCATTGAGCGAGTTTTCCGACGACGAGAACATTGGGTGCCGGTGGAATCCAGATCCCGTTAACATCAGGACCTGACTTGATAGCCCTGTGGTCGGGGGATGCAATTAAAGGTCCTAACCTGGAGGTGGTAGTCGGTCATATATCACAGCGTCGTTTCATTCAGTTTGCTTACTGGCCATATAACCCAAAACCGTAGCGGAGTGCATTGACCATCACGGTCCGCTTCAGATCCCAAGATTTCCTGGGCCGGAGAGACCTGTATTAGAACGATTTAATAAGAACGTATAAGGACGTAATTGGGTGGATGCAACCTGCCTTGGGATGCCAAGAAACACCCAGAGAGGAAAGCGGACGAATAAGGTAGACAAAAGCTGGTAGGAGATGAATAGCGTTCTTGAAAGTTGTTTTGTATACTGGTATGCCATGAGAGATGGGAGTTGGTTGGGAAATCATATGCTTTAAATGCTTATTCATATAACAGAGCAATCCAGAAGACCTTATACTCCCACGTGGGTGATGACTTATCCCCCTTCTATTGCCCTGTAACTTTGATTAATGAAAAGAATGCTAACAACTGCGGATATCAACATGTTGCCTGCTCAGCAGCCCAAGTTGGAAAATTTGACTAAAAGCCATAGCCGAGTGTATAATTCCGCAAATCCTCAACAAAGGACAGGACGGCAGTACCGTAATGTCCAACCTAGACTGCCAGGCAATCCTCAAACAGGAACAAGAACGACTGTGCCGTCTTCACCCAGGTCCCAGTGATATTCCTAGTTTCAGTCTTTTCAATGATTATGTCTCCTGTGGTAGTATGTTCTTGAATTTTTATCCCCGATCCCATGTGCACATTCACAGACCTAGTCATTCGCTCGCAGATCAAAGCAATCTATGGATGTAAAAAGGTGCCAGCAAGCATGGCGCGGTGGTGAACTATACCATGCTACTCACCTAGATAACCAAAGAGTATATCTTATGACAGTAAGAGGAGAAAGCGACTGACTTCTCCATTCCAGAGTAGTATCTTCTACTATCTTCTAGTATATATCTTCTAGTATGTATGCTGTGTCGCGTGTGGGATGATGGCTGACACATATATGTACCTAATCATTCCCACACCCTCTCTTTTCACTCAAAAAAACCAATAAATTTATTCAAAATTAGAAAAAACTCAGGAAAAACTGTAGAAAATTAGGGAGCACTGTAGACAACACTACTGCAAATTATTGGAGGAAGAAAGTATAGTGGACTGCAAACAATACTACTTACTGTGTACACTGCAGGCAACACTACTGGAGGAAAGGAGTATAGTGCACTACAGTGCACACACAACACTACTCACTGTTATGCAAACTGTTGGAGGAAGGGAGTGCAGCAACCTGACAGACAACACAATATCAACTGCACTCAGAATTAGTAGAGGATTCAAGTTAGGCTGGAGGCCCAGATGAAAACCTCATCTATTAAGTATGCTGCATTGTGTATGGGATGATGGATGATACATATATGTACCTAATCATTCCCACACTCTCTCTTTTCAATCAAAAATTGAAATAAATTCAGGAAAAATTGGAAGAAATTATAATAAATTATACAATAAAATTGGAACAGACAGTGAGCAAAGTGTTTAGATGATACCAGTGGGCATTGTACAGTAGTCTATACACTGACAGACTCATCTGGTGAAGCCTTTAGAAATATGCATAGTTGGTAGAGGTAGTAAAGCAACTGTATGTCTTATATTGGAGTAAACAAGCTTTATATACATTGTTATGAGAGCTCCAAAAGAGGAAAAGTTTCCCAAGCATTTGAACACTTGATCCAAAACTCAAGACATACAATGGGGTCAAGATATAAATAGTGTAGGGACTAAGGTCATGTGACAAGGTCAAGTGATCACAGAATATTCTGGAAGAACATGTGATCATAGACTAATAGTACAGCCACTGTAAAAAGTAGTATAAGTAGAAGTCCAATCCAACAAAGAACTCCATCAAGTTCTTCTTGAACATCTACCTAGGGTGATCACTAAGGGCATTCACTGTCTATCGATAACATACATGATGGTCTGTGATAAGAATGATGAGGTGGTCTAGTGTTAATTATGTAAGAAACAATTATTTGTCATAAAGCAAGCTGATTGTGACCTTGCAGACTGTTGGAGAAAGGGAGCACAGTGATCTGATAGGCAACATTATCCACTGTTGCATGGACTGTTGTAGAAAGGGAGTACAGCTGTCACAAACTTCATTCAGATCATAACTCCAGGAATACTTGACCAATTTTGATGATCTAAATGGCCACCAAAAGCCCTTAAAAAAACCTTTCAAATGGTACCAAAAACATCTCAAGGTGATCAGTATTTACCAAGTTATCAGCAGATCAGTTGGCAATCACCAAGTCACCAAATACTAAATTACTGATATCTTGAGAACCACTTGACATAATTGTTTGCTTTAATGACCATCATGAAGCTCTCTTCAATGTGCTTCTTTCAGCTATAAATAGAACTCAAGGCAATAAGATCCCATGGAGATACAAGGTCCTCAATGTTTGTACATGATACTGATCTTTATCCATAGATTATCATCTGTCCTTGAATAGAACAAAGGACTGCCCTAAGATGATTAGCTTATCTCTATTTCAAGAACAATAGCACTCCTATATGTAGAACAATAGGTAGTGATCATGTGGTAGGCTGTCCTGGTGCACAGACTACCACAATCATGTATTTAAGGACTGTATGTCTGAGGATAAACCTCAGACTTAATAACATCTTTTGTCACTTGTCTAACTTCACTTTTTTGAGTCTTTTGATTACCAAATCAGCAAATCACAAATCAGTAAGTGGCCATTTGTGATAAGTATATAGTATTTAGCAAGCCAAGTGAGTATCAATTGGTCAGCACCATTTTCATGTGCAGTACACAGTTAAAACCTATGATAGCTTATTGATGAAAAACAACAACTGTAAGTAATGGACAAATAATGAGCAACAACTGGATGATGGCCAGGAAATAAGTGGAAATGATTGAGGAACTGGTCAAAATGAATCAGGAACCAATAGATGAATGGATGGAGAAATATAATTACTATTGTAATTTACAGATGTAAGATCAATAGATGTTTTGGTGTTTGTCCATCTGTCATACTTCAGGCACGAACCTCATTATCTCCTTTGACAACAATTGCCTTTGTATACAGGGCAAGATGACATATATAACCATCAAAACATTACCAGAAAAATATAGTATGATAGTCATCTCCATCTTATAAGGAATACCATCATGACATAGTAGGGAACTTTGATCTGTATATCGATAAGAGGCTAGTGGAATTTTAAGGTCACAACATCCAAGCCTCGGCAAACAAAGTATCTAAAATGATCGATTCACAGGAACATAACAAAGTGTCAATTTTGATGATCATTCCTCAATCAGCTAAATGTGATGTGATTGCCTACAAGGTGGACTTGAAGCCATGTTGCAATCACTATGTGTTATGTATGAAATGACAGACACAGTGTATACTACCTATTACGCTGGGTTGTGTCCCAGGCTCGGGCGGCCTTGTCCTTGAAAGACCAATATGCTAGAAATTTGGTCTCACTGGAAACTTGATTATTTTTATTCCTCGATTCATTATTGCGGGCACTTTATTTGATGATGCTTATAGCTCAAAGTGCCGAGCACGCTTGATTGGTCACTGATAATCATTAATCCATCAGTGGCAGTGAAGTTGTATTTATTTTGTGTAACATTTATTGATTTGGCGATCTTACAAATATTAAACCATTGTCCATACTTTGTTGGCCGGTGCTCGGTTCCTGGATCAGTTTCTCGATCATTGATTGGTCCTAGATCATCTTGAGTCCTCGATCAATTTATCGTTTCTCGATCAATGTTTGGCTCCTCGACCATTGTTTTATTTTTGTCAGATGCATGTTTCTTTCTTATATAAGGTTATTATGTTTGTTGATGGTCCTCAAGTACGAGTTTACTGAGGTGATCTGAGTGACTTTGAAGTGATCTTAGATTCGATTTTTGCAATAGTTTAGTCCGTTATCGTTACTACATTGAAGACCGTTTTCAGATACATCTATGACAAGAACAAATATTGGCGGCCCACTGATCGATAAATGATAATCATTTCAGATACTTTGTAGCTCATCATTTATTATCTATTTTCAATTCCTCGATCATTTCTGGCCGCTAATTTACAATTCTCATCTTTTCATTAATCGATTGTTTTCGCATTTGTGTTTGCTACAATTTCCAGGACGATTTACTCTTTACCCATCTTGCATTATCAATCCAGGTCACGAGAAACGAGTGGCAGGACAAGACTTATAGATGTATCCTCTTTGTACGGATTGTTACATGGTCTGTCCAACCCTGGAATAATGCTGATCTGAGGCTTAAGAATGGTCCCTGAAACTGTGAGTAACCTCAAGGAAATAGTTTATATACAAAATTTCCTGATACTGGATCTTTGTTTAATGTATCAAAGCCTCTGCTTATAATCGGTATTCCATACCCAACGAGATCAAACGTCAGTGAAGCACCTGCATTTTTATTCTCATGCATGGAATATAAGATGCAGAAAATGTCTGCAGAAGACAGATGCAGAGACATATCTGATATTTTGTAGTGCTTGCATGATGATACGAACCAACCGACGAGTAAACCTTCTCTGTCACGGTGACCGTCACATTTTCAATCGCGCGTCACACTGGGCAAAAGTGAGCGGCCATGTCTAGTCGTTTACGCCAGTGAGTCCCCTCACCCCTTCAAGCGTCTCGAACGACACAGCCACCGTGACATTTCGGCGCTTTTTCTGTCACCACTTCCCTGGGCCTCACCGGTCTCAACCACCCCGACATCGTCTGTCTTTCTTCTTGTGTTCTCCTGGTTTCCCAGATCATTATTTGAAGTCAATTTTTACGAGGAATTCGAGTTTCGCACGACACCGTCACCATCATCTGCTCCACCCTCGATGCCGTCGACTACCTCTATCACAACGGGATCGTCCACAGAAACCTCACGTACGCTTGATTTCCTCTTTCATCTCCCTCAATTCACCTACTTGACAGACCCAAGAACATCCTCTACCACTCCAACGACCCCGTTAGTGACATCGTCATCATCGAACTTGGCATGCA
>Ga0153926_100297_pt1 | contig 11791 bp, 11 predicted proteins | sample TSNJ010MetaG_FD_104716 | JGI IMG/M metagenome (GOLD analysis project Ga0153926, IMG submission 104716) | Attine ant fungus gardens microbial communities from New Jersey, USA - TSNJ010 MetaG | ecosystem: Host-associated > Fungi > Mycelium > Unclassified | place: USA: New Jersey, Wharton State...
ACCGGTGAAGTATACTGTATCAGAACTGTTCACAGGATTTCCCTTTTGTCCATGTCAAAACTATACCGGCACTTTGTGGGTAGTGAACTTACATGTACGACGTCGGGAACTGTCCTCTCAGGGTCGAAAAGCTTGGCACGCTTTCCGAGGTATTCCTTGAAGTCTGAAGTTCAGGCCGACGATTATCAGTCAGAATGGTTTATGTCGCACCTTGCTCAAGAGCTCCTTTACGGGAACATGTACCACTTCTGGGTCGGCAACATACCATCGGCTATCTGATAATTGTGCTGGTTAAGACCATCTCATGGAAACATCTCCTTGGCAGGAACTTACCTGCAAACGCAAGACTTAGAGAGGTCAATACACTCCAACGGTACTCAATAATCAAGGGACCCACCGAAGAGCTTCTATCAATGTATGCAGGTATTCTGCTGAGTTGTGTTCCAGCTCCAATAGAGGCCTGCTGAGGCCCTGTTCTTGTATTTGCTCGAGGATGCCCAAAGCAATGAGGGCAGTAATACCTAGGTGGCTATTATTTAGAAGCGTCAGGAGGAAGAGCTAATACTGTACCTTGTCCATTCGGCGGGCACTACCATTCGTGAATATGCATGACTAAAGGTGATCGAGAGGTAATCTCACCTCGTAGACTGTAACTTCGTTGGCATAAGTATATCTAATGGGTTCAACAAAGGTTGACGAATGTTCAGCCAGATCATTCAACTCCATGACGCCACCCTTGCTCTTAATAAGGTCCACGATTTCCTGGGCAATTCGGCCTTTGTAGAACCCGTCCTTGCCTTTCTCTCCCAGTTCTCGAAAAGTCTGACCAAGGTTTGGCAGCTTGACAATCTCTCCTGGCCTAGGTGCCCGCCCGTTAAGTAGCATCTCGTCTCCGTTTGGGGATGCATTTTTTATCAGAGCCTGAAAATTTCAAGACCTATGATTGTTGTCCAAGGGTGCTACTTCTCACCTCAGAAGCTAACCACTACATAACACGAAGGAAAGCAGTTATAGCTTCTGCTGCTCAAGAATTCTGATAAAGGACCTACCGAAAAAGCGTGGATCTCTGACACAGGTACCCTGTCATCGCAAATCAGTGTCTGCTTCTTTGGTGTGAAGATGGGACACATTACCCTTCTTCGGCAAGTCTGATTGCCGGTTCGAGGACCTCGAGAAGTGTTAGTTTACCGCTGCCAAAAGCCTGGACGGTATCGGCCCATGCAGCAGCAGCGCCTACTCAGATGTGTCGGTTTCAACCAGTGGATTTCTGAATGCCACCTACCTGGAACAGTTACACTATTGAGATCAGTAAGTGGGATCTGCCTTCCTTCAATACCACGCTGGCGGACATGCTCTATGTTGAGGTTCTTTGGTGAGCGGCCAGAACCGTTCAATGCTTTGACTTCCTTGGTCTTGGCATCATAGAATAGGCAAAATGCGTCCCTGTTGATGAATCAATTTTTTGGAGGGGAGGCCTACCTAGGAAAAGAAAACACAAACCCTCCAATCCCACAACAGCTAGGCTCTGTGACATTCAATGCTGCAGATGTAGCCACTGCTGCATCAGCTGTGAATGTTTGGATCACATAGCTTGTCAGTTCATCGTACAGATGACAACAATAATAAGTTCCATACCCGCATTACCACCTTTTCTCAAAACTTCCAGCCCAGCTTCAGTAGCCAAGGGCTGAGAGGATGAAACCACACCCTTTGTTCCGTATACCACCGACCTTCGGCTGGGGAACCGCTGAAGTGAGAACTCGGGATGATTGATCTTATCCCAGTCAATATTGATGCTTGATACCATTTCTTCAGAGAAAGAATTCAATTAAGTAATGGAGGACAAGTGCTCCTTATATACCCGGAAGACCCGGCACGCTTTAAACAGCGATATCCACGCGGTGCTCCCTATGACTGACTTTCATAAAGAGATCAGGTCATACATATTTGGCAAGAGGTTCCCTCTCCAAAGGTGATGGATTTTGCGATGATCTGTAAATATGTCTCTCACTAGCAAACTTCAAACAGCCTCGAGCGACTTCCAGAAACTGCAAGAGAAACTGGCTAAAATTGTAGAGGTTAGACAAAAACTTGAAGCGCAGCTGTCAGAAAACGAGCTTGTGAAAAAGGTCAGGGTCTGCGAAATGCTTCCTCCGCCAGTTCTGAGGGCATTTGAAGGAATTTGCCAAACTTTTACCTGAGAACATTATATACAAGCAAATTGGGCCTGTCCTTGTCAAACAAGATATCGCTGAAGCTACAACTAACGTCGATACGCGGCTAGAATTCATCAAGGGTGAAATGTTTGTCTCCTTTAATCGCATGGCTACTACCCTTTTTTGACCCACTGCCCCAAGTGTGCGTGTTGAGAAACAAGTTCAGGAAACACAGGAAAAACAAGAACAGAGAAGACAGGAGGTAGGCTATGATCTACATGTTGCGATGTGTTGGCATTATTTCGTGCCTTTTTTAGCTCGTAGAAATCCAGACCGCAATTCAGCAGCAAGGCGCTCAAGAAAGGAATGCTTCAAAAACAGCATAATCCTCCTTCATATGGTTCTATCAATCCATTGTTTCATATATATGGTATGTCTTCAAGGAGGGGAATTAGGAAATGAGAGGGTTTCGGAGGTTGACATCGAACGGTCTATCATGTACTTGATGTTGATGCAGAAGCAGCCTCGACCTTTCCAAAACGATGCACCTTTGCGAGTCCTCGCTCCGTAAGGGGACTCTTGAGAACCTGTTCGAGAGTGAAGTATTTCCGGGCAGAGATAGGGGGACAACTTCGGATGAGGACAAGGTCATCCTGTTGAAGCTCTGAAGCACATTAAGACTGTCTGATCATTGTATGTTGATTATGACTACGCACTATTCTTAACATCGTGAACCAAATACTTTTTATGCCGCACAATTCGCTACTGGACATTCAGTCTACCGATGTTAAAAGCTTAAGAAGAGTGGATATCATACCTTGCCCGTGAGTTTATGCACGATAAAATTTGATACAGTAACTGTAGCGGTCTTTTCCATGAAACCCACTTTCGTCACAATGCCCTGCAAAGCCAAGGGTGGCATGGTGAGCAAATAGTCGCTTCAAGTGAGCAGCTGTGAATTTCGAACACTTAGCTATTATGTAATTCTAACATTCCCATAATTTTCTTGCATCAATCTAACACGACATCAACCAAGGAGCGAGGTTCATAATAGCTTCAATTGGAGATGAGACTTTCGTTTCTGAAAGATGATAATGTTGAGTGGAGGTAGAGTGCTGTTGAGTGTCATCTAATGTATCAGCCCCTTCAGCAGAGGCTTCGGATAAACGGCCCGAGACATTTAATTAGGTAAAAGATGTGAGTCTCTTCCTGCATGGATTTCACTGAGGTCTACAAACAATCATCCTCCCTTGTCGCGTTCAGTCCTGGTGGTCACTTCATTCTGACTGTTGTAGAAGACAGAATCATTGTCAGACGAACGGATAATTTCCAAATTACGCGCACATGGCTTGTAAACGCGTCACCATCTCAAACAAATCTCTTTCTATCTAACAAAGTGAAAACGTCGCAAGGTTCATCTAACAGCAAGAGTGATGCCTGGATAACCCATTGCGGATGGTCGTGCGACTCAGAATATATATTAGCTGCCTGCACGAAGCACGGTGTTGTTCACGTCCTGAAGCTGCGGGACGAAGGATGGAGTGCCCGGATTGAGGCCGGTGCCGAAGGTGATCCAATTCCCTGAGATCCATGAGGATATATTTGTTTAGTTGATGGGAGGTCTTACAAAAGCAGAGTGGGCCCCTGACGGTCGAACGATACTGTGTTTCTCGGAGTGGGGTGTACGTCAGTTTTCCATTGGGTTTGTACGAACTCTAAGTAATTCAGCTACGAGTCACATTATGGTCTCTCGTGACGACATCAGCCACTTACATCCAATTCCCTATCCATCCTGACCGAGGTGCTTGAAACGTTGCCAGGCATGATGAATCACTTACTTGCCTAGGTTATGCCTTCCGCGCTGATGGTCGTTACTTCATTTTGGGTGAAAGACACAAATCTAAAGACACGCTCGGAGTTTATGACGCTGTCGACTCCTTTAAATTGATGCGCGTAAGTCAGACGGTATGCCTGAAATGCTCGAAGTTCAAAGCTATACAGCATTTCCCTCTTCCAACTTCTTCCTTGTCATCGTTTTCAGTGTCTCCTACAGGTAATCATATTGCAGTTTGGGAAGGACCCCTCGAAGTGAGTCCATTCTTTGGGTGCTCTGAACGCCGTGAATGATATTTTATAGTTCAAGCTCCATGTCTTAACATTGACTGGAGATCTACTGGTGACATTTACGCCGGATCCCGATCCAATTTTCGGCGTCCGAAGCGTTGCGTGGCATCCCAATGGGATGTTCCTCGTTGCCGCCAGCTGGCATGATCGAGTCTGTGTACCAACGAAACATATTAAGTTCCTAAGCATTGAGTTTCCTGTAGATATATGTTCTCGAAAGCATTAGCTGGTCCACTGTCGCTACCTTGGATTTTACGTCCCGTATCCCTGCATCAGTGGTAAGTGGTATTATCTGACCATGTTCTCCTGTCGAATACACGACTGATCAGAAATCTGTCAGAAAGTCTGGCAAGAGCCTTCGAAATGGATGGAATCTACGGAAGGACGTGGATTTCTATCTTGTGAGACAGAATAACTGCTGACATATGTAGTCTTGCTTACTGTGTACATCATAGATGAAAGACGCCGAGGGATACAAGTACTCTCGGTCCGCTCCGATCTAACCAAACCCAATCAAAAAGGCGGACCCACTCAACTGGAGTGGAACAACACTGGTGAACTACTTCTGGTTCGATTTGGTGTGTTAGTCACATATTCTGGGTCTTCTTCGAAGTTGAGACGCCCCTTGTAGATAACGTCCCGGCAGCAGTTCATATCTTCGATTTCCCAGCTCCTCAGCAAGAGTTCACTCCTCGATTACGAAGTATATTGCTTCACAACAACCCAGTGCTCAATGCTCGCTGGAATCCGGTTCGTAGGGGTAGCCTTGCTTTGTGTTGTGGTACGCAAAGCATATTCATATGGAATGATAAGTGGGTGAATGAAGCTGGAGAGGAGGAGGAAATGGCCGAGTGTATCTGCGTTCCCGCCCGTACGTGAATCTTTATCTGAAGACCATGCATGCTCATGTTCTGGATGCAGAAAAGTTTGAGACTAGAGATGTCAGATGGGCGCCTGATGGCAAGGGGTTTGTACTATTTGACAAGGACCAATTCTGTTGCGCATCTGAGGCTGAAGACGAGAGATCATGGTTAACTCAAGATAGTGAATAGCTAGTGTTCTCAGATTATGCAATGAACCCTCACGATTGACTACCTTAAATAAGGCCATTGTTTTTCAATAATAATTGCCTATCATCTCGGAGATCTCCATGACCATTGAAATCTCATGTCTCCTTTGAGTATGAAAAAACTTGCTCTGGCCAAATTCAAAAGCACTATTGTTTTTATCTATTCTGTCTCGTCTGTTGGTACCTATAACCTGATCTGCACTTCAAATCTAAGTGATTGTCCAAATGACGAGCACCGCGTTACAAATATATGATTCAAAAAGCACGTGATACAGTTGAGTCAGCATCACAGTGATTACGCCGCACGAGCGGCAAGAATCAGTTCTTGGCTCTGCATTGGGTCTCTGCTCCCTCCACCACCTCCATGCTATCCCGTACATTGCGCTCAATTTCTCTTACATCGTCTCGTAGGTTTGTACTCAGGTCAACCCTTTCCTCGCGTTCTTATGCCACTCCAACTTCGAATCCGAACTCCAATCCCAATGACTCGCACAAGCAGCCAGATGATAAAGGAGAACAGAATGAATCGGGCATAAACGCCGAACGAACGGAAAAGAAGACCTCAAGCTCTACTGAATCACAGAAACCTGAACTTCCGAAAGCGTTGGAAGGTTTCTTTCAGCACTACCAACAACCCAGAAAAGAGTCGTCGTCAAAGGAAGATCCATCTGACAGGGGCAAGAAGCATGGAGTACCTCCACCACAAAATAACAATGGGTTTACAAACAATCAGCTGGCGTGGCTGGTTGCATCTGCTGTCGCTTACATGGCATACTCAAATTCTAGTGCATCATCCACACGAGAGATTACGTGGCAAGAGTTCCGCAACGCATTTCTTGACAAGGGACTTGTTGAAAAGTTGACAGTAGTCAATAATCACCGAGTTCGTGTTAAACTGCACCCCAACGCTAACAACATCTATACACCCGGGCCACTCATTGGAGCGGAATTCTACTTTTACATTGGAAGCGTTGATGCGTTTGAACGCAAGCTCGATGAGGCCCAAGCTGAGTTGGGCATTCCAAGTCATGAACGGATACCCGTCGCCTACCATGAAGAAATCTCTACCACAAGCACTCTCCTCAATTTCGCCCCTACTATCCTCCTCCTGGGTGCTCTCTATTGGCTCAGTAGGCGAGGTGCCAGCAATGCAGGTGGCGGTATCTTTAGCATGGGCAAAAGCAGAGCTCGCATGTTTAACAAAGATACTGATGTCAAGACCAAGTTCAAGGATGTCGCTGGTATGGACGAGGCAAAGGAGGAGATCATGGAGTTCGTCAAGTTTCTGAAAGATCCTGCAAAATATGAGAAATTGGGTGCCAAGATTCCTCGAGGTGCGATTCTTTCAGGTCCCCCTGGAACCGGTAAGACGCTGCTTGCCAAAGCTACAGCTGGTGAAGCCTCTGTCCCCTTCCTATCTGTTTCGGGATCTGAATTTGTCGAGATGTTTGTTGGCGTTGGTTCTTCACGTGTGCGCGACCTCTTCCAATCTGCCAAAAAGAATGCTCCTTGCATTATATTCATTGATGAAATTGATGCCATCGGCAAGTCTCGAGCCAAGGGAGGTAGTCTGGGTGGCAACGATGAGCGAGAGTCCACGCTCAATCAACTGCTTGTCGAAATGGATGGTTTTGGAACCAACGAGCACATCGTCATTCTTGCTGGTACTAACAGACCTGATGTACTTGACCCTGCTCTCATGCGACCGGGACGTTTTGATAGGCACATTGCCATCGATCGTCCAGATGTCTCAGGACGCAAGGGCATCTTTATGGTTCATCTCCGTCCACTGAAACTGGAACCAGATCTTCAGAAGAATTTCGAAGCACATGCTCAAAAGCTCGCCGTCCTCACACCTGGGTTTTCAGGTGCTGATATTGCCAACGTCTGTAATGAAGCTGCCCTTCATGCCGCTCGAAAAGGATCCGAACACGTGGACTCAGTTGATTTCGATACCGCTATCGAGCGTGTCATCATTGGCTTGGAGAAGAAGAGTCGAGTGCTGAGCCCAGAGGAGAAGAAGACTGTTGCATACCATGAAGCTGGTCATGCTATTTGCGGATGGTTCCTTGAACACGCAGATCCTCTATTAAAAGTCAGCATCATTCCGCGTGGAGTTGGCACTCTTGGATATGCACAGGTAATTCATATTCCATAGAATGTTAGACCGAAACTGAAAGAACATTTACAGTATCTTCCACCCGAGCGGTATCTCTTGTCTACACCTCAAATGCTGGATCGCATATGCATGACTCTTGGTGGTCGTGTGTCAGAAGAAATCTTTTTTGGCGTCGGAAACATCACGACAGGTGCCCAAGACGACCTGCAGAAGATTACACGAATGGCATTTGAGGCTTGCGCGAACTATGGCATGAATGATGTCATTGGGCCCGTCAGCTATGGTGGCGACCGTGCGACAAAAGAGAGTTGGACGAAGCCCTTTAGTGAGAAAACAGCGGAGATGTTGGATGCTGAAGTCCGCAAGATGATATCGTGAGTGTGCCGTCTGAGTTCATTTGGAAAGATTTTAATGGATCACTAGGTCTGCGTACGAGAGAACCAAGGAACTTCTTAGTCAACACAAAGAGGATGTACACAAAGTTGCTCAACTTCTATTGTCCAAGGAAGTTATCACTCGGTTAGTTCTTTTTTTTGAGCGCTTACACCACCCACTCATCAGTTTTTTGAAGTGAGGATATGATCGATATTCTTGGAAAACGGCCGTTCACCTCTAAGGACGACATGGATAAATGGCTTGACGAGCATCGCAAGGAGGCTAAGCTTCCGCCACCAATAGAAAGCGAGATTGACGATCCTTTGCCTGGCCCATCACCCGTGCCAGCTGCAAAAGCTCTAGATGATCCAAAGATGCTATAGACCTCTTGCCCAAGTGATTCTTTACTGTTATCTTCTATCCCTGCCTGGGGGGATAGAGCCGCCTTCCTAGCATCGACTCGCACTCACATATCGTCCATCATCATCAGGGTTTTGTATTTTACTTATCATATAGTCAATCTTCGTGCGTCTCCGGGCTTGCCGTCATGATCCGGTACTTTGAGTAATGGATAATCAAGTTGTAAACAATTGTTTATTTCATGACTACCAAGCTCATCAAGTGTACTTGATCATAAAATGTATCGAAAACCACTCCAGTCGTCACCCTTGTCATTTTTCGCCGCCTCTATGCTCTCATATCTCCCATTACATTCGCGAGCATTTTTGTTATCGATTCCTTCAATGATTTCGTCGCGGTCACCGCGCTCGCGCCTGAGATTCTCGAGATGAAGAAAGTAGGCAAAGAGGATACTACTAGAAAAGCCAATCCCGATGTATAGAAGGACTATTCCGTGGCCCAGCCGATACCAGGGTTGATCTCTTGCGCGGTACTGTATCTGGTAAAAGTTGCTCCTTATACGAAGAGGACTGGGGAGAACCTTACAATGTTTGATGCAACGGCTCCGTTCAGGTTTCCGAAACCTATTGCCATGCCAAGGGTTACGCTTCTCTTGTAAGAACCCTCAACGTTACCGGCTACCCATGCGACCGAGTTTGCTAGACGTATAGAGTGTAAGTGCGGATAAAAAAGAAAGATCCTGAGCACGGCCTACGAATAGTAGGATAGATGGCTCTGCAGTCGCAAACATTGAATATTGAGGATGGTCACAATCAAGTATTTGACTCACGAAATGGCAAGGTAAGCAGCAAAATATGATAATGCTGGCGTCCTTGAACAAATAAGGATAATGTATCCAACCAATCCGACACCAAACAAACACCTGGGCAATCATGAACCGAAAAGGGGTAAATTGAGAGAGAAAATGCGTACACGTTCACAAGACATCGTTTATTGAGTCGATCGGCATACACACCGATAACGACGGTCATCAAACAACCCCAAGCATACACCGGGACAGAGAGTAAGTTTGCCTTTGTGGCAGTGAAACCTATACACACATCTGAGGTTGAAAAAGACTGAGAATGTCGGTATCTACCTAATTCGTTGATGATAGATGGTGTGAACAAGGAAAATGCAAAGAGAGGACCGTCGCTATGTAAAAAAGAGATATTCAGCAGAAATTCATAATTCAAGTCTTGTGTGACCTACAAACCCATGTATATCGCCACTATCGCGGAAATCAATGAGATGGAGATAAATAAGTTGACATCGACGCACTGGCTATCCATGTCTTCCAATCCTTTAAGCTCCTCCAAACGTACTTCATGTGAAATTGTTCTCCTGCAGCACTTAACTTATTGTCGTCTTGCAGACGGCGGATTATGAAGACTCCTGTTCACATCGAGTTCACCGTCATTCCGGCTAATTGCACCCAGGAATAAGACATACGCTCTTTTTCCGAGAGGAAATTAGCCGTCTCTGGGAAATCCTGTATAGAAAAGTAGGAAATTCCTCCAACTACGACGGTGATTAGACCTTCCAAGATAAAAATCCACGCCCAACCTGAATTAGATGACTATGAGATGCAACTCATGGACCAGGGGAACGCAAAATACCAGGTTTCCCTCCTGCACCATCCATATTGGCTATTGCGGCTGCCAGAAGGCCACCTGAATCCTCATGATACATCAAGTTCATAGATATGATTTCTGGCAACAGCTTACTGAAGGCACCTGCGACAGTCGCAGAGGAGAAAAAGATGGCGACTTTGGTGCCAGTCTCCGAGCGTTTGTACCAGCTGTAATGGCACAAAATAGTCTATAGTGAGCAAACAATTCTGGAAGGGACGAACCTTGAAATGTAGAAGACAATGCCTGGATACAAGCCGGCCTCCATGAGACCAAGCAAAAGTCGCAATGCTAATGATCTTCAAAAACGAGAGAATCACCCTTCGAACGACTAGACTTACTGATCAAACCTCCATAATTATGAATCACTCCATGAAGGACCTTCGAAATGGGTCAAGCGAACATAAGGCGCTGAGTTATGTTGACTGACCATTACAACGCCCCAGAGTATCATCATTGTCGATAGCCATATTGAGGGTTTCAATCTCCGTAGTAAAACATTGCTAACAGGCTTACAATGACGATGAAAGCCTAGGGAAGGATAATCGACGCGTACACACCTCAAAGAGTGAATATGGAAAGAAGAACAGAGTCAGTGCTATCAGGTATTGATTATCATTGATTCCCAAGTCCCTTTCCAGATGATAGAGCTTCCAGAACATGAGCCCAATCAAAGATATTAGAGAATCACGTACTCTCGCGTTTCCAACATTTCCGCGGTCCAGATAGCTGAGCAGATACAAGAGTGCCAGCCAAGGTATGACATGCCAGTCAACTTTCCTCATCAACTTCTTTTCATCAATGTCTGACGTATCGATTTCAGGGTGATAAAGTTGCTTCGTGTGATGATGGTAGTCGGACTGTGAGTGATCGTTGGAGTCGCCGAAGCTGTCCATGACGACACGATTAAAGCAACTCGTATTCTGACCAGAGCCGGGTCGAGCCGGACCCTGGTGAAATGGACAGTATGACTATAAGCTTATAAGAATGCCCTGCAATAGACATCGGCGCCCAAAGCACCCTCTAGACCCCGCAACGCTTCCTTTAGCCACAGCCTTACTTGCTCAGTCTCCTTCCCTGCCACTCTCACAACAGCACCTCCAGCAGATTCTTTCGCAGCATCAAAGTTAACTCGACTGAATGACCATATCAAATCCTCTGGCACTCTCCTCTTAAACACCGTGATGGCTTCAAAGGTCGCCCCGAGCTTCTCGATAACGCTTTGTACCTCGGTGCCGTAGAGTAACATTGTAGCATAACATGAATACGGTGAAAGTCTCTCCCCAAGTGTTCGCTTTGGCAGACTATCGAGCTGACTCTCACCTGCTTCTAGAAGCATAACGTCTCTCGCCCATCTCTTCTCACCGATGAACACTTCATTCTCGGAATAGTACCTGGTGAATGCCCAGTCTTCGTCAAGTGCCTTTCTTCCTGACGTCAGCCAGTCAAGAATGACGACGGATGCGTCAGGGGCGACGTTGAATCTCTGAATCTGGTTGTATGACGCGGAGCGGAAACATGTCACTGGGTCTGGAAGGAGGAAAAGGCTGGATCTTGGCTGGACAGTGTACCGTATTGACTGTGACGTCAGTGAATCATCTGAAGAAGTCGGAGATAGTGTATGTTCTGGTGGTTGGACACATGCTAGTCGTCGCCCAGGTCTTGTCTTGAAAACTTTTGTGGATCCCTTCAAAAAATATTTGATTGAAAACACTGCATCGAAATTCATATACTCACTTGTGATAAAACTAAGAGTTTACTCCCGTCCTTCAATTCTACGTCGAGCTCCACCCGATCCCCAGCAACCAGTCCACCGCCATACGTCAAGAGATACACAATTGCAACTGCTTCTTTGCATACTCGTGGCGCCAACAATTTCAATGGGTAAGCCGCAGACAGCTCCTCAAAAATGGCTCTG
>Ga0153926_100312_pt1 | contig 11586 bp, 10 predicted proteins | sample TSNJ010MetaG_FD_104716 | JGI IMG/M metagenome (GOLD analysis project Ga0153926, IMG submission 104716) | Attine ant fungus gardens microbial communities from New Jersey, USA - TSNJ010 MetaG | ecosystem: Host-associated > Fungi > Mycelium > Unclassified | place: USA: New Jersey, Wharton State...
GGGAATGTCATGTTGAACAGCGTCTCATATCTGTCCAGCTGCAATATGACCGGACTTACTTGGGATGCCCCATGGGCTCACTAGAAGCCTGGCTCTTATTGCGTTCACTTAAAACTTTGCATCTCCGAGTTCCTCGGCAATCTGAGAATGCGACTGCTCTTGCAAAATGGCTAGATTCTGTACGGAAGACTCCGAAAGGCGAGACCTTCGAGGGCATCCCTGGGGGGCTTATCTCAACGATTTACCATTCTTCGCTCCAAGGGATTGATACACGTGGCTTCGATCCTAAGAACCAGATGCTCGGTGGATTTAATGCGGCATTTGGTATCGAGGTAAGTGAAGTTATCAGAGTTTGAGCGATCCTTTGATAAAGATCTTTTCTGTATCAGCTCTCTAGTGATCAATTGGCCTCACGACTTCCGCACTTGCTTCAATTTTTTGTGGTAAGCCACTGTTGGATACAGATCCACTGTCACCCCGTTTTGAATTTAATTTTAGCCTGCAACGAGTCTTGGTGGTGTCGAGTCACTCGTAGAGCATAGGCTCGGGAGTGACCCAGGCGCTGATCCTTGTCTTGTTCGTTTAAGTATTGGGGTTGAAGAATTGGAGGTCAGTTCCTATCGAATGACTCAAAATTTTACCCAGTTGATGTTTGTCTTGCAGGATCTTAAAGCAGACTTACGTCAGGCACTTCAAAAATTGGCCAAGGTAAGCAAAAATTGTCTATTGCTCGCTTTGCATTGGCCTGAACCTATGTAGCTGGTGCCAGCAAAGTAGACAGAAATAGTCTATCTGCATATGGACTGCGTAAGAAGGCACTATATTTTGGATGATCTAGAAGTCGAACTTCTGTCGAAATAGGAACTTTATTTAGAACACTATGCAAGCATGACATTTGCGAGTATCAATCTACATGAGTTTGAGATCGCGGTAATGGACAAAGCTTGCTTTATCTTCCCAACCTAACCCCGTTCTCTTGAGCCTTCCAATTTGAGAAATGAGGCTCGCGCTAGATTCTGCTAGTTGGTCTTCTTGATTGAAACTCTCCTTGACGTAGTCATTGGCTCGAAAGGGTTGTGATCCAGGGGACTCAGAGGGTAACAGCAGCCGAATTGAAAGGGTGAGAGGGATGATAGAGCTCGTAATCGCAAAGATGTGGGTTAGTGTATTCAAAAATTTAGGCCCTGGAGTGCTGATCGGTAAAGTTAAGGTGGGGGTATACGTCGTCGGTGGATCATACCTGACTTGTTATGAATGGACAGGAGGTAATAAGATGATGCCACAACTCACCGAACGCACATGACAAAGACTTGGTATCCTTTGACCGGCACTTTTTCATTAAAAACATTAGCAAAGCGAAGGAGTCCACGTCCGTTGCTTGTAGTACATTCAGGAAACACGACTACAGGTCGTCCTGCAGATTTGCGTATTTCATCGAGTGAACACATGCGAGAGTCGTTCGTGAAGTATGGCGGGAAGCGACCGGTGAGACATATGATATGCAGAAGAGAGACCTGGCGGAATCCCTTGATTGAAATCGGTGGAATAGCAGAGTGTTTCCAGGAGGACTGGATATTAGCAGAACCGGTTCCTGTAGCCCTACCAGGTCTATTTGTGATAGGGGCCGAATCTTTCAAATCCTTCTCAAATTCTGGTAGAAACTCGGGTATTGGAAGTACAAAAACAGGATTGCAGCTTTTCGGAAGTTAACTAGGAGGGTAAGGACAAGTTTTGGCCTGGAACTCACCGAGCTGCAAGCCAAAGGATTTCTATCCACGATGCCCAGTTGGACACTATGATATCACCGGCACCCGGGCTCCAAGTTTCATTCCTGGAAGCATTGCGAACTCTTGAAATCAAATCTTAGTGAGTATCAGAGCAAAGAGATGCTTTGAGCAACAGAACGTACGGTCCTTTCTTGGTGACGGTCTCAACCGCTGGCCAAACAACACCAAGAGTCCATAACACCAATTTTGCTAACAGGAAAGTGAAGATACGCGTGATTGCGTGGTGAAAAAAAGGTACTGGAACCTACAAAGGTGTGAGAGATTGATAGAGGTATCTCAGTTGACATACGAGCACTAAACACAGAGTTTCTACCACAACCAAGTAAACCAGGGCAATGAAGCATATAATTCCCGTTCTAACTATTCCGAAGAATAGGCCCAACGTTCGTGCGATTGCCTGAAGGGAGTCAATCGAGCTTGCAGGCGGCAGGGGAATGGAAAAAGGCTATTGGAGTGTTTGGTTGAGGATTTCTGAGAAAATGCTATTGAGAGTACCTGTATACCAGTTCCAGGATCCTAGAATGGTTAGTTATAGTACTGATGGACTGGCAAACAACCCACTCGGTATGCACTGAACTTTTCCATAAAGAAAAGGCGGCTATTTTCGTACTGCCACCTACAGAAGCATGGAATCCGGGATTCCGCTGACTCTTCCCTCTAACATCTTTCCGAATAGATGGTGGCTATCCGTGCTGGGAGCTCTGTTGCACACGCTAAACACTTTCTGAACTTGGCTTCTCAACGGTATCAAAAGTTACATTTCCTCGGAAAGGTCTGTCCGAGTTGGTCTATAATTCGTCATTGACATAGAACATTCAACAGCTCATCATTTCGCTCGCCGCCTTATTCTACATCTCTTTAGGTTTCAAATTGAGTTTCTCATTTATCCACACTGACGTTGGCTCTAGGCATATTTATAATTGTGGTCACTCCTGCGCGAATCTTCCAATACTTTTACGATAGAGCGAAGGAGCTCTCGGAAACGAGCTGGGGTTGGTTGGCGCTTGGTTCAGCTATATGTGAGTGAAGCAACTCCAGGACTGTTGAAACTTGATACCATCTTGCATTATAGGCATTATATCCGTTCCTCCATTCGTTGGTCATACCATGCTCACTTCCCTTTGTGGTTTTGCATATGGCATGAAGGGGTTTTTCATTTCCTCCACTGCTTCCCTTGTTGGTTCTGCAGGAGCATTTATCATGTTGCGGTATCTTCTCAGTGAAAGGATCCATCAATGGTCGACGCAAAATCAGAAATGGCAGGCACTGGAGGCTGTTATCGTAAACCCTCATACTATCTTTCTGTCACCAGAAACGCTGAAAGGTTTACTCCTTCTAGAAAGCTCAAGGCATTCCTCTAATCATCCTTATTCGAGTTTCGCCGTTCCCGCCCTGGGTCTACTCAAATTCATTCTTTGCTGTGAGCGAGCGCTCAGTTGCTCTATCATGAATATTAAATCCTTGTTTATAGTCAGTCGAGGCCGTCTCCTTATGGCAATTTGTTTTCGCGACGTGTTTTGTTTTTCCTAAGCTTGCTTTGCACACTTTTATTGGTTCCCGCATGGCTGCGCTTTCGGACGGTCATCAACGAGACCATATGGCCACCCGTAAGCTTCATTTGTGAGGTTGAGTATAGCTCAGGCCAACAAAATTCATACAGATACGAAGGCTCTCAATGGCCTCCTTGTTGGTGGCGGCTTGTTGATTGCTGTGTTTACAAGCTGGTAAGCTGCCAGTCATTCCACCCATGTTTCCAGCTCACTTATAAGACAGGTTGATTTATACGCTTGTGCAAGGTCATGTCCAGAAACTTGAGGCTTCTGCTGACATCGATGAACTGGCCGTTGAAGCAGTGAACCAATGCGGCGAACAGTCTCCCTTACTAGGGTCAGGCACCAACTACTCATGAAGCGTTTTCGGATATCTCTTTTACAGCACCGCTAGATACCTAAATACCATTTAACATAATAACAGATGGGTATAGACTGTTGAGTGTATATGCATAATAAATATTTTCATGTAACGCATAATCCTAAGTTGGGCAAGATCTCAATAACAATGTAGGAACAGTAGACTGAAGCTGGCTCCTAGAAGGAAAACGAGAAGGAAAACTCGACCATCTTTGGATCTTCGTCGAGTCTCCCTTAGTTCACGGTTGCCCTTGTCCACCATGGTGGTAGTTACAATGGCGTCATCGTAGAGTTTCTCTGTCAGCTCAGTTTGCCTTGTCAAGTGGTCGACTAGCTCTAGCTGCAAAGCACTGATGTCCATCAACCGTGCCTCAGCCTGCTGGATGGATTCCAGATTATCTTGGACTTCCCGCAGTATGTTGGCATTCTCATTCTCGAATTGCAGTATTTGCGAATGAGTTAGCTCGATATCATCCTCGTCATCCTCATCAGAGATCACCGAAGGTTCAGAAATCGTAGACCCCTTTTGACTCGGGGGCATCCCAGACGGCCCAGCTACACTAACCCCAAGTTTCGTCGCAAAGAGATTTGATGCTGCAGCACCGACCCAACTCGTACTCCCATCACTACCGCTTTCCCACCTCGATCTCGAGTCTTCGTTGTTTAGCGAGGGTGCTCCAGAACTAACACCTAGAGATTGCGCTTCTCGAGTCGCATTGGAAGCAAGCGTATGTGTTCGCTCGAGTTGACGTTTGACACGCGCTTCCTGGAGCTCCCTCTGAGTTTGGCTCAATTCGGCCAGCCGACGATTGAGAAAATATGTGATGCTCGCATGGTGCACGGCTCTAACTTCTGAAGAGAGTGTGGAATCATCTTCAGGACGAAGACGAGCTAGGAGAAACCGTGCCAGAGGATTTGTTCTGCTTGCGACAAGGTCACTGCGTTCTGAAAGTGAATAGAGAATAAAAGGGACTATGATGACATTAAACGAATGATGCACGAACTTTTTTCGAGGACTTCCATTTCTTTGACCTTGTCTGCACATTTCGCGAGAATCATGCGGGTTTGAAGGTCAATTTGGTCTCTTTCCTCGTTTGTAAGGTAACGCAAAGAAGACCATGGGACTTCTCCACTTTCATTGATAAAGTCGACGTTTCTTGGCCCAAGACAGGAAGGTGGGGGTACTCGTCCATCCAGGTTGAGATATTCTATACGAATGCTAGACAGCATCTGCGCAAGTTTTCTAATGTGGTGGAACTGTTGGAAAAGACCCTCGATGAGTCGATTGGACGTATCGATCATTGAGGTAACGAACGATTTTGTAACCTTCAGAAAGATACTCCTTTTCCATCCTTCCCAGAGTATCTTGGCTACGTCTTGAGAAATTTCGTTGTTTTGCTTCTGGGATCACCGCTCTTCGAGCTTTAACAGCATCCCGAAAGTCAACTGTCCTGTCAAGAAAAGGCATGTCTCTTCTACTTAGATTTGATGACCGAGATAAAGTAGAGTCTCTATACAACGAGCCAGCGAGGAGAATATTAATACACGATTCCAGTCGTACACACTGAAACAAGAAAATTCTTCACACGTCCCACGTGGTGACAGCATGGCCACTGGTTCAATTTCTTGCATTGGTCTTGAACCTACCACCATTGTGCGATACTTTCTGCCCAGTTTTCGACCTCTGATGTAATCGTTGCATCATTTGTCATACCTTCAGTGGAGAGTGGGCTTTTACCTAGTGGAAGACTGAAGTTGTCTTAGTTTGAGGTGTCCGATGTTCTTTCACCATCGGCTGCCATAAGAAATGACTTACATTAGATTAGTGTATGTGTATGTAGTCAATTGCATTGGTATATCATACACTGTAGGCCGAGGCATGTGGTGGACTGGACACAACAAAATGAATATATCAAATTAATACTCTTTCTATACATTTCTGCACTCATCTCTACCCCGTCAAGTTTGCCCACACTTCCCTCCTTTGGTTATCTGTCTTTTGTCGATATATCCTGTATCTATTAGAAAATTTCAATTGTCATCAACGTTGAGCAATCCCTGATCAATGATATCAGTCCTGAAAGAACTACAGGATCATGTACTAACGGTCGCGTAGCTTCCATAACTTTGTAAGCAGTCACAAACACTTGAAAGGGCGATTGATCATTCTTAGCTTAAAATAAAAGTCGGAACATTTCCCGAGATGGCTCAAAATATATTGGCTTGAATGATGTCATATGGCACCCGGAGCTAGCACCTCGTCACCTACGGTTGGCGGCTGGGACAATGGATTGATTATTCTTATGATTGATGTGGGAAGCACGGATGAAATACTGTGCCGGGACCCCATGCACTAGCAACTCGTCCATCGCTATTGGTGATAATTCCCATATCACAGTACCTCAGCGAAAAATAACATAGGTACAGGCATTTTGTTGATGGTAATTGTATAGTTCGATGTTTCACGATATCTATGGACTGCCAACCAGGTCTACTTTATGTGGGATGTGACTTGACAACAGACCAATCGGGACCCCATTAGGGAGCCCAAGTCCTTGCCTCATCAATCATAGATAAAATGAATTACCCCATTGTTCCAGTCACCGACAGTTAAGTAGAAAGCATGCGAACACCATATGAAGCTATTATTCGAAGGAGGGAGATAGAACTGTTCGAGTCGATATAAAGACGGCATTCTCTGACTTGGCAAAACTTCGAAGACATTTAGTCTACCCGTTATGTCCAGTGAGCTCTATGATAATTAAACAATGAGTCTACCTGTTCGTCCAATACCTTCCAATACAAGCCTTTTCCGGTATCTATCATTTGAACAACAGCCTACAGTGCCTTTGAAAGAAGTCCTGAATTACAACTCAGATTTATCGGATAGGAATACTCACGACAATGGTCAGTCAAATCCACAACGACTTGACAAAGTGTTAGTGAGGCCAGATCTGCGATGTCTTGTTTTTGCACGAAAGAACAATAAATGACAGTCACTTTGGCGATAGCGTCCGGCAATACGTGTGTGCCCGTCTTTGAAGTGCTCGGATGATGGAGGCGACTCCGTACTAGCCCAACCAAAGTTCGACCTGTTAAATATCTGCACCAGCGGAAATCAAGAACAGAGAGGATAGGACAAAGGCCATTCTGTCCGTACAATTGATAGAGAACGTCATCGGAGATCTCACTCTCATGAAGTCGGAGTATTTTCAATTGACTCAAACAGGAGAAGCACTGAATCAGATACGACGCTGGAATATCAGCGTCGCGCAACTCCAATTCTTCGAGGGGTGGAGATGCCCGAACCAGAAAAAAGAGTAAACATTGACCAGTCCTTTCATCAGGCACGCTACCTAGGTCGTCAGGGGACCGAAGATGAAGGAATCTGAGGCATGGAGTGACCAGATGTAACAAAAGGTTGTACATATCTCGCCCACCGGTAAGGGTGATTGAATATAAGTGGGGCAAGCTAACAAGGCGCGTAGTGTCTTCAACAGACTCGAATGCATGGATGGGCCCTGCCGGAAGGACCATAGAAAACTTTTCGAGATGATGCAGGTCTTCCAGAACCAAAAGGACAGATTCAATTGAAGAAATGGATTCAAAGTGATACGGTGGAAGAACCAGTGACAGATTGGTAATTGAGGAAGGAAGAACACTTGGAGCTGGAAGATCATTTCTGACTAGATGAACTGTTGATAACTTGGGGGCATCCTGGAATGCGGTCCGAAGACTGACAAGTTCCACAATCATGCCATTTTCGTCACTTTCGAGGTACTTCTGGGGAATGGAGACATGCAACGTATGAAGTTGGGGAAAGAGACCAGTGCATGCCATCAGGGTGCGATTGACATTGGCATGAAGGGCGGAATTAATGGTAAGAATCCCCCATTTGTTTCTCTTCTCCAACAATATGCTAATGACATCAAGAAGTCGGGTCTGGTCTCGTCGGATTTCCAAAGTTATGCGAAGACTACTATCTCCGGCCCTGGCAAGCCAGAATCTCGTTCTGTTAAAGGAATCATAATCATCGAGATCAACATAAATGTGGGACCAAACGCTTGGAAAACTGGCGGCCTTCCTCCATTGCGCGCATACGTGGGATACTACAAGGGGGGTTCTAGTGTATCCATCCTGTATACACATTTCGAAGATACTGGCCAAGATCTCAACTGGCAACCGCCGTGCCAGGGTGATCAATCCCTTGCAGTGCCTTATATCCTCTGCGTGCTTGAGTTTTTTGAATTGGAGATGGCGAACGGCCCGCATGAGCCCACATATCTCATCATCAATGATAGCGATGGCCGACTCATGGGTGCGTATTTGGATATTAATAGCCTCTGTATTCCCCTCTCCATCAGTTTCTTGAACCGTTCTTGTCATCATCTCGCCGCCAATAAGAGATTTGATCGACGAAGGCCCAAAAATTTGTGAAATGTTTCATAATTACGCTAAGGATCAATTTTCGTTGGTTTCTGGGTTGTTTGTCGCTGTTGTGACCGTGCGGTTTACGAACTTTCACCTGTTGAAACACCTAGTCCCTGGTAAGTGTATCAGACTTGACCTGAGTCCACGATGATTCGGAGTGGAATCTGAATGACCCTCTAATCTCTGGCATGTAATAAATGATGGGTCATTGAGAAGACCAGATGTTCTGGATACTGCTGAGCTTGCACCGGGTACTCGCCTGACACTACACAATTTACTCAATTTCTTGTCTTCTAGACGAAATCCCTGATGGATCCTCGAAGAGCTCGGGATCCCAGACTGGCTCGCGTTGACCGACCAACATCTACCCAGAACAGTGATTTCCTGCACTCTGTAAACGCTGAAAATGTGCCAATGGATTTGGGAAGAGATCAGTTGTCACAAATGGAACCGCAACTCTATCCACAGACCAGTTCTGTACAGATCACAAATGCCGGAAGAAGTGACGTATTGAATTCTTCTCAATCACCGTTGCCATTGGCAGGTTTTAAGCGCCCTTTGTTCTGCATTGTTTGCGCAAGTAACCAGGTTGGTCCACTCTCGAGATGACGTACTCCAAAATCGACTCCGGAACGTTTCAGAACCGTTCCATGGAAGGACATCATGTGCTCTCGTGCGTTGTTTTTTGGTGTCATTTACGTTGGCTGAATTTTACTGCCCTTATCAAGCAAAGCAGGGTACAGAGTTATTTCATCGGGCACTGGGTCGGCAGTGCGATTACCTGGCCCATCAATAGACAAACCCAATATTTATTCCTTCGGTACCCCATACAATTCGATTTATGAAGAGCTGGATGGGAAGGATTCTAGACTGTGAGCAAAATAATTGTTTGCACGATGAAATCTCATGTTTGGAGATCAGTTATAGTGCCAATGGACTTCTGCCGATGCTAGATAGGAATCGGCACATTAAATTGGCTCCAGAAAGATGGCAGGAGAATAAGGCGATTGCCGACATCGTCATCACCTGCGAAGAACGGTGCTTCGACGCGGTCTGTGATGGTAATGATCTCAAAATTGGCAATTGTTCTACTCATAACTTTTCCACAGATCTCTTGTCTCGCGCAAGCGAATTCAACAAACCAGTACACATCATAAATATGGAGATTAAAGATAACCATGAAGAAGCACTGATCGCTGGGAAAGCCATGCTAGATTTAGCAGCTGCGGTTGGTGTTCAGGCTGGTAACATGCACAAAATTTGATATCACGATCATAGATCGAAACAGCGGAGGACATCGATGAAAACATGGATAAGATTCTCCAAGATCAACAAGAGAAACATCCACATAGTCTTTTACATGCAGTTGCATACTATTGATTTTCCTCAGGTCCATCACTTTCAGTCTTCGCTGACCCGGAATTTTGCTGACGTTCTCCGTCCACGTAGCACAGGATATTTTACAACGGTCTAGAGTCCTCATGACATCATCAACATGAAAGCCGTATTATCATTGCTCTACAGGACATAGGGATCAAAGTATCCAACGTGCATAAGGGGTAGGACGCCTTGCATGACTCTATCGCTTGGATATCAGTAGCTCAAGAGCTGTTCGTTTTTGAGCAGATCTAATAATAGCTGTGCAAATTTAGCATCCGCATCAGAATCACGATAATCTTCATGTGCAGTATTCAAGTCATCCAAAGCAATGCACATGCCATAGGTACTTGTATAGCTGCACTGAAAATTCTTGAGTGTCCTGGCCGGCTGTGATTGTTGTTGAAATAACTGTGTACCATTTCCTTGTGAGAGAGGCAAATGGATAGAATTAGTCAACAATGATCCACATTTGATTCAAACATGCCACTTACCATGCACGGGCTCGCTCAGATTCCAATATATTGTATCATTGCATACCCATCGGTTTCTATCAAGCACGCAATCTGTGCGCCAAACGGGCGTGAGAATCAAAGACGTGATCGATGTGATAACAGAAACGTATTTAGCATCTCGGAGTCTGATATTCTTCCTTCTCACTAAACATGTCGTCTCTCCGCCTTGGTTACACTGCGCCTGATTTTGAGGCTCAAACTACTGCTGGGCCGATCAAGTTCCATGATTGGATCGGTGATTCTTGGGTAGGCAAACAGATTAAGTGAGTTTAAGAATCGTATCACTAATTATAGTATGCAGGCAATCCTTTTTTCTCATCCTGGTGACTTTACCCCTGTATGCACTACAGAACTCGGTGAGGTTGCTCGTCGTGCCGCCGATTTTGAGCAGCGTGGTGTGAAAGTCATCGGTCTATCCGTGGACAGCAATGAACAGCACGGAGAATGGATCAAGGACATCAATAGTTATGGTTCGACTAACGTCCAATTCCCTATCGTACGTCTGAGTGACATGCTAGTTATTTTCGGGAAATTCAAAGGGTTCTTTCTAGATCGCTGACACCGATAGGAGGATCTCTACCCTATACGATATGTTGGACGAGCAAGACCCCACCAACAGGGATGCTAAAGGGCTTCCTTTTACTGTAAGTCTGCTATCTTCACATTTACGGTAATTTTTGACTGAGGCATGATAGGTTCGCACTGTCTTCATCATTGATCCCAAGAAGAAGATTCGTCTAACCCTTGCTTATCCTGCCTCGTGTGGTCGCAACTTTGATGAAATCGTCCGGTATGTATCCCGACTCGGTGAATAATGACCAAAGTTGATTTAAATGAACTACAGTGTTGTTGACTGTACGTACTGACACAATTTTAGATACCTGCTATTGACGCATAATCTAGCTTTGCAACTTAGCGACAAACAACCTGTTACCACACCTGTTAATTGGAACAAGGGTGATGACGTCATCATTCATCCTACGGTGAACAACGATGAAGCAACTGAAAGGTTCCCAAATCATACCCGTCATTTGGTAATCATCGATGCTCTGATTTGCTGAAATCACGCTAACATTTTGAACCTAGCCCTATCTCAGAACTACACCAATTGATGCCTGAAAATTGCTCCTCACGATCACTGACACTGAAAATTGGAATTAGGTATTTGGATTGATGTATTAGAGGAGCATGTAAAATATTATGATCTTGTCTGACCTAAGTCTCAGCTTGATGTCCTAGAAGTGTGGGAAGCCTTGTTGCCTGTCAAAAGTTTTATTTCCAATAGAGTTGCACTATTAAGTAGAATCTCTCAGCTCGTGGACGCACGGAACTGATACTCTTTAGTATACCTATTAAATAGAATCTCTAGGCAAAATCAGTAATTGGTACTTAGGAATATAACAAATACACCTCAGCTCATGAACAAACGGAGCTGAGGTTTCTACACTGCGTGACAAAGATATCAGCTTACTAATATATGTGAGGTAAAAAAATATGAAATATGGGTCGAAGCAACTAAGATGAGACACCCGAGGCAACCTGTGAAGGAGAAAAGGATAAATGACA
>Ga0153926_100313_pt1 | contig 11583 bp, 6 predicted proteins | sample TSNJ010MetaG_FD_104716 | JGI IMG/M metagenome (GOLD analysis project Ga0153926, IMG submission 104716) | Attine ant fungus gardens microbial communities from New Jersey, USA - TSNJ010 MetaG | ecosystem: Host-associated > Fungi > Mycelium > Unclassified | place: USA: New Jersey, Wharton State...
ATCCTCAGATATATAGTTCTTAAATATATGATTATAGTGGTCTGTATACCAGAACAGCCTACTATATGATTACTACCTATTTTTTTTACATATAGGAGTACTATTGTTCTTAAAATAGAAATAACCTAACTGTCTTAGGGCAGTCTTTTGTTCTTATTCAAGAACAGATGATAATCTATAGATAAAGATCAGTGTCATATATAAACATTGAGAATCTTGTATCTCCATGGGATCTTATTGCCTCTGGGTCTATTTATAGCCAAAAGAAGAGCATTGAAGAGAGCTTCACAATGGTCATTGAAGCAAACAATTACATTAAGCAGTTCCCAAGATATCAGTGATTTAGTATCTAGTGACTTAGTGATTGCCAACTGATCTGCTAATAACTTAGTGAATACTGATTGCCTTGAGATGTTTTTGGTACTGTTTGAAAGGTCTCCTTAAGAGCTTTTGGTGGCCATTTATATTGTTAAAATTGGTCAAGTATTCCCAGAGTTGTGGTCTAAATAAAGTTTGTAATACTTCTACTGTTGAGATGTCTCTGATACTATAGTTCTGTTAGTCAGGGTCAAAAGTCTCCAAGTCCAGCTAAAAAGAATTAAATATTACTATGTAATATTTAATTAAGCACAGGATCACTCCAGGCTATAAGTCTAGTGTCTTAGGGGTAATATTGGTAGGATCTTCTTACAGATTTGCTATAGAATACCACTGGTCTCCACTTACCATCTATTATAGACTGCTAGGACAAGATAGTACCTATGGTAAAGTCTAAGCTATCTACTTCAATCTGGAAGAGCTCCAAGTCTTGTGGTAAGACTAGTACTGGAACTGAGGTCAAAAAAGAACTGAACAATAGTTGAAAAGTCCTATATAAAATATCTGTAAAAGTCGACAAACCCTAGGAAGACCTGGACATCAGTTTATAACTCTAGGATAGGCCACTTTTGGACTCCAGTAACCTTGACAAGATTTATAGAGACCTTGTTTTCTAATACAACCAGATCTAGATATTCAATATGCTCCTTCTAGAACTCATACTTATTTGGACAAAGACATAATTTGTGCTCTATAAGGATCTCCAGCACTCTTTAGATAGTCTTAGTATACTGTTTAACAGTCCTAGTAAAGATCAGGATGTTGTCCAAGTATACTACTACAATATCTTCTATAATGAGATCTCAGAATATATTATTTATTATTATCTAGAAAATAGCTAGACTGTTAGTTATGTTATAGAATTACATTGGGATTACAACTATTATCAGCCCTGGACTGATAACAAGTAGATGGTAGAAGAAATAATAGCAATAAGAGATGAGGAAGACAAAGATAATGCAACAGACAATATATCAGCATATCAAGATTAGAACTTTAGACTTGATTGCACTAATTATAGATATTGGACTAAAGGAGAAATGTTGAATAAACCTTGGGGTAATTATAGACAAATTTTATTATAGTTATAAGCTTTAGGATAAATAGAGAAACCTTGGACTAACCTATTTATAAACTCTAACTCAATTAGTCACTTACTGTTACTTACTAGTACTTAGGATAGTAGTTCTTATGATATCACTAGTTAGAATAAATACAATCCAAAAAGAAAAGAGAACAGCAAGTTCTTTCTTTTTATAGTTCATCTAAAAACCTACTTCTCTTGAAACTCTGTATTCCCTCCAGTCTTAGGACTAACTTGTGGAATGTGACTAAAAGCCTCAATATTTATTCTTTTGATATAACTCTTCTGAAAACCTTAACTAGACCCTTTGTAGAGGAGTAAAGAGATATCAAGTGTTGATATAAGCTCAAGGTTGAAGTATATATTTACCCTTGTAGTCTAAAGTCTTAACAAGTTATCTCAAAGAATATTACTAGAGGTTCAAACAGACCACAGTTAGTACAAAAAGTGGTCTTTCACTTGTCTCCAGGCTTGATATGTATGTTATTTAAGCTCTATTAGATGTCCAACTTGGTGAAATACTTAGTCTTGTAGAGTTGAAACACAAGCTTAGAAATAAGAGGTAAAGAATACTTATTCTTTACTATTATAGAGTTATAGACCTGGTAGTTTTGTACCAACCAGAGGAAGCTATTCTTCTTTTTAATAAAGAAGACTAGTATAACTATGGGCAATTTTAGATGGGCAGATCTGTCTGGTATATAAGTTTTCTTCTAGAAAGGTATTTAACTCCTTTTGTTCAACTAGAGATAGAAGGTATACTTTAGTTGACTTTAGTTCAGAACCTGGCAGGAGTTCTATAGTGTGATCCCAATAGCAATGTTCTAGGAGAATATCAAAATTGTCTTTGACAAACATGGACTTGAGCCTTTTAGTATATAGAGATAGTAGAGTTGTGGTGGTTAGTATTTCTATACTCTGATATGCTCCTTCTGCCAACCTTTGGGAAGTAGTTGTGGAAGCCTATATAGTCTTTTCAAAGAGCTTAGAAAGCAGTCTGGTTATAAACAACCTGTCTCTAAGCTCATAGTTCTGTTCATCAGTTCTATATAGGATTTCAGACTCCTTTTTGTTATTGTCTAAGAAAGAAGTGGATTTAGTCTAACAATATAGTAGAGCTTAGACCTCTTGTTTCCTCTTCAAGACTTATTTTTTTCATAACATTTGGTATCCTCTACAACGAGATAAATATTTAGTCTATCACAAACTTTATTTAAACTATAACTCTGGGAATACTTGACTAATTTTGACAATCTAAATGGCCACCAAAAGTCCTTAAGAAAATCCTTCAAACAATACCAAAAATATCTCAAGGCAATCAGTATTTACTAAATTATCAGCAGATCAGTTGACAATTACCAAGTTACTAAATACTAAATCACTGAAATTTTAAGAACTACTTAATATAATTATTTGCTTCAATGACTATTGTAAAGCTCTCTTCAATGCACTTCTTTTGGCTATAAATAGACACAGAGACAATAAGATCCTATAGAGATACAAGGCCCTCAATGTTTGTATATGATACTGATCTTTATCTATAGATTATTATCTGTTCTTGAATAGAACAAAAGACTGCCCTAAAACAGTTAGGTTATTTCTATTTTAAGAACAATAGCACTTCTATATGTAGAACAATAGGTAGTAATCATATGGTAGGCTGTTTTGGTATACAGACCACTACAATCATATATTTAAGAACTGTATATCTGAGGATAAACCTTAGACTTAATAACATCTTTTGTCACTTGTCTAACTTTGCTTTTTTGAGCACTTTGATTATTAAATCAACCAATCACAAATTAGTAAGTGACTATTTGTGATGTAGTCATAAGAACCTTATCTTTTTTCCAGTTGACTTCTGGGTTATGGTCTTTTAGCCAAGTATAGCCAAGAATTAGATTTTGCTTTTCCAGACTGGAGATGGCTAGGAACATCTACTCTAAGTAGGTTTTGTAGTAGAGGACTATATCTACTACTTCTGATATCTGGTCTATCTCATTGGAAGAGCCATTAATATTGAAGACCAGTATAAACTGAAAGATGGTCTAGGTATTAATCTCCTTGAAGCAGATAAAGTTACAATCTATGAAGTTACTAGTAGCTCCACAGTCCAGGAATGTCTTGATGAAGTAAAGGAAGGGAAAAATGCATCTTATCACAAATGGCCATTTACTGATTTGTGATTGGTTGATTTGATAATCAAAGTGCTCAAAAAAGCAAAGTTAGACAAGTGACAAAAGATGTTGTTAAGTCTAAGGTTTATCCTTAGACAAAGTGCATTAAAGAAAGCTTCACAATGGTCATTGAAGCAAATGATTATATTAAGTAGTTTCCAAGATATCAATGATTTAGTGTCTGGTAGCTTGGTGATTATCAACTGATCTACTGATAACTTGATGAATACTGATTACTTTGAGGTGTTTTTGGTATTATTTGAAAGATGTTCTTAAGGACTTTTGGTGGCCATTTAGATTGTCAAAATTGGTCAAGTATTCCTAGAGTTATAGTCTGAATGAAGTTTGTAACATATCTGCTAGTTTACTATCATCTGTATTAACTTTTTCTATATTGAGTATAGTAAACCTATTTACAGGGAGCAGCCAGAGCACATTTTTTACTGATTACTCTATACAAAATTCTCTTTAGAGAGAGATTCTGTTTCTTCTGCTGTAACTGTATCCTTTAAAGCTATTAGATCTTTAATTAGCTCTTTTTTTTGCTCCATCATTAACTATTGTATGTTGAGTCAATACAGACAGTTTTTCACAAGATAGCCTATTTCTTTACAATAATAGCAGTTATATATAGAGAGAGATCTGGCCTTCTATACTATATCAATGTCTATGGGGACCCCAAGAGATAGAAGAGATGACAGAGGTAGAGGCTTTGGAGAGGTTGGTATAGGGAGAACTAAAGAGATGCAAACCTTAAGCAGGGGGACCAGATATAGAGTAGAGAGCCTTGAGGAAAACAAAGGTATTAAGTATTAAAAAAAGTAGAAGACTCTATTGGCCAGCCTGGCTTGATCAATCCTCTGGGCTATACAATACTATGCCTTGGAATCAGTGTCTGCAGGTCTCCTATATAGTATGGCAGCAATCTAATTCTGAATATTTGTTTAGAGTTCTTGTTGAAATTTTACTACTAGAGTCCAGAGATTCATATAGCTAGTATTGGAGACCAGAGCTTGAAAACTGTTTAAGTAGTCATCTACTATCTAACAAATAAGGACTCTATTGAGTTCTTCTTGTCAACTTGGACTAGAAGTAGTTCTAAGGTGTCTCTGTCCAAGTTCTTATACTAAAACTTGATTCTACATCTAGAGTACCATCTGCCTTAGACCTTGCTCATTCTAACTCTCATAATCTCTTTGATCCTTGACTGGTGGTCATTATGATCACTAGTCACCTCTATATATAGCTAGGCCCTTAGTTTAAGAGAACTTGTTAATCAGTTAGAGTATTACAAACTTCATTCAGACCATAGCTCTAGGAATACTTCACCAGTTTCAACAATCTAAATGGCCACCAAAAGCCCTTAAGAAGACCTTTCAAACAGTACCAAAAACATCTCAAAGCGATCAGTATTTACCAAGTTATCAGTAAATCAGTCAGTGATCACCAAGTTACCAGACACTAAATTGCTAATATCTTGGGAACTGCTTGATGTAATTGTTTGCTTCAATGACCATTGTGAAGCTCTCTTCAATGCACTTCTTTTGGCTATAAATATATCCCAAGGCAATAAGATCCCATGGAGATACAAGATCCTCAATGTTTGCACATAACAACTGATTTTTATTCATAGATTATTATCTGTCCTTAAATAGAACAAAGGACTGCCCTAAGATGGTTAGGTTATCTCTATTTCAAGAACAATAGCACTCCTATATGTAGAACAATAGGTAGTGATCATATAGTAGGCTGTTCTGGTGTACAGACCACCACAATCATGTATTTAAAAACTGTATGTTTGAGGATAAATCTCAGACTTAACAATATCTTTTGCTACTTGTCTAACTTCACTTTTTTGAATACTTTGATTATCAAATCAAGCAATCACAAATTAGTAAGTGGCCATTTGTAATAGTGTCAGAATAGAAAAGAAAAAAGATTCTATACCTAGAATATAGGGTAGAAAGAAAAAGAGAGTAGTAGAACTGGAGAAAAGCAGCATGCCCTATGAAGAGAAAAGTATAGCAAGGCAATACACAGACAGAGGCTCCAAAAGGTATAGCAAAAGAGAGGGGTAAACAGAGAGAAGTGAGGAGAATATTTAAAATACTGAGAGAAGCATAGCTGGATATTGGAGTAGAAAAGATAGATATGTACGAAGGTATAACAGTAAAAGCACTCTTGGACAGTAGTGCAACAGAGATGTTTATAGATTGAAAGATGGTAGCAAGACATAGATTTAGACTGCAGAAATTGGAAAAACCAATAGTGGTCAGGAATGTCAATAGGACAAACAATAGTACAAGAGCTATTACCCACCAAGTAGAGGTGAACATATACTATAAAAGTCATATAGAAAGAATAAGGATAAATATATATAATCTAGGAAAGACAGATATGGTATTAGGAATGCTGTAGTTGTAAGCATACAATCTAGAGATAAATTAGGAGATAAAAAAGGTAAAAATGACAAGGTGCCCACTACTGTGTGGAAGGAATATAAAGTTGAAAGAAAAAAAGAAAGAGAGAAAAAGAAAGAGGCTAGCAATCTTAAAAAAGAAAAAGATAGTGAGATGGATAATAGATAATAAAAAAGATTGGAGAAGAGAAGAAAAAGTCAAAGCAAACTATAGAAAGATTGAGAAAATAGTGCTGCAAAAATTTTTAAAATAGAAAAAGGTGTTTGGAAAAATAAAATTAGAAAGAATGCCAGTGAGGAAAATCTGGGATCATGCTATAGATCTCAAGGAAATGTTCAAACCACAAAAAGAGAGGATCTATTCTCTATCTAGAAACAAAAGAGAGGAGGTCTAGAGCTTTGTAGATAATCAACTAAAAAAGAGGTATATCAGACTATCTAAATTCTCTTAGACATTACTAGTATTCTTTGTGAGCAAAAAGAATAGAAGTAAGAGGATGGTAATGGACTACCATAATTTAAATAACTAGATGGTAAAAAACAACTACCTGCTCCTATTAATTACAGACCTAATAGACAATATAGAAAGCAAGAAAGTATTTACTAAAATGGATCTAAGGTAGAGATTCAACAATGTGAAGATTAAGAAAAAGAATGAGTGAAAGAAAGTGTTTACAATATATATGGGGTCTTTTGAACTAACAGTAATGTTTTTTAGGATAACAAATTTGCTAGTCACATTCTAGGTAATGATGAACAAAATCTTGAGAGACCTGATAAATAAAGAAAAGATTGCTGCATTTATAGACAATATAATTCCTAGGGGTTGTTATAGGGCCTAATAGAATAGAGATGGAGAAGGAGAAAGTAGATAGAGTACTCAGCTAGCCAGAGCCAAAAAACATGAAAGATGTTAGAAAATTCCTAGATTTCGCAAATTACTATAGAAGGTTTATTAAGGATTTTGCACAAATAGCTAGGCCAATGAATATATTGACAAGAAAGAATATAAAGTAGCAATGGGAAAATGAACAGCAAAAGACATTTGACAAGCTTAAATAAATCTTTACTACTAGACCAGTGTTAGTGGCCCCAGACTTAGACAGAGAATTTAAGATGAAAGCAAATACTTCAAACTATACTACCAGAGGAGTTTTATTAATAAAATACTCTGATAAATTGTAGAGACCAGTTACTTTTATCTCCAAATTGTTAAGTGATACAGAATAGAACTATGAAATACATGATAAAGAGATGCTAGTAGTAGTCAAATGCTTAGAGGCCTAGAGACACTTTTTAGAGGGGACAACCACTAAGTTCAAAATCTAGACAGATTATAAGAATCTCAAATACTTCATAAAAGTGCAAAAGTTAAATAGAAAACAAGTGAGATGGATTCTATATTTGTCAAGATTTGACTTTATACTGAAACATATCCTAGGAAGCAAGATAGGAAAGACAAACAGCTTAAGTAGAAGGCCAAATTGGGAGATAGAAGTAGATAAAGACAACAAGAATGAGATACTAGTAAAACCCAAATGGCTAATAGTAAGAAGAACAGAAAAGGTAAAGATCATTGTAGAAGGGGTTAATCTACTAGAGAAAGTAAGACAATCAAAGGTGAAAGATGATAAAGTAATAAAAGCAGTCAAGAAAATGAAGTAGATGAGAGTAAAAATATTAAGAGATAAAGAATAAAGGGAAGTAGATAGTATAATATATAAAGAGGAAAAAGTATATATGCCTAAAGACAATATATTGAGGGTGGAAATAATTAGGCTATACTATAATATACTAGTAGGAGGATATAGAGGACAATAGAAGACAGTGGAACTAGTCACCAGAAACTTCTGGTGGCTAGGAATAATAAAAGAGGTGAAAAGATATGTGGAAGAATATGATTCCTGCTAAAAGAACAAAAACTGCACAGAGCAGCCAGCTAGCAAATTAATACCTAACTCTATTCTAGAAAAACCTTAGACATACATATTGGTAGATTTTATTACCAAACTGCCTTTAGCTCAGAAATACAACTCTATCCTAGTAGTAGTGGACTGACTAACAAAAATAGTACACTTTATACTGACTACAGAAAGAATATTAGCAAAAGGGTTAGCAAGATTGTTCAGGAACAATGTATAGAAACTATATAGTCTATCTGAAAGCATTATATTGGACAGAGGACCCCAGTTCATGGCAGGGTTAATAAAGGAGTTAAACAGGATGTTAGAGATTGAAAGCAAAATGTTAACAGTGTTCTACCCTTAAACAAATGGGCAGACAAAAAGGGTCAACCAGGAGTTAGAACAGTACTTAAGAATGTTCATTGATCATAGACAAGAGCAATAGCTAGACTAGTTGGGAACAGCAGAGTTTGTATACAATAATAAAGTACACTCTAGTACAAAGATATCGTCCTTCAAAGCAAACTATGGGCAAGATTCTAGGATAGAGTTCAAAGTAAGAAAGAAAAGAAAGTATAAAGGAGCAGGAAAATTCATAACAAAGATAGAAGAGATTCAGGAGAAAGCTAAAGCAGCACTAGAAAAGGCACAGAAGGAAATAAAGAAATATGCAGATAGAAAGAGAAGAGAAGTCAATGAGTATAAAGTAGGAGACTTGGTAATGCTTAGCACTAAAGATCTGAAATACCAAATGGTTGGTAGAAGAACAGAAAAGTTAACAAAAAGGTTTGTAGGCTCTTATAAAGTGAAGAAAATCATATTAGCAAATGCAGTTGAATTGGAATTATCTAGCACAATCAGAATACACCTAGTAGTAAACATCAGTAGGATATATAGATATATAGAGTAAGTAGAAAGGCAGAGGAAGGAGCCACTAGCTTTAGTCATAATCAAGAGAAAAGAGAAATGGGAGATTGAGAGAATATTGAATAAGTAACTGTTGTTGCTTAGTTGTGAAGACTTATGGACCACTTGAGATGAGTATTCAGGAAGAACTCAATAGAGTTCTTTATTAGATTTACTAGCTACTTATACAAATATTTGATAGTCTATATACCTGTCTCCCACAACCACAAGATCTTTACTAGGTACTATATAGTTTATGTAAGCATTCCCACACTATCTATAATTTAAGTCCTTTATAGAAACCAATAAAGTCCTTTGAGTTGATAGATGTATGAGAAAGAGTTTCCTTCTTAGAAGCTGTCTCATAATAGTAATGGATTAGAGGGAAAGATAAGTATCTAGTACGATAGAATGAATTTACAGTGGAGTCAGATACTTGAGAAAGGATAGAAAACTTGGAGAATGCAAAGGGAGTAGTTGAAGAATTTGAAAAGAAGTACTAATAGGACATAAAAGATGTAAGATAGCAAAAAAGAGAAAAAAAGATATTTAGAAGAGAAAAACTGCCAGGACAATTTATGGTAAAGAAATTATTTGGATGGTCAAATAAGCAGTATAATAAGAAATATTGAGAAAGATTAAAAAAGAATTGAAGATGATAGAAAGGAGAATGAGCAAGAGGAAAAAGAACTTTAGAAATAATTTGAGAGGAAAAAAAAGAAATCGAGTAAAAAGAATCAAAAATTAAAAAATGAATAGAAGAAGATAAAGATAAAATGGGCAATATAGTCGATCCTAACTATGAATTGTAAAATTCTTGGGATGAGAAACCTTAAGAGGAGGGTAGTATCATAACTTGGCCAAATGGCTAAGTTATTATTTATATTTCTTCTCTTTTTTTCTTTTCATTTAAATCAATAGATGCATGAGAGGGAATGACTCAAAGGAGATGTATGGGACTTTATAAATAGAAGTAAATAACAAAATATGTATAAGTAGTGTACAACAATTGAATAAGGACTCTATTGAGTTTTTCTTATCAACTCAGACTAAGAATAGTTCTAAGATATTCCTGCCCAAGTTTTTATAGAGAGGGTATTGTTTATATTTGTTTCTGAGTTGTTTTGTTACTCAGTGACTTTGTATAAATATTACTACAGCTATGCTAGAGTATTAGCTATACTCTAGGGGGTATTTACATGTAATATTCATATGGAGCAGAGTTTACAGAGGGTTGGCTAAGAGCAGAAGAGAATATTTGGTAGGAGGCTGTCTATTACATTCTTTCAAGGCTTCATTTAGGAGATCCTAAGCTACTATAAGAGCAACTAGAGTAGAGTGGACTCTAGAAGAATCCTTAGCTAATATTATACTCCTATGTTATGTTACAACTTATCTCTAGAAGAATCCTTAGAGTTTAGGATAAGACTCCTGGAGGTATACTCTACAATATATACTGTTATAGCCTTTCTGTCCCTGATCCTACAGTTCTGTCTAGCAGGATTAGGAGTTGTTAAGTTGAGCTAGTGAAATTAAATATTACTATATAATATCCAATTAAGTATAGAGTCATTCCGGGGTTTGAGTCTAGTATTCTAAGAGTAGCATTAGTAAAGTTCTCTTACAAAAATATTCTATAACTAGAGAGTATAAGAAAAACACTTAGAGGCAGTTGCTCAATAAGCTAGACAAAGGTCCTAGAAGCTAGTGTAATCTTTGAGTAAAGATATATCTACCTATATAGGCTGTTATATATACTATAACAGACAATCTGTACACAGTCACATGAATACTAACCTAGTAATACTATATATCCTTATATAGTTAAACAGACATTACTAAGATAACACAAGATAGAAGAAGCACAGAAGAGAGTGGGAACATGATATAGAAGATATACTTAGCCCATAGATACTGAGCTTATCTAATAACTAAGCATGTCCCTAGAGTGTTCTTTTATAAAGGGATTGTATATATAGTATAGATTATCCCTCCAGGAGCCTTATTCTATTCTCTAAGGTTTCTCTTGGAGATAAGTTGTAACATACTCCAGAGTATATTTATAGACTAAGTGTTGAAGTGGCCTAGTAACATACCTACATTATTCTCTACCAGACAAGACTAACATACTCTTTCTATGATGTTATCATTAGACTAATGTAGTACTTTGATTTTTTTATTTTCAGTACTCACTGGTATAGTACTCTATACCTTTGTTGGACATGCTACTTAAGGCCTGGATCTATTTCTTCCTCCCTCAGTTGTCTAACTCACTCTGTGATGCCTGAGATGAGAACTCTGTTATGTTTAATAGTATCAATATAGATTACTGATGTATATAGCTTACATCTCTGATAGGTGAATATACACATAGTTATCTAACTTACTCTGTGATGCCTGAGCTTACATCTCTGATACTGAGGTTTCTCCTGGAGTTACTCTACTCTAGTTGCCCTTACAGATTGGGCAAGTCCAGCTGTTCTCTTATAAGCAACCTTTGCATAGTCAACACTATTCAGAATTGGTAAAGGTAACCAGCTATGTTAAAGGCATGATTGCAAATCTTGTAATCATAAAAATAGAAAAACACTCATAGTAATAAAGAGAGATGAGGAAAATAAAAGAGAAGCTACTGAAGACTCTCATAAATGGTCTATCATATAGTATTTGTAAAAGCATATTTTCTTAGACAAGTACTTGAATGTTTCTCTTCTA
>Ga0153926_100314_pt1 | contig 11581 bp, 13 predicted proteins | sample TSNJ010MetaG_FD_104716 | JGI IMG/M metagenome (GOLD analysis project Ga0153926, IMG submission 104716) | Attine ant fungus gardens microbial communities from New Jersey, USA - TSNJ010 MetaG | ecosystem: Host-associated > Fungi > Mycelium > Unclassified | place: USA: New Jersey, Wharton State...
CAGTTGAGTTTCTAAAGCGCGAGGTATGTTAACACGAGTTTCCGCAGTGTCGATATAGTTAACCCTCTCTAGCTGCATTTCACTCCAATGCTCAGGGGTACCTGCCGGTGGCAACCCACAACACTCCGATCAGCTAATAGAGTAACAATGGAATTACCAGGGCCATCCCTTATCGCAGTAAAAAAACCGATCATTCTTACTGATCACCTGCCACTGATGCGTGACCTTTCCACATATGAGACATTCCAGCCTCGTTTAACCTGTGTCAAATTCGATTACCGGGGGCGTTGTGACAGGCTGCGGCAGGAGCTACCACAGATTATATGGTTGATGCAAGCCAATGATCCGATTCGGATCGTCCGAAATGAAAAATGAGAAATCAACGATCATCTTCATATCTGCACAGCCACTTGTGCATGGGCCCTCGAAACATGATGTATGTACAAACACACAAGCAGTTGGTAAAGAGCAAATCGTTTTGTTTCATTCCTAGTTGATCTCTTTTGGTGGGAGAGAATGAACTAGGTGTTTAGCTCGTGCCCTCTACATATGCTGTTAATCACCCCGCTTGCCCCTCCGCACAGGATCAAACTTGTTTATGGGCGACAATTTCGGTTACTTACTAGTTCACCGAATGGCCTTTTTCCATCGAACTGTGCTTCTATTGGCAAGAGCTAACGGGGGAAAAAGTCCGTCGGCTGAGCATTGTGGCCCATATCGGCGATCATAGGTTCCCTTGAACCGAAGCCGCGAAGAAAGACTAGTTTGTCGTTCATGAATCCACAACGCAGAATAGGATTCCGGGGTGAAATCATAGGGTGAGATCGTACCCAAGGTCACTGGATATTCACAGTGGTCTGATTCCACTCAAAAAGCAGTATCTTCACTCATTTCAATGTTAATGAAGAACGTAGATCGCGATTGAACTGGTCTTTACTTCAAAGTGTAGCATGCTATCCGTTGTTTATATCAGCATGATGAATACCGAGGACGTCGGGGAATCAACCAAGGACTTGCCAACTTGAGCATCAAGATGCACAAACCCGTGGATGGGAACGAAGCTAGCTTCCGTTCCCAGCTAAACCTTGTAAGCCATGCACAGTGCTTAAAGAGAAGTAGCTGGAACTTGTTCTGTCAAGATGCTCCAGATACTATGTCTTATGAGCATTGATTTCTGAACATCATCAGATCAAACGCACCATATAGGCCGTGTATGTCCTACATAAGAACCTCCCTGTGGGTAAAAACGTGTTTGTACCACATGTGACCTGATGAGGTATGGGAAATGAAAGTCATGCTTGTCCGTTGGTCTTGAAACGCATAAAGGCCGTAAAATGGCCGTGATAGTAAGGAAGGTAGGCTGATCGAGTGACAATAGCCCACAAAGAGGGATGAATCTTAAGTGTAATGCTACGAATTAGCGTGGGCCTTCGCAAGTCGGAGCTAAAGCGCCATGGCTTGGGTTTGCGGCCAGGGGAGGGGAAATTCTCATCCGCGCAGTCCAAGGACGCCATTTCGGCGACTTGAATGAAGAATAAGATTATCTTGAGCGAAGGGAACGGAAGGATAGTTTGGATGATGGATATCCATAGTTGGAATCCTGATAGGGTATTTGGATGACGATCCTCCAAGACGTACGTACGCAGACAGTAAAGGGGGATTCGTGGCCAGAAGAACGTGGAAGCCAGGTGGAATTCATTGAGGCCAGTTACAGGGGCCCTGAGGCACAGAGTGGAGGAGGGTTGGCAGCTTTGGGATGAATTGACTGGAAGATCATCGTGATTCACTGTTTGAAGACCGAAGCAACGTGGGGAGACGACTAGATCGGCACTGAGTCATGAACACGGCGAGTAGTTTGAACGCCGGGAATCCTCACGAGAAACGCCATGAGGTCGGGGCTACTCCTGCCCTTTCTGGCTGCCACCTGCCCTTTCGCCGTCCGGCCGGGAAGCCGGTTCTTGAGAAGCACGATGCGATCGACATATCTGTCACATAGCTGTGACATAGATCCCGATCGGGTCATCCTCCGAAACGATGATTAGTGGTAGCGAGAGCTGCTGCAATTCAAACGGAATGGACAGTACTGCATGTAGACGGATCTGGGACAGGACACCCCTGAATGGGCCAGCATTTGGTTGCAGGATATAAATTGAGGACGCCGATCCTTGTTCTCCGATGGCTTTACTATATCGGGACATGTCGTCACGGTGAGTTGGGCGTTACATGGCAACTTATTAAAAGGAATCGGGATGCTCTGTTTTCCATTCTGCCATATCTACCCACCACCATCAGTTAACCACCGGCGTCCTAATCCCACTGCCCTTTCGGCCTCTTATTGGATTGCCCCCATCCTATAAATCTCACCAGCTGGCCTTCTGTCTTTCTGCCCCAAATGTCCTCCAACTCTGAGCAGATTCTCCACCTCCCCAGCATTCATGAGCTCTTTCCAGGTAACCTCCTCCCTTTCCTCCTCCCTCCTCATTTCTGATTCCCTACTAAGAGTACCTCCCGCAACCGCCAACTGTAAGAACAATTCCTCACCTGCTTACATTAAAAACACTTAATTTTCCTCCAACAGACTTACAATGTGGCTGGTGGCCCCCAACATGCAGAACCTCACTATAGTTCCCAAGCGCAGCGTCTTCCCTTCACCCGTGCAGGCGAAGACTTGTCTGCTCTCACTTCTACATTAAACTATCCCGGTGACAATCGTGCTCGTGCTCTCCGCGGCACTTCTGTCTCTCAGCCATCAGGCGTCCCTCATGTCACTGTCGACGGTCCATCTCGTTTTCCTCTTTCGGATGAAATAGCCCCAATCCAGTATCGTCATGATGATCATGATCAGCATAGCAATCCCGCCCCCTTCTCATGCTCGAGAGATATTCCAACTGGTCAAGATTATCCTGCTGTTCCGTTGAATGCCTCTGAAGGCACCGAACACCCTTCATCATTGCCCGACGATTTTGAGAACGTAATTGACGAAAACATCACATCTACCGGCCCACCACCCGGCGGTCCTCGGAAACACATATGCCCCATTTGCAACAAGACCTTTAATCGCCCAAGCAGCCTCAAGATTCATTGTAATACACATACAGGCGCTACACGTAAGCACCTGCCGACACCATGGTAATCGTAATCACTGTAACTAACTACCAATTTCAGCCTTCCGTTGCCCCTGGCCCAACTGCGGCCGTGAGTTTAACGTTAACTCGAACATGCGGAGGCACTACAGGAACCACAGCGTGGATGCCCACCATGAGTCTCACGACTACAATGATTATAGTCTGCGTAGACGTCGGCGACGTTCCTTTACTAGCCCACCCAGTTCGTTTCTTAGTCTGCCCGTGACGCGACGCCAGCCAGAAGAAACACTGAGCGGTGGAATCGATGGTCGCCGTACCTCTGCATATACCCCTTACGCACCAAAAACACCTCATCAATATTCTCACTATAGGGTTTATGGCTACCGCAAAGATTGTGACAGAGTGGATATGGACGATATAGGTGCCTATGTCGTCTCCGAGGATTCACATCGCTCAGGACCTCCACCTTTATCCCTGATGCGGGCGTCACAAACAATTGCAGAATCCCGCGGAGGTGAAAAACCGGTACCGCAGTACCCTGAAGCGTCTGCTCAACAGGAATGTTCCCTCCACCATCAATACTCTCGTTCCTCAACATCATCATCCAACATGCGGATGCGCGCATTAACCCCTGGATCTAGCTTCCACTCGTCATCTCCCTCTCTCTCTCCTTCTCCGTCATTGTCAGCCAATGCCTACCCCCATGATTCTCCCCCGCTTCCGACGTTAATGTCCCCGGTTAATTCGTCCGCTGTATCATCCCGTGCACCTGGAACGAACCAGCATTACCCATACTGCCCCTCCATCCCCTATTCTCGAGGTTCGCGCGTCTCCACTGCTCTGAGGCCGGCATTCGAAAACACTCGCCAATGAAATTGTTTATTAGTAGCATGTGGTCCTGGATTTTCTGTTTCCTCGTTTCTTGGATGCACTGCTATCATACTCTTCTGTTCAGTGTTTTACACATGAGTTCTATTTTTTTTCTCTAAATCCACGTCTGTATCGATACAGCAACACTGGCGTATTCTCATATGTAATACAGTCCGCAAAGTCGGAGTAGTGTTTATCAATGACAAATATGTCCTATCTCATTATAAAAAGGATTTAAAAAGTTCAGAATCAAATACATTGGAAGTGATTTTCTGAGGATGGTTATCAAATAAGGTGTAGTGCGACCACAGAAAAAAAAGTTAGTTGAAGATGAATCATCATGTCGTCACGTGGATCGTAACTCCTATCCCCTTATGAAAACCAAAACCAGGCTTGAAAAAGTAAGTAGCTTCCCTTTTCTTTTTGAGCCGAGGTAGAAAATCACCTCTGATTTGTATTTCAAGCTGCATCAGCCGACTATTCGCTTGCATTTTTTTGGACCAAGACAGAAAATGTTAGTAGTGTAGTGTATATGATTGGATCGGTTTTGCGGGATTTCCAATGTGAGGACGTTTTTGGACCTGAGAATGCATGTGTAAAAAGGTAGAACGAAGAATTAGAATTATCAGAAGCAGCTTTCCAGGTTGGCGGACCCTTCTGTACTCCCTAGATACCGGGAGGTCACGCATACCTACAGACAGTGATGACTTGTATTGAAATTAACTGGACGAATAATCTGTAAGCTGCCGGAGATAGTAGTGAGTAGCAAGAACACTGATTCCTCCTGGGTATTCAGGTAGTTACAGCTATCTGGACTGTCACCAATGGCAATGCAGTATGAACATCAAATGATAAATTCCAGCGCTTTAGAATCGGAGCGGTAGCCGAGAAAATATATTCTGATATGCTTCTCCAGCCGCTGCCATTTTTCTTGACCCGTGAATGATCTACAGTCCTCGTCAAAGATAGTCGAGCAAGTCAGGAGCAAGTCAGATGACAGTCTCCACCCACGACAACGCCGCACGCATTGCATCTTCCCGAACGGGGAAATTCCGAAATTAAAGACAGACGTCCAGTCTGCAGCATGATCATCATACATCGGCGTCCCGACAATAGATGATTTTCGCATCTTTATGCGCGAGAAGCATGGACTCGATTATATTCATGGGAACTGCTGAAAAGTTCATACAACTCAATGCATAATATTATCACCAGACGTATTGATCTTTTTCTCATGAAAGGTTCCATCTCAAGCAGCGTCATCAGCTGTCCTGAGAAACTCCGCAAAACGGCGGTCAGTTGTGCGAATGAGAGTCACTAGGTCCGTCTCGGAATGATGTTGAATAGTAAAAATTTACTTTTCACCACCTGCAATGCCAATTGAGCATCTATCGCACATTGCCATTTGATTTGTCGACCTTTACCTCTAGAAAAATATGTAGATAACGAAGACACCACATGTTTCCAGGGTGAATGATGCTTTTCCATGATCTTGATTTCGTCTCCATGTTACACGGCTTGTGACGAATTCTATTCCATGTCCCTGCCCACTTCAATTTGACCTATATCTGTGAGCGCCCAACCACAAGAGCGGTGTAAATATACGTCAAATGAGGTTTATCCACAGTCCGTTTTCGTAGGCAGCGTTTATTGAGGTAGATGCTGCGATGGCGTATGAATTAATGCAGTGAGAGTCACATGCCGGATAAGGTGATCATAATCTATACCAGAAAAGAAACTTGTCCCCCCGTCCGCGTCTGGAGACTTCAGATCATCTTCTTGCATTAGGTCCAAACCACCTATTTGTGTCCGTACTAGCTGGCCTTGAGGCATTAGAAACATCAAAGATCGTCTTATGGATCGCCAAAACTTTCAAGAGGCTTGAGAGCTGACCTAGAAACAGCTAACCTCCCTGAAATCCACAAATAGCAAATAGATTAACTTCTCATCCATGCCTGAAGGTATTAATTCTTTTTAGGATATTTTGTATCTCCCGTGCTTGAATGACAACGATGTAGTAACTTTTCTTAGCCTGTAAACATAAATGATTTCTTAGCTACATTCCTTCCAGTGTCACATGGTATGCACACTGCTGAGACATTGCAAATTTTCTCCTAAAGTTTCTAGTGTATCTCAGTTTTCAGTTAGTCTCAGTTCCAATAGACCTTCGGAGTTCTACATTGACGAAACGAAACGACGGTAAAGATGTTTTCACAGTCAAAATCAAAACAAAGGGTTGCTATACTGTTTCAAGAGGTCTGAGGTGAGGCTCCAAAGACGGACTAGATTCGCTCGCTTCCGATCTTCTGCCTACGTAGGGATCGTCTGAGGGTCCACTGAATGTGGCTTATTGATGACGGTGAAACATTCCCACCCTCAGGGGTCACTAAGAATTGAGCTAAGCGAAAATCAGGCCTTCATGATCGGCACATATAAGGCGATGTTATTTTTATGCCGCTTGATGCACACCGGCTGAACTAGATCCCGAAATCCTTACTAATGGGAGTAAACAGATAAATCTTAACATCAAGAGTTAGCAACCAAGATTGGCCGATGTATCGTATTTCATTGTGCAGAATGGACAACTAATGAGGTCACCTGATAGTGTTATTATTATGTTCTTGTTTTTATAAGGTGTTAAACCTTGTGCTGGCATACACCAATATTCATAACAGTAATACAGCAATAACACTTCTCATATCGAATGACTCACAGTAATTTCACAAACCTTTGATTCTGATGACTGATATGATACATTGGCCACTTTTGGCTGCTGAGAATTATGAAGGCGAGCAAGATTCACACAAGAGGTACGAGGCCCAAGAGAATGATCTTAATGGACAGAGAAATGCATGTGAATGCAGGATTGGTGTAGGCAGGAGATAGGCCCTCTATCTGGTTACTATTACCTAAGATCGGACAACGATTTACATGAGGCCATATGCCTCTCCCTAAACATGAGGCTCAATCCTTGGCAGATGATTATCGGGGACTTTTTAAAACCATGCTCCAGTGCCTTATCAAAGATTTTAATAGCCATGAGTTGATCTATTTAGTCGCTCTAGTCCTGTGTGAAACGTAACATGTCACTCTATCCTATCTGTAATACATGACCATACTGCCAACCGCATGCAATTGAGAAAACCCTCTCGGAATCAGTATGTTTAAGAAGGTGCGTTTCGCAGAAGATTTTCCATTAGGATCTGCGGACGTGATGGATATCATCAAGACGCATCGATAACGTTTCCTGGGAGGAATCACCTCTGGTTTACTCACAGATTTATCCGCTTCTTCAGGTGTCCACATGTTGCAAGAAGATCAGTTGTCATTTCTCACATCAGAAGTCGCGGAGTCTTCAGATGCGGTTCCAATTTATTGGCACCGTGGCATGGACAGGGAAAACATTTACAGATCTATGAGCATGACTGATGCCAGCCAGTTGAGGCATGCGTTGCATGGGCAGAATTTGTGGAAGCCTTGAGGGTTGTTCACCACATCCAAGAACGAATCTTAGTAAGAGAACAATGTCATATAACCTATTCTCATCGGAGTCTTGCCACCCAAGTCGGAAGCTTATCGAGTTTACAACACCCTATGTCCGCCGAATACACAAGGGCTTGGCTACGAAAGTTTAATCTCCCAGAGTATGATGTATTTTTTTGGTCAACAATTTATTATGCGGTATACGTACTCAGTTCGCGGTAGTCTACCGACTGCTTCATAAAATTCATAAACATAAAAGGAAAACAGGAAAGAAGTCGCAAAATAAAGAAGGCATTAGAGCCAGCTTTGGTTTAAAAGGGGAGCGCGAGGGCGCCTGGGCTTTGAGTCATACAAACCTAGTCTGTGTGGTTGTGCTTAGTAGTGATAGGTTTTTCCTCGTATACAGCATGCTCAGGGGGTTCCCAGGTTGGTAACGTGAAGGCGGTCGGGTCAGAAGTAAGGAGCTGAATGAGGTCTTTGAGGGATAGAACTTGGCTTGTTATGCGGTCCTTGGTGTTCTAGGGCACTCCACGAGTATGTGCGCTCTGGTTTGTAGGTCCATCTCATCACATGGGCCCAAAGTATGTCAGAACTTCGAGCGGCGAAAAATGAGAGACGAAGTCGTTGACCAATCACCCAAAAACCTTATGACGCTCGACTGGGTGTACCAAGACGCTTCTTCGCTCTCGCAGAAAATCCAAGTTGCATCCAAATTACAGAAAGATGAAAGACGACGGCTTTATCCGGTAACTCAAGAATGGCGTGATTACTGAGTGTCCAATGTGTTGTCCAACGCTAATTCATAATGTCCAGAATATTTTCTGAGAAATATGTACAGAGTTAGACAGAGTAAATGAAGAAAATCTCAATGACTGAAATTTTCTAGAATTGCCCATACACGACGGTGACGGCGTGTTTTCTGTATGAATCAAGCAATTTCAAATGCAACCCTTTCGTGTGACTCGATTATTTATTTTATTTACGAACTACCAACGCTCCACTTGATCGCTTCTGACCGCTCAAAAATTTGGACTCCACAAACCCTCTTACCCAGCATCGAATTGCCCTATCCCCTTCCATTTTTAGACGACGAACCTCGTGGTGATCCACCAGTCACACCGGTGATTTTAATATCAGGGTGGTGTATAACACAAGCGGTTTCCAAGAGAGTTAAGAGTTACGACATTAAGAAACATCGGAATTTTTCAGTTTAACCGCCGAACCAACCACTATACAACTAGATAAATATTCGAGGTACATAATATTACAATTGCAATGGAGTCTATATTAAGATGCATGGAACGGGCGACCGTGTTTCGGAATGATGTGACAAATGCTTAAAAGAAAAGAACGTGACAGCGGTAATCTCCGGTGAGTGATTTTGTCACGTTGTAGGTCCAATGCTAACAACGCATCATGTTAAACTTCACCTGCAGTTTGGTCCTGCACTCTCTTTGCCTCCTCTGCAGCTTTGGCTTCATCGGCTTCCATAACGACACGGGAAAACTTGCTCCTTCTACGGATTTGAGGTCCCAGCATGAAGAGTACCTAAAACATTGCTAAGGAGCAGGGCTGGAAGCGTTCTGGAGATGTACTCACAAAGGGTATTGGCATCAGCAAAAGGGCGATGAAAGCAAACAAGGTATTGGCCCAAGGAATGCCTAGCCGGCTGTACATTTGCTCCGTGAAGAGTGGAAACGCTAAAGCTGTGATATTACCTAGGTATCCATACACGAATCAGTCAAACGTGACATAGGAGAGCTCAGTCAACTCACGAGCCAAACTTTGACCAGCAAGAGCAGAAGAAGCGAAGGGCCCGTAACTATTTGTTTCAGATTAGTAAAGACAATATCCCAACTAAGTCTGATTTTACACACCAATCAGCCAAGTAAGAGAAGACGGCAGTGTAGATCATGAAGATACCCCAGATGAAGGTCTGAAAAGTGTCAAGTGAGAAATGAATCGAGCCATAGTAGAGCGGCAGGCTTACTGTGATACCGATGATAGGGGCAATCCAGTGGATGCGAGGGAAGGAAGTCCAAGCATAAATGAACATGGCTACAGGGAGAGTTACACCGGCGACCATGGCCAAGAATAGACGGGCTTCAGGCCCCTTGGTTGGAAAGTACTTTTTGTACAAATGTTCCTGGTAGAAGTTGGTACAGAACCCAAGGAGAGGTGCCACACTACATATAGATCAGAATTACATTTTCGTAGGAAGCCAGACTAACTCACATCATGGAAAGAAAAGCTAAACCGACTTGGCCACTATTGAAATCATGGAGCGTAGTGAAAACCATTGAGATGGATTCAATCATGCAATAGTTAACGCCCCATGCGAAACCAAACCACAACTGGGGAGTTGTTAGACGAAATCACGAAGAAAAAAAATCATAGGCGTACGCTGAAGCTGGCAACGATGGGCTCAGTGATCATAAGGTCTGTGGACAACTTCATCAACCTCAAACTTGGTAGACATGGTTCTCATCTACTTACAAACAGGTCGTGTGCATGAAATCCATATGAGTTTCTTGAGATTAACACCCTCATCTTCAGCACGCGCACGATAACGCTTATCACCAGTTTTCTTCCTCAAACGCTGTGCGATTTTGGTGATGACAATCGTCGAGCGTGTTTCATGAAGGATGAAGGGAATGAGAATAACGTAAGTACCAGCATACCTAGTTTCAAAGGTCAGAACACAGCTTTGAGCACGAAGGAAGAAACTGACATCAACTGGATCCATTGAATCCAGCGCCACCCTAACCGAGGATTCAATTCGATCCAGCCCGCTATGAGCGGCCCAAAGCCATTACCAGCGAGAGCAACAATAGAAAAGATGGACATAGGTAAACCACGCCTTAGTTGCGTATTCAGCGATGGAAGTTCTATAAACTAGAAATCATACTCACTCTGGAGGTGCCCATATGTCCGCAATAGTCCCACCAACCATGGTCGCTGCAGTAGAACCGAAAGCACCCTGAAGGAATCGGCCGACGATAACGGTCTGAATATTCTGTGCTCTGTACACAATCTAGGTGAGCGGACATTGCATCGCAACTCTGTTGAGGACAATTTCACTTACAGTCCAACCATAATATACATTAATAAAAAGCCAATACCAGACCACAGGTACAATGGTTGACGTCCGAACTCTTCACTGAATGATGCTGTGACAAGAGGGAGGATGCCAAATCCCAACGCGTACATACTCAAGCCTTGAGTAGCTTGGAATTCTGTAGCATTGAGGTCTCGGATCATAGAGGGGAAACCAAGATTATATCCCGAAGCCGTCGAAGCTATTGAGAAATACGATGAGTTTGGTCGTGCTGACAGGAAAACTAAGTGTTTGGAACAAACATGCGACAAGCGTTGAAAAACAAGCGAGGAAGGTAATTCCCCACTTTTTGTGCTTAGGAAAGTAGATAGGATTCCGGGGGTCATTAGGTTCGAAGTCAACCTAAGGAAAAGTTCTTAGAGTCCAAAGGGGTTTGGTGCAGGATGAAGTGACTCACGTATATCGTTTTTGACGCGTCCTGAGCAGCGGGTACATTCTGTTTTTCCTTATACTCTTGGATAACCTGGGTTTCCGTTTCATTGACATTAATTTGCTGAGTTGTGGACGTTTGTGAAGCAGGCACAAAATGAATCCTGGTTGCATCGAGGGCCTCTTGAGTCAGATCAATGTTGTGGAAATCGTCAAGTTGAGACATGATCAACAACGGGCTTGAGGATGACAAGGAACCAAGGGATGAGGACCAAGGAGAGGAAGGATAAGTGCGCAATTTGGAACCCGTGTAGATTTATGCGAACAATGACTTTCATTTTGTGGGTCAAAGGCCGTCCGTGCCCAACGGAGTACGTGTGGCTCAGGCTAGCGAAAAATGTTCGATGACTGCTGCACAGCTCCGGGTCAGTGGTGTGCTGATGGAACGCAATCTTCAGGCAAGACGGAATCCATATTGCTATAACAATCGATCGCTAAGATCATTTTTTTGCGGAATGCCGGAGCAGATTACCCACGCTGCCGAACCCACTTGGTCCATCAAATGAATTCTGGATGTCGGCTATTAGGTAGCACAGCATAGAGCCAATCAGTCGCATAATTGAATACGTGCCATTCAACTCCTGTCAAGTAGACC
>Ga0153926_100330_pt1 | contig 11388 bp, 17 predicted proteins | sample TSNJ010MetaG_FD_104716 | JGI IMG/M metagenome (GOLD analysis project Ga0153926, IMG submission 104716) | Attine ant fungus gardens microbial communities from New Jersey, USA - TSNJ010 MetaG | ecosystem: Host-associated > Fungi > Mycelium > Unclassified | place: USA: New Jersey, Wharton State...
AAGTCAAATGCAGAATCAATTTTTATTTGCGTTTTTCTGGGTAGCGAACGAAACAGGTTTTCAGATGCCACAGTGGTCATTATGACTTTAGCACCGTTGACTTGTTTGTTCGTGTTAAGATCTTTTTCTTCCGACTTTCAGGAAAGCAATTGTGTATACGACAATCGACTACAATTTATGACAGAGCTTTGAGTAACGGTTACGATTATATTATGATCCAGGTTTGCTCTTGCATTGCGATAAGCAACTACCATCTGGTTATCCTGGACTGATCCTCCAAATCCGTGTAATGCCGTCATCACCCGTTGTCGCGAGAATGTCTTCCATTCCTGTTGTTGGACTCCATGCAACGGTGTTGACATCGTATGGCCCATGAGGGGATGGCAAAGTTGCGATCAATTCTTCCCGTACAATCACCTTGGTTGAGATTGCGTCTGTCACTTGAAGCTCCTGTACCCATCATAAGGCACAGCGACCGGTCGATGACTATCGATGAAGCCTCACCTTCAACTCCCAAATCTTGACAAACCCGTCATCTCCTGCCGTGGCGATCCAGCCGATAATGGGATGTTTGTGGCGTGGCTTTCCGCGGCTCCAACTCACGGAATAGATACATCGATCGTGAGCATTGATGACGAGAACAGTTTCCCATCTGAACTCTGATGTTCGCTGCCAGATACGTACCGTCGTGTCGTCGGAGGCGGATGCAAAATAGTCGTGTTTCGGCATCCAAGCTAACGACCAAACCGTTGACTGATGACCAGTCAATGTTGCAAAGCAGTACCAGTCATCTACAGGGTCTTCGATATAGAGCTTGATCGTGTTATCGTAAGAGCCTGAAGCGAGTATCTACGCTAGCGAAGGTAGATGTGAGAATGCGACATTGCATCATGAGGGAGGGAAATACGACCTCCTCAGCTGGATGCCATGATACACACTTGATGTCTTGATCATGTTCCGTGAAGATGGCCAGGCACTCAAAGTCAGTCTTAGGTTTGACTAGCGGAAGATCAGTAGACATCTTGTTAGCGCTGAATCAAGCTGACCTTCCCAGATCCAAACAGACTTGTCCCTGCTACAGCTGGCCAGCAATGCTCCAGTGGCGGAATAAGCTACCCCCTTGCACTCTGTTTCGTGTCCTTCGAGAGTAGTCATGCATTCCCACTCTTCAGAGTCATCAGCCTTCTCCCAAACGGCGATGCTGGAGTCGAAAGATCCAGTCACAAACGTCTTGCCAGACGGAGACCAAGAGACTGTTCTGACGGATTTGGTGTGGCCGGTCGGGATGGAAGAAACCAGATCGAATCTGAGTTCGCCATCAGGATCAGTCGAATAAGAATACAGGCGAACTGATTTATCGCCTGAGCAAGATGCTAGCATGGGTTTCGATGGATTCCAGGCTACAGACCATACTCGGTCGTCGTGGCCTTCGAGTTCTGCAAGGACGGAAATCGTATACATGGTAGATCAAAGATAACTCCTTCAGCCCATCGCACACGACACATGATCTGACAGACATTATTCGCACGAAAGTGAACTTGACGTTTATGTGATATTCCGATCCATGAGGAGATAGAAAACGCTGCGATGCTTGTGTAGTTTTATACATATATCCTGAATATAAATGATGAGCACACGGTCACTGATAAACTCCATCGAGGTGGATCTAAATATCCATAAGTGAAGACATGTCGTGTCAGCCTCGTACCTATAATCCCACCCGTCCACCAGTAGACTTTGCCCGCACCTACCTCCTTTGGCGAGATGTCTTCTGTAGACACACTGCTGTTGCTCCGTCCCGCTTAGGCTCTCCGTATCTTGGCACTACATTGCTTATTGCGGAATAGAAATTCTGAATTAAAACGGTACCAGTCACGTGATTTATCACTACGCATCAATTGGGATGCTTTATTAACATGGCGGCGACGACGACCAGCAAAAGTATTGTCTATGTCGTGTCAACCGAGCTCATAAAGGTGCTTGCAGTATCTCTCGATATGTTTGATATTTTTCTGATGTGCTTACCAGTTTGCTTCGCTTCTTCCTTCGAACAAGAAACGGTCCTTGGTCGTTCATGGGCTCGTTAAATCGCTGGGACTTTTGGACCCCGATCCTGCTTTTGAACGCATTATTCGGACATGTTCGCCACGGAAAGCCACGCGTCAGGATCTTGCTGTGTATCATTCAAAGGCTTATTTGGATTTCATCCTGGACTCTGCTAATTCAGCTCAAGGCGGTGAGCAGCGTGACTCGGAATATGAGTCTTTGAAAGCAGAGTTCGGCATGGAAGATGTGAGACCAGATTTTTTTTTTTGACTGCAAGTGGGTTTCTTGTTGATGATTTTTTGAGTAGGATTGTCCCCCGTTTGTTGGCCTGCCTGAATACGTGCAATGGGTAGCGGGTGCAACCCTCACCGCTGTAGATGCACTGAGGTACAATATCAGTGATGTTGCCATAAACTGGGACGGTGGGAGGTCCAGCCAGATCTTTTTCCTCTGCATGACCACTGAGGTATATCACTCAGACATCACGCCGCAAGGGCACGCGCTGCGGGATTCTGCTATGTTGCGGATTGTGTCCTCGCTGTACTTGCCCTGAAAACGGTTCCTCGTTCTCCGCAGTCGTTGAAGTTGCAAAATTGGGCTGATCAGCGTCTTCCTCGGATTTTCTATTTGGACCTTGATTTACATTTTTCGGATGTCGTGTCGTCTGCGTTTACGTCGTTCACAGCGCCAGGGGCTCCTCGTTTAATGGTATATATCACAATTGTTGAGTTGACCCAGAGAGTTTTCACTCATGATTTATGTCTTTTTTTTTCGTCCCCCGTCCACCCAGACACTCAGCATCCACCACACGTCCCCAGGTTTCTTCCCTGCCTCTCCTCGTGCAGGTCTCCCAGATCCGTCTATTCCCCGTTTTGACCCTTTCAGTCTCAGTATCCCGCTTCTTGAAGGCGCATCTAACAAAACCTATGCTTCGATATGGCCCGTTGTGGAAGAATTAAAGGATGTTATGCAGCCTGACTATGTCATTGTCCAGTGTGGCACAGATGCACTTGCTGGAGATCCCTGTGCAACCTTCAACTGGTCGTTGGGTGGAGGCGAGGGATCGTTAGGTTGGTGTATGTCCCGAATACTTGACGAGTGGCAAGGCAAGAAGTTGCTCTTGGGAGGAGGAGGTTACAATTCGCCCAATGCTGCTCGTGCTTGGGCGTATATTACGTCTATTGCAGTAAGGGTACTCACTTTGATGCTGTTGTTGCTTCATGAGTTGTGTAGCTGGGACGACCGCTAGACCTGGATATTGATACTCCTGATCACCCTGGCTTTCCGCTCTATGCACCCTCTTTCACGGTAAGCGTAGTTTCTGGGACGATTGAGATCGTGATTTCAATACAAAATTCTTGTAGTTGGATGTTCCCCCTGGCAATATGCAAGACCGCAATACACCAGAATACTTGGACATTATCCGGAATCGGTTTACAGAGATTATTTCGATTGTACGTCAGAGAACGGCTATAGGATAGGTAAAAGTCTGTGCAAACTCCACAAGGTATCCCACAGTCTGCCATACTCTATACAATAAGAACCCATGAGTCTATGAGCAGCCTTTTCAAGGAGCTGCTGAATATCCAAGTTTTTCCCAGAGACTGGTAGCTATGTTATTCATCACACTCCGGACTTCCTTCAAAGCAGGCCTCGAGCTGATGAGTGTTTCGCCGAGGAAGATCTCCCCAAGTTTTCCTTGGTCTCCAAGACTGCTCACCTCGGAAATCATGGGTATTTCACCTGATAGTCCCGAGGTAGTATCGGAATTGAGTCCAAGTTCATCAACCGCACGGCGTGCGGAATCAAGCGACCCGAAAATGTAGTGCTTGTTAGAGCAAGATGGGCAGCGGTAATATGCCGAGTTGACAATTAATCCAAATATCTTGTCAACGTTTAGAGGAGAGTTTGACCACGAGAGTTTCTGCGCATACCGGAACGTCAACTTTCCTGAACATGTGGACGCCCTTTCTGGCATCTAGCAATGCAACATCTTGGGGTGTTGAGATGATGACGGCACCTAGAACCGAGAATTCATACACATGGACTATGGATTGTGAGAATTGACGTACCGTCGACCTCGACGAGTTGACCGAGGGTCAGCTGCACGTCACCGGTCCCAGGGGGCATGTCTAGCACTAGAACGTCCAGTCTGTCGTCTTGTTCTGCGTTGGCAGTCCGTCTCCGCCAGTCTACATCGAACAAAAGTTGGTGGACGGCTTTTTGCACCATGAGGCCTCTCCACACGACAGGTTTGTCATTTGCAGGGGATTTGGGTAGAAGGTACCCCATGGACATTGTTGGAATGCCGTTGTTTGTCATGGGAATCAGAGCGCCGGCTGCGAGCTTGTGAGCTCTGGCCAAAGGTAAGAAGTTAGAAAAAAATATACCGGCTGTGAGGTCCGGTTCTCCAATGTTCTCCAAGCCCATGAGTTTTGGAATAGATGGACCAAAGACGTCGAGGTCAAGGATACCGACTTTTGAACGTGGGCGAGTGGTAGCGAGTGCATACGCCAAGTTTACTTTCTCTCGAGGTCAGACCATGAGCCTACCGAGCTGAAGGGTTGGGAGGTACCAGAGACAGTGCTTTTGCCGACACCTCCTTTACCGGAGGCTACAGCAACAACATGCTTGACATAGGGGATCCTGCGTTTGAGAATGGATGCGGCATTGCGGCGTGGAATTGAGGGGGCTGGTCTGTTGGAGGATGACGGGAGGCCCTAGAGCACGGATGGGTGAGGACATGGACTAGAAAGCTGGAAATGCAAGCACCAGTGGGTTTTCATGAAAGGAATTTGGTGAAGTGTGAAGCTGGCGAATTAAAAGTCGGCGAAGGAATAAACAGGACATTGTCATCACCAAACAACTCATTTTTCTCAAAAACTCTCTGCATGCCGCTCCCTCACGACCTCTGCTCCAGCATCCAAAATGCATTCCGTGCACGACTAGCTAGAGTATCCGTTCCACATACAACTCAGAACCTCGGAATACTATCTATTCTCCTTCGTCACGGCTTTCTTACTTCTCTCACCCGGGGGACCATTGTCTCGCCAAACCCAGGGGCATTCCCTCTTGTCGGCAGTTCTCAGAAACGCATATGGGCTCAGCTCAAGTACAGAGAGGATCTGCCTGTGTTGAGCGAGATGAAGCTGATTAGCAAACCAAGCAAGAGGGTGTATATGGATCCGGGCAGGATTCGACTGATTTGTTCGGGCAGAAGGGCTGGTGTGACGAAGCCGATTGGGATGGGCGAGATTGTGGTTGTGAGGACGTTTGATAAGGAGAATGAGTGGGTTGAGGCGAGGGAGGCGGTGGCTTTGAAGTTGGGCGGAGAGGTTATTTGTCGAGCACGGTGAACGAGAAATCTTTTCTCTTGTTTTTGGTGCCGAGATTATTGTTTTTCATAATAGAGTTCTAGTATTCTCGGGTGCATAGGCGTGCAGCTATCTCAGTCTAATTCGTCGTACTTTGAAAAAGTAGACTAGGCACAACATATCACGGGCACTGGCATGTATTTAAGAACAACGACTGAGACCAGCTTAGTCTCGTAATTCTGTAAAATGAACATAGCAACAACGTGAGCCTATTGCGATCCGTAAACCGCGTTCCTGGGTATGCTCTCAGACATACGAGTTCCAGGATGTCCAAAGCCATCGCGTCATACAATGTCATGACATACTAGGACTTTGTATCATCAATTCATGTGCATTCTGACAAGTCAATTTTGACCACAGTAAAGCAGTCTAATTTTGGTATCCGAGAACATAGCCGAAAAAGGCAAGAGGCGTTTGCTATGGACGACCAGGTCGAGAGTCCCAGTCTGAAGCTGCCTCTGCACAATTCTGCCCAGCCTCGCGACAAAGAGCCCGAAGATGTCAAAAAACTCCGTGAATGGCAGCAGCAGCGGCTGGAACGTAGACTCCGAGGCGACTACGAGTCTGCCGTCATCCACCTCTCACAAGTGGTATGTTTTTTTTTGGGGGGGGACCCTGTTATATGCCCGTAATTCATGTCATGATTTTAGATTAACAACAATCTCGACTCGCCAGCTCGTATAGCTGCGATACGAGTGGAGGGCGCTCACCGCACCCGTCGTTCATTCCTTTCATTTCTCTTCAATCCTTTCCTCGTGTCGGATCCAGATCGACAGAACGACCTTCAGAATACTCTCCGTACAGCTCGCTATATCTCCCATCTCCTCAAAAAAACAGATATCTTCTCAGATGTGGCCGTCAGAGTGGAACAAGCACGCGATTCTGGTGTCGATGTAAATGATGTTGATCTTGTGTTCACCGCCCGAGAGCGTGGTAGGCTCTACTTGAACAGCTCAACAGAAGTCGGAAACAACGAAGGGACTGCGGTACGTCACACGTTCATCTCTGATCTGGTATACACTCATTCTACCTAGAGCGCGACGGGTCGGATCCGGAACGTCTTTGGTGGTGCAGAAACTTTTGAAGCCAACGTTGCCTATGGTACCAGGACCCGTCGTTCATTTCGTGCTTCTCTCTCTGCTCCTATCTCTCATGATCTCGATACCACTGCTGAACTCAGTACATACGGTCTTGAGCGTGACATCACGTCTTTTGCAAGCTGTTTTGAGGGCCTTCGGGGCGTCAGAGCCGCTGTCCGGGTGTGCCCATATCCTATTCCCTATGTTCAATGTGGACTCACACTAACAGAGTGGATACCTCGAACGGGGCATGCACGAATTCTCATATGAAGGTGTTACCCGACATCTATCATCGTTCACACCAACCGCCTCACTCAGCATGCGCGAAGCAGCGGGTTTCTCCTCGAAATCATCGCTTTCGTATACGTATACCATGGATACCCGTCATGACAAGATTCTTTGTACAAGATTTGATAGAAAAACCTCGTTAGCGTCTGTGCCTGGGATGTATCTCAAGGTTCGCAATGAATTGGCGGGATTGGGGCCACTAGGGGGAGATGCCAAGTTTTACAAAGGAGAGGCTGAAGCGAAAGTTGGACTTGGCGTCACTGAGGGACTTGTAGGTCTCTGAATTTCCCTTCTATCAGGCCATGGAATTCAAATCTGGAATAGACTCTGTCCCTCGCAGCGCGTTCAGGCCTTCTTTGGGCTCTTGGTGGTTCACGAGGGACACTGTTCTCTGACCGTTTCCAGATTGGTGGTCCGAGTTCTGTACGGGGGTTTGTGAATAATGGATTAGGACCGCATGACGGTGGTGAGTGTTCGTTATGATTTTCTTTGTCCGTTGTTCATGGATAGTTGTGTATAGCCGACTCGTTAGGCGGGGATGCGTATTGGTCTCTTGGGGCGTCCGTCATCTCTAATATACCAAAGAAGCCTTCGTGGCCGGTTAAACTACATGCATGGGTCGATGCCGGTAAATTAGAAGGCATAGATAGAAGTACGTACGCGCTCTCTCTCTGCCCTCTCCTTATCAGACTCACGCCTTTCCTTGGACCTGTAGTTCGACCACCAAAAGAATCACTCGCGGCCCTCCGATCCTCGTTTTTCCAGCGTCCGAGTGTATCTGCCGGGTTGGGTCTCATTTATAAATTTGATCCTATTCGTGTTGAGGTTAACTTTGGATTGCCATTGGTGTGTAGTGTGGGTGAGAGAGGGAAGAGAGGTGTGCAGGTTGGAATGGGAGTGGAGTTTTTATGATTTGAGATTTGAGATGTGAGTTTTTGGTTCTGGGTATGGATTAGATGGAAGAAAAAAACAGAGAAGGTGCGGGGGTGGGGAGTGGAAAAAGGTTTCAGTCTTCGACAGTTGGAATGGATGCGGACCCCCCTGGGAAGGTGATGTGAGGGATGTCAAGGAGTTTGGTCGTGGAGCAGAATCAAACCGATGATTGCACCTGGCGATAGGGAGAAGATTGGAAGGAATGAGTCGAGGGCCTCCTTGATTTACAGAATCAATCTTGGGACCGTTTGCAACCTTCACGTGTAGATGGGATTTGCTCACATTGGATTACTGTCGTTGTCATCAATTGTACCCTTGCTTAATTTTGGTGAAGAAGGACATGAGCTAAGAGGGAGAAGCGCTACCGTTTGCAGTCATATTTTGCAGTCGGCTGCGGGCTATTTGCGAGTGATATGTAAATTCTCGTAAGGACTTGTTTTCAAGCACAATAGTTTAGAGTAAGAGCGCGGAGTCGAGCTGGTCAAGTTTTGTTCTGAGTGCAGGGGTGATAGCGAGTTATTCTATGCCGTAATCTGTCTGTTCTGTTATAGAGTTGCACTACTTGATCCTTGTGGGTGTTAGGACATATGATAGATGTGATTGAAAAATCAGAATAACAATTGAATTCTATAGCTCTATTGCATGCGTTGTGACTTTGTGTAGACCGTAGCAATGACATTGGAGGGATTGATGAAACTATGGGCCTATGTTCAGGATCATGATTTTTCTATTCCGGTGCAACGAGGGTCAGCACTCCATTTCACCAGTTCTCACTCATTATTGGGCTCCCTCATAACGCTGGTGGATGCGTTGTAGTCAACTACAGGTGCAGCCTTTTCTGCGAGATGTTGAATGACCTGGAATCAAGTTTTCCTTGGGCACGGAACTCACCAACTTTACTTAGCTGCGATCATATTCTAACCATTTGTTGCAAAGTGCAATGTTGCAGCTGCAGAAAGGATACAGTGAACTTCGGTCCATGTGCTCTGGCTGGAAGTACTGTGTATGAGCCCGAGTCTCCTGGCCCAATTATGACTTTGCCTGGCAGTGTTTGGCTATTACGCTCGTTTTTGTAATAGCGAAGATGTCTGCACACGCTGACTAGAACTTCTCTTGGGGATCCGATTCTAGTTCCAATCCTGAACATTTGATGAATTTCTTCATGGGGTCCTCATATATCATGACCTACTCAGGATAGCAATACTTTGCTGCAGACTCTTTGTGCACTCGTCACTCACAGCCTACGATGCATGTGAGCTAGATAGCGGGACGAAGAGTAGTGATCTCAGAGGTGTATATCACATTGTACTCGGTACATCGTCGGTGGTGCAATATTGCTTCGAAAACTTCCCCTTTGCTTTTCAATCAAGTGTTTATTAATACATCGCTCGTGGAAATTCACACCCATCGAGAATTATCATAGTGAAAGAAGCTCCCGCCGGGCCGACGAACTTGACTTTTTCATCTACACGACTTTCTGAACTATCGATGGAGCCTATACCGGAGTACAGAAGCACCAGTATTGCCTTTCAGAGTGCTCTGATGAAAATTTATCCTCATCTACTGGTCATATGTCCTTCAAGTCAGATACGGAGACCCAACACTTTGAGATTTTTTTATCCTTGATCAGCACCAGGCCATAGAAGAGGTTTCCACTTGCCTGTGGGAAATGAAAGAACTTCTTTATCTATGGAGTGTGAGAGATGGCCCTTAGCCAGTCAATTTGTTCCTACTTATTGTAGTCGCTCTGCTCTCAAAGTCCACATTGTTCTCTTTCACGGCCAGCGGAGACCTAGGTGACTGAGAATATGCTTTCGACAGCTGTTCCATCCAGAAGAAGAGAGAGAAAACCGTCGCATCATGATTCTCCACTCAACAAACTGATTTATTCCTCCTTCTCGGTGCCGGCCCCTCAGATTACACATGGCATGGTGATCATATGCCTGACTCTTGGCTTGTCAGAAGTCTCAGGGAAGCGAGATCAAAGCAACTCATTCAAAAGTAGCTTGCTAGATTGCAGCTACACGGGTAAATTTTGGAGAAAATCTCCGGTCCACCTTGCAGGAAAAAACACATATAAACCTTCGAATGTCTCCGCCGTGTTCCTTGGCATTCTGCTTGTCGTTCCGTGCCCTCAATTCTGACTGACTATTATCAATGATCAAAACGGGGTGGTCACTCTTTACAGGTGCAATACTGGGGTTGGTCGCGTCGGTGAATGCTCAGACAATCTCCGTCAGCTCGACCGCGAGCCACCCTATTCCGACAACTCTGTGTGAGTTTATAATTCACTTTCAGTTGTTTTCTCCAATCAGGTCTCATCTGCAGGGGGATATATGTTTGAGGTATCTGGATATAATCCTCGTTTGGTTACACAGCGCTGAAGTCTATCCTACTGTCCATCTAGGATATCAGTGTAAGTCCATTCATTTTCAGTGACTTGAAGCACTTTGGTTATGATGTTCAAATTTCAGCACGTAAGTTGATCTGCGACGTAAAAATGCCCTATTTCAAACATTCAAACATAGAGTGGTGATGGTGGCCTTTATGGTGAATGTAGGTAAAGCCCTCAAATGGGGATAAAGCAAATAGCTAACATACATATCAGTGCTCCAAAACAGAGCCTTTCAACTCCAAACTCCAGGCTCCAGTGGTGCGTTGAACTCGTGGTCTGCTGTCAACGGAGCCACGATCAGTGTTGTTCGGGACAGCACCCCCATCTCCACTGCCCTTCCGAATGCTCTTCAGGTTGTCATTCCTACAGGACGCAGTGGAGGGGTTGGTTTCGCAAATGCTGGTTATTCAGGTACTTGCCGTCGAGTATGAAGATGATGTTGATGTTGAATGGCTTGATAGGTATTGCAGTGACTTCTGGAACTACATATACGGGTTCTTTCTTTTATCGTTTCCCCGCTTCTTCAAGTTTTAGAGGTTCTGCCACAGTATCTCTGCAATCCTCCTCTGGCGCGAATCTCGGGAGCACTACAGTCTCATTATCTGGAGCACAAACATCTTGGTTACAAGTCAACTTTAGCATTCGTACTGGCAGTACTCCTGGAGACCTGAACAACCACTTCGTTATAACTGTAGATGGTGGGAGTGCGGCCGGTCAAAGGATCAACTTCGGACTGCTCTCACTTTTCCCGCCTACATTCAAAAATCGTCAGAATGGAATGAGGAACGACATAGCATCTGCATTGGCAGAAATGGGTCCTTCTTTCTGGAGGTTCCCTGGTGGAAATAATTTGGAGGGTGGCACTGTCGACCAGAGATGGCAATGGAATGCGACTGTCGGGCCTTTGCAAAACCGTGCCGGACGTCAAGGTGACTGGGGATACATCAACACTGAGTACGTTGTTGGTATCTTTGGCAAAGTTCTGAATTCCGATTCTTTACAGCGGCCTTGGTCTCCTCGAATATCTTCTTTGGTGTGAGGACTTGGGCATGGAACCTATTATGGCTGTTTGGTCAGGTAGGTAAAATTTATGTCCATCCAAGACCACGACTTCACTACACTTGAAGGATTTGCACTTGGGGGTACTAGTGTAGCCCAAAACCAGCTCGGGCCGTACATCCAGCAAGCAATTGATCAGGTTAGACAATTGGATATTCGCTGAACTCTTGGGTTGAATACAAGTGCAGATCAATTTTGTGATTGGAGACGATAG
>Ga0153926_100334_pt1 | contig 11305 bp, 22 predicted proteins | sample TSNJ010MetaG_FD_104716 | JGI IMG/M metagenome (GOLD analysis project Ga0153926, IMG submission 104716) | Attine ant fungus gardens microbial communities from New Jersey, USA - TSNJ010 MetaG | ecosystem: Host-associated > Fungi > Mycelium > Unclassified | place: USA: New Jersey, Wharton State...
CTATATATAATATAAACAACTAAAGGAATACTTTAGAGTCCAGAGAATAAGAGGAGACAGAGGCAAGTACATGTTGAAATATCAAACAATATACTAAAATTAGTTTGTTGTTTTTGTTAAGGCTCTAGACTGGAATATTGAACTGGAGGGGTGCTCTCTGGAAGTAACTGTTCCACTGTCAATTGATAATGAGAACTGTCAAGTAGATAGGGAGCAGTATGGGAGAAGCTAGAAATATACTGTGAATTACTATGAATATACTTGTGAATGTACACTCTGGGTTCCAGAAAGTGACACAAAGAATAGAGTCTGTAAGAACTTGGACAGGGATGCCTTAGAACTACTCCTAGTCCAAGTTGACAAGAAGAACTCAATAAAGTTCTCATTCAATTGCTATACACTACTTATACACATTCTGTTATTTACTTCTATTTATAAAGTCCTGTGCATCTCCTTTGAGTCATTCCCTCTTGCACATCCATTGATTTAAATGAAAAGAAAAAAAAAATATAAATAATGACTTAACCATTTGGCTGAGTTATAACACCACCCCCCTCTCAAGGTTCCTTGTCCCAAGGATTTTACAATTCATAGTCAGGGTCAACTATGTTGTCCATTTTATCTTTATCTTCTTCTGTATACTCTCTAATTTCTGATTCTTTTTGCTTGATTTCTTCTTCTTTCTCCTGAATCATTTCTAAAGTTCTTCTTCCTCTTACTTGTCTCCCTTTCTATTGTCTCCAATTCCTTTCTAATCTTCTCCAATATTCCTCATCATACTGCTTATCCAACTATCTGAATAATTTCTTTGCTGTAAATTGTCCTGGCAGTTCTTCTCTTCTGAATATTTCTTCTTCTCTTTTCTGCTGTCTTACATCTTCCATGTCCCATTGGTACTCCTTTTCAAATTCTTTAACTGCTCCCTTTGTATTCTTCAAGTTTTCCATTTCTTCCTAAGTATCTAACTCTACTGTAAATCCCTTCTATTGTACTAGATACTTATCCTTCCCTCTAATCCATTGCTTATTCAATATTCTCTCAACCTCCCATTCCTCTTCTCCCTTAATTATGACTGGAGCTAGTGGCTCCTTCCTCTGTCCCTCTACTTGCCCTATGTATCTACATATTCTACTGATGTTTACTACTGGGTGTGCTAGATAACTCCAATTCAACTGTATTTGCCAATATGATTTTCTTCACTTTATAAGGGCCTACAAACCTTTCTGTCAACTTTTCCATTTTTCTACCAACTATTTGGTATTTCAGATCTTTGATGCTGAGCATCACCAAGTTCCCTACTTTATACTCATTAACTTTTCCTCTCTTTTTATCTGTATATTTCTTCATCTCCTCCTATGCCTTCCCTAGTGCTGCCTTAGCTTTCTCCTGAATCTCTTTCATCTTTATTACGAATTTTTCTGCTCCTTCATACTTTCTCTTCTTTCTTACTTCAAACCCTATTCTAGGATCTTGCCTATAGTTTGCTTTGAAGAGTAATGTCTTTGTACTAGAGTGTGCTTTATTGTTGTATGTGAACTCTACTATTCCTAACCAGTCTGGCCATTGCTCTTGCCTATAGTTAATGAATATTCTTAAGTACTGTTCCAACTCCTGGTTGACCCTCTTTGTCTGCCTATCTGTTTGAGGATGGAATGCTGTTGATATCTTGCTTTCAACCCCCAACATCCCATTTAACTCCTTTACTAACCCTACTGTAAACTAGGGTCCTCTGTCTGATATGATGCTTTCAGATAGACTATGTAGTTTCTACACATTGTCCCTGAACAACCTCACTAACCCTTCTGCTAATGTTTTTTCTGTAGTCAGTATAAAGTGTACTATTTTTGTTAGTTGGTCCACTACTACTAGAATAGAGCCATATCTCTGAGCTAAAGGCAGTTTGGTAATAAAATCTACCAATATGTATATCCAGGGTTTTTCTGGGATAGAGTTAGGTATTAATTTTCCAGCTGGCTACTCTGTGGTTTTTGTTCCTTGGGCAGGAATCACACCCTTTCACATATCTTTTTACCTCTTTTGTTATTCCTGGTGACTAGTTCCACTATCTTCTATTGTCCTTCATATCCTCCTACTGGTGTATTGTAGTATAGCCTAATTATTTCTACTCTCAATACATTATCTTTAGGCACATACACTTTTCCCTCTTTATACATTATGCCATCTACTTTTCTCCACTCTTTATCTCTTAACATCTTTACTCCTGCCTGCTTCATTTCCTCAACTGCTTTTATTACTTCATCATCTTTCACCTTTAATTGTCTCACTTTCTCTAGTAGATTGACCCCTTCCACAATAATCTCTACCTTTTCTGTTCTCTTTACTATTAGCCATTTGGGTTTTACCAGTGTTTCATTCTTGTTGTTTTTATCCACTCCTATCTCCCAATCTAGCCTCCTGCTTAAGCTGTCTGCCTTCTCTATCTTGCTTCCTGGAACATGTTTCAGTGTAAAGTCAAATCTTGACAAATACAGAGCCTATCTCACTTATCTCCTATTTAACTTTTGTACTTTCATGAAGTATTTGAGATTCTTATGATCTGTCCAGATTTTGAACTTAGTGGTTGTCCCCTCTAAGAAGTGCCTCTAGGCCTCTAAGTATCTGACTACCACTAGCATTTCTTTATTGTGTATTTCATAGTTCTGTTCTGTATCACTTAACAATTTGGAGATAAAAGCAACTAGTCTCCACAATTCATCAGAGCATTTCATTGATAAAACTCCTCTGGTAGCATAGTTTGAAGCATCCACTTCTACCCTGAATTCTCTGTCTAAGTCTGGGGCCACTAACACCAGTCTAGTAGTAAAGATTTGTTTAAGCTTGTTAAATGCCTTTTGCTGTTTACTTCTCTATTGCCACTTCATATTCTTTTTCATCAATGTATTCATTGGCCTAGCTACTTGTGCAAAATTCTTAATGAACTTCCTGTAGTAATTTGCAAGGCCCAGGAATTTTCTGACATCTTTCACATTTTTTGGCTCTGGTCAGCTGAACACTCCATCTACTTTTTCCTTCTCTATCTCTATTCCATTAGACCCTATGACAACCCCTAGAAATCCTATTTTTCTCACTTTCCACACATATTTTTCTGGCTTGACATACAAGTCATTCTCCTCTAGTCTCTTTAGTATTTTATCTACAATCTCATCATGTCCCTCCTCTATCTCTGTTCCCACTAGTACATTATCCACAAAAGCTGCAACTTTTCCTTCATTAATCATGTCTCTCAGGATCTCATTCATCATTGTCTGAAATGTGGCTAGCAAATTTGTCATCCCAAAAAACATTACTGTTGGTTCAAAAGATCCCATATATATTGTAAATGCTCCCTTCCACTCATTCCCTTCCTTAATCCTTACATTGTTGAACCCCCACCTTAGATCCATTTTAGTGAATACTTTCTTGCTCCCCATATTGTCTATTAGGTCTATAATTAATAGGAGCAGGTAGTTGTTTTTCACCATCTGATCATTCAGGTTATAGTCCATCACCATCCTCTTACTTCCATTCTTTTTGCTCACAAAGAATACTGGTGATTTCTGAGGGGATTTAGACAGTCTGATATACCCTTTTCTCAGTTGATCATCCACAAAGCTCTGGACCTTCTCCCTCTCATTTCTAGACAAAGAATAAATTCTCTCTTTTTGTGGTTTGAATGTTTTCTTGAGATCTATGGCATGATCCCAGATTTTCCTTGTTGGCATTCTTTCTGATTCTATCTTCCCAAATACCTTTCTCTACTTTAAAAAATTTTATGGCACTATTTCCTCAATCTTCCTATGGTCCGCTTCGACTTCTTCTTCTTTTCCCCAATCTTTTTTATTGTTTACTTCCTATCTTACCACCTGTTCCTCTTTTACAGTTGCTAGCCTCTCCCCTTTTCTCTTTCCCTTTTTTTCTTTCAACTTCATATTCCTTCCATATAGTGGTGGACACCTTGTTATTTTTACCTCTTCTGTCTTTCAATTTATCTCTGGATTGTGTGCTTGCAACCATGGCATTCCTAGTATTATGTCTGTCTTTTCTAGATTGTACACATCTATTCTTATTCTTTTTACATGACTTTTATAGTACATGTTCACCTCTACTTGGTAGGTAATAGCTCCTATACTATTGTTTGTCCCATCAACATTCCTGACCACTATTGGTCTTTCCAATTTCTACAGCCTAAATCCATGTCTTGCTGCCATCTTTCAATCTATAAATATCCCTGTTGTACCATTGTCCAAGAGTGCTTTTACTATTACACCTTCATGTGTATCTACCTTTTCTACTCCAATATCCAGCCATACTTCTCTCAGCATTTTAAACATCCTCCTCACTTCTCTCTGTTCACCCCCTTCTTTTGCTGCACCTTTTGGAGCCTCTGTCCATGTATCGCTTTGCTGTACTTTTCCCTTTGTGGGGCACACTGCTTCTCCCTAGTTCCATTACTCTCTTTTTCTTTCTACCCTACATTTTGGGCATAGAATCTTTCTTCTTTCCTATTCTGACACTTTTCTCACAATTGCATCCCTTCTTCCATAGTTTACACACTCTACTCTTGTTATCTCTCCTCTTTTTGTTTCTCCTTCTCTCCAGTTCCATGCTTTTTGGCATAGACTGCACCATATATTTCTTACTTGTCTCTCAAGGAGGAATCCTTGTCCCTGATTTTCTTAGGTCTATACCCCCTTGCCTTTACATCCTCCATAGTCTACATATGTTGCCACTATTTCTCTTGTAATCTATCCTCCTTCAAGTAAAAGTACATCTTCTGGAGGCATGTTCTACCTTCTACAGTACTTGTAAGAACTTAGACTGAGATATCTTAGAACTACTCCTAGTCCAAGTTGACAAAGAGAACTTGATGGAGTTCTTATTTGATTATGGTACACTACTTATATGCCTCTTGTGTTTACTTTTATTTATAAACTCCTATGCATCTCTTCTTAGTTGTTTTATCTCATGCATCCACTGATTTCCTAATTAAAAGAAAAGAAAAGAAAAAGAAAATAATGACTTAGCTGTTTTTGGCTGTGTCATGATACCACCCCTCTCTCAAGATTCCTTGTCCCAAGGATTTTTACAGCTCATAGTAGGGGTCATAGATGTTCCCCATTTTGTTGTCGTCTTCTGTCCACTCCTTAAGTTCTGAGCCTCCCTGTTCAATTTCTTCTTCTTTCTCTTTTATTGTTTCCATGGTTCTTTGCCCTCTTGTCCTTCCTCCTTTCCATCATCTCCAATTTCTTTCCAACCTTGCCCAGTATTCTTTGTCATACCTTTTATCTGACCATCCAAATAACCTTTTTGCTGTAAATCGTCCTGGTAGTTCTCCCCTTCTGAATGTCTCTTCTTCCTTTTCCTGTCTTCTAATGTCTTCCATATCTCTTCTGTATTCCTTTTCGTACTCTTCTATTGCTTCCTTTGCATTCTCCAGGTTCTCCTTCCCTTCTCAGGTATCCGATTCCGCCATAAATTCCTTCTATCATACCAGGTACTTATCCTTTCCTCTAATCTGCTGTTTATTTAGTATTCTCTCGACTTCCCATTCCTCTTCTCCCTCAATTATGACCAGAGCTGGTTGTTCCTTCTTTTGTCTCTCAACTTGCCCTATGTATTTATGTATCCTACTAACATTTACTACTAGATGTATCCTGATTGTGCTAGGTAGTTCCAATTCAACTGCATTTGCTGATATGATTTTCTTTACTTTATAAGGGCCAACAAACTTCTCCGTCAACTTTTCTGTCCTTCTACCAGCCATCTGATATTTCAGATCCTTGGTGCTTAGCATTACCAAGTCTCCTACTTTATACTCATCGTCTTCTCCTCTCTTCCTATCTGCATATTTCTTCATCTCTTCTTGTACTTTTCCCAGCACTGCTTTTGCTTCTTCCTGGATCTCTTTCATTTTTGTCACAAATTTCTCCATTCCTTTGTATTTCCCTTTCCTCCTCATTTCAAACCCCATTCTAGGATTTTGTCTGTAATTTGCCTTGAAAGGCAAAACCTTAGTACTTGAGTATGTTTTATTATTGTAGGCGAACTCTGCCATTCCTAACCAGTCAGGCCACTGCTCCTGCCTGTGGTCAATAAACATCCTTAAGTACTGTTCCAGTTCCTGATTAACCCTCTCTGTCTGTCCATCGGTTTGAGGGTGGAATACTGTCGACAATTTACTCTTGATCCCCAACATCCTATTCAATTCTCTCATTAACCCTACCACGAATTGGGGTCCCCTATCTGATATGATGCTTTCTGGTAGACCATGCAATTTCCACACGTTATCCCTAAACAACCTTGCTAATCTCTCTGCTGATGTTCTCTCTGTAGTTGGTATAAAATGGACCATCTTAGTTAACTAATCCACTACTACTAGAATGCTATTGTATCCCTGTGCCAAAGGCAACTTAGTGATAAAGTCTGCTGATATATACATCCACGGTTTTTCTAGGATTGAGTTTGGCATTAATTTGCCTGCCAGTTGCTCTGTGCAGTTTTTATTCCTCTGACAAGAGTCACAACCTTCCACATATTGCTTCACTTCCTTCATTACTCCTGGTCACCAGAAATTTCTCGTGACCAGCTCCACCATCTTCCACTGTCCTCCGTGCCCTCCTACAGGTGTATCATGATGTAACCTGATTATTTCTGCTCTGAGTGCCTCATCCTTGGGTACATACACCTTTCCTTCTCTATACATTACACTGTCTATGTCCTTCCACTCTTCATCCCTTAGGATTTTTACTCCTGCTCATTTCATCTCTTCCACTGCTTTAACTACTTCGTCATCCCTTACTTTTGACTGTTTTATCTTCTCCAATAGGTCTACTCCCTCCACTATTACTTCCACCTTTTCTGTCCTTCTGTTCTCTAACCACTTCTTTTTTACCAACATTTCATCCTCATTGTCTCTTTCCACTCCAACCTCCCAGTCTGGCCTCTTGCTCAGGCTGTCTGCCTTTCCTATCTTTGTTCCAGGAACGTGTTTAAATACAAAGTCAAATCTTGATAGGTATAGTGCCCATCTGGCTTGTCATCTATTCAACTTTTGTGCTTTTATAAAATATTCAAGATTTTTATGATCTGTCCAAATCTCGAATTTTACTGCCGTTCCTTCTAGAAAATATCTCCATGACTCTAGACACCTGATTACTACTAACATTTCCTTGTTATGTATCTCATAGTTCCTTTCTGTATCACTTAGAGATTTTGAAATGAAAGCTACTAGTCTCCATAAGTCGTCAGAGCACTTCATTGAGAGCACTTCTCCAGTTGCGTAGTTTGAGGCGTCTGCCTCTACCCTGAACTCTTTGTCTAAGTCTGGGGCTACTAGTACTGGTTTTGTTGTAAAGGCCTTCTTGAGCTCATCAAATGCAGCCTGTTCTTCTCCCTTCCACCTCCACTTCATATCCTTCCTCGTCAGCACATTTATTGGCCTGGCTACTCAAGCAAAGTCCTTAATAAACCTCCTGTAATAATTTGTGAGGCCCAAAAACTTCCTGACATCTTTCACATTTCTTGGTTCTGGCTAACTCAGCACTCCGTCCACCTTCTCTTTCTCCATCTCTATTCCACTGGGTCCTATGACTATGCCCAGGAATCTGATCTTCCTTACTTTCCATGCACACTTCTCTGGCTTGACGTATAAGTCATTCTCTTCTAACCTCCTCAGGACCTTTTCTACTATCTCATTATGTTCCTTCTCTGTTTCTGTCCTGACTAGCACATCATCCACAAATGCTGCTACTTTTCCTTTATTAATCATATCCCTCAGAATTTCATTCATCATCACCTAGAATGTAGCTGGTGAATTTGTCATTCCAAAAAATATGACAGTTGATTCAAAGGATCCAATGTGTGTGGTGAATGCTCCTTTCCACTCATCCCCCTCCTTTATCCTCATATTGTTAAAGCCCCATCATAAGTCCATTTTGGTGAATACTTTCTTATTCCCCATGTTGTCAATTAAATCTGTAATTAGTGGCAGGGGATAATTATTCTTTACGGTTTGTTCATTTAGACTACAATAGTCTATAACCATCCTCTTCTTCCCATCTTTCTTACCCACAAAGAAAACTGGTGACATCTGAGAGAATTTTGATGGTCTGATATACCCCTTTCTTAACTGGTTGTCCACAAATTTCTGAACCTCCTCCCTTTCATCTTTGGAGAGAGGGTAGATTCTTCCCTTTCATGGTTTGAATGTCTCTTTGAGATCTATAGCATGATCCCAGATTTTCCTTGTTGGCATCCTCTCTGACTCAATTTTCCCAAACACTTTTCTCCACTTCAGGAATTTCTTGGGGACCATCTCATCAATCTTTCTGTAATCAGCCTTGAGCTCCTCCTTTCTTCCCCAATCTTCCTTATTGTCTACTGCCCATCTCACCATCTTTTCTTTCTCTAGGGTTGCCACTCTTTTTCCTTTCTTGATTCCCCTTGGTCTTGTTCTACTACATAAGGGGGGGCATCTCATCATTTTTACTTCTCCAGTTTCCCAATTGATTTCTGGGTTATGTGCCTGTAACCACAGCATTCCCAGTGTCTGACCTCTCTTTGCCTACCCTCCTCTTTTTCTGCACCTTCTGGGGCTTCTGCCCATGTACTGCTCTGCTGTGCCTTTCTTTTCTGACATCCACACCACTTCTGCCTATTTGAAATCACCCCCTATTCTCTATTCCCCTCTATATGGCATCCTTTCTGTCCACACCTTTTACACTCCACATATGATACTATCACCTCCTTTGTATACCACTCCAGCTCTAACAGGCATGCCTCATCTGGAATGTCCTCTTCACAGTACTCTTGTGCTTTTTGTCATAGGACATGTGCTAGACTCCTCCTCCACTCCTTTTGCTGCACCTTTTGTAGCATGGCCATATGTGCTGCCTCTTCTACCATTCGCAACTTCTTTTCTCTTTTCCAAAGAGAACACTCTCTGCACTTGTGTCCCTTCTCTCCATACTTAAAATATTCTACTTTCGTCTCCTGCTTCCTTATCATCCTCTCCTTCACATCACACTGCATCACCCTACTTGACAACACTTCAAATTTGTTTTGGGGAGCGGTTCCCCTCTTTTCCTTTCCTCCCTTGTTTCTGCAATTTCAGGCCAAGTATCCGAACCCTTTGTAACTCCAACATTCTTGTTCTTTCTTTCCTTCTAATTTTGCCCTTAATGAAGTAAGGGCACACTTTTGTTTGAGCAGGTTGCTCATTAATGAATTGTATTGTTGCAAAGACATGGTGCTATGTCTTTGCAAGGGTACAGAAGTAGTGTTGATTCTTGCTAATTACAACTACATTTGCTGGGGCACAAGATCTTCACCCAGCCAGGTGCCTACTGTTCTACTAACTACTGTCTTAATAATAGGGTTAGACTATCACCTCACAGAGAGGATCCCTACTCTAGACGGCCTCCTAGAAGTAACCATCACTCCTTTGCATGTACCACTCACAATGGAGCACAGCACAAGGTTTCTACTAGGAAAACAGTAATTAATAACACCACCCAGTTGCAAGGTCAGGTCTAGAACATGATGCCTGGGTTTGGTACTGTATTTCTACCTGCAGTCCCTAACTGACTGCAAAGTCCCCTTAAGCCAAGGGCCTGGCTATATATGGAGGTGGCTAGTGATCATGGTGACCACTGGCCAAGAGTTGGTTTATATGAGAGTAAGAGTGAGCAAGGTCCAAGGTGAACAGTGCTCCAGAAGTGGAGATTGAGTTCTAGTGTAAGAACTTAGACTGAGACATCTTAGAACTACTCCTAGTCTGAGTTGACAAGGAGAACTTGATGGAGTTCTTATTTGATTATGGTACACTACTTATATGCCTCTTGTGTTTACTTTTATTTATAAACTCCTATGCATCTCTTCTTAGTTGTTTTATCTCATGCATCTGCTGATTTCCTAATTAAAAGAAAAGAAAAGAAAAGAAAAGAAAAAGAAAATAATGACTTAGCTGTTTTTGGCTGTGTCATGACAGTACTTTTATACCTTTTTCCATGTAGGATGTACTAGCCTCCTCTTCTGCTGTGCCTTTTGTAGCATTGCCACATACACTGCTATCTTCTTATACCTCCTCCTTTCTTCTTCAATATTTGGGCACTCCCACTTGTAGTGCCCTATTCTCCAATATCTGAAGCATTTTACTTTTTCCACCACCTCCTGCCTCCTTACTTTTATTTCTTCCCTCACTCCACATTGCATCACCCTACTTGCTATCACTTCAAATTTATTTTGGGAAATTGGCTTTTTCTTCACCTCCTCCTTTTTATTCCTGCAGTTATGGACCAGATGCCCAAACTTCTTACAATATCGACATATCCTCCTTCTTCCTTCCTCTAACTCTGCCCTCAGTTTAGTAAGAGCATGCTTCTGGTTGAGCAAACTGCTCATGAGAGAATTGTATTGGGACTGAAACATTGTATTGATACCTCAATGGTACAGAGTGAATAATTGATCTTACTAGCTACACTATGTCTGCTGGGGCACAAGATCTTCACCCAGCCAGAGTCCTACTGCCCTACTAACTACTGCTTTAATACTAGGGTTAAACTATCACCCAATGGATGGGATCCCTAATCTAGACAGCCTCCTAGAGAGTAACTGTCAATTCTCTGTATGTACAAGTCACAATAGACCCCAGCACAAGGTTTATACTAAGAACAGTACAAGTATCTACTAAACACTGCTCAATTGCAAGGTCAGATCTCAGTATCAATACCCAAGCTTAGTATTATACTTCCACCATCAATCCCTAACTGATTGACAAGTCCCCTTAAGCCAAGGGCCCAGCTATATATAGAGGTAACTAGTGATCATAATGACCACCAGTCAAGGATTGAAGAGATTATGACAGTTAGAATGAGTAAGGTCCAAGACAAATGGTGTCACAAACTTCATTCAGACCATAACTCTGGGAATACTTGACCGATTTCAACGATCTAAATGGCCACTGAAAGCCCTTAAGAAGACCTTTCAAACGGTACCAAAAACATCTCAAAGCAATCAGTATTCACCAAGTTATCAGCAGATCAGTCAGTGATCACCAAGTTACCAGACACTAAATCACTGATATCTCGGGAACTGCTTAACGTAATCATTTGCTTCAATGACCATCGTGAAACTCTCTTCAATGTGCTTCTTTCAGCTATAAATAGATCCCAAGGTGATAATATCCCATGGAAATACAAGGTCCTCAATGTTTGCACATAACACTGATCTTTATCCATAGATTATCATCTGTCCTTGAATAGAACAAAGGACTACCCTAAGATGGTTAGGTTATCTCTATTTCAAG
>Ga0153926_100342_pt1 | contig 11172 bp, 8 predicted proteins | sample TSNJ010MetaG_FD_104716 | JGI IMG/M metagenome (GOLD analysis project Ga0153926, IMG submission 104716) | Attine ant fungus gardens microbial communities from New Jersey, USA - TSNJ010 MetaG | ecosystem: Host-associated > Fungi > Mycelium > Unclassified | place: USA: New Jersey, Wharton State...
AAATCCTTCGTCAACATTCAGATGTCACGCCGCAGATGGTTATCCGTAATTTCAAGCAATCGAGCGTCACCCGTTTCCCCATCAATCATATATCTGAGTTTTGGGCATTGCTTCTGGTCCACAAGGAAGTGAATGAAGGGAAGTAGATCTGAAGTGGCTCTTCTGAGGATGGAGGCATGACAACCGTGAAGAACCGTGAAGAGAACGCACTTGTAAGCATATCCATGTGCAGCTGATCAATATGGCTTAACCCCTCTGGCTTCTCTGATGTGCAGATTGAGTGTCATTTTTATTCGATTTATTTTCTATTTTCCTTTCAAATCTCTGATCGGTGTATGTTCTCATCATTCTTCGATGATTTTGACTTAAGTCTGAAAAGTTTTCCTTTTAGTGTCATTGAGCCAGAATTAGCTTGCATCAGGAGACCCGTTCTTTCCTTCAGGCCACATGATGGCGCTGATAACTCCGGTGCAGCTTCCCGTGAGGCAGGGAAAATGGGCAGTCATAAACCCATTCGTGCGGTATTGGACATTATCTCCGTGAGGAGGACTGCGGACTTAGTTTGCCCTGTCTATGTTACTTGCGATAATCTGTATATCGTTCTACCACGGAAGACATCATAAGAACAAAAGGTTGTCCGTACCTTCTTCATATTTTATATCCTATTTTCCCGCCACTGCTCGAACGGGCGGATTTGAAGTAAACCTCATAGAAGTGGCGCGCCCCGAAAATTTCAATCACTCGATCAAATTTGGTTAAAAATATCTTCAGATTACTCTCATCAGTGCTTACATGACCAAATTGAGCCTCGTTCCCCCAAAATTGCAAATTTTTGCCAGATATGTACAATAAGTGCACCAGTGTTAGTGGTTCTCATACCTGTTGTCCTTCATCCAATCTAGGATCTCATTCTCGCATAGTTGGAGCTCAAGCGCGTGCTTATAAAGAAGCTCAACACTTGTTTGCAGTCAATTCAAAGTTTCAAAGTTTCCAAATCGGAGCTGACTTTCTACAAGTGCGCACTTGAGGTTGAAAGAAGGTTGGGCAGGACAAGCCTTGGCTGTTTCTATCAGATGTTGGACAGCACCTTTCATGTTCGGTATTGGTGGCCCATGGGTCAGGGACACGGCGCACTGTAAGTCGCCTTGATACCAAAAATGGGATAGATCAAAAATTCCCTGCGGTGTTGTTTCCGTCTCGTTATATGAGACGTAATCTTTAATTCAGTCGTTTTATTCCAGCAAGAAAATGAGTGCTAAGGCGCAAAGGTCCTAGACAGGGCCCAATGTCAGGGGTATATCTACAGGAGGTATGTGGCCAAAGGAATATGAGACGTAATAGTTCAACAATAGTTTTGGCGCTGAATTCATTTTGACTTTCACTAGTGCGTAAAATTTCAGTACGCCGGGCGGCATTCAGTTTGGTCTTTCACATAAAAGCAGATGTGGACTCACCGAGTCCCCATCCAGTTCCTTGCATTAGTTTCCTAGCTTGTTTTCATCGTCTCTCCACATTCTTTAAACACAATGCGTTCTTTTGCTGCTATCGCGACCTTTGCTGCTCTTGCCCTCTCAGCCGTCACCTCTGCCCTCCCAACCAGTACCACATACGCTAGTGCCCCATACCCCTCGAGTGCTAGTGATCTTGATGTTGTGAGTACATGTTATTATGTTCTGTGATACCTCTGACTTCCTCTCGAAATTCTAGAGTAGCATCGACATAGGCACTGTCACCAAGGATCTTCATGTTGTCGTTGATACTGCCGCCAATCTTGAAGTCAATCTGGGTAAAAGCCTCACCGTCCCAGGTGTGGCTTCAGGCTCCACCCCTGAACCCAGGGGTATCCCTGATGTGCTTGTTGATGTGACTACCAAGGTTTCTGGCCTAGTCCAGGGTTTGAGTAAGTTCTCCAGCTTTTCTCATTCGTTGTACTTCGCATGTTAACGTTTCTTTCAGTCAGTCAGATTAACGCGGACATCGATGCACAGGCCGCGCTTGACATTGCTCTCAAAGTCTTTGCTCAAATTCAGGTTCTCCTCCATGGTGCTGTAGGGGACATCGAGGCAATTGTTAATGGCGACATTAATGTCGTTCTTTATCTGGGTGGGAAAGCTCAGGATGTTAAAGTTGTCGCTGAAGTCCTTGCTGCTCTCCTGGAGGTGGGAAATTCTTGGCTTAGAGTCTGTTCTTGTCTGACTATTCTATTATTAGACTGTTGTCCTTGCTCTTGGCCTTGCAGTAAAAGTCTGCATTTCCATTGATATCAGGGCTCTCCTTGCTGTCGTCGTTGATATTGCGGGCGCTCTCTCCATCATCCTTGGCCTTGTGGTCAAGGTTGCTGCTGGAATCGTTGTGGATCTCCAGACATCAATTCAGGTTATTGCTCACATAATTGTTGGCCTCAAGCTTCAAGTTCTTGCTAAGGTCCTTTGTATCGCTTAGATAGAGTTTATATAGTTGCAGCATCAGTCCATGTTGAAGGTCTACCCGATGTGAGCTCTGCATCTTACGCCCAATTTAATGAACAATGGCTAGGTCCCTGCAACTGTCGCCGCATTATCTACCTGAGATTAGCCTTCTCTCTTCCAAAGTTGAGGCTTTTATGTTTCAAAGCGTGGCTCACATGAGATATATACTATGAGTGACCAAGACTACGACTATTTATAAACTAATCAAAGCACTTTGATTATCTCTACCCGCAATGATACCTGTAAATATTTGGATCATATTGTTCGGATATTAAACAAAATGGTATTAGTACCGATGTGTCCACCCAATGTAAGTCATCAGACACATTTTCTTTCCTTTGAGATAAGTGGAAAGAGGATAGACGATACATTTGAAATAAAGAATCAAAATGAAATATGATTCTAATCCGTTATACCTTTCAATAAGTGTTATTTTTAGATAATCTGGTTGAATGACTTGGATCCAGTGCCTCTACTGATGAATTTCATTGGAGGAGCTGACGAGTGATTTCAATGCATCCGCTTTCCTGTCAAATCTCTTACTATCAGGATTTGTATCAACACCTTGTCCTTTGCACACTGCCGTCCTGGCCCGCCTTCACAGTTTGAATAATGCCTTTACTTGACTAATCTGAAGTCTGGGAAGCTGCCTCTGTTCTTAAAAGTCTAAGCACTCTCCCATACTCTCTGTATCATTTGCTAACACTACCTCTGGCTTCAATGACCTCAAGAAGATATTCAAAATTGTTGGGTTGAGAAGGAGCAAAACATGGGAGAGGGAAACTTGTTGCAAATGTGCAATGAGTCTCATCTTGCCTGTTGGTATTTATCTCTATCTACCATCTTGAACTGAAATATGTGGTAACCAAGAGATGAAACATAACTTATTTCTAGTGTAGCATTTGATATTACAGCAAAAATTGATTTTGCATTGTGGAAGATAAGACTCGGAGGGGCTTACTAATTGAAATTACGCATAATCCAAGACCGGTTCAAAATTACTGATCCCAAAGTCTATCTTAAACAGCGAGACGGCTTAAAACATGATTATTATCGTAGGGTGGCTATAAGAACCTGTACGGGCTAATTAAAAAAAAGGATAGTCAGAAAAGTGGAGTCAACATCTCTGAAACGGGGTATGATTTTTCCTGGTGACGACAGCATTTTTGGCTCCTATTTCTTGTCAGATAATTGCAGACAGCTAAGAATACTAGGTTTTAGTTTATCTTGAGCAGACACCATGGTGGGTATCGTCCAGAGACCTGTTGAAAGACCCACACAAGTGCCGGTTAAATTACCTCCGGGCGTTCGTGCTTTTCTGTTGTATGGCTCTCCCGACGTTGCATTTAATCCTCCTCTGCGTTGGTGGGCGGGATAAGCTTGAGGAAGCTCACAGCTGCTCCTAGTAAAGAAAATGACGTTAAGTTCTCCTGCAGTATCAACCATTACCTAATATCGCCTACATCAGTCCATCATGTCACTCAAACTTTGTCCAAGTACCAGATTCGGGCATTCCTTTCATACCTTGTTTCCGAAACGGACTAGATGAGTTGTGTCGTGTGTTGGTTATATTGGCTTAGAAACGTTCTCTCTCTCCGACCTACTTCGCTATAACGCGTTGATCGCGCTTGATATTCCCCTCAAAAATCCATATTCTGTTATCCATGCAGCTCGTTTCGACGCATCAGACTTATTTTGTCTCCAACACTCAACACCAAATTATTCGTCCAGTTAACACCAAACTTATGATGACTCTCCCTCCCGAAATCCTTGGGGAAATCTTCTCATTCTATATCCACTCTCCATCTCCTACCTCCTTTTGGGATGAGTCCTGTCTTCTTGCATCTGCAGGAGGCTCCTCTCCCTTCCCTCTTACCCACATTTGTTCATACTGGCGTAACGTAGTACTCAACACTCCAACACTTTGGTCGTCACTCTATATCGAGAACCCGACACCAGAGATGATCCCACAAGTGCAGACTTGGATGGAGAGGGCGGGTGATGTCGGCCTAAGGCTGACTCTCCGAGACTGGTTGGACAGTGAAATGAGGGGATGTGACGAGGGAACAAAAGAGGTTCTGAGAATATTCACTCAAAGGAGTAGCAGCTGGAGGAACATCAATTTTGTCCTCGAATTTAAGGATGAGACCGTTTTCAACGAGCTGGACAAATTACCAAATTTGGAAGAAGTACAGTTGATTGCAAGGTATTGGAACCGGGAAACACTGGAGGCTTTTTGGACCAAGGTGCACCAGAGCTCGAGTTTGAGGCAGATAAACTGGTTGAGGACGTTCAACTTTCAACAAGTTGGTTTGCCAAGGGATGTCCCGTGGAGGCAACTTCACTCAATCACCGCTTCTTGTGCTATGTCAGATGAAGACGTCTTGTTTATTCTTCAGGCGTGCCCAGAACTTGTGCGCTTGAACATCCAATATTCGAGTTGGACCTCTACCCCTCTTTCTCCCGACAACCCAATAGTCCAGCATGATCGGTTAGAAATTATTTCACTCCATTACGTGGGCAATGCAACGTTACTGTTCAACCATGTTTCGCTCCCCGCGTTGCAGGGTTTATATCTCATCAACGAATGTGAATATGATTACTCGTCAACTCCCTCTTCTTCTTGGTCTGTAGATGAAGCCATCGGAAAACCTGTCGAAGAATGCTTCAAGAGATCACCCCGATGCAGACTTCGGGAGCTCGTGATACAGATATATCCGTTTGAACATGGGGTATTTGCACATGGTTTGGGTGAAACGATCCAGCGGTTACTAGACCTTCAAGCGACAAGGGACTTGGAGTTCTTCGATGTCTATCCTCTGTCATTCTTGTTCTCTTCGTGTTCGCATCCAACTGACCTATTACACCATTTGGCCAAACACCCTGCTCGGTGTGTCAGGGAGGTTATTTTGAATTTCGAGAAGGAGCGATTTGAGATAGATCGACATATTTTTGTGATGAGGCAACCAACGGTGATGGTGTACCAGGAAGCGGAAGAAGATGAGGTAGAAAATCATGAGGCTCTGGTGGATGTAGATGTTGAGTTTACACTTGACTGTAGTGAATTTGTGGGACCCTCGGAGATTTGGACGACAACCACGCAGGTTGAATTAGATGATTGAATGGTATGATATAGACTACTTATTAGTATATCTCCTTATGAGTACTTGCAATTAATTTTGCTGTATAATTTTGCTGGCCAGATAGCTATTAGATATATCAACAATTCAGGAAATATGTCGAGTAGCAGGGTTCTTCGTATGTGTAACTTAGCCGTACACATACTGAATGGAACTGGTCTCGTCTGTATAATTAGAATGTACCGCTGCTCTTTATAGCTAATCTTGGTCGTACCCAAATCTGCTGGCAATTGGACCTTTTAATAAGCCTTCTGTGTTGAACGTCGTTGTTGATATCGAAAATCAGTAAGCATGAACTTCAAGTACTTGGAGTGCGTGAATCTTCTGGAAGAGGCTGTTTGTGCATCATTCTTTTGGGAATCTCCTTGGAGCTATGTTTTGACGATACCGGGTGTCGAGAAGACAGAGAGCTTAGCTTTTCAATGTATTGTTGTATATACCTGACTACCCGGAAGGCTTCCACGGTAGTCACCACGATTATCCTCCTTTGGTGCAACAAGTAATAGCCTACCATGTCAAAAGAGACTTTTTTCATCTTTAAACTAGACTACTTGACCGATCGATACCTATGACTACTTTGAACGTGAGTCTTTACCCTCGACATCTGGATCTCTGTAAGATATCAGATATCTTTACAGTCACCACACCAAAGCGACTGACCACTGTCATAGTGAAGTCTGGAATACCACAGACGTTATCCATGGGTGAACTTTACAATCTAGATTTAAGTACAAAGTCTGTAACAGATTACCTCATTGTTAGACTGCCGAGATCTTTCTTGTGCGTATCCTAAACCATAAATTCTGCAGAACCCAAGTTGTTATTCATGTACCACTCCAATTTAGGGCTTGAATCTTTCACAATTCAATGTAAGATGTCGAGCTATTAATGCAACGCAGATAGCGAGTGATGTGCAATGTTCCGAAACCGATTCGAAAATTGTTTTACAGAGTAAAATTACGAGACAGGCTGTTGACAGCTTACCTTGCTCAGATTTCTGCCACTATCCAGATAATGGTCTGATACCAGAAGTGGTCCCAATCATTAGATAATTGAAACGTAAGTTTCATATGTTTCAAAAGAGCAAAACGACAGGGATCAGAGTGGAGTACTATTATTCTCACACTCACACATCACTGAGCAGATCAGGACGTAGAACGAGTGTGATATGAGTGTCGAGTGAATATGATGCTGCTGGTCAACAAGTATAGAGAAACATGATGTCGTTAGGTAAATAGATAGGTAGAGTAGGTACGTATGTATCGGTTTACACACAGACATGTCAAAGCGATGAGTCCATAAAGCGAGTGTGAAGCAAAACAAATCAAGCGGTAGAAAAATGTTATGCCATTGCAAAAGTTTTCAAGTTTTAAATCGAGAGGAGGAAGTAGCAGGAAAAGAAAAAAGAGAAATGAATTCCAGATAAGCGCTCAAAATATGTGTTCAAATCAACCGAGGACCATGTCGTTTCCAGCGGCATCAACACCGGTACTCCCAGTCATTCTGATATCACCAATACTGACACCGCTACCACCAACACCAGTAATATCCGCTCTTCTCTCGTACGTATTCTCAAGGGCCTGCCGGTGTTGTTCACTCTGCTGTTGAGCACGCACAAGGACAGCATTAGGGGGTTCACCGACTACACCAACATGTAGAGCTCTTCTCGTAGGTGTTACCGTGGTGGTCGCAGTTCGAGGTAATGTGATGGTTGTGGTCATGGCTGGTGTCGTAGCCAGGATCGCATCTGCTCCATCATCTCTTCTGTCCCTTTCCCTCTCTCGTCGATCTCTTCGTTCCCTTCTTGACCCACCACCGCCACCCCCCGTCCCTTGTGATTCCTCCTCTACGTCTCCATCCCTCTCATGTCCATCTCGATGGTGATCACGGTCGCGGTCATGATGCCTCTCACTCCTTTCATGTCCATCTTCATCAACGTCCTTTGCACTACACCAAAACCTATGACCTTCACTCCAAGCTGTACTTTGGCATTCCTTGCCACAATATTTGGCTTTCCTACACCTTCTGCATTTTGCAAATTCGCGAGGGTAGGTTTCCCACCGACCGCAGAGCACTGAACAAATATGGTTCAAAAGAAAGGGGTAATATAGAAAAAAAGTAGTGATTCGTCAGGAGAAGATCTTGAGTGCGAGCAGGTTGACTTACTATTTGCACATTGTCTTACCCCGCCTCTTAAATCATCCTTTCTACACGCATTCCTCATAACCACACCAGCCCAATACTGTATCTCAGGCGGTAGCCTGGGCATTGCTCCCACACCCGCACTACCATTAGCCAGCTCGCTTGACGAAGGTTTGAACGTAAATCTCTCCACGAGACTAAATACATTTGTTTGCCTCACTCCTGAACTTGAGCTCAGAGTCGAGGTGCAAGGGCCAGTGGAATTGACATTATTATGAGAGGAATTGGACGCAGAGATGGTAAGTGGGGTAGGATTCGGCAATGCCTTTTCTTTCCCATTCTTCAACCCTGACGTAGATGCCGATGCGCCCGACGTCGGTGGGCCTCCGATAGTAGGACTTATCACACTACTCCCATTGAACGTCTTGAAGTAGCTCCTATCCTTTTGTACAGGTGATGGAATCTGACTTTGTCCACAAATTCCCATGCCCATCACACCCTTGCCTTTGGCGCTCCCCCCTGCGGTTCCCCCAACAGCCACATTGCTAGAGCTCCCCGCAACAAGACTAGCAGTCGCAGGATGGAAACTCGGCCGGGTCTTATAAAATGCCTGTCTCACATGTGGATATTTACTCAGATATGCGAGTAGTTGTAGCCCCAACAAAACATCTTCATCGCGATATGGTCCCGGAAACTGCTGCGAGGCAATCACGGAAGTAGGCGTCGTACCAGATGCCGTGGCAGTAGACGGCGTATTCGTCGCACCGGTCCCAGTCATAGATGTAAAGTTACTATTACTTATAGTGTTGTTGGCGGCTGCGGTAGCATTGCTAGACGTACTAGCCGTCGATTGTATCCCAACAAGGCTCGCAGGCTGTTGAGCAGGGTCGGTAGTAGGAACAAAAGTTGGAAAGGAAGTGAGGGACATCGAAGGACGAGCGGGCATGTATGAACTTGCAACAACCGTACTTGAAGGTAATACATCTCCCACCGCTGTCGAAGTTCCGCCTTCAGCTAACCCTCTGCCAGTTCCATTCCTCGAGGATGATGAGGATGGTGATCCAATGGCATGTCCATCAACATTAATCAATGACTCAGTGACGGACTCAGGTGCAGTCGGCGATCGCCCTCTTGCTCCCATACTAAAAGCTGTCAAAGGAGAAGGTAAAGTGTGATGATGGGCACTTGCTCGAGTACTCGAATTTGAATTGGATATTGACAATGGACTATGATCGACAGAGGATGGTAACCCGATCACAGTAGCTCTCGGCGTCACATCTGGTTGTGATGTTTCTCTGTGATGCCGTTCGTGGTGTCGATCATGATGACTATGATGTCGCGTGCCAGGCCTTCCAACACTCACAGTACCAACACCGAATGTTGGCGTAGTATCAATCGCGCCCGGTGCACCAGGCGGTGCACCCATCGCAAAATCCTCATTAGCCTGCTGGTCCAAACTGACAATTCCGTCTTCCACACCAACCCCTCCAACGACACCCATGCCTACTCCTCCGGAATTCAATCCTAAATCGCCTAGATCTTCGTTAATGATGATATGATGATGGGATGGCTGTGTGGTATGTGTGGGGACGGTTAACGGTGTGTCATTTGAGACGATACCTACCGTCGTTGCTGAGGCACCAGCACGGCGGGAGACCGAGCGTCGAGTGCGATGAGGTGCAGATGGGGATACATTTGCTGGCATTTGGATTGATTGGATGATGGTGGTGGATGTAGATGCTTCAGTGTCGACAGATGAGGTGATAGTAGATATAGGGTTCAACTGCGACGCATCCTCCATATCAACATCGCCCTCTGCATCCACATCGACATTTTCATCATCCTCTGTTTCAGTCTCAGGACGTGATGTATCTGTGGAATGAACTGGTGAATTATCAGCAGTCGCAGATGGCTGAATAGAATGGGAAGATGAAGGTCGTCCAGCATGTCGGTCCACAATGGTCGCATTGGACAAATTTGTGAATCGTTGGGCATGATGAAGCATTACAGGTGTGACAGTTTGGTCTTGCTGTCCATTGATATCCCAGAAATTTCGCGCAATGACCGTTCCACTGCGATCCCGATTGGCAGGAAGGGACAAGAACGTCGTTGTCGTCGTCGTAGTAGTGGGAACACTGGTTCCTAAAGGAGTAACAGCGGCAGAATTGGAGGTAGAGATATCAGTATCACTGGCGGATGCAGAAACCGAGATTGGAGTAGATGTAGTCGAGGTAAGGGATGGACGAACGGGAGTGACAAGGAAAGAAGAGTTGGTCGTAGTAGCAGCAGTAGATCCCATGGGAAGGAAACTCCTATCATCTGGGCCAGGACTCGATGAGATATCCATCAGTTCATCCTAACAACTTAATCAATGTCTGGGAAGAACACAAACAGACGTACTAACCTCATCGTCTTGTGCTGTAGTTTGGAGTTGATTTCTAGGGGGCCGTTGGGTGGCACTTTGCTCCATCTGCGTGCGTTGTAATGCCCTTGTTATTGCAACTGCGTCTTCTTTCTGACGATTGGCAAGCCTCCTCGCATTTCGTTGCTCTTTCGTCTCCCGGGGCACACCACTAGCATTCGAGCTAGGTCCTACAGAAAAACCCTTGCTTGCCAACCAAGCCTCAAGAATACACCCAACCACATCGAGTGTCCCTGCCTGTACGACCCTCCTCCGAATCTGTTCGCTTCCTCTAACACCAATATTCACTACACACTGGAAGGCTAGGGAAAAGCGATACGCAGCATGTTTATCGAACTGAGCGGGGTTGAGTGTGGGTATTTGTTTTGGGGGACGAGACGAGGGTGGAAGAAGGCCATAAATTGCCGACGGGTTTTCTGGAACCGGGGGCGAGTAGCAAAATTCCTGTAAGAGCTTGACGAGACGTTCAAGACCGCCATCCATAGTCATGATTTCTCGGATACGAGGCGATGTTGAAGTTAGATATGTCAAATGAGTCAGCGAGTTGAACAGTGGTAACGGTGCAGTCGTGTCTAAGGCTGTAAGATGCCTTTAGAATTTGCAAGAAACTGCTGATTTGAGAAACGCCACTCACCGCGGCGGTCGTAAAGCTGAGAGGTAATACAGACACAGGCCTTGTTCTGGGCAGGAAATGCAAAGTTGGACTCCCGCATCGTGATTTGCGTACAATTAGGCTGTACAATATGTGATTGTGCTGAGAGATACGATGAGGGAGAAAAGTTGGTCACTGTGGCCGACGATGAACAAAGGCCTGAACCCTTAAGCCTCATTTTAATTGGACTTGTTTGGTTCTCTGACTCAGCCACCTATCTTCATACACTAACACTGTCATGGATACAAAATATTTGCTGATCCACATTCAGATCATCAAGCGGTTCCAGAAATACCTGATAACAATGTTACTTGTTCGGTGCATTAGTTTTTATGATACTCACCGACT
>Ga0153926_100343_pt1 | contig 11167 bp, 14 predicted proteins | sample TSNJ010MetaG_FD_104716 | JGI IMG/M metagenome (GOLD analysis project Ga0153926, IMG submission 104716) | Attine ant fungus gardens microbial communities from New Jersey, USA - TSNJ010 MetaG | ecosystem: Host-associated > Fungi > Mycelium > Unclassified | place: USA: New Jersey, Wharton State...
AACTCAAAATGAGCGTTCCCATTGGTTCGCACAACAAAGGAATTATTCCAAAGATCTCCGAGAAGATCAAAAAATACGTACTTGCATTGAAAACTATGTACGAACGCATATAAAGAGCTCCTCGAATTATGGAGGAATTGCACGTGTAGAGATTCGCAGAAAGATCGATTTGATTAAGGTCAAAATCTATATTGGATTTCCCAACTTGTTGTTAATAGAAGGTAGGGGTCAAGGAATTGAAAAATTAAGAAATGATGTACTAAATATGCTCGATTCTGTGGACCGAAAACTTCACATTGCTATAGAAAAAGTTGCGAAACCCTATAGAAAACCTAATATTCTTGCAGAGTATATTGCCCTACAGCTAGAGAAGAGAGTTCCATTCAGAAAAACAATGAAGAAAGCTATTGAACTGGCTGAACGGGAAGAGGTAGAAGGTATTCAGATCCAAATTGCAGGACGTCTCGATGGAAAGGAAATTGCCCGGGTCGAATGGGACAGGGGAGGTAGGGTTCCCCTACAGACAATTCGGGCTAGGATTGATTATTGTTATTATCCGGTTAAAACCATCTATGGAGTTTTAGGGATAAAAATTTGGATTTTAGAAGAGTAGGAATAATTGGTCTTTTTTTTTCAATCTGCCCGATCATGGATCATCAATTCTATCAGATCGAATAGAAATTAGATTTACCATTTTGGAACCGTGCTATGCTTAGTGTGCGACTCGTTGGAATCGAGCTTTTCATTCTTTTCCGAAGTTATGTTATGGAGAACTCGAAATAAGAACGGATTGGTCTCTATAAATAAACTAGAGACAACTCATTGCTTCATATTGCCAAGATCCAATAACTATGGGTAGATACTATCACCTCGTAAATACTTTCTTCCACGAGATAAAAAATGATATGATATTTTGATCTCTCGTGAAGCGAGAAAGGTGTTTGGTAATGCGGAAAAAGAAGAAAAAGGAGAAATATTCTCCCAATATTGTATGGTTCATTAACTACCCTCCAAAAAGCAGTGTGATAAAGCATAAGAATCATCCTGATTCATTCAAGCAAGATTGAAGGAATTCAGTTTATGAAGGAGAAAGAGCTTCGGGTCGATGGAAACTAAGGAAATTGATTCCGTAACAGATGAAAAGAAAGCTCCATTGCGGAGGGAAGACCTGGGCATTTAGATAGAAGCTATGGAACGATGGAACCTATGACTGCATAAGATCATATAGGAATCTTAATCATTCATTGGATAGGATGGCGAAATAAACCAAAAACCAATTAATATCATTGGAGTCTATAGGTAAGTCGACCCCATGGAGCAAATACTGGAAGAGTCAATATTCGCCTGTGAAATTCTTTATTAAGACATTGGATGGAAATGTAAGAGTTATTCGTCCTGTAAATTATATTCTATATACAATATGTGTAATGCATAGATATAGACTCATTTATCTACACATTGATTATTCACGAGGAGCCGGATGAGAAGAAACTTTCATGTCCGGTTCTGGATTAGAGATGGGATCAAAATACTATTAACCATCGACTATAACCCAAAAAGAACAAAATTTCGTAAACAACATAGGGGAAGAATGAAAGGAGTATCTTACCGCGGCAATCGCATTTGTTTCGGTAGATTCGCTCTTCAAGCACTTGAACCCGCTTGGATCACATCTGGGCAGATAGAAGCCGGACGAAGAACGATTAATCGTTATGCCCGTCGTGGCGGAAAAATATGGGTACGTATATTTCCCGACAAACCTATTACAATGAGACCTGCAGAAACACGTATGGGTTCCGGGAAAGGATCTCCTGAATATTGGGTATCTGTCATCAGACCAGGTCGAATACTTTATGAAATGGGCGGAGTATCCGAAACCGTCGCTAGAGCAGCTGCTAGAATAGCTGCATACAAAATGCCTATACGTACTCAATTTGTTACTACTTAACCCAACCCATCCATACAGAATCAAAGAGTTATTTCTGGTGGAAGAAGATTACTAGTTCGTAAGAACTCTTCCTTTTTTTCATGTTATCTGCCGAGGTAAAAAATATTTTGGAGGAAAAATGATTCAGTCTCAAACTTATTTGAATATAGCGGATAACAGTGGAGCCCGAAAAATAATGTGTATTCGAGTTCTAGGAGCAAGTAATCGTAAATGCGCTCATATAGGTGATGTTATCATTGCTATAATTAAAGAAGCAGTACCTAACATGCCCCTGGAAAAATCGGAAGTAGTTAGAGCCGTAGTTATACGCACCTGTAAAGAATTTGAACGTGACAATGGAATGATGATACGATCTGATGACAATGCAGCCGTTGTCATTGATCAGGAAGGAAATCCAAAAGGAACTCGAGTTTTTGGTCCGGTTGCTCAGGAATTGAGACAATTGAATTTCACGAAAATAGTTTCATTGGCTCCCGAAGTATTATAAGTACTGATAGATCTTGTAAGAATCTTTGACTTAAGGTTCATCAAATGGTACATGGATCAATTAAATTCATTGCACCTCAGGCATATTCCTCAAAGAAGATCGAACATGCCTTTTATATCGAGACCAGGAATTCCTAAGAATTCGTTCGTCATGGGTAACGATACTATTACCAATCTAATTACTTCTATAAGAAACGCTGACATGGTAGAAAAAGGAACGGTTCGAGTAACAGCTACTAATATTACCAAGAACATTGGAAGGATCCTTTTACGAGAAGGTTTTATAGAAGATGTTAGGGAACATCAGGAAGGCCAAAAATCTTTTTTGATATCGACTTCAAAATATCGGAGAAGGAAGAAAAGGACATATATGACCACGTCAAAGCGTACCAGCAAACCTGGTTTGAGAATTTATTCTAATTATCGAGAAATTCCAAAAGTTCTAGGTGGAATGGGGATCGTAATTCTTTCTACTTCCCAAGGAATTTTGACGGATCGAGAAGCTCGACAGAAAAAAATTGGAGGAGAAATTTTATGTTATGTATGGTAATTAATCCAAATGTTGTCCAAAAATATTGATTCTGTAAGATATCCCCATAGTAAGAAAAGTCGGAGCAAGTCGAGACACCATTCATCTTCATCCAAGCACGTTAGTCAAGTTTTTGAATCAAAAGAGGAGGAGATTCGATGAAGAAACAGAATCTGATCCATGCGGAAGGTTTGGTTACTGAATCACTCCCCAACGGTATGTTTCGAGTTCTGACAGATAATGGATGTCAGATTCTGACTCATATTTCGGGTAGGATTCGACGTAATTCCGTACGAATACTACCAGGAGATAGGGTCAAGGTCGAATTAAGTGCTTATGATTTAACCAAAGGACGTATAATATATAGACTTAGCAACAAATCTTCAAAGGATTGAATCACCTTTTGAACATCTGATAGGGATCGAGAATCATAGATGAAACAGACTCTCTGTCTCAGGAAACAAAATGTAATATGAGCAAATTGGAGGGTCACAAATATGAAAATTCGTGCTTCTATTCGTAGAATTTGTGGAAAATGTCGACCAATTCGTAGACGGAAACGAGTTATGATAATTTGTTCTAATCCGAGACATAAGCAAAAACAGGGGTAATCCTCTTCTATATCAATTAACGGATCTAGTGGTAAAATAGATTTCGATATGCATTTTTCGAACTGAACTCATAATGATTAATATGTCAAAAACTATAAAAAGAATTGGTTCACGTAGGAATGAACATCGAGTACTCAAAGGAGTTATTTACGTTCAAGCAAGTTTTAACAATACCATAGTGACTGCTACAGATGTACGGGGACAAGTTCTTTCTTGGTCTTCTGCTGGTGCCTGTGGATTCAAAGGTACAAGGAGAGGTACACCATTTGCTGCCCAGACTGCAGCAGAAAATGTTATTCGTGCATTAATGGATCGGGGTATGGAACGAGTAGAAGTTATGATAAGTGGCCCTGGTCGAGGGAGAGATACAGCATTACGAACCATTCGTAGAAGTGGCATACTATTAAGTTTTGTACGTGACGTAACCCCTATGCCACATAATGGATGTAGACCTCCCAAAAAGAGACGTGTGTAAGAATTGAATGAATTTCAAGAGAAAGAAATGATTTAATGATCTGATCAAATATTCTTGGTATGATTCGAGATGAAATCTCAGTCTCTATTCAGACACTACGATGGAAATGCATCGAATCCAGAGCATACAGTAAGCGTCTTCATTATGGCCGTTTTGCTCTATCCCCGCTACGCAAAGGTCGAGCCGATACAATAGGCATCGCAATGCGAAGAGCTTTACTTGGAGAAGTAGAAGGAACATGTATCACACGTGTAAAATTAGAGAACATAAAACATGAATATTCCGCGATAATAGGTATTGAAGAATCAGTACATGACATTTTGATGAATCTAAAAGAAATTGTACTTAGAAGTGACTCATACGGAATCCGAGAAGCTTCTATTTATATTGTTGGACCCAGAAATGTAACTGCTCAAGATATCATATTACCACCTTCTGTGAAAATAATTGATACTACACAACATATAGCTAGACTTACTAAATCAATTACTTCTGATATCAGATTACAAATTGAAAAAAATCGCGGATATATTATACATAGTCCAAATAATTATCAGGACGGAATTTTTCCTATAGATGCTGTTTTTATGCCTGTTCGCGATGCGAATTATAGTATTCATTCCTATGGGAGCGGAAATGAAATACGAGAAGTCCTTTTCCTGGAAATATGGACGAATGGGGGGTTAACTCCTAGGGAGGCACTTTACGAAGCTTCTCGAAATTTGATCGACTTATTTATTCCCTTCCTGCATGGAGAGGAACAGAACATCGATGGAGTGAACAATAAAAAAGGATCTAATATGCTTCCCTTCCCCCTTTCGCACTTATTGACTGATACGGGGGAAACGAAAGAAAAAATTGCATTTCAACTTATTTTCATTGACCAATTAGAGTTACCCCCAAAAATCTATAACTCCCTCAGAAGAGCCAATATACATACATTATTGGACCTCTTAAATTACAGTCGAGAAGATCTAATGAGAATTGAACACTTCGGGAAGGAATCTGTCGAACAGGTATTGGAAGTTCTACAAAAACTTTTTGCAATTGATCCACCCAGGAATTAGTTTCGGGTTCATAAAATGGTTCATTTCATCTCTTCATTTCCTTTCCCCAAGTTCTTTTGGAGAGTCATGAGAATCTTTGACATATCTCTCTTTCGTGGAATATTCGAAAGAAATATCTGACAAGATAGGTATATCTAGGGAGATATAATTTGTCTTAAAGCAACTACTCCCTAGATATATGAATAAAAAAATTAAAATATTTTGATATTCGACAGTTGGATCAAATTGGAAAAGACCTAAAGTTAAAGATTCATCAATAGGCAACGCTGCCCCAATACCCAACCAAAGGGCTACTGCAGTACCGATCAAGGATACTGTTGTAGCTACTGGACGACGAAATGGATTCTGAAATTGATTCACATTCTCTAGAAAAGGCACCGTCAATGATCCCGCGGGTACTGAGCCCATTAAAAGGACACCTAATAATTTGTTAGGTACTGTACGAAGTATTTGGAATACAGGGAAAAAATACCATTCGGGCAATATCTCCAAAGGAGTTGCAAATGGATTTGCTGGTTCACCAATCATTGATGGTTCTAGAACCGCTAAACCTATTGTACATGCAATAGTACCTAAAATTACTACTGGAAAAATATATGAAAGATCATTGGGCCAAGCGGGCTCTCCATAATAATTATGTCCCATACCTTTAGCTAATTTAGCCCTTAATACAGGATCATTTAGGTCAGGTTTCTTTGTTATTGGGATAAGTAGATCTTTATGGATCTATCCCCCGAAAGAACCGGACATGCCGATTTTTATCATCCGGCTCGAACAATAACTGGAGGAAGTATATATCACTTATTTTTCCCGTGATGGAAGACAAATTGGAAAAATAGGAACTAATAATGTCTATGATCATCCATCATTGGTCATTTTATTATTCCAGTTAAATGCTCATGACCCAAGTAAGCTCACAAATTCGATCATGATCGATATGCCTTTTGGACCATCTTAGTCCTTGTAATTTGTGTTTATCACCACGAATAGACCTCAAAAGTTTTTTTGCATACAAGGTATTGACTTGTTATTGATCCGGCCTCTCTCCTTCCTTAGATCCCTTCTTTCACTCCAATAGTTTTCCCATCGAAATGGATGCAAGGGAAATGGATGCATTTTCACACTATGAAAAGGAGAAGTAAAGTCATATAGTCCAATTATTGAATATATGAAAATATTGTCCCATTGTCCGGATCTCACGGAGCCCTTCCTGATTCGGATTCGATCATAGAAAGAATTCTCTTGGAACGGAACAAACTGACCAATGCCTTTCCACCCAGGTGCTAAACTTCCTATTTCTGATAAGGAAATTGGGACAGAGACACATTTTATAAAAAATATTTATGTGGTAGATCGGAGAAAGTATCTGCATGGCCTAATCAATAGTTCAAGTCACACACTCCCATAATCCATCTTCTCCGTCTGAGAATATACTCCAATTATTTGTTTGTATTGGATGAATAATACTCCAAAATCGAAAGGAGAAATCCGAGGACCATATTTTCTATGGATATTTCCATTTTTGAATAAGAAATATTCCTGGCGATGATATATTACTGTCGTTACTCGGAACAATAAGTTATGAATAGTTATTTTCAATCTATCTTTCCTCTCTATAAAGGACCTGGAATACCCTGCTTACGGATCATTAGAAAGTGCATTGGCATAAATACAGCAGTAAGAAGGGGTAATATGAAAGTGTGTAAACTATAAAAACGAGTCAAGGTAGATTGACCCACACTAACACTTCCGCGTAATAATTCTACCAGAGGAGATCCTATTACAGGAATAGCCTCAGGCACACCAGTCACAATTTTCACTGCCCAATAACCAATTTGATCCCAGGGCAAAGAATAACCAGTTACACCGAAAGATACGGTCAACACAGCCAAAATTACACCTGTGACCCAAGTTAATTCACGGGGTTTTTTGAATCCACCTGTGAGATAAACACGGAATACGTGCAGGATCATCATTAGAACCATCATACTTGCCGACCATCGATGAATTGATCGGATTAACCAACCAAAGTTAACTTCGGTCATTAGGTATTGAACAGAGGCAAAAGCTTCTGTAACGGTCGGGCGATAGTAAAAAGTCATAGCAAAACCAGTAGCTACTTGTACTAAAAAACAAGTAAGTGTGACCCCCCCTAGACAATAAAATATATTGACATGAGGAGGAACATATTTACTGGCGATATCATCCGCAATCGCCTGAATCTCGAGACGCTCTTCGAACCGATCGTATACTTTATTGAGATAGGTAAACTGAAATTCCCCCTCTAAAAACCGTACATGAGAATTTCCCTTCATACGGCTTGAACAAGAACACGCAAATGTTTTTGGACACGAATAAATAAATTTTGGAAAAGAGATACTTGAGGGTTCGTTGCCTGACCGGCTGGAGAAATGAAGATGATTCGAAACAATCCAGCATTTCTATTAGAAGACTCTATAGTGCCAAAATTAAAAAAAGTGCCAAAATTAAAAAAAAGTGCCAAAATTTCAAGTCGGCTCATCCCTATGATAAATCACTATAGGCCCTTTGAACGATCTTTTACCCTATTCGTGTGATATCAGTTCCCTAGAAAAGAACTAATATAGACGATTTATAGAAATTATCTTGTCGAGATCTCAATAGATGAATCAATCCAAACCTCAGATTTCAATTAGACCCCGATGATTTTATCAAATCCCCAAAAGGTTCTCTGGGTAATAACCTTTTCATTTTCGCTCATTCGACGAAATATGCTAACTAAGAGAAATCAGATACTATATCATTCTTTGGTCATAATCAGCATAATTATGAGAGGGGATAGATCCTTCGATTTATTATAGGAAATACCTCTTTCAATTTCTTTATTGGAAGTCTGGTGACGAGGAAATGATAGGTACAAACCATAGTTCAGATCTTCCCGGAACATATCTATGATAGACCTCGTGCTCTAGAGATTCAATATTCTAGAAATGAAATATCCAACGAGGTAGGACCATCTTGATGAAGATAACAGATCGGTCTTCTGTACTATAAATATGGATCGATTTCAACAAGTCGCACACCCATATTCCAAAAATCCTTAGAGAAAAGTAATTACACGATCAAACTATTGGAACAAGATAAGCTAAAAACTCAAAGCCACTATTTGGTCTGGGTTTGAATCCCTCAGTTCTTCTTTTTTTTCTTCAAGAGCTCACCAGGTGAATTTTGGAGTTCCTCAGCCCCAACTAACCGGAATCCCATCCAATAAAACGGAAGAATTATAAATCTCCAAGATAATAGATAGGAATACTGCAAATAGAGCCATTGCAAAACCCATAAGAGGAGTAGTTCCCCATCCAGGAGCTACTTTACCATATTCTGAATTAAGCGGTTTTAAGGTCGTTCCTACAAGGGTTTCTTTTGGCGTGGTTTTGGAAGTATCATCAATGGTCTGTGTAGCCATAGAAACTATTGTATTGGTTGAGATCTGTTAACTTTGTTATTATATGGTAAACATACCATGATATTGGGATCACCTAATAATGGAAACTGCAACCTTAGTCACCATCTCCATATCTTGTTTACTTGTAAGCTTTACTGGTTATGCCCTATACACCGCCTTTGGGCAACCCTCTAAACAACTTAGGGATCCTTTTGAGGATCACGAGGACTAATTGAAAGAATGACCTTCCCTATAGGGAAGGTCATTCTTTCTTTGATGGGAGAGAAAGAATGACGATTTGGAGAAGCAAAATTATTTTCCCCCTTTAGTCGGAAGTTTGGGTGGTTCTCGGAAGAAAATAGCGAAAAAGATTATCCCTAGGGTCGATACCAACAGGAATGTATAAACCAATGCTTCCATAGATTTGATTTGATCGTAATTTACAATTATGGAGATAGCTTTCGTACTAATATTTATTAGAGAAGAGATAGGAGCAATATCATACCACTTGTCTTTTAGTAGTTGGATCTCCCAGTTTTTGGAATGCTCCAAATTCTATTCGAGCATCCAGATCCGAGTCGATACCAGCAAAAACATCTCTGAATAAGGTCCTAGAACCATGCCAAATGTGTCCAGAAAAGAAAAGGAGAGCAAATGTAGCATGTCCAAAAGTAAACCAACCCCTTGGACTACTACGAAAAACACCATCAGATTTTAGAGTAGCACGATCTAATTCAAAAATTTCACCTAATTGAGCACGTCTAGCGTATTTTTTAACTATAGCAGGATCACCAAAACTGACCCTGTCAAGTCCACCACCATAGAACTCAACAGTTACACCTACTTGTTCAACACTATACTTTGATTCTGCCCTCCTAAAAGGAACATCGGCTTTCACAATTCCTTCTTTGTCCACCAGAACTACTGGAAATGTTTCGAAAAAGGTAGGCATACGACGTACAAAAAGCTCATTTCCCTCCTTATCTTTGAAGATAGGGTGTCCTAACCAACCAACAGCTATTCCATCTCCATTGTCCATTGCACCTGCTCTGAATAACCCCCCCTTAGCTGGATTATTACCAATGTAATCATAAAAAGCGAGTTTCTCGGGAATTTTGGACCAAGCTTCTGATAGGCTTAAATTTTCGGCCAGACCGGCACGAACTCGTCGATCTATTTCTTGTTGGAAGTATCCCTGATCCCACTGGTAACGAGTGGGACCGAATAATTCGACCGGAGTAGTTGCGGAGCCATACCACATGGTCCCAGCAACAATGAAAGCTGCAAAAAACACAGCAGCAATACTGCTGGATAGGACCGTTTCAATATTCCCCATGCGTAATCCTACGTATAAACGTTGGGGAGGACGAACACTGAGATGGAATAGACCTGCTAATATACCCAAAATACCCGCTGCTATATGATGAGAAGCTATTCCTCCTGGAACAAAAGGATCAAAACCTTCAGCTCCCCATGCTGGATCCACTGGTTGTATTTTTCCAGTTAGTCCATAAGGATCAGACACCCATATCCCAGGACCATACAAACCCGTTACATGAAATGCTCCAAATCCGAAACAAGCTACTCCTGAGAGGAATAAATGAATTCCAAATACTTTTGGCAAATCTAAACAACGTTTTCCCGTACGTTCATCACAGAATATGTCCAGATCCCAATATACCCAATGCCAGATAGCTGCCAAAAAGCACAGGCCAGAAAACATGATATGTGCCCCGGCCACACCTTCATAACTCCAAATACCGGGATTAATTACAGTTTCTCCGGTGATGTTCCATCCACTCCATGAATCCTTTATTCCCAAACGAGTCATAAAAGGTATAACGAACATACCTTGTCTCCACATTGGATCAAGAACAGGATCGGATGGATCAAAAACTGCTAATTCGTACAGAGTCATTGAACCAGCCCAACCAGCAACTAGAGCTGTATGCATTATATGTACAGAAATTAACCGTCCAGGATCATTCAATACGACGGTATGAACGCGATACCAAGGCAAACCCATGCAAACACCCCTTTATCGGAAAAAGTAGACACTATGTAACTTTCTCACATTGGATTGGAAGAGATCATGTTATCGAGCTAGACCCGGATCATCTCGAAAGTGAACATCTATTCACTTGGACATTGCTAATGATGGAACAGGTTTGAAACCATTTTGTTCATACATAATAGCAGGGAGAGGCAAAGATATTTTATCGTTTGTATGTACCAATACACAATGTAGGGATTGGTCCCATTTATATTGATAAAAAAAGAGGAAAGAAACGAGATCTTCTAATCCTTCCATTCGTTCATGAACGATACCTTTGCAATTTATGGACTAAGTCAGATATAAATTTTGATTAAAAATAGCATTTTTCTACTAAACAGTAATACTTTACTGCGGGAAAAAATAAAATACTGAGCATAGTTCAAATGCTCAGTCAAAATGATAACTTTATCATTTTGTGCTATGCAATGAAAAAAAAGGTCAAAATAGGAAGTATCTAGGTTAATAGGTCTTTTCCGTTCCGTAGAAAGATTCGGGGTTATTCGTTTTTAGGATCAATAGTGGACGAACGGAGAGAGAGGGATTCGAACCCTCGGTACGGATGATCCGTACT
>Ga0153926_100360_pt1 | contig 10968 bp, 9 predicted proteins | sample TSNJ010MetaG_FD_104716 | JGI IMG/M metagenome (GOLD analysis project Ga0153926, IMG submission 104716) | Attine ant fungus gardens microbial communities from New Jersey, USA - TSNJ010 MetaG | ecosystem: Host-associated > Fungi > Mycelium > Unclassified | place: USA: New Jersey, Wharton State...
ATCTGTGTGGCGCCGATCCAGCTGATGGCGGATGCAGAGGCAGTATTGGAACGGGTGTAGAGATCCTGGTATACACCAAAACTATTGCTATAGCCAAATGTAGTTGCCACGGTCAAGAGACTGCACCAGTTGAGAGAGAGAATGGATGGGACTAACTGATGGACTCACCCGCCGATGACGGTAAACCATGCTAGGAGACCACCATCAACAGGTTTTTCTTGCTCCATGATGGGGACTGAGGTGAAAAGTGGACTATATAAGCGAATTTGTCGTGATTAAATGAGCCTGTCATCAAAGATCATAACATGAACTGATGAGTCTAACTGCTTGATGCCTGGACATATGAGTCACAATACCTCCGATTAACATCCCCACCCCTCCCATCTACCAGTAAACTTCGCCCACTCCTTACTACTTCCTCCTATAGACACGTCCCGGACATTTGGCTCTCTGTAGCCCTCCGTGTCTTAGCACTAGATTACTTGTTGCGGAATAGAAATGCTGAATCTAGAGTCATGTGCAGACTTCGCCCACACCCTATTCCCTTGGCCACAGGCCTCCTGTAGACACACGCCTGACACTGAATCCCACCTAGGCCCTCCGTGTCTTAGTACTAGTTTACTTGTTGGGGAATAGAATTACTGCATTCAAAAAAAAAGAGTCACGTGACTCATGATAAGCTCGACATGCAGGAGGAATTTTGGATAAGACACTGTTTCTCTCCCACTGGAAGAAGGTCGTGGGGACTGCGTCGACAGCTATTTTCCTCGTGTCAGCGACAGCATCAACGAACTTCAAGTCGTCGAGCATAATGCCAAGCCTGCTACTTCAAAGTTACTTCAAAGCCACCTCCTCCCTCAACTATCACCACCACTGCTACAACTGCTGCTGCACGTACAAATCGAGCTCTTTCTCTTGACTTATTGTCTGAGAAGTCTCTTGCTCGTGATCACGCCTCTGCCTCCTCGACACAGACTGTGAACCTGTAATCCATGCCAACAACTCTTTTCCCATGCCGCCTTCGAGGCATGTCCGTCACTGAGGAAGTTATACTCCTCAAGGTCCAGGTCCAGGATGTCACCCGTGTCTACAATGCCGTCGCTCGTGTTAACCTCTTAGAAACTAGCCGTCCCCATCCAGGGTCTCGTCATGGTCCAGCTGTCATGAAATACTCTCCATAGACTTAGTCACAACATTAATTCAATTCGGGATGGTATATCTATGTGAACCACTATAAATGCTTTTATTTGCATGTGCGACATTTAGGACATTGTAAGCTGACAAATCCGAGAAATAATTCTTGACACCTCTCACAGCACCGTGTATGGGAATTTAGTTGCTTCTAGAAGAGGGGATGAAGGGCTTCTGGGTCAGGATGACCCCTTCCTGAGAGATATGAACTTCAGGTCGAGCTTCGGGTATGGAGTCAGACTATGACAGTCACATTTATGCGGCTATGCCCAGTTGCCAGCCCAGTTGCCCCCTGCAGATTGTTCTGTAGCGCCTATCGACCATGATGGCAAGGTTAATTCTGAAGACACTGGCATACACGCTCAGCAGCCAAAAAACTCGCTGAGGACGACGCGTCAACCTCGTTGCAGTTAGTTTCTCCCATATTCGTGCCTTCTATCGCTGCTCAATCCTTATCTTGATATTCCTATCGACTCTCATAATGGCATTCCTGGCGATGTTGATCACGTGAAGATGGGTGAACGGCGTCTGCCATGACGTTCATATGGGAGATGGTCATGCCCGGCTATCTACCCCTACTCAACAACCTGACAGTGATCTCAGTGTCTTGTTTACACTATTTTCGGGATAGCAGGCAAAGGATGAGGAGCATCAGCCACCTCCTGCAAAGCAGCAGAGGGTGCATTCAGACGCAGTTAAGGCATCTCAAAACGTAGGTGTTTTCCTGCCGTGCACCGCTGTAGGTGTGCTGATGTTTTGCCATTCTAGTCCGCAACACCACCTCCAGCCTCTGTTGCCTCGAGTCCTGTGCCTCACATCAGCCCCACCATTTGTCGACCGAGTTGCACTTATCACCTCTACTCCGATGGATTCTCCCACCAGCTCACAAGCTCCTATCCTCAAAATTCCGATACCAGAATATCCTTGTTACGATAATCCTGACGAATTTATCTCCAATTTCTGTCTGCTATTGAGAATAGTGGATGGGGTGCTTCTCAAACATGCAATGACCTGGTTATATCCGCCCCATAATATTACTCATTATTATTGCAGGTTTGACACCAGCAAGATCCCGCAGGTTTTGAATGCACATACTCTTTAAACATTAAGCCCGAAGAAGACCTGTACCCATTCCTGGAACCCGATGGCTTGACCCTCGTCCTCGCGCCTTGATCTTCCTTTGCCAAATGTTATTCATGGAACCACAACACTGCTCGGTTTCATCTTGTCGACTTTGAAGATCACATGTATATTCACAGGTCTGAAAACTCACCCGACGAGAGACTCTTCACATGTTGGTCTCGCAATGACTCTCACGTCCGAGTTTTGGACGCGCAAACTGGCCAACTCGTTTGCTAGTTTCAAACATTCTCGGTGGATGAAATCTCACCTGCTCTGATTGAGGATATGCAAACATGGCATTTATACGAAATGTTGGCGTACTATCTTTGCCACGCTGGCTTGAGAATACGGGACCATAGCAGATCTCACAGCTGACTACCGGCATTCCATGAATGGATATGGACATATGCGACAAGGCATGAGGGATGGATGCGCAACGGGTCAGGACGACGAGCCACTGCTTTGGGTCCCAGTCGAGCGCAGGGAACATCTGTACGTGCCATTGTTCAGAGTAGTGGTTGAGGGGCCAAATCTCAACAATCCTGGACTCAAGGCTCAGCAGAAAGTGGACAGAATGCATCGACGAAGGGTGGTTTAGAGAACTGGAGCAAAAGGAGAAGGAGATAGGAAACCTGCTGGAGTAAGAGAACAAGGTGCGTCTTGTCCTCAGCCAAAGTACTTGACGGTGTTCAAATACATGAACAGGAGAGTGGGACGAGCTCGCTGCTCTTTTGCTCTCTCAGTCTCTCAAGACATGTTTTTACTTCAGCTAGTCTAAAGACACCCACTACTTTCTGTACCTACGGCTGCCAAGCCTCTATCAATGTAAGTACGAATGGTCTCAACATCCTTTGTAAATATAATCATGTAGTGAAGATGAGATGCAATAGTCCAAGCCTCATATCAAGGTGCAAAAAAAAGAGCCAGATAATGTCAGCTACATGGATCAACTGCAAGAAAAGGGTGGAAGACAGAGTAACACCGACAAGTCTTGCTTGCTGGTTCCCTCAGCTCCGACTACTTGACACAATCGCAACAAAGTATTCCCCAATGCAGGACTCGCTGACCTCTTGGCCATCGGGGTGAAGAGTATTTGGTGTTCACCTCAGTAGATGATCTCACACAAAGAATATGGTTTTCATTGACATCGATGACAATTGGTACAAATACGGTCTTATATTTCAACCACGTCGTTCGACAAGCACTCGAACAGATATAACCCCTAGAGACCTCCCACAGGCACCTCGAGGCAGGTGACATGGACTCGAAGGAAATTGAGAGATTGGAAAGGGAGACATGGGTTCGAGTTGTTTGGTTCTTGTTCGTAAGAACCTAATTCTTCTGCAAACTCGATATGTTTAGAACTGCTTGGCACTGGTTTTCATTCCGCAGTGCGCTTTGGCCCAGCCGATCCAAATTCAATACTCCACTCATTCAACTTCATCGCAAAGCTCAGATGTATTGATGAATAAAGTCGTGGATCGATGGTGAGGTGGCATTCCTCTAGCTGAAGAGCGAATTTGACGCTATTCCAGGCAATTCTAAACAGATCAATGTCATCAATGAAAGCAGGTCACTTGGTTCTTTGTCCAGTTCTTGACCAAGTAACATGGATACATTGTTCCATGTAGTGTGTCAAAAAATGGTGCCGGTTACCAATTTTCCCCAGTCCAAATGCTGACTACGGCTCACTGTAGGCTTATTATTCAAATGACCGTTGGTGCAGACAATACAAAAATTCGTTTTTTCTGGAATCACCTCGACAATTATGACATAAGACATTGAGAACAGGTAATCGATTCATCACCTTCTACCAATAAAAAAAGGAAGTGATAAAATTTGGTTGACTCAATGGACAAAGGAATTGTGGAGAGGTAAATGTTTGTTCTTGAGACGAATGATTAAGACTTAGACACAGGAAATGCAGTCTAAGCCGATGGTTGAATCAAAGGTATAAACTTGCGCGCAGGCGTCTCAGGTGTTCGAGATCTCTCAGCATGACTTAAAATAGAAATGCAAATACAGTTTCGAAGATAGTAAGAACATTAAAAGCAGCAAAAAATAGGATGGAGAGAGAAATGAGACATTGTTCTAGTATTGTCCTTGTGCTATTAGGGCTATAAGCGTTGTTCTCTGAAATAAAAGAGGCATTACATACCAGAACCTTGTTATCATTGGACACCTCATCCAAGTTGGAAGAGAATTTCAGGAATTTTGTGCCTGATCCGATTTTCTTCCCCATTCTCTGACAAGGATGAAAATGACAAGGGCGGTGAGTTGAGGAGGTGTGATTGTTTGATTCCCTGGTATGTGAAAGTAGTCCTTGCAGAAGGCCAAGAGCCGATGTTCTTGGTTCGTCCTGTCGAGCAGACAATCTCATCGTCGACACTGACGAGTTCGTGTGTCAGTGGCCTCAACATTTGCGCCACATCGTTGTTGTTGATCAAGATCCTTGAGTGGAAACAGGAAGGGATATATGTGGGTCCTACGCGTTTGTGTTGACCAGTCGAAACGTCGCCATCGTCCTCATCAATGCTGGCAAGGAACAAACAAGCCGACTCCTCGGTGAGCTCGAGCTCATGGATAGTTTGACGAGTGAAAAACCGGCTGAGGTCTGAAGCGTGGATGAGGCCAATTGTGTACATGGTTCTGGTGAGTAAGTAAGAATGGGGGAATAACCAAAGAGAGGGACATCTTTTATCTGAAAAAACATCTTATGTCACAATGGCTGTGTTATGAAAAATGGAGACGGTGAACTTTGATTGGCTTATACAGTCTAGTGATCAATTTTTGGACTAGCACGGCACAAGACTTGACCATTATTTGCCACATGGCATACCTCATTATTGTTGTTGTCTTTGATTGTAATGCTGCTCCACCCATCAACACCTTCCTCCCGTGGCCTGCTCACTGTGCAGCCATCAGTCATCTTGCTTTTGACGTCACAGTTCCCGTCAATAAGGACGCTGGATACCCTCTCATTGGCCTCGTCGACCACTCCGATCCCCTTCCTGTCGTCGTCTCCCTCTCCCCGCTACTCACTAACGCCACCTTAGCCCTCGATAATTGTGGTATAGCTGCAGGAGTCCTTGGCAATGTAAGGCCTCCAAAGCGCAGCTTGAACCAGGCCTGTCTTGTCTCCCTTCTCGCCCATATAAAACCCCTCCAGCGTCACCCCCACAATCCTCTTCTCTTCAATTCTTCACCCTCTTTCCAAGTCCATTATCTCCCCGCACACAGGGTCCCAAATAGAGAAACAACTGCAAGGTTTAAGCAGGCCGCTCTTCGACTTCCCGATAGGCTTGCTCGTGATGCCTTGCAGCCAGCTAGCAAAAGGGGCTACATCAAGATCGTTACCATGCTCGAAGACATAGCCAATGCTCACACTCCATAGATGGTTGATGTTCTTGTTGGAAACAGCGATGCCAACTACAACAACAAATTTGGCTGGTTACCATTCTGCTCATTTGTTCCGTGCCGCTGACATTTCCTAAGGAGGCCTCCATATATCAGGTATCAAAGAAGATGGCCTTCGACGTAGCCGAGTCACTGTTCAAGCAATAGAAAGAATTCTTCTTGTGTCAGCAGCTCGCAGCCACTCAACCCAGACTGTCGATCCTCCAAAGGGGTGTTAGTGACTCAACTGCATATAACTTATAACCCGGCCAGTAACGCTGCCACGAGTCAACTGGACGAGGACGACCAGCATGGAGCAAATTACCTGGCCGATCTGAAGAAGGAGATCGAGGTGATGGAATCTGATACCAAGGAGAGGAAGATGGGTATTATGGAATGGAGAAGGCTCAACAGAATCCGTCAAGGGAGCGTTGAAAATAGTGTCATTGGGAGCTATGTACGTCTCTCATTCTTTTTTATTGACGACTCCACTCATATACACACTATGCAGCTCGAGTGCCCAACGTCAATTCCTTGGCCCAACTCATCATCATCATCATTCCTCCGTTATTCGTGACAAAATATCAAAGGCCAAACTCAACATGATGCCGATCACTCTGATCTAGAAAAAATCAAAAAATGGCCAATTGAATACCTCGCGGTAGTCTGTCTCAAAGGATTCAATATGGGCAAGGAAGCCGCAGCCGAGGCGCTGAAAAAAGCTGAAAACATTGCCCCTATCGATCCAGATTAACCTGCTCCACAGACTTCACCTTCCAGCAACGTACCCATCCGTTTCAAAAATCTTCGCTATCTGCTCCCCTTTCCGAACCTCGCTCACCATCGACCAAGGACCCAACACTTCTATTAGTTGAGCCACCAGGTATAGACAAAACATTTCTCGGTCAAATTATAGTCCATGCCCTCGGTCGTCCATTCCAATGTATATCTTTTGGTGCCCGTGATGGAAGTACATGATCCCAGACGCACTCACGTTGCACCAGGTCCTTGACTCATCGTTCAAGCGCTCAGTAAAGGCTTGTGTGTTGATTTTGTCGTCCTTCTTGACGGAGTTGACGATCCTGGGCGAATACATAGAGATCCTGGCGCTGCACTTGTACAAGTTTGGATCCCGAACACAATGTTCCAAAGGAAATCAAAAATGAAGTCAAGTCTGCATTTGTTAGGAGTGTAAGAGAAGCATTAGAAGAAGCGTTTGGGAAGGATGTGGTTCAGGGCACAGAAGACACGCGGAAGAAAACGAGGATGGCCTAGGAGAGGGGGAGGTGGTGATGCTGATCATGAGTGGGATGGTAGTGAGAGTGAACATGAACAGGATGTGGTTGAGAGAACGGGTGTTGTATGGGCTGAGAGCTGGTTGTGAATGACATTTTTTGAAGAGGATGTACAGTAGAAATCTTTCGGACTTAGATTTTTCAGCAAATGACTGTTTGGTCAAGTCGAAATGGTGTATTTGTTGAATCGCTGTTTATTTTCATTTAGTCTATGTTGTCATCATCGAGAGAAACCTTTAGCTCAGCGACAGGGATCAGTTGTTTCAATCCATAATAAAACTATAAAAAGTGGCCCGGGGGACAATGATAAATCATGAACACAACACGACTTGTCAAAATGACACCGTCCGCAAGTCTCTCAATTTCCTTCGAGTCCATGTCACCTGCCTCGAGGTGCCTGTGGAACGTCTCTGGAGTTACGCAAACTGGATGTATTTAAATTGCCTAGGATAAGGTTTGTCCTCACTGAGCATAACACATAGAATGCGATGAATATCCAACATTGTAGTGGTGGAAATCTGTTCTGAAAGCCAATCGGGGAACTGCTCCGCGCTGACAATGTGCTTTGGCCCTGTTGATCGCAGTTAGTGATGCAGACTGTTTGCAGAGCATTCTAATTACAGTTCACCTTTCTCTTGAGTCCAACTGCAGGGTCTGATGTCTTTCCTTTACATTTATGTGTCTCTGATTTCTCTAATATATTTTGAGGACTATGTTCGGATGCATCACAAAGGTCTACCACTCAGATTATGGTGCAGAAAGAGGCATATACCTTTCCTCATGCATCAACATGATACCGGGAACAGCGAAGTAGGACATTTAAGTTGTCTTGTACAATGAAATCTCATGATTGACACTAAATTATCAGGAAGGGTTCAATTGCGTTCTTTGAAACAGGTCCCTTGTACAGTACAAAGCTGATTAAACGTATCAGGGTAACTTGGATCTTTCTCTGCTATTCGTTTATGTCGGGCAATGTGCCCCGGGATTCTCACCCGTAGTGTATTTGATCCTATATTTGATCCTATAGTGCATCGTTTTCTTGTTGGTCTCGTCCTAGCAGCCGCTGCAGAAGGACCCGTAGTCAACTTGCCGGTCATCATAGAGCAGAACCGGCGCCGTGACGATGGCTACGAATCTCGTCAAGCTTTTGTCTGACTGTGGATGACCACTGACCGCCAGAATTTGAGAATAGCGAAAAGGGTGCTTTCCAAACGTGCAGCGACCTGGTTATATGCGCCTCATAGTATTATTCATTACTATTGCAAGTTCGGCATCAGCAGGATCCCGCAGGTTTCGAATGCACGTATTCATTTAGATATCAAGCCAGAAGAAGACTTGTATCCATTCCTGGCATCCGATGGCTTGATCCTCGTCCTCGTGTTTTTATGTGTATTCATGGGTCTTAGTATTCACCCGATGGGAAACTCTTCTCCTGTTGGTCTCGCGACGACTCTCACGTCCAAGTCTTGGCCACGCAAACTGGTCAACTCGTTTGCGAGTTTTCAGCGTCCTCGATGGGTGGAATTGCCCTCTCACCTACTCTGATTAAACATTCCCCTGCCGATAGAGTCATCACTCTTTGGCATAGATACGGAAACACAATACGTCTCTTTGACGTCGATAGCGGCTATCTGAATGATGGGTAAAGGCAAACATAACATTTATATGAGATGGAACAAAGTTGGCGAACTTTTCCTGCAAGACATGTGAGATGGATGGGTAATGGGTCAGGACAATGAACCACTGTTTTTGGTCCCAGTCTGTTAGAAGGCAGGGCAATAATGAGAGTGCGTGGTAGAAACTCAGTGATCAATAGGCAAGTGCCTGAAGTCCGAACGAAGTGAGTCGAATTTCAGTAAAAATTGTGAGTGTACCTTTATACTGCTGCGCAAAATACTATGATGACTAATAGGAAATTTTTGTGATGGAATGAAGATTAAGTGAAAAATACCAGCATGCCAGCTATTACAGAAACCCTGAACCGGACTCGAATTTCACCCTTCGACACAGTCGAGCACAGGAAGAATCTGTATGTGCCATTGCACAAAAGAAGGCAACGAGCGTAGACCTCTCTAACTGAAGGTTCAGCAGAAAGTGGACGGAATCCATCGACAGAGAATGGTTGAGAGAACTCGAGCAAAAGGAGAAGGAAGTAGTAGAATTGCTGGGGTGAGAAACAAGGGTTCGTCTTGTCCTCGACTGAAGTGCTTGGGGATGTTCAAATGAATAGGTGAACTGGAAAGTAGGACGAATCCACGGAGCTCACTCTACTTGGGTTTTCGCTCGCCCCTCTGTGTGTCTCAAAACAAGTTTTTGCTCCAGCGAGTCTAATCGTCTAGACTACTCCATGTACCAAAGCCTCTAATTGGAAGGTGTCGGGAGCGAAGCAAGGTGCATACGGACAAGCACTCCCAGCAGATGAACGTCAGTGTCAGGACTGAGTTGAGGAGAAATCGAGAAGGATCAGCTCAGTCATTTATCAAGAACGAGCATTTGTCATGAGCTCAGTACGAAGCCTGCTCTCATGAGACCGAGCAGGGTGACTTGATGCTGACGAGCTATAGGGTTGGGATGAACAAACTGTGAAACTCAGTCGCAAGCATGCCCAAACTCATGAAAGGTGATTTTTGTCGGCTCTTTTCTTCGGTGTTGAAAAGATAGATCGGCTCAGCAGAATTATGTTGGCACTCAAAGTTTTGAGTACATCTATTGGAGGAATAAGTATTTTAGGTTGACGATCGTCGCTGATCTTACAAAGTTTGTGTATCAAATTATGGAATATCACCGTTTACCTCACGTTGACCACATGTTCGTTGTATAGGTCCTTAGCTTCGACCGCTATATTCCTAACACACGATTTCGAGATCGTAAGCTAAGTCTTGACCTTTGAACTGAATATGTGTTCCAAGAAGATTGACAGTTTCCAAGATCAGGTGTATCATATCGTATATTGTGACGAGGACTAGAAAATCAGTAACTGAAACCACCTTGTTTCGCTAGACACATTGCATGGAACAATGGATCCAGTCGCTTGATCTAGAGCCAGACAAAGAACTGAGTGACCAGATTTCATTGGCGATATTAATTTGTTTAAAATTACCTGGAATTGTAAGTCGGCTCGGCAGCTAGAGGAATGCCACCTCACCATCGACTGACGACTTGGTTCACCAGTACATTCGAGCTAAGCTTTGCGACAAAGTTGAATCAGTGGAGTATTGAACTTGGATCGACAGGGCCAAAGTGCACTGTAGAATGAAAACCAACCCAAGCGATTCTAAGTGTTTGAGATCATGCTCAGTGAGGACAAAACCGGTAATACACTAGATATAAAGCAGCATATCCAATTTACACAAAAAGAGTTGGGTTCTTAGAAACAGTAACCAAACAACCTTTCTCTCAATTCCTCAATTTCCTCCGAGTTCACGCCACCTGCCTGGAAGTGCCTGTGGAAGGTCTCTAGGAGACGTCTAGGGGTTATATCTGGGCCGGTGTTTGTCGAACGATGCAATTGAAATATAGAGTTGCATTTGTACCAAATTTCATCAATGTTAATGGGAAATATTGTGCGAGATCATCTACTGAGGTATTTCTTCGTCCCAATGGCCAGGGGGTCAGCGTGTCCAGCACCAGGAAGTACTTAGTCTGTCAAGTAATGCGAGCTGAGGTGAAGGAAACCGGCAAGCAAGTTTTGTTGGTGTTACTCTGTCCTCTACCCTCTGCTTGCAGTTGAACCATGCAAGTGATATTATCTGACCTCTTTCTTTGCACCGCACCTTGATGTGAGGCTTGGACTGTTGCATCTCACCTTCACTGTATGACTATATCTACGAAAGCATGTTAAGGCCATTCATTATAATTACATTGATAGAGACTTGGCAGCCGTAAGTACAGAGAATATTGGGTGTCCTTGGACTCGTTGGAGTGAAAATATGTCTTGAGACACCGAGAGAGCAAAAACTGA
>Ga0153926_100372_pt1 | contig 10743 bp, 11 predicted proteins | sample TSNJ010MetaG_FD_104716 | JGI IMG/M metagenome (GOLD analysis project Ga0153926, IMG submission 104716) | Attine ant fungus gardens microbial communities from New Jersey, USA - TSNJ010 MetaG | ecosystem: Host-associated > Fungi > Mycelium > Unclassified | place: USA: New Jersey, Wharton State...
ACCTTCGTGGTCGATCGCAATTCGCATCTATCAGGAGGAATTGAGCCTTGATCCAATGTAAGAAACTGGCAACATCTTGCCCGAAGAGCTATTGGATCAGTGTTGTTTGACATTTTGTATGATTGAACTGCTTCGTCGAGAAGAAGTTTAAATTTCTCGTAGTCCTCCAAGACTTTCAGGACTCTGGTCCACTCATGGTCCCAAGCCGCGCTCACAAGGCGCTGGTAATGGTTTGCACGAAGGAAAAAGGGGCAGGGCTTGTCCTGATCATTGTTCCACGAAAACTTGACCAGACCTTCGTCATATCTCGTAGTAGTGAAGAGAAGATATTCTGGCATGGTTAATTCTGAAAGGTTGTTCAAAATCAGTATTGCGGATCAACTGTATGGCGTCATCATGTTACACAATGTTACCATCACAATTTTAATCCTGCTCATGGCTCGATTTATGAGCAGTTTGATTTCCAAGCATCCAATCTCTTGCACTGTGATCAGGCAGATGCTCTGCAAGAGGTTGATCAGTCATTGATGCCGGCTACTGTTTTTTTGTTAATCATTGCCTACCATTGAACTACAATACTACAATGTGTAGGACAACTTGAACACAGTCCCTGTTGGGATGTCAAGCGTTACACTAAAAACAGGTAATGTTTCATATATTGATATTGGTAGCTACATTACATGATGAAGATACAGGTATATAAGTAGTGTAGTTACTTTGTGTTCACTATCTGTTTGTACCCTGTACCGTAACTTCCCCCGTTCGTATTTCAACAGTCCCGTCCCTGCAAAGTGTGACTAGAATTACTTGTACTATCACTCACTCAACCTGCTGTTCACTTCAGTGGGGCCCATCAGGGTATGACCAAGGGTAAGGATAGCCAACGGTCTACCCTCAACTCTACCTTTGACACAATAGGAAGGGTTAGAATTTATCCCCGGGGTAGAGCACACCTTCAAGGGCAGAGTTTTTATGGTAGAAACATTAAAGATGATGCATTTTTTTGATTGTATCATATTTTATAGTGATTAACTGCTAGATTATGGATATAAGAACTCAGCCAATTTCCAGCAAGGTCTGTTTTTCCATCCCTTGACACACCTTCAATATAGGACAGTCAGTTCTAATGAAGTCAGAAAAACAACTCCGGGAAAAGCGCATAATGCACCATCAATTCAATTCATCGCCTCCTCTGAAACTCTCAGGCGCTACCGTATGCATAACAGCATTAGAATAAAATTTGGTACTAGACGTCGGGATATGTTTCATTAACTTGATCCTCTCTGATGGAGGGTAGACATAGCTGTGGGTACGGGTAGTAATTAAAATACCCGAGGGTCGCCCCTGGTGTAGCCAATGGTATATAATGTATCTCACTCACCGCGTCCTGTTTGCTTATTGCGGTACACAAATACAGGACTGGCACGTGACTGTGGGTGACTCCACAGCGCCGATATTTATGACGCGCAGTGACTTGCAGGCACTTCCCACTCTGCACCATCATTGTTCGCGGAGAACCAACCAGTCCCAATGTTCACCGTCAAAGCCACATACAGGGGTGAGACGCGCAAGCTTTCCTTCTCGCCGGATATCTTCCCGTCTTTTGAACAGCTGTACAGTCAAGTAAGCGACGACTTTGTTTATCAAGTATGTTCTGACGTTGGGTTAGCTTTACCGTATCTTTTCTATCAATCATCATTTTTATCTTTCCAAGCTACTTTTTTCTCCCAATGCAACGCAGGGTGGTCGGATTCTTATTGGAAGGGAAGTCCGTAAGCGGGAAGACTACGACAAGAGCATTCGAGCCTATAAAGATCGAAGGTGGCCACAGGGTCTGTTGAGGTTTTCCCTCTACGATGAAATTTCGCACAGTTCGGCGAACAGGAATACCTTGTCTTCGTTGACTAGTCCTCCAGTGTCGATAGTTCCACCGACATCTCGTATTATTTCTTCTTCCCCTATTCTTTATCCATGTCCTTCTACATCAAGCGCAATGGATGTCGATAAAGGCACCGAAGAGTCTGCTGGGAATATTGCATCCCCTCCATCGTGCTGTTCCGTCCAGTCTACGAAGGCTGATATTGAGCGACTCATTACGGACTTCAAGGAGGACTTGGACCATATCCTCAAGGCCAGCTTTGTCTGGCAAGAAACCAGTTCACCATCGCCTGCACTCTCTATAGTTCCGCTGTCTGCTCCCTCGACTTCGACGCTGGATGCCTGTGGTGTCCAACATAATTCTCCAGTTTTGTGTTCGATTTGTGCGCAGCAGGTATCTTCATGGAACATTTGTGACCGTTGTTATCTAGTGGAGGTACGCCAATAGTAGTTCGTAATCCACTGCAGCTCAACACTTTATTATAGTGCAATAACTGTTCAGGCAAGACAAATCCTTTCTGTTTTGGAAGTACGGCCAATCATCAATGGGATCATCGTTCAACAAGTTCCTTCCCTTTGTGTTATGTAGGACAAGAGTCCGCCCGACTGCCTTGTACGGATTTTGTGCCTTGGTCGATGCCCACAGCTATTCCGTCGTACCCTGATGGAAACAACGCTACCCCAGTTGCCCGTCGATCTGTACCAGCTGCTCCCATTGCTTCTTCCAGCACTTGGCCTGTGATCCATCATGGTGTTACTTGTGACAGCTGTAGAAATACCATCGAAGGGATTCGTCATAATTGTCTTGAATGCCCAGGTCAGTATCTTTCATATGCCCGGGGAAACCAACACTTACAGTTGTTAGACTATGATCTTTGCACTATATGTATCACTTCTGGTGGGGCTGAGAGGCACAATCCGTTCCATGAGTTTCTCGAATTATCAACACCAGTTGATGTCTACAGAGAGAGTGATCGTGAAATCAGTGAGCGAGGAGGTGATGCGGCGGCTATTTCTTCTGAAAGCATTACCCATCAAGCAATTTGTGATCTGTGCGATTCGCAAATCCGGGGGGATCGTTATGTGAGTTGCTTTGAGTATCTTGCATGTATCTGACATTGTGTTTGTGGCAGAAATGTGTGCATTGTCCTGATTTTGATACATGCTCGAGCTGCTTTAGGTAACGCCTAATCGCTATGGTTTCCACGTGACTCAGGAATTTTCAGCATTACGGAAATTCAACATCCCAAGCATAATTTTGTCAGACTAGGGCGCTCAGAAGACTACATTGTAAGGTAATCTATTTTTCTCATTTCTGTTTGGGCTCATATCCAAATAGAGACGCGACGACCACGTTGCCTCTTCCCATTTTGCGACGTGCAATAGTGAGTGATCCAGCTCTTGTCAATCTTCACCTACTCATTTTTCTAGTTTGCACGAAACGCATACATGGTGTCCGCTACAAGTGTATGCACACCGATTGCCCAGACTTTGACCTCTGCAGCGTGTGCGAAAGCCACCCAATTGCTTTACATCCCGACAATCACCCATTGTTGAAGTTGAAGACGCCTGAGAGTGTTATTCCCCAAGTCAGTCATTATAAGCATTCTGCTCCCGTTGTCGCCGCCAGCAGAAGTCGTGAATCTATGTCCACTGAGAACACCCCTCGTTCCCCTGATCAGCTTGCCAGTGAATCATTTATTTGGGGATTCAGGCATGGACCATCTGAGTTGGAAAACCTTGACAAACAAAGGCCTCTGGGTCGACCGATGCTTGTCCCTCGCCTGGACGAAATATCGCCCCCGATTAGTTGCACTGTTCCTGTACAGGGTGCACGTCCTCTCCCTGTCCCGCCTCGATCCTCCGGGTCGTTCCGAGTTGGTGATTCTATAAATGAAACGCACGTTGCACCAGGTGTTCTCTCGAACGACGGCCGACAGACTCCTGTGAGGGAGCATGGGGGTGATGTCGGTTCCCCCGAGAGTGCGGCCTGGCCTTGTAACATTGGACTTGAGCGCCTTATGAAAACTGCTTCTATTGCTGAGTCTTCGCCGATGGGTGAGGAAACATTGTTAAAGCCACCATCCCACGGGGTAACACCGATGATGGAAGCCAAATCTTCGCCGGCTGCGAACATGTCGCGACAAACGTTGGCAATGTTATTGAGTGGTTATGGAAGTACCGAATCAGAGGAAAAACCTTGTGTGATGGTGTCACGAGCGTTGTCTCCCGTGCCCGTAGATGATGATCATGATCCTGATCATGATAATGATGAACCTCCCAAGCTCAGTGCCAAGTTTATCGAAGATTTGACAGTGTCAGACGGGCAAGTTTTCCCTCCTGGAGCCGAGTTTGTGAAATGTTGGAGGATGGAGAATGATTGTGGGGATGAGTGGCCTGAGGGGACAGTGTTGGTTTATGTAGCCGGTGAGATGCTGGGTGTGCAGAGAGACGGTGCCGTGCACGTTGGTGCTGTCAAGCGTGGTACGGAAGTTGAAATATGGACAGGGGAGTTAAAGGTACGGATGCAATATAAACTCAAATTGAAGCAGACTAGCTGACAAAGTCAGGCCCCTGAGGTGGCTGGACGCTACGTCAGCTATTGGACGCTTCGAGATGAAGATGGAAGGTTGTTTGGTGATAGCATTTGGATTGAGTGAGTTTGATTTTATCTTTTGCATCGATCGAGAATTGGGGATCTGATGGTGAATTTTTGATAAAGTATTGTGGTTACGGATGCTCAATCAAGCTCAGAGTGCGACAAGTCAATTGCATCGTCGCTCGTTGTCATGCCTCGGCCAAGTGTGACGGGGAGACAAGGATCATTGTGTGTGGCATCGAGGACTAACTCTGAGACAGATTCACTTGTGAGTATTCCATCATCGGATGAAGGGGTTTGGGAACAGATCGGGACGTCAATGGGAGGATCTGAGAGGAATACGCAGATGAATGATTTTGTGGTAGTTTATGATGATCAGTCGTCGTCGTCGGAATAAATGTAAAAATAGGATTTATTTTATATTCAAGCAGGTTTGAGAATGATGACAGCATCGGTACCAACTACCTGAGTATCGACGTGTTGGAAGAGAGGGCTCTGGAAGAAAAGTTTAGCAGGGATCGTGAAGGGAAGGAAAAGGACAGACGCCAATGGGAGTGGAGTATGCGACGCCATCTGCACCGACGAGAGTCGGGGCTACGGTGATGATGAGGGTATGGACCAGGGCAGCTTGCAGAAAGGAGTCGATGATGCGGGCACCGCCTTCTACCATGAGGGATTTGACTCCGAGGCGGCGGAGTTTGAGGAGGACCTCGGGGAGAGAAAGCACTATGGAGGAATAAGAGAGGGCGTGAGAGGAGAAGAGAAGAGCATACTGGTCTGAGAGGGAGTGAGCTCGATGATTAAAGCCCCTGCTTGGGAGAGTGTATCACGTCGGTGCTGCCAAGGAGCACGATCGAACAGCGGGGGAGAACATATAATCCAGGGTTGGCGGCCGGTGTTGGCAGCATAGTTTTGCAGAAGCCTTGCGTTGGGAGAGAGACGGAGAGCGGGGTCGAGGACGATGGGGATGGGTGAAGGGGCAGATGAGGGGAGAAGACGGGCTGTATCAAGGGTGGTTAGATGGAGAGAAAGAGATGAAAAAGAGTTGCAGACTATTGAGCTGGGGGTCGTCGTTGATGGCAGTGCGGACGCCGACGAGGATGGCGTCGTGGAGAGAGCGGATGTGGTGGGTCATGAGCATGGAATCTGGGCAGCTGAGAGGCAGCTGCTCGCCACGAGTGCCAGCAATCTTTGCGTCGAGGGACTGGGCAAAGGAGAGACACACATGGGGGTAATCGGCAGGAGGGAGCTGTTGGAGATGCGCGAGGACGGAAGCGAGGAAATGCATGAGATAAACACGTGACGTGAACGTGACGTGTAGAATATAAAGGGAAGGAGAGCGAGTTGAATCCGATAAATGCTCCTCCCCTCCACCCCCAGGAAACTCCGCAAACACGGTCGCGTAACTTCCACACCGCCCGTCCTCGCCCCCATCGACCTCCACAACGGTCCCCTCCTCGACCTCGACCACATCTTCCTCGATCCCCAGCCCTCCCGCAGACTCACAAAGCGGCGCATCCCCCACGACCACTCTGTCCCTCCCTCTTCTTCTGCTGCCGCTGCCGCTGCCGCCGTTACAGGGAACCCTGCTGCCAACATCTCTGCCACCTCTCAGATCGCCTCCCATCCAACTCCCCACCGCTCCCACAGCGATCCCACACGCCGCAGCATCATCAAAAAACTCAGCTTGCGTTCTCCAAGCTTTTCATCCCCCCCTACCCCCTCCTCCTTCAGCAGATGGTCAAGGCGCAGATCTCCGCCCCCTCACTCAGCGCCACTCCTCCCCCTCGTCAGGGCCACCTCCCCCTTTACCGTCGACATGGTATGTTCACTATTGTCATCTCTCTACCTCCCTCTTCACGTCTTCCTACCAGCTCCGCGCCTCGACCTATATGCTCGACTCTGACTCCTCCAATCCTTCCTCACCCACCGATACCCTCGCTTCCTACCCCCTCTCTCACTCCACGCATCGCAGATACACGTTCGCCATGGCCATGACCAACGATGACATCACAGACGAAACTCTTGTCGAGCAGCTAGAACGCATCTGCTTGCGCAAAAACCACCTCGATCAACTTGACGACTTCTGGGATCTCGACCACGTCTTGTTCCGTAGTCTCCAATCCTCGTTTCCTTCTCTGCCTGATTCAACATCCACCAAACAATGGCACACCGCCCGCAGGCTCCTGCTGACCTGCCGTGAGCTCCTCCGCACAGAACGCCATTATCTCGTTTCCCTACAAGCCCTTTTGTCGTCTCAGACCCACGGCTCTCCCCCGCCCTTGATGTTGACCTACGTAGACCAGCTCGTCAAGCTCAGCCAGTCTTATCTCGCTTCCATGCTCTCAGATCCCAGCTCCTCCGGTGTTGCTACTGCTTTCTTGCACGTCGAACAGCCCATGGATAACGTCTTTGTTCGCTGGTGCAGTGTCGTTGGCCTCTGGTTTGACAACACCAAAGACAATTCAAGACCCTGTTCAAGAAAACTCACCAAATCGTGTAAATGTCTGAATGATGAACTCAAGGGTCCTGAGCAGGATGAACACGACCACGATGAACATGAGGATGACCTGTTGGCTGGTAGCCGCCTCAAGATCAATTCTTGGCGCCGCAGTCTGGCTTCATTGACAGATCTGGCTGCCAACACTCAGAAAAAAGACAAAACTTTGCTTCTTCAACAGCCCATAAATAGCAAACCTAAAAAGTCATCTATACGTGATTTGGCCATTCTTCCGACACAAAGGATCATGAGATATGTCTTGCTCTACCGAGGTCTATCCTTTCATTTGCTATCTGATCATCACTCTGACTCCTTTTGACACAGACTTGCTCACACATACCCCTTCAACCTCTCCTTCCCATGACCTCATTCAACGTGCCGCTGATGCAGCTCTTCGGATCGCCCAAAAGTGTGATCGTGCGCAGACCAACTCGGCTTTCATTGTCAATACCCCTCACAAAGTTCCTAAACCTGCTGTCGCCCCGGCGCTTTCTGTATCTGCTTGATTATCGTCCATCTCACAGCATTGTCTATATTTGTCACTTTTGGCATCCCCTCTTTTGTTCGCTTCTTTTCCTTTTTCAGACACCTATGCTCATAGTTGTATTATTAGGCTCCAATGACTTTCAGGACCATTACATTTATATACAATACCTCATTCTTTTTCGGTCATCGCAATAGCCGAGTATAAATACACATGCTTTACACGTGGTTCCTGTACGCTAGTTTCTGAAGTGGGGACTCGGCCCAAGTGGAAGGAGTGCCAGTTCTTGGGTTTGTGGTATTTTCAGAACATGATCGTCATCATCATTATCGCTGCCATTATCAATACTACTGCTTTCCTCGAAAAGTTGACAAAGACGAGAATGTGGAAAGATATGTCGACTGGGTAAAATTCCTTCTAGTCTTGTTTGAATGTGATTTTCTCCAACAGAAGACGCTCTCCTACGGCGTTGTGGTAATACCAAGACAGGAGTAGTCATCTCACTATCGCCATGTCGATCACGTTTAGGAGCGGGAACTGGAGCCTGAGGGAACGAAAAAGACAATGAAATTCGAGATGTTTCGCGTGGATTGGATTGGGACCTCCTATGTAAATTCCATGCTTGACTCGTGTTCTTATGATTGGAAGGATAGGTCCGAGATTGCATGTCCTCCTCCTCTTCCTCCTCCTCCACTTTCCGTGGCGGTGATGGCAACTCATGTATATGAATCGCACTGGATAACGGTTTCCTCTCAGCCATCAACTTCGGTCCCACGGTTTTCTTCACAATTTGAATCAACTTGACTTTCTTTCCTTGACTCCGGTGTAACATGTGAGGAGAACACGTGAACGTATGCGGTACAAGAATCTTTTCACCGTCCACAACCTTGCCAGTTTGTTCCGCACGTCGATCTTCAACAGAGTAATCAAATTGCCAATAAAGTTTAGCAGCAGCATCGAGTCCTTGATTAACCTCAGCGTTATCATTCAAAGTAGGCGACGACGCTAGCATCACAGTCGGCGATGCAATCTCGGTTCCATGGACAGTATACATTCCACTAGATTTTAGACTGAGGTAGGCCTGACGAGAAAGGAAATCGCGACTCTCGTCTCCGTTGATAATCAGTCGCCTTAAAATAGGCAGCCCGTCAAGTGGCGCATAGTGAAACTGAAAGACCTCTCTGGTAGCAGGTACAAACGTGATCAGATCCACCTTGATAGTCCCACTTTCCATGAGGTGGCATCTCGTGAGTTTCGTAGGTTTAAACAGAGGTTGGACCGTTCGAAATCCCTCTTGATCAATCAACAAAGACAAAGTCACGTTTTCAAGCCAAGAATAGTGTGGTAGATAACCTCGCGAGGCGATTGTACATGAAGAAGGAGGGACGTACGACGTGAGCGGAGGAGACCTATACAGGAGTTTTTGTGCCGCCATCGCCGCCGAAACTTGGGTATCGGGAGAAATGCTAACTGTTGAGCCTATTATTCCACACTCGGTTGCAACTCCATCCCGTTGTCGAGTCGTAGTAAGAGTCTGAACCATCGCCGTATCTCCGACTGCATTAAGAGCAGGAGATTCCTTTCTGTATTTCGGTGACCCACAAGTACGGTATATCGCAGGCCGCCGTGAAAGAGATGAAGTCGAAGCCAGAGTCGAGACGCCCAAAGTACTTGAATTTTCCCTCACGCAAAGTTCTATCTCTTCTGAACAAGCCCCGTCTGTGAATGCTATAGGTCAGTGAAAACGCAACTCATGGTCCAACAAGGGCGAAACGAGATCTGGACCTTGTGTGGCGGACAATGAACTATCCCCTTTTGGGAAGCTCGAGACCGAATTTGCGGTAGTCGACAAGCTCAAGTTTTGTGACGGCACACCAACCCCAGCGGGATCTTGTGGAGATGTACCTTTGAAGCCGGTAAGATCATCAGAAGTTTGTTCCAGCGGAACGGAAGCTTCGACCCTATCTTTTGTCAATGCAGATGAAATTAAAGGGTGGTCCCATTGAGATGCGCCTATCCACTCATCCCCGGTGCACGCAAGTGTATCTCGAACAAAACCCCCAGCGGCGGTATTCGAAGACCAGCATAGTGAAAGTCTGTGCCTATCGTTTCCACGTACAGAATACTCGAAAGTATCCAGCGGGTGATCCAAGTCCTCATGAGGTAGACCCTGAGAAACTTTGAATGAGAGTCCACGTCCATCCAGAGCGTGGTCGGAAATGAGTAAAGTTGATTTAGAAAGGTCAAATTCCCAGCTGCGTGGGCTAGAATGGGGGGGAATAAAATATGAGTCATGCTGTTCGTCAAAAGGTACCGCTGTTGGGAAAGAATTTTCGAATAGTAAGATAGGAATTTCTCCGGATGTAATGGATGTAGATAAGTCGGAAGGAGACAAAATTGGAGAAGGAGGTATAAGCTCAAGAAGGGCGATGAGACTGGGCGATGACGGGGGTGGGCGAATAGTAGATTGGCTGAGCCTTGTTGCCATTGCTATGGTTATCTGTACAGCTAACCTGGTATCGCAGAAGAGAGGAAACCTTGGATGACAGCGGATGGAAAGGGAAAAAAACAACACGATACTTATAAATAACTCAGCTACAAGCGTATTCTAAATGCATGCGAATATTGGGTTAGAGCTCAATCTCGCCGGCGAGGACGAATTGTTTTACTTTCTGCTGCTTGATTTCTAGAAGAGCCTTATTCTTCAACACACAGTAATCGCCAAACTCATTTTGAAGTTGCCAGGTTTCTCCTGGTAGCCAGAGTGTGCGGGTCAGGCGGGAAGAGAACCTCGGATCCAAGAATGGTTCACATATCGCCCGCTCCCAGATTTCGGAGTCAGCTACAAATCGAGGCTCTAGGGATGATTCAACAGGATGTAGGGGGTAGTCGAGGTCGATCAGATAGTCACAAGTTTCGGGTTGGACCTGTGTCCGATGCAACGTTAAATGCAATATACGCATATAGCCTGAAGTTACGCACATAGCGAGAGGCATCTTCTTTGTTTAGATCATTAACATCCGCTGGAACATAACTGGTCTCCGGCCTGGGCCACCAAGAAGCATTGAATGCATTGGAATTAGCGGCCTCGTTGAAATGCCGAGGCAATTGCCCGCGGAAATCACTCTTGATGAACTCAACTCGAATCCCTGTGGGTACCAGATAATGGCCGGTGAAGCGATGCCACTCTTTCCCAAGACAGAGAACGAGGTTGAAATGCTTTATAGGAGTGAGGTCTATGGGCGGCTTGTCATCTTCTTGAGTTTCGGGTGGGAAAACGGG
>Ga0153926_100393_pt1 | contig 10475 bp, 10 predicted proteins | sample TSNJ010MetaG_FD_104716 | JGI IMG/M metagenome (GOLD analysis project Ga0153926, IMG submission 104716) | Attine ant fungus gardens microbial communities from New Jersey, USA - TSNJ010 MetaG | ecosystem: Host-associated > Fungi > Mycelium > Unclassified | place: USA: New Jersey, Wharton State...
AAATCTCGACGGTGTTCGCCTACTCGAATCCGAAGAGTGGAGCCTCGGAGATGCTGTGCTCGCATGTGATGCCTGCCTAAACCGCATGGGTTTCTGGACCTCCCTTGATGGAAGGTCTCAGGGTTTCGTACACCGAGCTGACGATGTTGAGTGTAGTAAGCCTGGCGCGTGCTAGCGACTGATGTTTAATCTTCTGAATCACCGCCCGGATCTCCTGCGCCGTTCCCCCGTTTTCAAGCCTCTCATTCCATGCTGCATTCTTCAGGAGCTTTGAAATGTGATATCGTGAGTGATTATCTGATGGATATTGTAGCAGGCCAATGTATCGACTTTGATATCGGTTGACGGCAAGGCTGTGGACCGTGCGTGGGAAGAGGCCGTCTTGGCTTGACTCTCATACGTCCACCGCACCTCTCTTATACATCCACATACCATCGCGACATGAGCTTCGGCCCGACTGCTTTGAGAGTACTTGAACACTATACATCATATCCCCCTTCAACTGATGATGCATGGTTTGTGGTATACTCTGCGTCTATTGACAAATCCCCATCCTTTGCCTCCACAGGTATGGACCCTGGAACTCCATGCTCACTGTCCTATTCCCCGATGATTAGGGATTCATCATCACACCCCAGCGCCGCATTCCTGAAGATAGCCAAAGTCATATCCCTGACTTCGTTATTGAGGTCGTTAAGCTGACCTCTCCGCCTCTTACCTTTCGAACAGTTCTGATTGTAAAGATTAAGAATAGTCAGCACTGGCCTGGCGGGATCATTTCACTGGACAACCAGATATCGAGGCAAGCCGATGCTGCCTTCGCTGGCACAGCTCATACCAAAGTTTACTGGATTGGGACTATTGTTGAAGAATAGTGCGTCAGTGTATCAATTTGGAGAAGGATATTTTTGATTACTTAATCAGTAAAATTTGTCTTGCGAAAATTTTATTGTTTCTTTGACCTCGCATCTGCCTACCACGCGTTACATATATTATTACATTTACGAAAGGTTATGGCCCCCGAACGCAACCCAGTTACCAGTGTCTGGTCTTTTCCAAAATTAACTGGACAAAACTATTTTACCTGGTCTGAGCAGATGAAGGCTGCTCTCCAGGCTTGCTATCTCTGGCAATACGTAACTGGAGATGAACCTAAACCTCCCAAACCACCTGCTTCTCCTCCTGTACCGACTACAAAGGCAACAGTGGCTTCTACTCTGTCTGAATCTCCTGCCCCCTTGAAGCCTTCTGCCACTGCAGAATTAGATGAAGATGGAGATGCATTTTTCTATTCCCCAAATTATATCTGTTGGGAAAAAGGTTGGGAGTGTTATTGTACCTGGGTGCAGAGCAATGGTGCCACTATGGGTTTGATCAAGGGTGCTATTGACCCTTCCCAGTGGGGACATGTATCTGGAGCTGTCACTTTGAAGGACATGTGGGATTGACTATACCAGTTGCATTTTGTCACTAGACAAGATGTCAATGTTCATTACTATATCCAAGAAATTTGGAACAAACATTGGGATGAGTATGTCCCAATAAGTGACCACATTGGAGCAATGATGCTTCTCAGGCAATGTATTTTGGAGTGTAGTGTCCCATTCAATGATATCTACTTTGTTAATGCTATTTGTATCTCACTTCCATTCACTGTAGAGTGGAAGGAGGTCAAACGGTCATTATTTAGTCAAGGCTCAAAACTTATCTTGGACTTGGCAATCATGGAGTTGAATGCCACATATGATAGATTGATGAATGATAAGAACTTGGAGAAGTGAAATAAGAAGATAATAACAGAGCAGTTGGCACTGTGTATAGTGACTTAGCCTAAGATGACTTAATCACACTTCAAGTCTGAGTTGACAAGGAGAACTCAATAAAGTCCCCATTAGATTCTATATACTACTTATACAACTACTATATGGTCTGTACACTACTTTTCCACACTTATTATGTAATATGACCCTGTGATATCCTGACATATGACTGTGATGTGTGACATTTGTTATGTAACACTTTCCTGCACTCTTTCCTTGTATAGTAAGTCCAAATAAGAAAAGAAAAAGAAAAGAAAAGAAATATAAATAATAACTTAGCTGTTTTACCAAGTCATGACACTGTGGTCAAAATTGAATCAGAAAGATGGTCAAAATAGTAGGAGTAATGAAGAAAAGAAAAAGAAGCTAAAGCACAAACCTAAACCTAAAGATATCTACCAGGATTGTGGTAGAAAGGGACACTGGAGTGGAATGCCAGAATGTCCAAAGCACAAGGATAAAAAGGGAGAGAAGAATAGAAATTCAGCAAATTACACTGTTGATAATTTACATCCTGGAAGTAAGATGGATCTTGGTGAAAGAGAAGTTGAATGGATGTTGATGGTAAGAGAGAATATTGGAAGAAAAGAGTTGTTGCTGGACTGTGGTGCTACAGCCTATATGTTTAATGAACAACACTATTTTGCTTCTTATACACCTGCTCAAACTACTAGACAATACATTATTGTTGGTGGTCATAACCAAGTTCCTATTGCTGGTCAAGAATCAGTGAGATTTCAGGCAAAATTACCAGCTGGAATACTCACTGTAGTCCTTCATAACGTCATTCATGTCCCTGGTCTTGGAGCTAATCTTGTGAGCCTTGGAGCTTTATACAGAAAAAGAGCAAGTGTTCAAAGCATTAAAATGGACCTAGTTATTGAGACTGATAGTGAAGAGCTATTTTATACAATGCTTGCTAGAGAAAATGGTACCCTGTATCATATTTAGGTCGAAGATAGGATCAATTATGAAGCTTTTGTAGCTACTAGCAATATGATATACTTGTAGCACAGGAAAATGGGTTATCTAAATCCCAATATGATTAATACAATGTATTGGCAAGGGATTGTAAAAGGACTTACCATTGAGTCTCCTTTGGCCTTTAATTATCTGTGTAGCAGCTATGCTTATGAAAAATCATACTAACTTCCCCTGCTCAAACAGAGCTCAACAAAGTATGATCAAATAGAGCTTGTTGTAATGGACTTGACTGGTCCAATGTCAGTTACAACTTGGGATAGTTATATCTATGTGTTGGTGGTAGTAGAGGTTAGCTACCACTATCCTGTGAAGAGGCTATTAGAGGGCTATTAGAGTCAAAGAAGGAGGCTAGAGTGGCTATAAGAGACATGATAGCCTTTCTAAAGAGACAATCTGGAAAGAAGGTTCAATGGTTCAGAAGTAACAATGGTTCAGAGTTTGTAAGCTCCACAATGAACCTATTCTGTTGTTGAAATGGTATTCTTCATAAAACAACAAATCTCTACTTACTAGAGCAAAATGGCATTACAGAGCAAACAATTGCTGTCTTTTTTGAGATAGTTCAGTGTATGTTACATACAGTAGGTATTGAATTGCACTACTGGGATGAAGCCTTTATATATGCAGTTCACATTTAGAGAATGACTCTTACCTCTAACCTAGAAGGGATTACTTCTTTTGAAGCCTGGACTAGGCAGAAATCTGATATATCATACTTAAGGATCTTTGGATTGCTTGGTTGGGCATAGGTACAAAAAGAAGTGAGAAAAGGGAAACTAGAGTCAAGAGTGGTGAAAGTTAAGATATTGAGATGGTGGTCTGATGAGACTAAAGGTTATAGACTAGAGGATCTAGAAAACAACAAGCTGATAACTTTGTACAATGTTTGGTTCTTTAAAGATAAGACACCTAGTAATCTGGCTGTAGTTGAAGTTAATATAAAATATCCATCTACCAATGATATTAACAGATTGGTGGACAATACCATCAATAGCAATCAAGATACAGCTACATCAATTACATCAAGACAAAGTTCAGACAATATTATACCAATTGCTGCTAATGATACTTTAACTTACCATACACTATTATTGTTGCCTCATCTATCACCTGAACCAGATTTACTACCTTCACCTTCATCTGTCAAGTTCTCTAAACAGCCTCTTACTATATCAAAACCATCAAAGTGGGCAAATTTACCAAAGAGAGACCTATCAAATCATATCAAAAAACCAGTGGATCAATATTGTTATGACGCAAAACAGCTAAGTCATTATTTATATTTCTTTTCTTTTTTTTTCTTTTTCTTTTTCTTCTTATTTGGACTTACTACACAAGAAAGGAGTATAGAAAAGTGTTATATAACAAATATCACATATTACAGTCACATGTCAGGATGTTACAGTGTCATGTCACATGATGAAGTCACATGATGAGTGTGGGAAGAGTAGTGCACAGACCATGTAGTAGTTGTATAAGTAGTGTATAGAATCCAATGGGAACTCCATTAAGTTCTCCTTGTCAACTCAGACTTGGAGTATGATTAAGTTATCTCCAGCTAAGTTGCTACAAGTATGGGTTCAATGCTCTAGGTCCAGATATAATTGCCATTGAAGGTAGTTGAGCATTTGTTGCATCCATTGCAGTATCTACTGAACCAAAGATATAGTCTAAAGCTTGCCAGTTCTCTCACTTGAAGTAGTAAAAGAAAGCTATTAATACTGAATACAATAATTTAGTCAAAAACAATGTCATTGAGTGGGTTGATAAATCACCTGAGAACAAAAGTACAGTCTCTGAAAAGGTTATCTACAAAGAGAAATTAGATAAAGATAGGAACTTCAAAAAGTGTTATGAGATAGTCCCAAGAAAGGAAACTATTTCTTATGCATTCCTCAACCTAGTAGATAACATCCAGGAGTATAACACAAGAGGGATATAAATAGTGTGGGAAAGCTTATGTAATAGGTATATATAGTTATTAGTAAGGGTCATATGAGTGTGGGAGATAGGTGTACAGACCAATAGATATTTGTATAAGTAGTTGTACAATCCAATAGAGAACTCTATTGAGTTCTTTCTGAACAACTACCTTGGTTAAGCCTGAAGTCTTTACAACCTTGTGCTAACAAGAAGTGTTGTACCTGTATTGTTGCAAGAGGCTTCTCACAGATTCCTAGTGAAGACTTCACTGAAACATTTGCATCAGTTGCAAAATTTGCTATGCTTTGGATATTCTTGGCTTTAGTAGCTTACCTAGACTAGGACTTAGAGAAAATTGATATTGTTGCCACTTTCTTTTTTGAATGGAGAATTGAAGGAGGAGATCTACATGCAAGTACTAGAGGAGTTCAAGAGGTTTGGTAATGAAAAGACATACTAGAAACTCCTAAAGGCACTTTATATGCTGAAGCAAGCAGAAAGGCAGTAGAAGATAAAGTTAAATAAAGTCCTCATTAAACTTGGCTTTGTTAAGTCCATGGCTGACAACTGCTTGTATTTGCTATGAAAAAGTGGGAAGATCATATTGATGGTACTGGTCTATATAGATGATATGGCAGTTGCTAGTCCCTGGTACTCTGGAAAGATATGCTGGTTCACACTGAAATTAGGTGATCACTTTGAGATTACTGAACTAGGTGAACTCAGGCATATTCTTGGTCTTGTCATTACTTAAAACAGATCTGAGAAGACCATTTATATCTCTCAGACAGCTTATATCTGCAAGATGCTTGTATACTTTGGCATGGAAGATACAATACCTGTCTCAACACCACTGGCTGTAAAACATAATCTCTTAACTGTATAATCACCAGTGACAGATGATAAAAAGGCTAAGTACCTGAACTATGCTGGTAATCTTTACTATCTCTCCATTGTTGGCTTTTTGCTATTTGCCACTCAATCTCAACTGGATATCCAGTATGCTATCAGTCTGGTATCTTAGTTTGGTGGCAATCCAGGCATTTTGCACTTAGAAGCTGCCAAGCAAATTCTTTGTTATCTAAAGGGGATGATGGAGCATAGTCTTATGCTTGGTTGTTATAGTGCTAAAGGGTTTAATCTAGTTGGCTGGACAGACTTGAATTAGGCTCAGGATCTAGATGATTGTTGTTCAGTGGGAGGATTTATCTTTGAGATTGCTGGGAGCACAGTGACCTGGTCATCAAAGAAGTAGCCCACAGTAGCAATATCTTCAGCTGAAGCAGAGTATATGACATCAGCAAATGCTACAAGGAAAGCTATTTAGTTAAGGACATTGTTGAAGGAGATGGATTTTCCTCAAGTATCTGCAATGATCATCTTTGCTGATAATCAGGACTATATTGCTCTTACCTGAAACCCTGTCAATCACTCTTGTGCAAAACATATTGACATCTGGCATCATTTCATTTGTAAATATATTGGGATGGGTGAGATTGATCTACAATATATTTCTACAAAGGATATGTTGGCCAATGGATTCACAAAATAGCTTCCACATAAAGCTTTCAAGAAGTTTCACAGTTGTTTGGGTATTATGCCATTGGCTTGATATCTTGACAAGTGGGAGTGTCAAAGAATAGTATATCAGTGTATCAATTTGGAGAAGGATATTTTTGATTACTTAATCAGTAAAATTTGTCTTGTGAAAATTTTATTGTTTCTTTGACCTTGCATCTGTCTATCATGTGTTACATATATTATTACATTTACAAAAACTATGGGGTCTCACTAGAGGTATGGTAAACAATATGACAATAGGTAAGACATAGTGTCCCTCATTAACTGGCATGATATCACCTATGATGCAATATCATATGCAGACCTGCAAGAGCTGGCAAGGCTAGTTTGTGAACTGTAAGTGTAGTGACTTAGCCTAAGGTGACTTAATCACCCTCCTAGTCTGAGTTGACAAGGAGAACTTGATGGAGTTCTTATTTGATTGTGGTATACTACTTATACACTTCTTGTGTTTACTTCTATTTATAAACTCCCATGCATCTCTTCTTAGTTGTTTCATCCTGCATGTCCACCAATTTCCTAATTAAAAGAAAAGAAAAAGAAAAAGAAAATAAATAATAACTTAGCTGTTTTTGGCTGTATCATAACATCACCCCCCTCTCAAGATTCCTTGTCCTGAGGATTTTTATAGTTTGTAGTATGGGTTGCAAATGTTCCCCATTTCATTGTCATCTTCTTCTGTCCACTCCTTGGGCCCTGAACTTTCCTGCTCAATTTCTTTTTCTTCCTCTTTTATTGTTTCCATAGTTTTTTGTTCTCTCATTTGTCCTTCTTTCCATTGTTTCCAATTTCTTTCCAGTCTTCCCCAATATTCCTTGTCATATTGTTTGTCTGACCACCCAAATAGCTTTTTTGCTGTAAATTGCCCTGGCAGTTCTTTCCTTCTAAATATTCCTTCTTCTCTCTCTTGTCATCTTATGTCTTCCATGTCTCTTCTGTATTCCTTTTCATACTCCTCTATTGCTTCCTTTGCATTCTCCAAGTTCTCCTTTCCTTCCCAGGTATCTGATTCTGCCATAAATCCCTTCTACTATACTAGATACTTATCCTTCTCTCTAATCCATTGCTTATTTAATATTCTCTTGACTTCCCATTCCTCTTCTCTCTCAATTATGACCGGAGCTGGTTGCTCCTTCTTCTGCCCCTCAACTTGCCCTATATATCTATGTATCCTACTAACATTTACTACTGGATGTATCCTGATTGTGCTAGGTAGTTCCAATTCAACTGCATTTGCTGATATGATCTTCTTTACTTTATAAGGGCCAACGAACCTCTCCGTCAACTTTTCTGTCCTTTTACCGGCCATCTGATATTTCAGATTCTTAGTGCTTAGCATTACCAAGTTTCCTACTTCATACTTATTGACTTCTCCTCTCTTCCTATCTACATATTTCTTCATCTCCTCTTGTACTTTTCCCAGTGCTGCTTTTGCTTCTTCCTAGATCTCTTTCATTTTTGTCACAAATTTCTCCACTCCTTTGTATTTCTCCTTCTTTCTCATCTTGAACCCTATTCTAGGATCTTGTCCATAATTTGCCTTGAAAGGTGACACTTTAGTACTTGAGTGTACTTTGTTATTGTAGGCAAACTTTGCCATTCCTAACCAGTCAGGCCACTGCTTCTGCCTGTGGTTGATAAACATCCTTAAGTACTGTTCTAGTTCTTGGTTAACCCTCTCTGTCTGTCTATTAGTTTGAGGGTGGAATGCCATTGACAATTTACTCTTGATCCCCAATATCCTATTCAACTCCCTTATTATTCCTGCTGCAAACTATGGTCCTCTGTCTGAGATAATGCTCTCAGGTAACCCATGCAGCTTCCATATGTTGTCTCTAAACAACCTGGCTAGCCCTTTTGCCAATGTTTTCTCTGTAGTAGGGGTGAAATGGACTATTTTTGTCAATTAGTCTACTACCACTAAGATTGAGTCGTATTCTTGTGCTATTGGCAGTTTGGTGATAAAATCTACTGATATATGCATCCAAGGCTTCTCAGGTATTGAATTGGGCATTAATCTCTCTGCTGGCTGTTCTGTGCAGTTTTTGTTTCTTTGACAGGAATTGCATCCTTCCACATATCACTTCACCTCCTTAGTTACTCCTGGCTACCAGAAGTTTTGGGTAACCAACTCCACCATCTTCCATTGTTCTCCATGTCCTCCCACTAGTATATCATGATGCAGCCTAATTATTTCTGCTCTTAATATATTGTCTTTAGGTATGTATATCTTTCCCTCCTTATACATTATACCATCCACTTCCCTCCATTCTTTGTCTTTCAGTATCTTTACTCCTGCTTGTTTTATTTCTTCCACTGCTTTGACTACTTCATTGTCTTTTACCTTTGACTTCCTCACTTTCTCCAACAAATTCACTCCTTCCACAATTACTTCTACTCTTTCTGTTCTTCTGACTTCCAACCACTCAGGTTTTACTAATGTCTCATCCTCATTGTCCCTTTCTACTCCTACTTCCTAGTCCAGCCTTCTGCTTAGGCTATCTGCCTTTCCCATCTTACTCCCTAAAACATGCTTTAGCATAAAATTGAACCTCGATAGGTACAATACCCATCTGGCTTGTCTTCTATTCAATTTTTGTGCCTTCATAAAGTATTCAAGATTTTTGTGATCTGTCCAGATCTCAAATTTCATTATTGCTCCTTCCAGGAAATGTCTCCATGCTTCCAGACATCTGACTACCACTAACATTTCTTTGTTGTGAATCTTGTAGTTCCTTTCTGTATCACTTAGAGATTTAGAAATAAAAGCAACTAGCCTCCATAGCTTGTTGGAACCCTTCATTGATGATACTCCTCCAGTAGCATAGTTTGAAGCATCTGCCTCTACCCTAAATTCTTTATCTAGATCCAGGGCTGCCAGTACTAGTTTAGTCATAAAGATCCTTTTGAGCTTATTAAACACTTTCTGCTGCTTTTCTTTCCACTGCCACTTTATGTCTTTCCTTGTCAGCACATTTATTGGCCTTGCTACTTGAGCAAAGTTTTTGATAAACCTCATATAATAGTTGGCAAGATCTAAAAACTTCCTGACATCTTTCATATTCTTTGGCTCTAGCCAACTTAGTACTCCATCCACCTTTTCCTTTTCCATTTCAATTCCATTGGGTCCTATAACAACTCCCAGGAATCCAATTTTTCGTACCTTCCATACACATTTTTCTGGCTTGATATACAAGTCATTTTCTTTCAATCTTTTCAGTACTTCTTCCACAATTTTATCATACCCTTCTTCTGTTTCTGTTCCTACTAACACATTGTCCACAAAGGCTGCCACTTTCTCTTCATTAATCATGTCTCTTAGAATTTCATTTATCATTGCTTGAAATGTGGCTGGCAAATTCATCATTCCAAAGAACATGACTGTTGGCTTGAAGGACCCCACATAGGTTGTGAATGTTCCCTTCCACTCATCTCCTTCCTTAATCCTTATGTTGTTGAACCTCCACTGAAGATCCATTTTTGTAAATACTTGTTTACTCCCCATGTTGTCAATTAAGTCTATGATTAATGGAAGTGGGTAGTTATTTTTCACTGTTTGGTTGTTTAGGTTACGGTAGTCTATTACCATTCTCTTACTCCCATCTTTCTTGTCTACAAAGAATACTGGTGACATCTGAGGGGATTTTGATGGTCTAATGTACCTCTTTCTCAGTTGGTCATTTATAAAGTTCTGAACTTCTTCCCTCTCATTTTTGGATAAAGGATAAATTCTTCCCTTTTGTGGTTTAAATGTTTCTTTGAGATCTATAGCATAATCCCAGATTTTCCTTGTTGGCATCCTTTTTGACTCCACCTTCCCAAACACCTTCCTCCATTTTAGAAACCTCTTTAGGACCATCTCCTCAATCTTTTTAGGATCCACTTCAACCTCCTTGTCCCTTCCCCAGTCCTCTTTATCCTCTATTGCCCATCTCACTATCTTCTCTTCTTCTAGTATAACTACCCTTTTTCCTTTCTTTGCTTTCTGCCCCTTTTCCAATTTTGTGTTTCTTCTACATAATGGAGGGTATCTTGTCATCTTGACCTCCCCTGTTTCCCAATTGATTTCTGGGTTGTGGGCTTGCAACTACGGCATCCCCAGTATCATATCTGTTTTTTCCAGATTACATACATCTATCCTCATTCTTTCTACATGGCTCTTGTAGT
>Ga0153926_100407_pt1 | contig 10342 bp, 8 predicted proteins | sample TSNJ010MetaG_FD_104716 | JGI IMG/M metagenome (GOLD analysis project Ga0153926, IMG submission 104716) | Attine ant fungus gardens microbial communities from New Jersey, USA - TSNJ010 MetaG | ecosystem: Host-associated > Fungi > Mycelium > Unclassified | place: USA: New Jersey, Wharton State...
CGCCTTATACATTGTGTTTGGACGAGTGGATTTGCAAGGAGCACAACATCTTTGTTCAGAAATGTTCGTGAACTCCCTTCGCCCCAGCTTGTATCGCGAGCATTTCTTTCAAGGGGTAGTTGCCCTTCCTCCTGGTGCATTTCATTCTGCACTTCCTGATTTTCCTCTCCATTTTGAAACGATTCGGAGTCATCTTTGGGATATTTGCGAACAATTGGAGCCCCAGGAAGAAGACTATCACAAGCTCTTCGACACCCTTATCATTGCATTTGACAAGCTTCTAGCCACATCCAATAAGAAGTCAGGAGACGTGCCTTTTGTGATCCAATCTGGTCAAGTCAATGTTGAGGTCAAAGAACCAACGAAAAAGCAAAAAACTGAGCATACCCCACACCGGATGACTCTCAGGAGACGTGACGTCAGATAGGAAGGATTCAGACAAGGAGGGTTTAGACGTTTAGGGTTCAGAACCGCTTCGCATGAGATTGTAGGATATATACTCGATGCCGATCGCTTGTCCCAATTTTGTCGAAATACATAGCTCGACTCGGTGCTGTGGCACTCTGAGCCTGAGTCACACAGAACGATCGCGATGTGAGCCCATAAGTTGTCGTCCACCTGGTCATGGGTGTATCTGTGCCATCCACATCCATTTTCTCCGGTAAAGGAGTCTAAGACAGATGAATAGAGGCCAGAAGAGCAAGAGGATGAAACAGTAGATGATGATGATGAAGTCGCAATTAGCTGGTAGAACATGTAAAACAATCCGCGATGCCGATGAGAATCTCAAAGAGTGAAAAGGATGGTTCGAAACCAGTGATCAATCACATTGCTCGATTCTTCTTGCAAATTACTCAGAAAAAAATTATTTTTCAAAGGTAGTGGCTCAAGTCCTGATTTTCACCACAAGTGCTAACATGATATCTCAAGAGAATGCACTCGTTCTCCTTTGACGATAGAACATGGAAACAATCAAGTCGAGTCTCTAGGCGTGACGTTCCGACTTGCTTTTTTTGGTACAACGAACAAGAAGCACTATCTTCCTGACGTCAAGAGCATTATCAAAGGGGATAAGTTCGGAGATAGTTCAGCTTCGAATCCATTATCTGAACACCCTTTCCAATGCTGTCTATGTTTATCACCTTCAATCATCCTCATCGCCTCAGAACTACTATTACCTGTATATTTTACTTCCGCTGCAGCATGTTTCTCCATCTCACCGGCAGTGCTCATGTAAGTGTATATCAAGAAATCAGAAATTAAGAGTCCCTGATGGATGGAATACGTTTCTGCTGTCGCCGCTTTTGCTCTGTCTTATTTTATGCCTCCCTTGTCCTATAATTTTTACATATGCATTGGCAGAGCATGCTGGACACCAATCCATCTGATTGATGGCCGCCTCTATGCAGAGGTCCTAAAACAGATCGGAGAATCTTAGGAAGATTTGTAGATGAGTCCAGCCTACTGCGATATCGACCTATAGATCCCATAATGAATTGAGTTTTTGACGATCGTGAAAGCAACTGATACTCATTCGAGCTCATATCGACAAGTTTTGGCCATGTCCAGTCGCCCAAGCAGACTATTCTGCAGTGCCATTGAAACCCTTACTGGATCTGATAGTACATTTTGATGCTGGTGACACCGTAATGTGCGCTCAGCAGCTCATAAAGTTCGTCGTGGATCAGTCGTGCAATTAGTGATCTAGGTCTTTCTTCCACATTCGTCCTTCCTGTCATTCCCATTCTCATATATATAGACACGACTCCTATCTACTTTCCCCATGACATTTTCGGCAGCCTCGACGACGCGTCTGCCATGACCCCAGCCATCTCAGCTGTCTGACATTATTCTCAGTGTCTTGCTTTCACCAAGCTGAGGATCACAAGGGAGCATCAGCAAAGCGACCAAGCGCGCATCAAGATATAACACGGCGGATATTCAAGTCCCCGCTTGAATTGGGAGTCACCTGTCCAGTCACCTGTCAAGTCGTCTAGACTTGTCACGCTGTCACGCTCTACTATTACAGCTATGCCACCGCCGCATCAGGTTATCTGTAGCTGCACTAATTGTCGCCGTTATACCTTTCTTACACCTGATAATCAACTCATTCATGGAAAACTAGTATCACCCAATACTCGTACTGCACATTCAAGAAAAGATGAGTCTGTGAGCAATGCAGATCAGGTATGTTATCATATATCAAATTCTCATCAAACTAATCTATTCTTTACTGTAGTCCCTAAACGAAGTCTTCTTACCTACGGCAACTGAATTTGAACCAGAGAATGTGAATCAGGAGAGAAGAGAGTGTGCTAGAGTTGCAGTCGATAACATAAGAGATCGTCCAGGTGTGTTTGCCACTCACTTTCTTTTCTCACTATCTTAAACTATCTGTTAGTGTCTCAAACAACACATTCGTCGCTTTATCTACTTGGCTGTATTTTTGCTGCTTGGTTACATCTCGCATGTGGAATAAGTCATACTACAACTGCTCGAATTCTCAAATTTGTTGAAACTATCATAGACGTTGCCAATACACCATCTCATCCATTGAATCCCTCACTGCCAATAATCTCTGATCACTCAAATCACTCGTTCTCACTACCCCACAATGTTCATACTGCCATAACAACTTTATCTATTGAACCTCAGATTATGCGTTACATATGCTGTCCTAGATGCTTCTATCGCTATTCACTCGAAGAACTTGCTAAATCTTGTACTTGGCGTGAGACCCCCTGGAGTAGACTATGTGGAGAAAAGCTGTGGACACTGCGATCTACTCGTAGTGGCTCAAAACTTGTTCCCCGACAACTTTATAATGTGCAAGTATTTAGCTCATGGCTTGAGAGCTTTCTTTCTCGTCCTGGAATTGAAGATCTTATTGATCAATGCTACAAGCATCAGCCCCCGGATACTGGTGTAATGTATGACATCTGGGATAGCCCAGCCTGGCGAAGTCAAGGACCTTTTACAACTACGAAGGACAATCTTACATTCAGCTTCTTTATTGATTGGTTTGATCCATTCACAAATCAGACTTCAGGCAAGACAGTCTCATGCGGCGCTATTATGATGTTTTGTCTTAATCTTCCCTATCATTTGCGACACCAACCAGAAAATACTTACTTCGCTGGAATCACTCCTCCTCCCTATGAACCTAGTGTTACAACTATCACAGCATTACTAGACCCAATTGTTGAGCAATTGCAGCACTTCTATCATGGACAGGTTATCCGCACATATCGACATCAAGCTGGAATCATGAAAAGAGTGGTTCTTTTACCAGCTATAGGTGACTTACTCGCAATCCACAAAGCACTTGGGTTTGCTGGAGTAACGTCTCACCATTTTTGTTCTTTCTACACCTTACACAAATCTGATATTGAAAATCTCGATTCTGGGGCCTGGAAACTGCGAAAAGGAACAGAGGTCATTGCAGCAGCAGAACAATGGTGCCAAGCATTGACAAAAAAGAAACTAGAGTTTATATTCAAGAAACATGGTGTTCGCTGGTCATCATTACACCAACTTCTTTACCGTGATCCAGTCCAGCATACTGTCCTTGGGATAATGCATAATTGGCTTGAGGGTGTTCTTCAGCATCATGCTCAGCTCAAGTGGGGTATTGGTATTTCATCAGGAGCTGATACTGCTGGGCATATAATTGATCATGACATGGTTATTGACCTGGCTGGAAGTGATAGTGAGGATGAGATGCTAGACGAAGAAATTTTGGAACTACAAAAAGAGAGTCAAATCCATAATGATATTTCTTTAAATCCAGTATGGCGCTCAGACACACATGAAACTGTTTTCGACACAAGCACAATACTAGTGTCTGATGGAGAGACAGATGATAGTGATTTTCATATGGTCACATCTGATTTAGAGTCAGACGATAAAGAAGACAACATTCTGCTCACAGCATGTATCTTTGATGCTTTTTCATTGTCACAAATTCACCACTGTATTGCAAATACAGTCATTCCAACCTGGATTGATCGGCCACCATCAAATCTCGGTGAAAAGTCTCATGGAAAACTCAAAGCTGACCAGTGGCTAACACTATTCACAATATTCCTTCCTCTTATACTCCCTGAATTATGGAGTAAAAATATATCACAACGAAATACTGCACTCCTGAAGAATTTCCATGATCTTGTGGCATGTACACATATTATTTTATTGCATGAAACATCAAGTACTATGGCAACATCTTTTGGAAAGCACTATCTTCAATACCGTAAATCATCTCAACTATTATTTCCAAATGTTTCACCTCACCCAAATCATCATTATGCTATGCATATTCCTGACCTCCTCCAGTTTTGGGGACCACTCATTAAACTAAGTGAATTTCCATATGAAAGACATAATGGTCTTCTTCAAAAGATCAAGACAAATAAGCATCTTTGTGAGTATATAATCTTTACTATATCAATCTTTAAGACTTACATTTCATTCTAGGAGAGTTAGACTTGACAATGCTATGACAGATTTGTTGTCAAGGCCAGCTCTTGGGTCATTTGAAAAGCAATGGATCACCATATCATATCTCAGAGGCCTCAAAAGCAGCACTCACAGTACTGTGCTCTAGACCAGCTTCACCTGACTGTGATGCTGTTCCTATCACAAAACAAAAACATCAATGTCTTCCATCAAATGTTTATGATCTTCTCCTTGACTATATTCATACTCAACATCCATATTTCCAGCACTACAAAGATCTTCCCCATTCCCTAGATGCACATATACTTTCACCTTGGGTCTTAGAGAAGAGCCATATCATCTATAAGACATAGTCATTATCTACCTTCAGTGAACACAGTGGAAACAGCTCTATTGGATATTACAACAATGTTGGAACAACTGAATATGGCCTCATCTGCTTTATTTGGGTTCAATCTCTGGATGATAGAGATACAGATCAGCATACATTTCTCCTTATCTCTCTCCATGAACAACTGTCTAATACAGATAGGTCACTTAGCCTATACTCTGATTTTCCTGGTTTTCAGTGCATAGTAGTCTATATGCACCCACCTCCTATGGTTAGAACCACAAACATGATCATCATTCAACTTGAGCAAGTAATCAGTCAAGTAGCATCTTATGATTGAGCTCCTGGGACATTTAGTATCAAACATGCAATTACAATACTTGTAAATAGTCCACATTGTAATCATAATTAGAAAGAACTGTAATTACATTAGCAACTTCAATGTATGGGTCATCTTAATCTATATATCAGGTTCTTTATGATGTAAGTAACTTTATATTGAGATATAGCTGGATCAATGCAATAATCTGCATGTGTATAGGATAATCATTTTAGGTGAGTTGGTTGTTGAAAAAAATTTGATTTGAGTTGTACTCATGCTTTTGTTTGTAGTGCCAATGCTATTCAAGGTCTTTCTTTTGCTTTATGTTATGTATATGCCCATGCTATCTGCTCTGTTTCAATTCCAGCACCTGTTTACTGTGAGTTCTGTTGAATCTGTGATCAATCCTTTTTTAATTACTCTTATAACAGATGTGGACATTGTCTGCACCTGTGAAAGATATCACTTCACACCTGATTTCAAGCTCAGCAAATCTCTTTCCCAAGTTCAATCTGTCAATGTATACAAGGAGAAGTATCAAGAGATCTACCTGTGTTAGAAGAAGATGATGTTCTTTTCTGTACATGACCTCTTGATTAATGAAGGGTATAGTCTAATTTAGCTTGACCCAGTGAACATGGCTGAATCTCCAAGCAAACTCTGATTTGCCCAGTGATTGTGATAGATGTATTAAAGTTGGTCCCAGACCAGAAGAACACAGATAACATTGTGAAGTATGAATGTTTTTTTGAATGAATGACTTGGAAATAAATGAATCAAATATACTTGAGTTTATTCAGGAATGTGTACAAATGATAATTTTGTAGAGTGCATCTTGATGAAAATCTATCCTGAGGTATTGTAGTTGCCAGTACAACAGTAGCAAAAAATTCCAGAGGAAAGATCATATAATTTCAGTTGATTGAGCAACATCTCCCTCACAAGTTTTTGGTATCTTGGTCCTTTGGACCCATCTATTTCCTGTGGTCAATGATGATAACAACATAAAAACATTAGAAACATTGGTACCACTCATCAAAGAATGGTAGTTTTTCCTCTACTGGACTTAATTTACATATGCTATGAATTGAAATATCTTTGACTTTTGTTTGATGTTAAAAGTACATATACAGCAGATATCATATGCTACATGGATCATTATGTCATGAAACTAGAATCCTGTTATAGCTATGAAAAATCCTTTTGTCCTCTAAACCAGACAATCCACTACAATGCCTCTAGGTCAAAGAGGGCCCAACCAACAACAGCATGGGTCCAATATGGCATGCTCTCATATGGTTCTGCATCTGCAGGTGGGGGGATAAAAGGGACAATAAGTAAGAAGACATTTGCAGTGCCAAAGAAGAGTACTGCCACAAGAGTGTAAGCTAAAAGATGATGCCAGTCATGCTCAACATATTTTTCCATATGAGATGGCAATGGAAAATAAAGGTAAATCAAGCCAAAGGAGATAACAGCACTGATCACTGCAAGTGAATACAATGTCTATCCAAAATAACATTAACAATCTTAGTACTGAGGAGCTTACAACTTATGAGATTGATAACAAGGTTGCATGCATCTCCATGTGGAACAAAGAAAATAATAAGGACACATAGAACCTAATTGTTATGAGAGCCCCAAAATGGAAATAGTTTCCTGTGCAGTTGAACACTCGATCTAAAACCTCAAATCATATAATGGGGTCAAGATATGAACAGCATGGAAACTTAGGTAATCAGATCATGTAACAAGGTCAGGTGATCATAGAACATTCTGGAAGGACATGTGATCATGAACTAATAGTAGCACAGCCACTGTAAAGTAGTATAAGTAGTAGTCCAATCTAATAAAGAACCCCATTGAATTCTTCTTGAACATCCACCTAGGGTGATCACTAAGGACATTCACTGTCTATCAATAATATAAGAACTCAATTCCCAAATGGTGACCTTGCATCTCATGGCCTCACCACCCACTTACTCTCTTATCTCCCTCACTAGTGAGCACAGCACTCACAAGTATTTTGGATAGTAGGCCCTAGCTGTAAAGGGGACTTCTCAGTCAGTTAGGGACTGAGGGAGGAGACTAGATACCAAGTCCAGGTATCCTGTTCAAGTCCTGACCTCATAATTGGACATTGTTCTTTACTTTTTTTCTCTATATAAACTCTGTGCTGCACTCCATTGTGAGTGGTACACGCAGGAGAGTAGCGGTCATTCCTTAGGAAACTGCTTAACTTAGGGGTTCTCTTCTTAGAGGCAATTGTATACCAATTTGATTAGGGCAGTAGTCAGTAGGACAGTAGAAGTCCAGATAGGTGAAGGTTGTGCACTCTGTTGGATATAGCCTTAGCTAGTCACCCTGGATCAAGAATCATCAGAATACGAATTGTCATCCCCATCACCACCACCATGTAACATGTCCTGCCAACAACAACAACAACAGCAACAAAGGGAGCCTTCTCCGGTGCCTATCCCTCGAGAGGAACAGTGTAAGAGCTTAGACTAAGATATCTTAGAACTACTCCTAGTCTGAGTTAACAAGGAGAACTTGATGGAGTTCTCATTTGATTGTGGTATACTACTTATACACCTCTTGTGTTTACTTCTATTTATAAACTCCTACACATCTCTTCTTGGTCATTCTATCTCATGCATCCACCAATTTCCTAATTAAAAGAAAAGAAAATGAAAAGAAAATAAATAATGACTTAGCTGTTTTTGGCTGTGTCATAACAAACAACTCCTTGCCATGATTGCAACCCTGCAGCAGCAGGTTAACACCATGCTCCTTTAGCAACAAGGAAGCAGAGTAGAGGTTGCCAAACCTCAAACCTTTAGTAGAAGAATGGAGAAGGTGAGCGTGTTCATTAATGCAGCTCACCTATATATTAGGATAAAGATAGCAGAAGAAGCAGCAGTGACCCAGGTGGCCTGGGTGTTGTCATATGTGCAGGGAGGAATAGTAGAAGCATGGAAGGACAACCTGTTGGATGAGCTGGTGAAGGGTGTAAGGACTTAGACTGAGACATCTTAGAACTACTCCTAGTCTGAGTTGACAAGGAGAACTCGATGGAGTTCCTGTTAAATTTCCTATACTACTTATACAACTACTACATGGTCTGTGCACTATCTTCCCATGGCTCCCATGTGACTTAGTCATGTGACATCACCTGACTATAACCCTGTGACTCTGTGACATTTAGTCATGTGATACTTTCTTGTGCTCTATTCTTGTATAGTAAGTTCTGAAAAGAAAAGAAAAGAAAAGTAAATAATGACTTTAGCCATTTTGCCAAGTCATGACACCACCCCCCTCTTAAGTTTCCTTGTCCCAAGGATTTCCCTATAACCTGTAGTATAGGTCAACCATATTGCCCATCTCCTTGTCATCTTCTTCTATCCACTCTCTTACCCCTGATTCATCTTCTTCTTCCTTAATCGTCTTCATTGTTCTTCTTTTCTTAGGTTGTTCTCCTTTCCATTGTCTCCAATTTCTTTCTAACCTTCTCTAGTATTCTTCATTATATTTCTTATCTGACCACCCAAACAACTTTTTTGCCATAAATCTCCCTGGCAATTCTCCCCTCTCAAATATTCCTTCTTCTCTTTCTTGCCGGTTTACTTCCTCTATGTCCTGTCAATACTCTCTTTCAGATTCCTCGATTGCTTCCTTTGCATTTCCCAGATTTTCCCTTCCTTCCCAAGTGTCTGATTCCGCTGTGAATCCTTTCCATTATACCAGGTATTTGTCCTTTTCTCTAATTTGCCGCTTATTCAAAATCTTCTCTACCTCCCATTCTTCCTCTCCATCAGTTATTACTGGAGCTGGTTGCTCCCTTTTCTGCCCTTCTACTTGCCCTACATATCTATGTATTCTATTAACATTGATCACCGGATGTATTTTAATTGTATCAGGTAGCTCTAATTCTACTGCATTTGATGATACAATTTTCTTTACTTTGTAAGGCCCTACAAACCTTTCTATCAATTTTTCTGTCCTCCTCCCGACCATTTGGTACTTTAGATCTTTGGTGCTCAACATCACTAAGTCTTCTACTTTATATAATTGTTGACCTCTCCTCTCTTTCTGTCTGCATACTTCTTCATTTCCTCTTGCACTTTCCCTAGCGCCACTCTTGCTTCTTCCTGTATTTCTTTTATCTTTTCAATAAATTTCTTTGCTCTCTCATATTTCCCCTTCTTTCTTCCTTTGAACCCCATCCTAGGATCTTGCCCATAATTTGCCTTAAAAGGTGTCATTTGAGTACTTGAGTGCACTTTATTATTATATGCAAACTCTGCTGTTCCCAACCATTTGGGCCATTGTTCCTGCCTATGATCAATAAACATTCTCAAGTATTGCTCTAACTCCTGGTTCACCCTTTCTGTTTGCCCATCTGTCTATGGGTGAAATGCCATCAACAATTTACTCTCAATCCCCAACATCCCATTTAACTCCTTCATTAACCCTGCCACAAATTGGGGTCCTTTATCCAAAATGATGCTTTCCAGTAGCCTATGCAGTTTCCACACATTATCTCTAAACAACCTTGCTAATCCTTCTGCCAATGTTTTCTCTGTAGTTGGTATAAAATGGACCATCTTAGTTAACCGATCTACTACTACTAGAATGCTGTCGTATCCCTGTGCCAAAGGCAGCTTAGTGATAAAGTCTGCCAATATATGTGTCCATGGTTTTTCTGGAATTGAGTTTGGCATTAATTTCCCTGCTGGTTGTTCTGTGTGGTTTTTATTGCACTAGCAAGTGTCACACCCCTCTACATATTGTTTTACCTCTTTAGTAATCCCTGGCCACCAAAAGTTTCGAGTGACCAGTTCTACTGTCTTCTACTGTCCTCTATGTCCTCCTACTGGTGTATTGTAATGTAGCCTGATAATTTCTACCCTTAATTTATCATCTTTTGGCACATATACTTTCCTCTCTTTATACATAATGCCATCTACCTCTCTCTATTCTTCATCTCTTAACATTTTTACCTCTGCTCTCTTCATTTCCTCCACTGCTTTTACTACCTCATTGTCTTTTACTTTTGACTTCCTGACTTCCTCTAATAGATCCACTCCATCTACTATTATTTCTACTGTTTCCATTTTTCTTACTTTCAGCCACTCTGGTTTTACCAACCTCTGGTCCTCATTGTCTTTCTCCACTCCCATTTCCCAGTCCAGTCTTCTACTTAGACTATCCACTTTCCCCATCTTACTTCC
>Ga0153926_100409_pt1 | contig 10316 bp, 9 predicted proteins | sample TSNJ010MetaG_FD_104716 | JGI IMG/M metagenome (GOLD analysis project Ga0153926, IMG submission 104716) | Attine ant fungus gardens microbial communities from New Jersey, USA - TSNJ010 MetaG | ecosystem: Host-associated > Fungi > Mycelium > Unclassified | place: USA: New Jersey, Wharton State...
ACTTACTTGAGATCACCCTGTAGCGATCACGTAGTTCAGCCCATGAAGTAATCCGTGATATGAGAGACGTTCACCTTGAAGATGACAAGATCACTGGTACTCAAGTATTTGAACAATTCCGGGGCATAAGTTTTCATATTCCAGTACGGATACGGCAAGGTCCAGAAGTCGGCCTTGCCATGAGTATTGTCTCCCAGGTGCAAATCCTTTGATACCGAGAGCGAAAAGACTTCACGCTCAATGTAGCCTTGCCACCTGGATACCATTGAAACAAGGTACTGATAATTGGCACTCTCTGGCATAAAATTCGTAAATTTCGGGTCAAGTAATAATTGGATCGTTTGTTTGAAGTCAGGCGGTGTGACATCTGATACAAACCATGGTATCATCTTGGGGCTTGTAATGGTCAGCCAAGAGAAAGAATGACAAGTTTTAGAACCTACTGGAAAACGACTTTGTCGACATGAGAGGTATATGTAACTAGAAAGTCTGCAAAAACAAGATCTGTGAAAAGCTTGTCAAAAGCGTCAGTAACAGTATAGGATCAAAAAAGACGTCGACCATCCACCTCAAATCCAGCTTTCACATTGATCATCAGAATGTGATAGGTCAGCACGTTATGGGTGGAAACTCACAATTATCAAGCACAATATCGACACGCGCATTCCTTAGAGTCTTAAAATATCTCCAAACCGCATCTTGGTCATCCTTGAGAATGAATTCACGCCTTGCGGCCTGAGCTTCTTGTCCAACAGTCTGAAGTCTCTTGATATCAGCCTCTGTCATGTGCGTGAGGAGGGATAGATCCTAGAATAGATCGTTTGATCAAATACGTCCTGCTTTTGTAAGGAAATTTTGGTACAGTAGCATTTCCCCTGTCTTTGAGTGAGCTTTCTGTAACGACTGTAACGCGTGATATATTACCACAGGCTCATTTGGATCATTTGCCTGAAGAACACCTCCAGCTTGGTGTCGTCAGACCTTATTGTATCTTTCTCTCTTTCTATTTCGTGCATGCTCGTTGCAAGCTCTTGCAGAATGGCTAATATTAGGAAAAAACATTTTCATACACTCGACTTACGAACAATAGAGTTGGACGAGTCCTTAAATGCCTTGTTTTTCTGCTTGAGAAAAGGATCAAAGTCCTTCCAATATTGGGTTTGTGCATGATAAGATCTTAACAAGCGGTACCTTTCGAGACAAATGAGCCATCTTCCTTGAGCTCAGATTGAGATCCTTACAGGTAACACCTAGAGAACCATATCCAGAAAGTCTCAACAAGACGAGTATAAGAAACTCACTCTGCAAATAACCATGGCGCAGTGAACCACGTATTCTTCTTTTCCAACGCCAGTGCCTCCAGTTCCTCGTTATAGTTGTCGGCACCAGGTTCACCATCATATAGTATGGGACTTTGTCGGCATTAATCTCCACCATTGCTGCATGCCAGAGAGAAAAGTTTGTACTGACTTGATCGGTCTATCGCGTGCCATCTCGTATTTAAGTTTGCTAATTTCATTGACGATTGCTAGTGCTTCTTTTATTTTTGCATCCAGTACGTCTTTGGGACCAACACCTCGCTTGATGTCCAGAGAAAAATCATGACATCGCTGATTGATCTCGTCAATAACTTTCGTGATGATTATTGGCCATCTTCTGAGCACTGTTTCGTATCTGACAATCTACGTTGGACAGTTTTATGAGCGTGATTATTTTATTACATACGAAAATCTAGTGATATTAGGTCAATGGATTGAGCACGATAAGCAACATACCCGCTTTTATCCGTGGGATCATATGGAGGATAGGGCAACTCGACGGTCATCGTAGGGAGTTTTATGCTTTACCTCGAAGAAATTTAGGTGTGTTTACATAAGTATTTCTACAGCAAAGATAAACCAAAGCCTGTTATCAGTCAGATGATCCAACTACTGCTCTTTTTGTTTCTCAAGATATTCTTCGTATTGCTCCGGTGTAAATATTTTCTGACATAGAAGATTTTGTACTGGCGTTCAGTCAGATCAGCCCACATCTTACCTGAGAGAATGCATGCATTTGGGCGATCTCATCTTTCAAAACCTCATTTACTGGAGCGAGAGAGTATGAACTACAGATAATGACTGCATCATGTAGCTACGTACTTTGTCGATGTTTCTGCAGGGTAGTTTTGCCCTCAAAGTCCTGCAAGTGGTAAGCTAGATGACAGTGAGAACAGCAAAATTGCTCACATCACTGACTAGAAGAATGGAATAGCTTTCTCCACATCCATCTGATACATCAAGGACTTCAAGATGGTGAACACTGAACTTTGAATGGATAGCTTTCTCCAGCTTTGCGACAGAGATCATAGTAGGTCGAAGCAAATCTCACCCGATAGTTGATCTGATAAGATAAACGAAACAAATACACATAAATGACTTGTAACTAAGGATTTATGACTAACATGTAGTGTAATATGACCTTCGGACTCTATATGGATTCACTTCTACTCATTCATGATAGAGGAGATTTCTTCCGATAAATTTCCTGCTCTTCGAAAGACTGCCCTCACATATCCCGCCATCGATAACCATGCTCACCCCATCCTTCGAGAGGACAACCGGAACACCTTTCCCTATGAAGGTGTCATATCCGAGGCAAATGGAGAGGCGCTCACCAGGGATGCCACTCATACATTGGCCTGCTTGCGTGCTACTCCTCAGCTCGCTGAACTTTTGGGTCTACCTCGTTCGGCTTCTTGGGAAGAGGTGAAAGCTACAAGACAGGCCTACGATTATGAAGTGCTCTGCAAAGATTCGTTCAAGGATGCCGGAATAGAGACGATCCTAATCGATGACGATTTGGGAGACCCTAACATAGCTCATGAAATCGCATGGCATGATCAGTTCACTGGGAGCAGATGCAGGCGCATTGTACGCGTCGAAATATTGGCCGAGGTCCGTCATTAGCACATCATTATCTACTGTTCTGAACCTCTATCGAACAGCATATTCTGCGCGAGCTCCTTGAGCCACATCTCATGACGGACACACTAAATGTTGTCCCGATTCTGAATGGTTTCACCTCTGCTCTTCGCAAAACTATGGCTGAGCATGCCCAAAATCCTGACGTTGCTTGCTTCAAATCCATTGTCTGTTATCGCACTGGTCTCGATGTTAGCATGTACTCTTCCCAAGCAGGTCTCAAGTTCTCGCTCCTAGATGTGTTCAAGATGCTGCAAGCAGGGAACAAGGTTCGGCTGGCTCACAAGGATCTGAATGATCTTGTTGTTAGGATCACACTTGAAGTTGCTGGGGAGTATCAGAAACCAGGTCAGCATCCAATCTTGACCTTGACACAAGATTTAATGTTAGATACAGTCCAATTTCACACTGGTCTTGGGGATAGTGATATTAACCTTCTCCTCTCATCCCCTACCCGGCTGCAGCAGGTCATAAGGAACTATCCCGAAACAATCTTTGTCATCCTACACTCGTCTTATCCATACACACGTGAAGCAGGATACCTTGCTGCAGTTTACTCAAACGTATACCTTGACTTCGGAGAGGTACGTTCATCAAGAACTCTGCTCAATCTCCTTGTCGACTGTGACTCTCAGATATTTCCGGTTGTATCTTCACAAGGGCAAAAGGCTATCCTTAGCCAGCTCCTTGAGTTGACTCCCACTAACAAGCTTTTGTGGTCGAGTAAGTTTTCCTAAGCTTTGATCGCTTTAGTTTGATGTTCACAACATCGTAAAGCTGATGGTCATTATTGGCCCGAAACATTTTACTTAGCGATACTCCAATCGCGTCAAGCACTATATGAAGTATCTCCTGTCGGTTCATGATGAGGGCAAGGATGACTCAATTCAAGCTCTCTAGGTTCTCAGTGACACGATTGATTCGGGTAGCATGACTGAGGTTCAGGCAGTCAACGCGCTCGAGAACATGTTTTTCCGCACATCCAACAAGCTCTATTGCTTGGGATTGAAGAGCTAGAAGGGGTTTTTTGGGATATTAAATACTGGCTTTTGTAGTCAGCAACGAACTTATCTCATAATATAACATGTTTCGACTTCTACAAAGTTATGCAGTTGTGGGTCGTCAAAATGTACGTCAGTCAAATCTCTGGGGGAAATGAATAAATGAATCCGATGGCACTGTTAGTAGCCATGTGGTTTCTTCCGAGCCTCGTAGGGATTTGATTGTCTATTTTCACATCCACATTAGAAAATTGTTGAGACAATGGCAAGACCGTTTGGCCCCGGTGAGCGGGCGAAGCAAACCATTCACAATGCAATTATATATGAGAACAAAACTGAAACTGTGTATCGTACAGGCTTGTGTTAAAAATTCGCTCTTTCCTACTAGTTACTTGACTAGAAAACTGAAGGCGGAATGGCATTGACATGAATCTTGTAGTTCCTCAAATAGTGTTTCAGTATCCTTTCCCTTACACAGTGTCATCTGCAACACAGCTCATGATGAGACTTGAGAAGAAGCCCTCTATATCTGGTGGACGGATATTAATTAATTGAGTGCTGAGGCTATCTTGATCCAATACTTAGAGATTCAGAGGAGGATTATAAGAGATTCATAAATACCCTATGAGAACATGTGGCGCTGATCAGATTTATATCAGATTTATCCGCCTCCGATACTGCAATGATCTCTGCTAGTCGGGTCTCGAGATATGTACACAGGCTATCCACGAGGAAGCTTTCAACAACGTACCCTTGCAGCAACGAGGTCCCTCCCAATATCTTGACGAGGTCCGTGGAAGAGGAGAACAAAGGGTTAAGCTCTATGGATCACTTGCTGAGGGCAGTCAGTGAGTCTGATCAGATGCTCTCTTCCAAGCCCACATTTATGGATCCTAGAGAGACGCGCCGATCCTGCCTATCACAGGTGTCTACTACAATGACCGTAAACCCAATTAAAATTTACCACTGTTTCTTAGAATCGTGCCTTTGAGGACCCCAATCCCTTGGTCCGAGGCTCTCCTTCATCCGGTGCCGTGTCAGGCAAAGGAAGTTGTCCCGCATCCTGATGAACCTCTCGTTCCGCGTAGTATGGGTGATTCCTACTCGGAACTGATACTTCCTTTCGGATCATCCAGTGAGCTAATAGAACGATACACAAACGTATCGGGGGGTATACGCATGGGCAAGTAAGTAGCTTCGTACCATATGCATTCTGCCTTGGACACTGGATTGCAACCTCCTAAAGGCTTATGGAACACTTGGACTCACTCGCTGGTTCGATTTCGTACAAACATATGCTTGGCCCCACTGTACAGACACTTGGCCGTATCCAGGAACATGGATTCTACATCGTCACTGCATCTGTTAACAGGTGCTTGACAGTCCCTTGACATTCTCATCTTCCAGTCTTATTGCTTCTCTTCCTAGGTTGGACATCTTAGCTTCTCTCGATCCATCCAGAGATCTTCGAGTCAGTGGGCAAGTGATTTATGTCGGAAATAGCTCGATGGAGGTAGTTGTTAAGATGGAAGCAATCGGTAATGACCTGCCAGAAGAAACAGTTCTTATAGGTAGGCCACCATCCGTCCTTCGAGGTATATTAAATCGAGATACCTGGCGTGACTAGGTCGCTTCTCGATGGTCTGTCGAGATGCAAACACCCATGGTGCTAAAGCTGTTAACCCACTAACGATCTCGACACCCGAAGAGAAGGCACTCTATTCGCTGGGCGAGGGTGCGTAACACACTGCGTGAACTTCACTATCATCTTTCACGGAAGATCTTGGACAGGCCTGAAGAATCGGCGTCAGGAACTTGCACTTCGTTCTCTTTCGCGAGTTCCCCCGAGCTCTTCGGAAGCTGAAGATCTCCACTCTTTCCACTTGCGCTTTGGACAAGAGGTACACATACATGACGAATTTGAACGTGTTTGGATGGAAGACACGGTCATCGAAACGGCTAAGCTTATGTTCCCTCAGGAGCGCAAGTGTGTCATGGCTTGGTGATAAACTGATCTTTTCATTGATTGTTCATTCATTCCAGTGTGCATCAAAAAGTTTTTGGTGGATACCTCATGCGGTTGGCTTATGAAGTACGACAATTTCTTAAGTTGTTGGACACCCGGATTCTTACTATCCCTAGCTTGGGATTGCAAACGCATTGCTATTCACTCGTGGCCCCGTCAGCTTTCTTTCCCTCGACAGCATATCTTTCTCTCGCCCAGTCCCCATTGGTTCCATCCTCCGCCTAAAATCTCAGATTCTTCATACAAAATCATCTCCCAAACACCAGGCCCTTGTTGTGAGTGTGTCCATGTTCATGCCGTTAATATCACCCCGGGAGCTTCATTGATATCATCTTCTCATAGCACGTTGGCGTCAAGGCTAACGTCGTCGATGTCGCGACTGGCTGCGAACAAACAACCAACGATTTCCGATTTACATGGGCCCAAGAATATGGCAAGGGTTCTCCACTTCCCAGACAAGTTGTCCCTCGTACTTATCAGGGTCAGCTTATTTCTCCGAGTTTCCTATTCGCCCATTCTGACTATCTTTTCCATTCACCGTCACAGAAGCCATGCTATGGCTCGAAGGCAAACGTGCACTCGAAATTGGTGCCGAAATTCGCGACCGTCGATCCCGTTGACCTGTTCAATACCTTCAGCCCATTTATATGAGAACAGGGCTTTATACATTGACCTGCATATCTATAAAGTTGCCTTTGGAGGTTCAAACATCAATGGATTGATGTGAGACAGCGTTGTGTCAGTGATACTAGAAACGGATGCACAAAACTATCGGGTGTTATCTAGACATTTTCTCTTGACGAAGTTTTGCCGCGGCAGCTTAGGGAAAAAATAATGAGCAAGCTAAAGGGATACGTGTTGGACCTGATCAGTGAAGTACATTGTATCAAGATACACTGCGCTAGGGTTCTGTGGCATATTACAATTTTTCAACAGAAGATAGATGGAGTAGAAAAATCGTAAACGTCTGAACAACGATCATCGTTTTGTACCACTGGGTTGACACCTGTTAATGCTAATGCACATCTTCTGATCCACCCTGGCTTCACTCGCCAGGCTCGCATCCTTCTTCACTTTCGAAAGAGGGCTTATAACCTGTAGTGGAGACGGAAAATGGTATTGGTGAGGGAAAGGTCTTTGGGTCCTCAAACCACAATCCTTAGGTGCTGCATCCGCACATTTTTCATGCGCTCTGATAGACGTTGTCGAGTGAGAATCTAATCAGAACAACAAAAGGACATACTTCATGCCACAATCATCACAAGTCATGACTGGCCTCCATCCAAGCCGCTTGAAACACACATCGCACTTGACCATGAGCAATCCACTAGAGAAGAACAAATCTAGAGGGTTCCAGGCAAGCGCTCCAATTGCACTTGAACTGGTACTTGCGATGATTCCACGCTCTACTTGGCCCTTCACCCTTGATGGCTCAAAATCACTTTGCGCTGTTGCAGAACCTGCTACTACTCGTGCACCGAGTTTTTTGGGCTTTGTTCCTGGCTTGATGTTGGTGAACCGATGTATACCAGCGCCTCCTCGGCTATTGATGCTCCCATTCGTCCCAACTGTACTCATGATTGACCCACCCTCAGCTACCAGCGCAGACGATATCGAACAAGATGTACTGTGGTATGTGTTGAAACCGACGATAGATGATGTGCTCGCATCGTTCATCATTAAATAATCTGGGGATTTGGGCGAGGATGTGTCTGCCAGAGACAGGGCAGGTGTAGGACTGGGATCCGGGCTTGGTTTGATTGTCAACACTGAACTGAGGGACGGAGTGAAGGTGGAAATTTGGGAGCGTACGACGGTAGTACCATAGCTTGCAGGAGCGTCGTTCGTCAAGATGATATTATCGAAGGTATTAGGAGGTGCATCGCTCGCATTTGAAGATCCGTCCCAAAGACTTTCAGGGCTGATTCCAAGCTTGGATAACGCTTCAATGAGTTCGTCATCGTCACTGTCATCTCCTCCGCTTGATGAGCTGGACATCGAGCTGATGTCTTCCTTTCCGTTGACTCTGATATCCTTCCCAATGCCTATACCAAAGCTTGGAATCCTGTGTACAGTCAAAGGTCGCTTCCCACCCGATATGAACCTGATGCTGCCAACGTGGGCGTCCTCTTCCTCCTGTCGAAGCAAAACGTCTTGTTCAATCTCCCGCAAGCGCTCTAATATCATTCGCATGGTCGGACGCTTTGTCGGATCAGTATTGAGGCATTCCAGAAAGAGGCGGAGGAAGTCAGGAGGACAGTCGGGACCGGCTCGCTTGCGGGCCTCTGTTGCGTCGATACCAAAAGTGGGAGGATGCCGTTTGAAATGTGTGTCATCAGCGAGTCTTCGAGCAGCAATCTCACAGAAGATAATTCCAAGTGAGAAAACATCTGTCGGCAGATCGAATTCGTCACCGAGAAGAATTTCTGGTGACATGTAAGAGTCAGTGCCACAGAATGTCAGCCGCTTGGATTCCTCTTCATTTCTGGCAGCAATTCTTGCGAAGCCGAAGTCAGTAACTTTGATGCGACCATTGGATGTGATCAAAAGATTTTCTCCTTTAAGATCACGATGGATACATTTTCGTGCGTGCAAGTAAGCCAGAGCGCGAGTAACATCTGTCGCAAAAGATATCCGGAGCCTCCAAGGAAAGGGTTTAGACTTGTCATGGATGTAAAGGCGAACGTTTCCATTCTCGACATATTCAGATATGATGAATATGCGATTGTCTGGAGCAGGCGCACGGCTGAGTCCAATGAAGAGACAAATATTGGGATGACGGCATTCCTTCATGAGTCGCCATTCCCGTTCAAAATACTTGGCAACATCATATTCATTTGAAGGAAGAACCTCCTTGATCGCAACATCAGTTCCAAGATAATTCCCTGGATCAGATTCAATACAAGATAGAGATGAGAAGACTTAAGATTACCCTTATAGACGTTGCCGAACGAGCCTGCGCCCAGCTTCTTCCAGTCACCTTTGATATCCTGTTAAATTGTGAGATGATAGAAGCTCCGAGATAAAAGTCATACGTCAAAAGGGATAACATCAAATCGCTCCGACATGATTCTGGTCAGAGAACAAAAGACGGGCACAGGCCCCCTGCGAGGGTTTACAAAGTCAGGAGTACGTCGTCTCAGACTGATGTCCGTTCAGGTCACTGCCGAATTTCAGACCTGGAAGCCCATCCCGAGATAGTCTCACGCTGACATGGCGTAAACTGAGTTGTCAAGTGGCCGAGTAGTTTGTGAAATTGTCAGGAACATTGCCATGTCAGTGTTGAAAGACAATGATAAGACAATGATTCGAGTAGCTTACGAAGTTCACACGCAAATTGTGATAACATGAACACTCCAAAAATTACGGATTTGTCCAAGACAAACATTGGGATGGATTTTCGAGCTGTTGTACGAGGATGAATGTGCAATCCTCAAGTTTTTCGCATAGGCAATTATCTTTCCTTGGAATATGCAATATTTATCGAGACATACTACACGTCGCAATCGTGGAAGGGGACAGGAGAAATATGCGGTATCAAGATTATGAACTGCATCTTGCAGATAATGTGCCGGTCTGGAATCTGCCATGGATTGAAGAGAATCGATTGTATTTTACCAGTCTACATCAAATTTGTAGTCCAAGTGTTCATACTTAGCACAAGAAAAGTAAGCCCCAACCAAGGGCTTCCACGCCTATATCAAGGACCCAGATAGATCGTTGCCTCGATGTAACCGCAGAAACCATAAGATCATATCTCAAGAAACCAAAATAGCCGACGCTTTCTGACGCGCAGTGATGCATAAGACTCACGTGGTCTTCATTTCAGTAAGGGAATTCTGTCTCAAAAACGTTGTACGATGTTTCCAAGAGCATTACTTATCACCCATACCCTCGTACGGTCTCAAGCACGCTTATGGTATCCAATACGATGCTTCACAACTCAACCAGAGCAACCTTCAAAAAGTTGGCTCACCCAAAAGATTGAGTCCTCGCCAGCGGCAAGAAAGTGGTTTTTGACCATAGCCAAGGGACTCGGCTACGATAGCCCCAAACAACTCGCAGGCAGGCGTGCCTTTGTGCTTTATGAGCATGTAGCTGCTCTCACACCCGACACAAGTGTAACATTCTGGCAAAAGGGTGCGGAAGTGTGCCTCGCGCGAAATCACTGAACGGACTGACCTTTGCTTTCATAGACTGTCATCTGCCGCCAACGTTCCAGTCTTGGTTTACGGTCACGAACCTTCACATCTGGCTCCTTACAGTACGGCTCCGCGCTCTTCCAAAAGAACATGGAAAACATTATGTCCAAGCTCTTATAGACCA
>Ga0153926_100422_pt1 | contig 10156 bp, 11 predicted proteins | sample TSNJ010MetaG_FD_104716 | JGI IMG/M metagenome (GOLD analysis project Ga0153926, IMG submission 104716) | Attine ant fungus gardens microbial communities from New Jersey, USA - TSNJ010 MetaG | ecosystem: Host-associated > Fungi > Mycelium > Unclassified | place: USA: New Jersey, Wharton State...
ACCAATCTGACCACTGTTCCTGTCTATAGTTGATAAACATCCTCAAGTACTGTTCTAATTCCTGATTAACCCTCTCTGTTTGTCGATTTGTCTAAGGGTGGAATACTATTGACAATTTACTTTTGATCCCCAATATCCTGTTTAACTCCCATATTATTCCTGCTGCAAATTGGGGTCCTCTATCTGAAATGATACTTTTAGATAACCTATGTAACTTCCATATATTGTCTCTAAACAACCTAGCTAATTCTTCTGCTGATGTCTTTTCCATAGTAGGAATAAAATGTACCATTTTTGTTAACCTATCAACTACCACTAGAATTAAATCATATCCTTGTACTAGCAACAACTTAGCGATGAAATCTGCTGAGATGTATATTCAAGGTTTTTCTGGAATTGAGTTTGGTATTAACTTTTCTGCTAGCTGTTTTGTGCAGTTTTTATTTCGCTGGCAAACATTGCACCCTTCTATATATTGCTTTACTTTTTTTGTAACCCCTGGTCACCAAAAGTTCCTCGTGACCAACTCTACTGTCTTCTATTATCCTTTATGTCCTTCCACTGGTATATTATAATGTAACTGGATGATTTCTACTCTCAGTTTCTCATCTCTTGGTACATATACCTTTTCTTCTTTATACATAATGCTGTCAACTTCTCTCCACTCCTTGTCTCTTAACATTTTTACTTCCACTTGTTTCATTTCTTCCACTGTTTTGATCACTTCATTATCTTTCACTTTTGACTATTTTACCTTCTCTAGTAAATCCACTCCTTCTACTATTACTTCTGCCTTTTCTATCTTTCTGACTTTTAGCCATTCTGGTTTTACCAACATCTTATTCTCATTGTCTTTGTCCACCTTTATCTCCTAATCTAGTCTCCTGCTTAAGCTGTCTGCCTTCCCCATCTTACTTCCTAGAATGTGTTTTAGTATAAAGTCAAACCTTGACAAATATAAAGCTCATCTTGCTTGTCTTCTATTTAACTTTTGTACTGTCATAAAGTACTCAAGATTTTTATGATCTGTCCAGATTTTGAACTTAGTAGTTGTTCCTTCTAAGAAGTGTCTCCAGGCTTCTAAGTATCTGACTACTGCTAGCATCTCTTTATCATGTATTTTATAGTTTTGTTCTATATCACTTAATGATTTGGAAATAAAAGCAACTGGTCTCTACAATTCATTGGAGTATTGTTATGAGAGCCCCAAAAGGAGAAAAGTTTCCCAAGCATTCGAATATTTAATCTAAAACCTCAAGACATACAATAGGGTTGAGATATAAATAGTGTGGGAACTAAGGTCACATGACAAGGTTAGGTGATCACAGAACATTCTGGAAGGATATGTGACCATGGACTAAGAGTACAGCCACTGTAAAAATAGTATAAGTAGAAGTCTAATCTAACAAAGAATTTCATTGAGTTCTTCTTGAACATCTACCTAGGGTGATCACTAAGGACATTCACTGTCTATCGATAACATCATGGATATGACCTTTGCCCGAGAAAAGGGGTTTAAAATAGAAAAGCTAAAGAAATCTCTGTTAGTTAGAAATGTAGATGGAACAGTAAATGCAGGGGAAGCCATAATGTACTAGGTAGAGTGCAATATGTTCTTCAAAGGACATATGGAGAGGAAAAACAGAAATAATACTGGAAATGCCATGGCTAGCAGCCCATAACCCAGAAATAGATTGGGAAAAAGGGGAGGTAAAAATGACACATTGCCTGCCTATATGTGGGAGGAGAAAGCAAGAAGAGAAGAAGAAGGAAGTAAAAAAGGTAGAAAAGAATGAGAATGAAGAAACATTGAAAAAATTGGTACCCAAAAGGTTTTGGAAGTGGAAAAGAATGTTTGGAAAAAAGGAGTCAGAGAGAATGCCAGTGTAAAAGACCTGGGACCATGCCATAGAATTGAAAGAGAGGTTCATACTGAAAAAGGGAAAGGTGTACTCCTTGTTGAGGGAAGAAAGGGAGGAAGTACAGGCATTCATGGAGGATCAGTTGAGGAAAGGATACATCCAGCCTTTTAAGTCACCCCAAATGTCACCAGTGCACTTTGTGACAAAAAAGAATAGCACATGGAGAATGGTACAAGACTACTGGCACATAAACCAGTGGACAATAAAGAATGGGTATCCCTTACCCCTTATTGCAGATATACTGGATAGAGTAGGAAAGAGGAAGGTGTTCACGAAGCTGGATCTGAGATGGAGATATAATAATGTCAGAATCAAGGAAGGGGACAAATGGAAGACAGTATTCACAATGCACATTGGAGCTTATGAACCCATAGTTATGTATTTTGGATTAACAAACTCCCCTGCTACTTTCCAAACAATGATGAACGACCTGTTCAGAGACCTTATAAACCAAGGAGATACGGTGACATTTATTGATGACATCTTAGTAGCCACAGATACAGAAGAGGGGTATGATGAGCTGGTAGAGGAGGTACTAAAGAGACTAGAGGAAAATAACCTATTTGTGAAGCTAGAGAAGTGCAAATGGAAAGTGAGAGAAGTGGAATTCCTGGGAGTAGTGATCGGTCCCAAGAGAGTAGAAATGCAAAGAGAAAAGGTAGAAGAAGTCCTAAACTAGCCAGTATCTAGAAATATTAAAGAAGTACAAAAGTTTTTAGGCCTCGCCAATTACTACAGGAGATTCATAAAAGACTTCGCCAAAATAGCAGCACCACTACATGTGCTGGTCAGAAAGGAGCAGAAATGGAAGTGGAAAAAGGAGTAGAAGGAGGCGTTTGAGAAACTCAAGGTGGTGTTTACCGCAGAACCCATCTTGGCTATCCCAGATATTGATAAGCAGATGAGAGTAGAAGCAGATGCCTCAGACTATGCAACAGGGGGAGTGTTGTCAATGAAGTGTAAGGATGGCAAGCAGAGACTGGTGGCCTTCATTTCTAAATCGCTGAACACAACGGAGTGAAATTACAAAATTCATGACAAGGAGATGCTAGCAGTCATAAGGTGCCTAGAAGCATGGAGGCACTACTTGGAGGGAGCAAAACTCGAATTTGAAATCTGGACAGACTATAAGAACCTCCAGTATTTTATGACAAGCCAAAAATTAAACTATAGACAAACAAAATGGGCTCTATACCTATTGCAATTTAATTTTTTATTAAAACACATTCCAGGAAAGAGCATGGGAAAGGCAGACGGATTAAGTAGGAGATCAAACTGGCAGGAGGGAGTGGAAAAAGACAACGAGGACCAGAAGTTGATAAAGCCAGAATAGATCAGGGGAGTGAAAACAATAATAGAGGAAGAAAATCTGAAAGAAAGAATCAGAAGGGCGCAGGAAGGGGATGAAAAGGTAGTAAAAGCAGTAGAAGAGCTAAAGAGGGCAGGAATGAAGACATTAAAAGATGAAGAATGGGAAATAAAAGATGGGTTAGTAATAAAGGAGGGAAGAATATATGTGCCAGAGGGAGAACTCAGGAGGGAGATCATACAATTGTACCACAACACTCCAGTAGGAGGGCATGGAAGGAGATGGAAGATGACAGAGTTGGTTGCTAGAAATTACTGGTGGCCAGGAGTAACAAAAGAGGTGGGAAGATATGTGGATGGATGTGATGCTTGTCAAAGATACAAGAATCAAAGCAAAGCACTAGCAGGAAAGCTAATGCCTAATGCAATCCCAGAAAAACCATGGAGCCATATCTCAGTAGACTTTATCACCAAACTACCATTAGCCCAAGGATACAATGCTATCTTAGTAGTATACGACTGTTTTAGCAAAATGGCACACTTTATAGCAACAACAAAGAAAATGTCAGCAGAAGAACTTGCAAAGCTGTTTCAAGATCATGTATGGAAGTTACACAGACTTCCAGAAAGCATTATATCAGATAGAGGAGTACAGTTTGTGGCGGAAATGATGAAGGAGTTCAATAACTTATTGGGAATCCAGACAAAACTCTTGACAGCCTATCACCCTCAAACAGATGGGCAGATGGAAAGGATAAACCAGGAGTTAAAACAGTATCTAAGGTCTTCATCAACCACAGACAAGAGCAGTGGCCAGAGTGGTTAGGAATGGTGGAATTTGCATACAATAACAAAATTCACATGGCAACAAAAATATTGCCATTCAAAGCAAACTACAGTTAAGACCCGAGGATGGGATTTGAGAGAAGAAGAAGGGGGAAGTACGAAGCAGCAGGAAAATTTGTGGAAAGGATGAAAAGAATCCAGAAGGAAGCAAAAGTGGCACTAGGGAAAGCACAGGAAGAGATGAAGAAGTTTGTGAACAGAAGAAGAAGGGGGGGGAGAGGAATACAGAGTAGGGGACCTAGTACTACTAAGTACGAAGGACTTGAAATGGCAGATGAAAGGGAGAAGATCAGTATCACAAACTTCATTTGAACCATAACTCCAGGAATACTTGACCGATTTAGACGATCTAAATGGCCACCAAAAGCCCTTAAGAAGACCTTTCAAACGGTACCAAAAACGTCTTAAAGCGATCAGTATTCACCGAGTTATCAGCAGATCAGTCTGTGATTACCAAGTCACCAGACACTAAATCACTGATATCTCAGGAACTGCTTAACGTAATCGTTCGCTTCAATGACCATCATGAAGCTCTCTTCAATGTGCTTCTTTCGGCTATAAATAGATCCTGAGGTGGTAAGATCCCATGGAGATACAAGGTCCTCAATGTTTGCACATGATACTGATCTTTACCCATAGATTATCATCTATCCTTGAATAGAACAAAGGACTGCCCTAAGATGGTTAGGTTATCTCTATTTCAAGAACAATAGCACTCCTATATGTAGAACAATGGGTAGTGATCATGTGGTAGGCTGTTCTGGTGCACAGACCACCACAATTATGTACTTAAGAACTGTATGTCTGAGGATAAACCTCAGACTTAACAACATCTTTTGCTGCTTGTCTAACTTCACTTTTTTGAACACTTTGATTATTAAATCAAGTAATCACAAACCAGTAAGTGGCCATTTGTAATAATCAGAGAAATTGACAGAGTGATTTGTGGGCCCCTACAAAATCAAGGGAATTGTCTCTAGTAATGTGATAGAATTAGAACTACCTAAGTCTATTAAAATATACCCTGTAGTTAATGTAAGTAGAGTACAACTCTATAAACTGCAGGTAGAGAAACAGAAGAAGATACTGCCAAAATCAGTTATTATTGAAGGAGAGGAGGAATTCGAGGTAGAAAAAATCTTAAACAAAAGGATGGTTAGGGGGAAGAAGAAGTTTCTAGTAAGGTAGAAGGGATACATAACAGAAGAAGATACTTGGGAAAATAGAGAAAATTTGGGGAATGCAAAGGAATTGGTAAAAGAGTTCGAGAGAGAGTACAAAGAAGAGATTGGGGAACTAAGGTAACAGGAGCTAGAAGAAGAAGAGAGGGAATTTAGTCGGGAACTACCAAGGGAGTTCACAGCAAAATTGATATATGAATGGAGAAAAAGGAGATACAAAAGAGAAAGAGAAAAGAGATGGGACGAGAACTGGAATTGATGGAAAAATTCCTTGGGATGAGGAAACTTGAAGGGGGGGCCATATTATAAGAGCCCCAAAAGAAGAAAAGTTTCCCAAGCATTCAAACATTTAATCCAAAACCTTAAGATATACAATAGGGTTGAGATATAAATAGTGCAGGAACTAAGGTCACATGACAAGGTCAGGTGATCATAGAACATTCTGGAAGGACATGTGACCATGAACTAAGAGCACAGCCACTGTAAAAATAGTATAAGTAGAAGTCTAATCCAACAAAGAACTCCATTGAGTTTTTCTTAAACATCTATCTAGGGTAATCACTAAGGGCATTCACTGTCTATTGATAACATCTAGCTTCTGTTTGGAATAGAGATAGTAGAAAGGAGAAAAGAAAATGATTTCATATGACTTCTATATATGTTTCATAAACTCTTGAGAATACTATACTTGATTTGTGTAGATGTCAACTTGCTGAGCAACAATAGAGGACAACTGAGGAATTTAGAGTACATATTGTAATAGTAGAAGTAGAGAGATAGAGACAGGTGGATAGAGTTCAAATTAATCAAATAATGGAGGAATAGAGAAATGAAGATATAGATGCTCTAGATTATAAAGAGCAGGATAATTTTGAAGACAGAGGGAATAATAGAGATCTACATGTTGATAGGAATATGCAAGAGAACTTCCTTAGAGTTGTAAGTTATATATTTGATAAATATTGATAAATAGATCTAACTAAATATATTACAGAATGTTGGAGAAGAAAATATTCAAGAGTTACATGTGGATGATGATATTATTCAGGTATGATGGTTTTTCAACAACAAAACTCTATATACTCATATATTATCAGAATCAAGAAACTGTTGTTACAAATAATATTCTACTACCTGTTCCTCACCCTTTATCTTATCTACCTGCTGGACAGCCATTCTTAGAGGCCAATATTCAGTATATGAACTTGGAAATGTTGGCTGTTATCTGTTCTTATTGTTATGCTCTTCACTTTGACTGTGAGAAGCTTGTATCTTTATGGATCAATCATCCCAAGTTTAGCATGTACTGTTTACAAGGACAGATTTAACTATCTTTTCTCCAACCACTCACTGGAATACTTTACAACTATTTAACTGGAGATGATTATTTCTCAAAAGAATCCTGCAATAATATACAATAGTATAATGCAGCTTTTGCCATGACTTCAGTAGGAGTCAAAATCAACAACTCAGTCACTAGACAGTCTGGCCTCTACTGTTTCAAAATCCAGGGAAAGCTTCATCATCTCACTAGTGCTCTTCTTTTTCATGCAGATCAAACTCCAATATATGCACAAATCTATATCCTTGACACAGCAGAGCAGCTCAATGTCAGGAGAGCCAACAACAATAGGATACTGCTGTATACAATAGGTATGATGGAGAAGATATTAGGCCTTTGGGATGTAAACTCATTCATCCTTCTTTTTATGTGAGTAGTTCTAGATTTATGACTCAGTTGTTCTAGGATACTATAGCTATTTGCAGGCATTTTCACAAACTAGACCTTTTTCTCACTATAACTGCTAATTCTAAGTAATCAGAAATTGTTTAGAGTTTTTTCCCTGGACAGACAGCCACTGATCATTCTAACATTGTATCATGTATCTTTGAGCAAAAGAAGAAAGTACTCCTCAAGCTTATTAATAATGGCTTCTTTGGTACTGTAGTAGCTTATATTTATACTATTGAGTTCCAGAAAAGAGGTCTTCCTTATATTTACCTGCTCATCTTTCTATACCCTCAAAATCACATTTGAGACCCTCATTATATAAACTCCATGATCTCAGCACAGTTACCTGATCCTCAGCTACAGCTACTTCTCTATGCAAAAGTCACCAAATACATGTTGCATAGTCCATGTGGTGTTGACAATCCCCAAGCCAAGTGTATGGTCAATAGACAATGTAGTAAATGCTTTCCCAAAGACTATAGAAAGAGAACAGACTGGACTGAAGACAGTCATCTACTCTATACTAGGTCTGACAATGGCTTGGTATTTGAATGCAATGGGGCCAGGTTCACTAATTAATATGTGGTCCCTTACTGTCCTTAACTTCTTTTTCTCTTTGATTGTCATATTAATATAGAGATCTCTGCTGGATTGGAAACTGTTAAGTATCTGAGCAAGTACATCTATAAGAGTTCTGACAGAGCAACTATAGAGATTAGTGGTAGGGTGCAGGATGAGATCAAAGCATACTTGAATGGTCAGTTTATTGGTCCAACTGAAGCTTGCTAGAAGATCTTTGAGTTTAACATGGATAGAAAGTTACCAGCTGTCCAATGTCTTCCTATTCATCTTCCCAATGAGTACTATGTCAACTTTTATGTACACCAGACTGTTAATGAAGTATTGACCAGGCAAAATGTAGAAAAGACTCAGCTTACTACTTGGTTTAATTACAACTCTGCATATGATAATGGATTGGATCTTATCTATTGGTAGTTTCCTCAATACTATACCTGGAATACTAAAGCCAAGTTATGGCATCCAAGACAACATGCCAAGGTGATTGGAAAAATGTACTTTGTATCACCATCAAAGGAAGAACAGTTCTTTTTATGACTTCTCTTGACTATATTTAAAAATAGAAAAAGTTGGGAGCATTTGAGGACCTAGAATAGCCAAGTGTTTGTCATATTTAAGAAGGTATGTATGGCAAGAGAATTACTAGAGGATGATCATGAGTAAAGAATTTGCTTAGAGAAAGCAATTGCAATATAGCCTGGAGTAGTATGTTATCAGCTGTTAGTAGTGATCTTGCTGACTGATAAGGTAGCTGAGCCTCATGTTCTCTGGGATCAATCCAAGGCTAGACTGTGTAATAATGTCAAGTATAAACTCTGTTATATGAGCTACTATCAAGCTGACTAGGAGATACTAGAGAATAATATTTATGATTATAGCCTTTGGGATCTAAATAGAATATTGGTAGGAATGGGAAGAAGTCTTGCTGAGTTTCCACCCATATCTCTTCCACAGTAACAGTGGGATCACAGAATACCCAATCCTCTCTTACAGGCTGAACAGTATGATGTAAATAAAATGGCAACTTTGGTAAATGAGTAGAGGGCAATGTTTAACCCTGAACAAACTGTTGCTTTTGATGCTGTTTTGGAGTCTGTCACCAACAACCAAGGTTATCTTTTCTTTATTCATGCTGCTGGTGGTTGTAGAAAAACTTTTCTCTATAATACTATTGCTACTGAGGTTAGAAGGAGAGGACAGATGGTACTGTATGTAGCATCATCTAAAATTGCTGCTCTTTTGCTAGATAGAGGAAGAACATCTCATTCATGCTTCAAGATTCCTCTTTCTATTAATGAGGACTCTGTGGCTGGACTCAAATGGAATAGTTACATGTTTCCAGTTATTCAACAAACCAAGGTTATCATTTGGGATGAAGTTCCTATACAGCACAAGTATGACATTGATACTGTTGATCAATGTCTAAGAGACTTGCTTAAAGTAAGTGATCACTTACACTTGATAGCTGTTGAATTGACATATTATCTAGAATGATTATCCATTTGGTAGAATCACAGTGGTATTTGGAGGGGATTTTCATCAAACTTTGCCTATGGTACCTAAAGGAATATGCCAACAAGTAGTAGTAGTATCCCTTTGCAGAGAAAATCTATAGAGACATATCAAGTTCTTATATCTCAGACACAATATATGCTTGGGCCACTCTGAAGCTAACAATTAACATGCTCAGTGGTTATTGGAAATTGATGCTGGATCAACTATGGATGATAATGAAATGATACAAGTTTCTCAGTCCATGGTTTGCACTAATCTCAATACTATCATTAACAGGATCTATCCAGAAATTGACAACCCAAGAGTTTAAGATGACCAATACTTCTTGGAACGTATTATTCTCTGTTCTAGAAATAATAAGATGCATAATATTAATGAAGCTATTCTCTGATAGTTCAATCTAGTACCAAATGCAGAGGTCTATATACTGAGAAGTATGGACTCTGTATCTGAGGAAGATGGAATATACCATGCCTATTCTATAGAGTTTCTTCAACAACTCAATAGTAGTAGATTGCCTCTTGTTTTACTTTGTCTCAAGGTTGGCTGTCCAGTTATCTTACTGAGGAACTTGGATCCAGGAGAAGAACTTTGCAATAGAACAAGAATGGTGGTGTTGAATATGAGAAGAAAAGTACTCCAGTATAGAATTATCAGCAAGGATAGGAGATTTAGAGGAAAGGTTGTGTTGATTCCAAGAATCAGATTATTACCTAATACAGACACATTGTCTATGCCACTCAAGAGACTTCAATTCCCAGTCAGGCTGGTTTTTACTATGACTATCAACAAGTCTCAAGGACAGTCAGTAGAGCATATAGAGATTAATTTGCAGACATCAGTGTTCTCACATAGACAACTTTATATAGCATTTTCAAGATGTACTTCAGCATTGAACATTTCAGTACTTCTTCTAGAACAGGGCCAGGAAAGCAGAAGAATACTTAATATAGTATATAAAGAGGTATTCAATAGTATTAGATTATAGATTGTATATGTATGGACAATGGACTTGAGATTGATTTCTACTATAATATCAGAAGTGAGTGAGTAAAGTTAGTCAGAATAGTTAA
>Ga0153926_100439_pt1 | contig 10019 bp, 16 predicted proteins | sample TSNJ010MetaG_FD_104716 | JGI IMG/M metagenome (GOLD analysis project Ga0153926, IMG submission 104716) | Attine ant fungus gardens microbial communities from New Jersey, USA - TSNJ010 MetaG | ecosystem: Host-associated > Fungi > Mycelium > Unclassified | place: USA: New Jersey, Wharton State...
CTCCCTCTTAAGTTTTCTTGTCCTGAGGATTTCTCTATAACTCATAGTATGGGTCAACCATGTTGCCCATCTTCTCGTCATCTTCTTCTGTCCACTCTCTTACCCCTGATTTGTTTTCTTCTTCCTTAATCATCTCTATTGTTCTTCTTTTCTTCGGTCATCCTCCTTTCCATTGTCTCCAATTTCTTTCTAGCCTTTCCCAGTATTCTTCATCATATTTCTTATTTGACCATCCAAACAACTTTTTCACTGTAAATCTTCCTGGCAATTCTCTCCTCTCAAATATTCCTTCTTCTCTTTCTTGCTGGTTTATTTCCTCTGTGTCCCATCGATACTCTTTTTCAAATTCCTCGATTGCTTCCTTTGTATTTCCCAGATTTTCCCTTCCTTCCCAAGTGTCTGATTCCACTGTGAATCCTTTCCATTGTACTAGGTATTTGTCCTTTCCTCTAATTCGCTGCTTATTCAAAATTTTCTCTACCTCCCATTCTTCCTCTCCATCAATTATTACTGGAGCTGGTTGCTCCCTTTTCTGCCCTTTTACTTGCCCTATGTATTTATGTATTCTACTAACATTGACCACTGGATGTATTTTAATTGTACCGGGTAGCTCTAATTCTACTGCATTTGATGATACAATTTTCTTTACTTTGTAAGGCCCCACAAATCTTTCCATCAACTTTTCTGTCCTCCTCCCAACCATTTGGTATTTTAGATCTTTAGTGCTCAACATCACTAAGTCTCCTACTTTATAGTCGTCAACCTCTCTTCTCTTTTTGTCTGCATACTTCTTTATTTCCTCTTGTGCTTTCCCTAGTGCTGCTCTTGCTTCTTTCTGTATTTCTTTCATCTTCTCAATAAATTTCTTTGCTCCCTCATATTTTCTCTTTTTTCTTTCTTCAAACCCCATCCTAGGATCTTGCCCGTAATTTGCCTTAAAAGGTGTCATTTGAGTACTTGAGTACACTTTATTGTTATATGCAAATTCTGCTGTTCCCAACCATTCAGGCCATTGTTCTTGCCTATGATTGATAAACATTCTCAAGTATTGCTCTAACTCCTGGTTCACCCTTTCTGTTTGCCCATCTGTTTGTGGGTGAAATGCCGTCGACAATTTACTCTCAATCCCTAACATCCCATTTAACTCTCTTATTAACCCTGCCGCAAATTGGGGTCCTCTATCCAAAATGATGCTTTCCGGTAGTCCATGCAGTTTCCACATATTATCTCTAAGCAACCTTGCTAATCCCTCTGCCGATGTTTTCTCTGTAGCTGGTATAAAATAGACCATCTTAGTTAACCGATCTACTACTACCAGAATGCTATTGTATCCCTGTGCTAAAGGCAACTTAATGATAAAGTCTGTCAATATATGCATCCACAGTTTTTCTGGAATTGAGTTTGGCATTAATTTTCCTGCTGGTTATTCTGTGTAGTTTTTATTGCGCTGGCAAGCGTCGCACCCCTCTACATATCGTTTCACCTCTTTAGTAATTCCTGGCCACCAAAAGTTTTGAGTGACCAGTTCTACTATCTTCCACTGTCCTCCATGTCCTCCTACTGGCATATTGTGATATAGCCTGATAATTTCTGCCTTTAATTTATCATCTTTTGACACATACACTTTCCTCTCTTTATACATAATGCTGTCTACCTCTTTCCATTCTTCATTTCTTAATATCTTTACCCCTGCTCTCTTCATTTCCTCTACTGCTTTTACTACCTCATCATCTTTTACTTTTGACTTCCTGACTTCCCCTAATAGATCCACTCCATCTACTATTATTTCTACCATCTCCATTTTTCTTACTTCCAGCCACTCTGGTTTTACCAACCTCTGGTCCTTATTGTCTTTCTCCACTCCCACTTCCCAGTCCGGTCTTCTACTAAGACTATCCACTTTTCCCATCTTACTTTCTGGAACATGCTTCAGCATAAAATTAAATCTTGACAGGTATAGAGTCCATCTTGCTTGTCTCCTATTTAGCTTCTGTGCTTTCATGAAGTACTCAAGATTCTTATGATCAGTCCGAATCTCGAATTTAGTTGCTGCTCCTTCCAGGAAATGCCTCCACACTTCTAAACATCTAATGACTGCTAACATCTTCTTGTCATGTATCTCATAATTTCTTTCTGTATCACTGAGAGACTTGGAAATGAAAGTGACTGGCCTCCATATTTCATCTGAGCACTTCATTGATAGTACTCCTCCAGTAGCGTAATTTGACACATCAGCTTCTACTCTGAATTCCTTATCTAAGTCCGGTGCTGCTAATACTGGTTTTGTTGTGAACACCCTTTTGAGTTTGTTGAATGCTTTCTGCTGTTCCACTCCCCACTGCTACTTTACATCTTTCCTCATCAGCACATTCATAGGCCTTGCTACTCAAGCAAAATCTTTGATAAACCTCCTATAATAGTTTGCAAGGCCCAAGAATTTTCTGACATCTTTTACATTTTTTGGCTCTGGCCAACTGAGTACTTCGTCTACTTTCTCCTCCTCCATTTCTATTCCCTTAGGCCCTATTACTACCCCTAGGAACCCAATTTTTCTCACTTTCCATACACATTTCTCTGGCTTGATATACAAGTCATTTTCTTCTAGCCTTCTCAGTATTTCTTCCACAATCTTGTCATGTCCTTCCTCTGTTTCTGTCTCTACTAGCACATCATCTACAAACACAGCAACTTTTTCTTTATTAATCAAGTCTCTCAGAATTTCATTCATCATCGCCTGGAATATGGCTGGCAAATTTGTTATCCCAAAGAATATAACTGTTGGTTCAAAGAACCCTATATACATTGTAAACACTCTCTTCTACTCATCTCCTTCTTTTATTCTCATATTATTGAACCCCCACCTCAGATCCATTTTAGTGAACACCTTCTTGCTACCCATATTGTCAATTAGCTCTGTAATTAGTGGTAGCAGGTAGTTATTTTTCACTGTCTGGTTGCTTAGGTTGCAGTAGTCCATTACCATCCACTTACTCCCATCCTTTTTGCCCACAAAGAAGACTGGTGACGTTTGAGGGGATTTTGATGGTCTGATATACCCCTTTCTCAGTTGATCTTCCACAAAGTTCTAGACCTCCTCTCTCTCATTTTTGGATAGAGGGTAAATTCTTCCCTTCTGTGGTTTGAATGTCTCCTTGAGATCGATAGCATGATCCCAAACTTTTCTAGTCAGCATTCTTTCTGACTCTACTTTCCCAAACACTTTCCTCCATTTTAGAAATTTCCTTGGGACCAACTCTTCAATTTTCCTGTAGTCCTCTTCAATTTCCTCTTCTCTTCCCCAATCTTCCTTGTTATTGATTGCCCATCTGACAATTTTCTCTTCCTCTAGGGTTGCTACCCTTTTTCCTTTCTCAACTCCCCTTGGTCTTGTTCTACTACATAAAGGTGGGCATCTCATTATTTTTACTTCTCCAGTTTCCCAATTGATTTCCAGGTTATGTGCTTGTAACCATGGCATTCCCAGTATTACTTCTGTTTTTTCTAAGTCACATACATCCATTCTCATCCTTTCTATGTGACCTTTGTAGTACACATTTGCTTCTACCTGATGTGTAATGGCTCCTCCACTGTTGTTGGTCCCATCCACATTTCTGACCATTATGGGTCTCTTTAGTTTCTCCAGCATAAACCCATGTTTTGCTGTTGTCCTCTTGTCCATGAACATCTCTGTTGCACCACTATCCAAGAGCGCTTTTACTGCAACACCTTCATGAGTGTCTATCTTTTCTATCCTGATATTCAACCATACTTCTCTCAGCATTTTGAAGGTTTATCTGACCTCCCTTTGTCTACCCTCCTCTTTTGCTGCGCTTTCTGGGGCTCCTGCTTGTGTGCCGCTCTGCTGCACCTTTCCCTTTTTGGGGTACACCACCTCTGTCTCCTTCCTTTTTTGACATCTACACTACTTCTGCCTGCCTGAAATCACTTCCTGTTCTCTATTCTCCTCCATATGGCATCCTTTCTGTCCACATCTCTCACACTCTACATATGATACTATCACCTCCTTTGTATACCACTCCAGCTCTAACAGGCATGCCTCATCTAGGATGCTCTCTCTATAGTGCTCCTGCACTTTTCATCATAGGACGTGCACCAGGCTCCTCCTCCACTCTTTTTGCTGTGTCTTTTGTGGCATGGCTACACGTGCTGCCTCTTCTACCACTCACAACTTCTTTTCTTCTTTCCAACGAGAACACTCTTTGCACTTGTGTCCCTTCTCTCCATACTTAAAATATTCTACTTTCACCATCTCCTGCTTCCTTATCATCCTCTCCTTCACATCACACTGCATTACTCTACTTGACAACACTTCAAATTTATTTTGGGGAGCGGTTCCTCTCTTCTTCTTTCCTTTCTTATTCCTGCAATTTCAGGCCAGGTGCCCAAACCCTTTGCAACTCCAATATTCTCGTTCCTTCTTTCCTTCTAATTTTGCCCTTAATGAAGTGAGGGCATGCTTTTGTTTGAGCAAGTTGCTCATTAGTGAATTGTATTGTTGCAAAGACATGGTGCTACATCTCTGCAAGGGTACAGAAGTAATGTTGATTCTTGCTAATTACAACTACATCTGCTGGGGTGCAAGATCTTTACCCAGCCAGGTGCCTACTGCCCTACTAAATACTGCCTTAATAATAGGGTTAAACTATTACCTCAAGGAGAGGATCTCTACTCTAGATGGCCTTCTAGAAGTAACCGTTACTCCTCTGTGTGTACCATTCACAATGGAGCGCAGCACAAGGTTTTTACTAAGAAAACAGTAACTAATAACACCACCCAGTTGCAAGGTCAGGTCTAGAACACGATGCCTGGGTTTGGTACCGCATCTCCACCTGCAGTCCCTAACTGACTGCAAAGTCCCCTTAAGCCAAGGGCCTGGCTATATATGGAGGTGGCTAGTGATTGTGATGACCACCGGCTGAGAGTTGATTTATATGAGAATAAGAGTGAGCAAGGTCCAAGACGGACAGTGCTCAAGAAGTGGATATTGAGTTCTGGTGTAAGGACTTAGACTGAGATATCTTAGAACTACTCCTAGTCTGAGTTGACAAGGAGAACTTAATAGAGTTCCCATTCAATTGTGGTACACTACTTATACGCTTCCTGTGTTTACTTCTATTTATAAACTCCTGCGCATCTCTTTTAGTTGTTTCATTTCACATGTCCGCTGATTTCCTAGTTAAAAAAAAGAAAAAGAAAAAGAAAATAAATAATGACTTAGCTGTTTTGGCTGTGTCATGACATATAGGGGGTGTGAATACAAAGACACCAAAATACAAGAGAATCAGAAACAAGGTTTTGTCTCTGGAAAACAACTGAAGAATATTTGGTGTAGTCAATATCTTGAAGCATAGAAGTAGAGAGAAAATTCAGCAAAAGGAAAAGGAGCAGTTAAAGTAAAGTGCACTTGATGTGGACAAAGAGATATGGTAGCAGAAGTGTTAAAAGAGGATGGGAAGAGAATTCTGTGCCCAGAATGTGGGACAGAAAAGAAGCAGCTATAGTGGGATTAGAGAATAGTAGCATGTGGACAGAAGTTCCAAAAGGTACAGTAAAAGGGGAGGACAAGCAAAGAGATATCAAGAGAACATTCAAAATGCTAAGAGAAGTATGGTTAAATATAGGAGTAGAAAAGATAAATATGTATGAAGGTGTAACAGTGAAAGCACTCTTGGATAGTAGTGCCACAGGAATGTTTATGAACAGGAAGATGGTAGCAAAATATAGATTTAGGCTGCAGAAACTAGAAAGACTAGTAATGGTCAGAAATATAGATGGGATAAATAACAGTAGAGGGCTATCACATACCAAGTGGAAGTGAATGTATATTACAAAAGCCATATAAAAAGGATGAGAATAGATGTATGCAATTTGGAAAGAACAAATGTTATATTGGGGATACTGTGGTTACAAGCACACAATCTGGAAATTAATTGGAAAACAGGAGAAGTCAAGATAACCAGATGCCTACCATTATGTAGAAAAAATACAAAATTGGAGGAGGGACAGAAAGTGAAGAAAGGAAAAAGAGTAACAACACTAGAAGAGAAGAAGATAGTGAGATGGGCAATAGATAATAAGGAAGATTGGAGAAGAGAGAAAGAAGTTGAAGCAGACTATAGAAAGATCAAAGAGATGGTCCCAAGAAAATTCCTAAAGTGGAGAAAAGTATTTAGGAAGGTAGAATTAGAAAGAATGCCAATGAGGAAAATTTGAGATCATGCTATAGATCTCAAGGAGACATTTAAACCACAAAAGGGAAGAATTTATCCTTTATCCAAAGATAAAAGGAAAGAAATTCAGAACTTCATAAATGACCAACTAAAAAAGGAGTATATTAGACCATCAAAATCCCCTTAGATGTTGCTAGTATTCTTTGTAGGCAAAAAGGATGGGAGTAAGAGAATGGTAATAGACTACTATAGTCTAAATAATCAAACAGTAAAGAACAACTACTCACTGTCATTGATTATGGATTTAATAGATAACATAGGGAGTAAAAGAGTATTTACTAAAATAGACTTGTAGTAGGGGTTCAACAATATAAGGATAAAAGAGGAAGATGAGTAAAAGGGAGCATTTATAATGCATATGGGATCCTTTGAACCAATGGTTATGTTCTTTGGGATGACAAATTCACCAGCTACATTTCAGGCAATGATGAACAAAATCCTGAGAGATATAATTAATGAAGGGAAAGTGGCAGCCTTTATGGATGATATGTTGGTAGGAACAGAGACAGAGGAAGAACACAATGAAATAGTAGAAGAGTATTAGCACAAGGTTGTAAAGACTTAAGGCTCAACCAAGGTAGTTGTTCAAAAAGAACTCGATAGAGTTCTTTGTTGGATTCCCCTAGATACTTATACAAATATTAGATAGTCTGTGCACCTATCTCCCATGATCACATGACCCTTACTAAGGACTATCTATATCTTACATAATCCTTCCCATGCTATTTATATCTTTCCCATATTGTATTCTTGGATGTTTCCCATCAAGTTGATGAATGTGTGAGAGATAGTTTCCTTTCTGGAGGTTATCTCATAACAAAGAGATATTGAAAAGGCTAGAAGAAAATAACTTATATATCAAACCAGAAAAGTATGTGTAGAAAGTGAGAAAGATCAGATTTCTAAGGGTTGTTATAGAACACAATGGAATAGAAATGGAAAAGAAAAAGGTGGATGGAGTGCTAAGTTAGCCAAAGCCAAAGAATGTAAAAGATATTAGAAAATTTTTGGGTCTCACAAACTACTACAGGAGGTTTATCAAAGATTTTGCTCAGATAGCAAGGCCAATGAACATGCTAACTAGAAAGGATGTAAAGTGGCAATGGGAAAGAAAGCAACAGTAGGCATTTAATAAACTTAAAAGAATCTTTACAACTAGACTAGTACTAGTAGCTCCAGACTTAGACAAGGAGTTCAGAGTAGAAGCAGATGCTTCAAATTACACTACTAGAGGAGTGTTATCAGTAAAGTGCTCTGATAGGATGTGGAGACCAGTTGTCTTTATTTCAAAATCTCTAAGTGATATAGAAAGAAATTATGAGATATATGACAAGGAAATGTTGGCAGTAGTTAGATGCTTGAAAGTGTAGAAGCACTTTCTGGAAGAAACAACTACAAAATTTGAGATTTGAACAGACCATAAAAATCTTGAGTATTTTATGAAGGTGCAGAAGTTAAATAGTGTTATGAGTTGGCTCCAAAGAAGAAAAATATCTCCCATACATTTGTCAACTTGATAGAAAACCTCTAGAAATATAATGCAGAGAAGATATAAATAGCATGGGACAATATTATGTAAGAAGTATATAGTTATTAGTCATAGTCTTGTAACTATGGGAAGTAGGTGTACAGACCATGGAATATTTGTATAAGTACTAGTAGAAATCTAATAGAGGACTCTATTGAGTTCTTTTCTTTTAATTGTCACTGGTTGGGATCAGAGCTTTAGTCCTAAGTCCATACCTTAATATTAGAACTTGATACCTTAGGCAACCCCTTACCTTGAGGCCTTGCCAATACTTACTCTTACTATTGTCCTTGCTAGTGAGCACAGCACTCACAGGCTTTTTGGAAGCTAGGTTCCAGGCATAAAGGGAACTTTGCAGTTAGTTAGAGACTGCAGGTAGAGAACTTGGACAATACCAGTATCCTCACTTTGAGACCTGATCTTACTTTCTGGTATTGCTATATACTTTCTTTTCACTATCTGCTCTGTGCTATAGGTGTATTGTCATCTGTCTATACAGAAGAATAATAGTAAAGCTTTTAAAGTCTTGTCTAGAGTAGAGGTTCCCTTCTTACAGACAATAGTTGTTTTATCCTTGGTAGCTAGAAGTAGACACCATAGCTACCCTATTCAACCAAGAAATCTATACATCCTCAGAAGAAGAGGAATCATCACCATCACCATCACCACTACCATCTATGTCTCATCAGCAGCAACCTGAGGAGTCATGTGCTCCTACCCCACCCCCACTATTTCAAGAAGAACAACTTCTTACCTTGATTACCAGTCTGCAACAGTAGGTAAATACCATACTACAACAGCAGAGAGGAAACCAAATAGAAGTAGCCAAACCTCCTATATATGGAGGAAAGATGGAGGAAGTGAGTGCATTTATTAATGTGGCTCACCTATATTTGAGTATGAAGATGACAGGAGAGACAGAGGCAACAAAGATAGCCTGGGTACTGTCTTATATATAGGGAGGAGTGGTTGAGGTGTGGAAGAATAACTTATTAGATGAGCTATCAAAAGGAGGATCAGAGATAGAGACAGTGGAAGAGCTATTTAAAAAGATGAGGAATAAGTTTGAAGAGATGGGAGGGAAAGAGAGGAAGGTAGAATAGTTGAGAACAATAGAACAGGGGGGTAGGACATGTGATAAGTATGTCTAGAAGTTTAAAAAGATAGCAAAAGAAAGTAGATATGAGAGGTAGCCTCTCATTGAAGAATTTAAAATGGAGGAATCAGGAGAAAGTTAGCAGAAGCAAAAAGCCCCCCTAGTTCAATAGAAGAGTAGCAGGGGATATCAGTAAGGTTGGATAGGAATCAAAGGCAAAGCAGAGCAGAGAAGAGAATATTAGGAAGAAATGTGGTATACCCCTTGGGAAATGCATAGAAAAGAGGAGGATTTGGGAGAGGATTGTATGGAGGGAGGGGAGGGTAGATCATGTGGAAGGCAGGAGCTTAGAACTTTAGAGGAGGATATCAAAATAGGGGAAATCAGTATAGGGAAACTAAAACTGGACTGGGACCAATGGCAGTAGATAGAGGAGAAAGGAGAGGGGGATATTGAATTTGTTTCAACTGTGGAGGATTTGGATGTATAGCTCGGGACTGTAGAAGTAAAAAACAGGGAGTTGGGGAGGGAAGGAGAATTGACCAGGGAAGTGAGTTGTCAAAAGAGAACAGAAGTTAGTAAGCTTCTGGCTGCCCTTCTATAATAAGTATGATGTTTTGAAATATGTAAAATTGGACAATGGATCAAGTACCCAAAACATTGAGGGAGTAAGAGATATAAGAAGAACAATGAAACCACTAAGAGAAGTATAGATGCAAGTGAGGATGGAGAAAATAGATACTTATAAAGGGATATCTGTTAAAGCACTGTTGGATAGTAGAGCAACAGGGTTATTTGCAGATAAAAAGTTTGTGGAGAAGTAGGGATTTAAGAAGGAGAAATTGGCAAGGCCAATCTAGATTAGAAATGTGGATGGAACAGACAATAGTGGAGGAATGGTAACATATGAGATAGAATGCAACTTGTATTACAAGAGACATATAGAACAAGTAAAGATAGATGTATATGATCTAGAAAGGATAGAGGTGTGTTATGAGAGCCCCAAAAAGGAAACAGTTTCCCATGCATTCAAACACTTTATCCAAAATCTCAAGTTGTACAATGGGATTAAGGAATAAATAGTATGGGAGCTTAGGTAATCAAATCATGTAACAAGATCAGGTGACCATAGAACATTCTGGAA